>MTKY01052663.1_pt1 | contig 11299 bp, 8 predicted proteins | sample 1042731 | NCBI WGS metagenome assembly MTKY01 (sample SAMN06212206, study PRJNA360538) | anaerobic digester metagenome | biome: Wastewater treatment plant; material: sludge; isolation source: anaerobic digester fed with sludge from wastewater treatment plant | place: Denmark: WWTP Soeholt ... | reverse complement strand
GCGTCGGGCTGACGCAAGCGTGCGGCACCGGCGCGTGCGCGACCGCGGTCGCGGCGATCCGGGCGGGGCTGGTGCAATCGCCGGTCACCGTGGCCTTGCCCGGCGGCGACCTGATCATCCGCTGGGCACCGGGCGAGGCGATCGTGATGAGTGGCGCGGCAACGCGCGTGTATGAGGGCGAGACCGACTGGGCGCAGTTCGGATGAGCGGTGGAATTACGGACGGCCCCGAGGTCGTCAATTTCGGATGCCGGCTGAATATTGCCGAGGGCGAAGCGGTTCGCGCCGCGGCGCGCGAAGCGGGCGCACGCGATACGATCGTCTTCAACAGCTGCGCGGTGACCGATGAGGCGGTGCGTCAGACGCGGCAGGCGGTGAGGCGGGCATTGCGTGAGCGGCCCGAAGCGGACGTGGTCGTGACGGGGTGTGCGGCAGAGCTGGAGGCTGCCCGCTTTGCCGACATGGGCGCGCGGGTGGTCCGCAATGACGCGAAAGGGTGGATCGAGAGCTACAAAGGCAAGAACCGTGCTTCGACAAGCTCAGCACGAACGGAATTGGAAGGTGGCTTATCCTCTCCGCAGTTTGCCCTAAGCTTGTCGAAGGGCCGTCCTTCCCTTCCCTACACCCCTGCCCTCTCCGGCCCCGACCACGCCCGCGCCTTCCTCGGCGTCCAGACCGGCTGCTCGCACAGCTGCACCTTTTGCGCGACGGTCATCGCGCGCGGCACCGCGCGCTCGGCAACCGTCGAGGATGTCGTGGAAACCGCACAGATCGCACTTGACCGCGGCCAACACGAGATCATCCTGACCGGGGTCGATCTTGCCAGTTATGGCGACGATAGCGACGCCACTTTGGCCGCGTTGGTAGAGGCGCTGCTCGCGCTGCCGATCGAACGGCTGCGTCTGTCGTCGCTCGACCCGAACCGCATCGACGATGCCCTGTTCGCGCTGCTGACGCAGGAACCGCGGGTCATGCCGCATGTCCATCTGTCATTGCAGGCGGGCGATGATATGGTGCTGACGCGGATGAAGCGCCGCCACCGCCGCGCCGACGCCGTGGCGCTCGTCGCGCGCCTCAAAGCCGCACGCCCCGAGATTGCAATCGGCGCTGACCTGATCGCCGGATTTCCGACCGAGGATGACGAGATGTTCGCCAATTCGCTGGCCCTGATTGACGATTGCGACATCGTCTTTGGCCATATCTTTCCGTATAGCGCGCGCGCAGGAACCGCTGCCGCGCGCATGCCGCAGGTCGGGCGCGCAATCGCCCGCGACCGTGCCGCCATTCTGCGGGACGCCAATATGCGGCGGCGGCACGCGTGGCTCGATGCCCAGGCCGGCCACACCGCGACGATGCTGGTCGAGCGCGACGGGCTGAGCGGCCGTGCCGAGAATTTTGCGGCACTGTCCCTTTGCGCGCCTGCTGCCGCTGGTACGATCATCCCTGTCCGAATCGCGGCGCGCATTGACGACCGGCTGGTCGCCACGGAGCAGGCGGCATGAGCGGGCAGAGCTGGAGCGAACGGCTGCTCGGCGGTTTCAAGCGCACATCGGAGCGGCTGGGGGAAAATCTCTCCGGGCTGACCGGCAAGGCGCGGCTGGACGAGGATGATCTCGACCGTATCGAAGAGGCGTTGATCACCGCCGACCTTGGCCCCGCGATGGCGGGCCGCATCCGCGAGAGGCTGGCGGCGCGGCGCGATGCCGTGGCCGGCGGAGTCGACGAACTGCGCAAGATCGTCGCCGAGGAAATCGCCGCGGTGCTACGCCCGGTCGCCGAGCCGCTCGACATCGACGCCTTCCCGCGCCCGCAGGTTATCCTCGTGATCGGGGTGAACGGGTCGGGCAAGACCACCACCATCGCCAAGCTGGCGCATCTGTTCCAGGAACAGGATTATGGCGTGATGCTGGTCGCGGGCGACACCTTTCGCGCTGCGGCGATCGGCCAGCTCAAGGTCTGGGCCGAACGGCTGGGCATTCCGATCATGTCCGGTCCCGAGGGCGGCGATAGCGCCGGCATTGTGTTCGACGCCGTCAAACAGGCGACCGCAACGGGCATCGACGTGCTGATCGTCGACACCGCCGGGCGGCTGCAGAACAAGCGCGAGCTGATGGATGAGCTCGCCAAGATCAAGCGCGTGCTCGGCCGCCTCAACCCCGCGGCGCCGCACGATGTGGTGCTGGTGCTTGACGCGACGACGGGGCAAAATGCGCTGGCGCAGATCGACGTGTTCCGTGAGGTTGCGGGGGTCACCGGGCTGGTGATGACCAAGCTGGACGGCACCGCGCGCGGCGGTGTGCTCGTCGCCGCTGCCGAACGCCACGGACTTCCCATCCACGCCATCGGCATCGGCGAGACGATCGAGGATCTGCGCCCCTTCGACGCCGACGAAATCGCTGCCATTATCGCAGGAAATATAAGATGACCGCCTCCCCCATCGACGTGCCGCCGACCGGCCCCGAAGCCATCCCTGCCGCGCCGCCGGCCAAACATGGCTGGCTGAATTTCGTGATCGATTTCGGGCCGCTGCTCGTCTTTTTCCTCGCCTATAAATTCTCGTCGGGCGGCGAAGGCGCATTTGCCGCGACCGCCGCCGCGATCAAGGGCACCGTGGCCTTCATGGTCGCGATCATCATCGCGATGGCGGTGTCAAAGTGGAAGCTGGGCAAGATTTCGCCGATGTTGTGGATGTCGAGCATCCTCGTCATCGGTTTTGGCGCGCTGACGATCTGGTTCCACGACGAACGCTTTATCGTGATGAAGCCGACGATCATCTACACTGCATTTGCCCTGCTGTTGCTGGGTGGCTGGTGGTTCAGGAAGCCGATGCTCAAATATCTGCTGCAATCGGCGCTGGAGGGTCTCACCGATCGCGGCTGGCTGCTCCTGTCGCGCAATTGGGGGCTGTTCTTTGCCGCGCTCGGTGTCGCCAATCATGTGATGTACGAGCTGATCCAGGCCAAGCAGATGAGCTTTGACCTGTGGCTCACCATCAAAGTGTGGGGGATCACCGCGCTGTCGTTCCTGTTCACGCTGACGCAGGTGCCGGTGATGCTGAAGAACGGGCTTGCCGTTCCCGACGAGGCGCACGACCAGGCTGGCATCAACAAAAGTTGAGTCCTGCTCCCGAGGCTGGCATAGCTGGCGCCATCGGTTCAGGGTCGCGGCTCTGCCGGATAATGAGGGGGAATGAATATGGACAAATTTTTCGGCAATTTGCACGCGGTGCTCGGCGCCGGGTTGGTGCTCGCGATCATCCTGATGCTGGTGCTGAACGGCCAGAATTTCGAGGACGGGGTCTCCGCCGCCAATGCGGTCATGCGCTGGCTGCACACCTTCTTTGGCGTGCTGTGGATCGGCCTGCTTTATTATTTCAATTTCGTCCAGATTCCGACGATGCCGAAAATCCCGGCCGAACTGAAACCCGCGGTCGGCAAGCATATCGCACCCGCCGCGCTGTTCTGGTTCCGCTGGGCAGCGTTGATCACGGTGTTGTTGGGTGTCGCGATCGCCGGCCACGCCAAATATCTGGCTCCGGCGCTGGGCCTGCAGGATCCCTACAAGCTGATCGGTGTCGGCATGTGGCTTGGCCTGATCATGGCGTTCAACGTGTGGTTCGTGATCTGGCCGAACCAGAAAAAGGCGCTGGGCATCGTCGAGGCCGACGACGCGACCAAGGCCAAGGCCGCCAAGACCGCGATGATCTTTTCGCGCACCAACACCCTGCTGTCGATCCCGATGCTCTATGCGATGGTGAACTTCAGCTAAGCCGCACGGCAACGCCAAATCGACAGGGGCGCCTCGGGAAACCGGGGCGCCCTTTTTCGTGGGGCCTCAGCCGTCGATCGCCGCCTTGTGCATGCGGCCGTTCATCACATAATGCGCGACGCCCATCTGCATGCCGGCCGCCTGCGCATCGTCGATATCGCGCACCCGCCGCGCCGGCGCACCGGCCCATAATTCCCGGTCAGGGATTTCCTTGTTCTCGGTCAGCAGGGCGCCCGCGGCGAGCATCGCGTCGCTGCCGATCCGGCACCCGTTCATCACCGTGGCCTTCAGCCCGACGAACGCGCGGTCGGCGAGGACGCAGCCGTGAACCATCGCCATATGGCCGATCAGCACATCCTCGCCGATGATGGTCGGAAAGCCGTCGGGGCGATGCGGCATCGGGCCGTCGCAGTGGACGATGCTGCCGTCCTGAATGTTCGACCGTGCGCCGATGACGATATGGCTGACGTCGGCGCGCAGCACGCAATTATACCAGATGCTGACGTCTGCGCCGATCGTCACATCGCCGATGATCCGGCACCCCGGCGCGATGAAGGCGCTGGGGTCGATCTGCGGCGTCTTGCCATTGACGGCGATGATGCTCACGTCGCGATAGGTCATTCTTTTTGCTTTCCGATCAGGTTGCTCCACATCAGGACCGGCAGGGTCGATGCATAATCGTCGGTCCAGCGCTCGAAGCCCGCGCGGGCGTTCAACGGCACCCACGCACCATCCTCGCCGGCCTTCTCACGCGGACGCAGGCCGCCGGTCAATTGTCGCATCCGCTGCGGTGTTGTCGTCAAGGCTACCCAATTCGATGCGGTGAGGTCGCCAATCCCGTCTTCAACCGGCCCCGGGTCAAGGCGGATAGCGGCGCGCCAGCCTCGCGCGCGCGCCTCTTCGGCCAGCACCGGTTCGAGTCCGAAGAAGCGATTTGAGATATGAATCAGCAAAATGCCATCGGGCTTTAATGCCCGCTGGTAAATGCCGATCGCTTCCTTGGTCAGCAGATGCAGCGGGATCGCGTCGGAGGAAAAGGCGTCGATAACCAGAACATCGAACCGCGCCGCTGGCTGCTCGGCGATTTTTAATCGCGCATCGCCGATGACGATCGGGGTGTCGCCGGCGCAATCGGACAGGAAGGTGAATTTTTCGGGATCGCGCGCGATATCGACCATCACCGGATCGATCTCGAAAATCGTCCATCGCTGGCCGGGCCGCCGATAGCAGGCCAGCGTCCCGGCGCCCAGCCCGACGATACCGACCGCCGCATCGGGTCCGGCCAGTGCTTCGGCCTGGGCGAGCGTCAACCCGACCCCGGATTTCGGGCCATAATAGGTGGTCGGCTCACGGCGATGTGCCGGTTCGGTGCGCTGCAACCCGTGCAGCGTCGTGCCATGCGCCAGCCGTCGCTGTTTCTGGCCGGGGTAATTGGTGACCGTGTATACGCCAAAATAGCTACGGACCCGATCGCCGGTAAAGCTTTCCTGCACCGTGTTCCAGCCGCCCACGCCGACCATCAGCAGTGCCAATATCGTCACATAAGCCCAGCGCCAGCTGATCACCAAAAGGCCGATCGCAAAGATGCCAAAGCCCCAGATCGCGACATCGTCATCGAGCCGACCGGACCAGCCGCCGACCATGCGCCAACTGGCAAAGGCGGCAATGGCGACGAGCAGCACCACCGCCATGCGGACTGTTGGCGCGCCAAGTTTAAGCCATTTGTCCCACGGAAAGATCGCGGGCAACGGCAACAGCATCGCCGCGGCAAGGGTCAGTAGTGGATGTTCATACACCCAGTCGAAAATCAAAGGCGCGAACAACGCCGCGAACAATCCACCGAGCACCCCGCCCGCCGACATCACGAGGTAAAAGAGCGTCAAGTGCTGCGTCGCCGGACGCAGGTGATAGAGATAGCCGTGAAGCGCGGTCGCAATGACAAACAGCATCAAAAGGCTCGCGAGCGCAATCAACATCGATCCTCCGCCCGTACTCAGCAAAGCCAGCCCGCCGACCGCGAGCAGGACCGCCGGGGCGATGAAAGTGATGATCTCGGTCAACCGGTCCATCGTCGAAAAGGCGATCACGAAGCTGAGCAGGTAAAGCCCGAGCGGGAGCACCCACAAGAGCGGCATCGCGACGATATCGGTGGTCAAATGCGTCGTCGTCGACAGCATCAGTCCCGACGGCACCGCTGCGATGAACAGCCAGTGCAGGAGGCGCCGCCAGGTCAGGCGCGGTTCGTCGATCGAAACGGCATCGCTCGCCGCCTCAGCGGCCCGGCCATGCCAGCGCGCCGCAGCACTCGCCGCCACCAGCAGCACGAGCAGCGCATAGCCAGCGGTCCAGCCCCAGCTTTGCGCCGCCAGCGGCAAGTTCGGTTCCACCAGCGCCGGATAGCTGATGAGGCCGACAAAACTGCCGAGGTTGGATGCGGCGTAGAGATAATAGGGATCGCCTGCGCGGGGGTCCGCGGCGAACCAGCGCTGCATCAGCGGTGCCTGTGCCGACACCACCAAGAACACGGGGCCGATCGAAGCGAGTAACAGCAGCGGCACCCACAGCGCCTCCTGTCCCGGTCCGGGTGGCGCGATCTGCGCAATGCCGATCGGCAGCCACAGCGCCGCGACCAGAAACAGCGCGACATGGATCATCGCCTGACGCTGCACCGTGAAGCGCCCAAGCCAATGGGCATAGGCATAGCCGCCGAGCAACAGCGCCTGATAGACCAGCATCGCGCTGTTCCACACCGCGGGCGCACCACCCAATTTGGGCAGCACCATCCGCGCGACCATCGGTTGGACTTGAAACAGCAGGAAACTGCCGACCAAGATGGTCAGCACAAACAGCCAGCGCCGCGGTAACGCAGTCATAATAAGCCCACCCCTGTCGATTATTTGCTCAGCAGCCGCGCGGCATGCAGCGCATGATAGGTCAAAACCCCCGAAGCCCCCGCACGGCGGAACGCCAGCAGGGTTTCGAGTACCAGCGCGTCGCGGTCGCCCGCGCCCACCGCCGCCGCAGCCTCGATCATCGCATATTCACCCGACACCTGGTACGCATAGACCGGCACGGCAAAATGGTCCTTCACCGCGCGGACGATGTCGAGATAGGGCAGCCCGGGTTTTACCATCACGCTGTCGGCGCCCTCGGCCAGATCCTGCGCGACTTCGCGCAGCGCCTCTTCGGCATTGGCGGGATCCATCTGATAGGTTTTCTTGTCGCCCTTCAGCAGCCCGCGCGAGCCGACCGCGTCGCGAAACGGGCCGTAAAAAGCCGACGCATATTTCGCGGCATAGCTCATGATCTGAACATGGCCGAAGCCTTCGGCTTCCAGCGCCTGCCGGATCGCGCCGATGCGGCCGTCCATCATGTCGCTAGGCGCGATGATGTCGGCGCCCGCGCGCGCCTGGTTGAGCGCCTGCCCGACGAGCACCTCGACCGTTTCGTCATTGAGCACATAGCCGCTGTCGTCGATCAGCCCGTCCTGCCCGTGGCTGGTATAGGGATCGAGCGCTACATCGGTGAGCACGCCGATGTCGTCGCCGAGCGCCTGCTTGATCGCGGCGGTGGCACGGCACATCAGATTGTCGGAGTTGAGCGCCTCGACGCCAGTCTCACTGCGCCGGTCGGCTTGGGTGTAGGGAAAGAGCGCAAGGCACGGGATGCCCGCCGCTACGGCTTCGCGCGCGCGATCGACGAGCCGGTCGACCGACCAGCGCGACACGCCAGGCAGGCTTGTGATCGGTTCCTCGGCGCCCGACCCATCGCAAACGAACAGTGGCCAGATCAGGTTCGACGGCGACAGCGTCGTTTCGCGCACCATCGCGCGGCTCCAACCGGTGCGGCGGGTGCGGCGCAGGCGCAGATCGGGAAAGGCGGCGTGGGTCATGCGGCGTGCATAGCGGGGCTGCGGCGCGGGGCAAATGGTTCTTCTAAAGCCCCGCCCCTTCCGGGGAGGGCGTAATTGCGTCAGATCCCGCCCTCGGCGCGCTTCGAAGCCACATCGGCCAGGCTACCGAGCTTCGGCCCCTCGACCTGTTTCGGCGCGATCGGGGTCAGTGCGGCGCCCGGCGCCACCGCGGTCAACGCGCGGATGCGGGCGCGGAAATCGGCCAGCGCCTTGCCTTCGAGCAGCGCGCGGGTAACGAAAGTCACCGACGACGGATTGACCGCGCGCCCGTTGCGATAGAGTTCGTAATGGAGGTGCGGGCCGGTCGACAGGCCGGTCGAGCCGATATAACCGATCACCTGGCCGCGATTAACCCGCTGGCCGGGGCGCACCGCGATGCGGCTCATATGCCCATATCCGGTGCCGAGGCCGTTGCCGTGGTTGAGCTTTACATAATTGCCAAAGCCGCCGTGGCGACCAGCGATCGACACGACGCCGTCGGAGACGGCATAGATCGGCGCGCCATAGCCGCCGCCGAAATCCATGCCGCTGTGCATGCGCTTGTAACCGAGGATCGGGTGGCGGCGCATCCCGAAGGTCGAGGTCACGCGCCCGTTCGTCGGTCGCGCCATGCCGCCGCGCTGTTCACCGACGCCCGACGCCTCAAACCATTGCACGCGGCCATCGATATTCCATTCGAGCATCGACAGCTTGGGTTTGCCGCCCCGGAGCAGCCCGGCATAGAGCAGCTTGCCAGTCTCGCTCTCGCCGGTTTCGGCGCGGCGGTAATCGACGATGATGTCATATTCATCATCGCTGCGGATGTCGCTGCCGACCGAAACCTGGCGACCGATGACGCGCAGGTACGACTGGATCGCCGTTGCCGGCGCACCGGCAGCGCGCGCCGAACGATAGAGGCTTTCACCGACCCGGCCACGAATGCGTAGCGGGGTGGTGTCGACTGCGATCGGGATACGCCGCATCACCAGCCGGTCGCCCTCGCGTTCCATTTCGATGCGCAGGTCAAAGCGGGCACGCATCGCCAGCGCCTCGACCGGGCGCGGCATCGTGCGCGCGGCGCGGCGGCCAAGAATCAGGTCGATGCGGGTCCCCGGAGCGATGTCAGCGAGCGGCACCGCGCTCGCCACCTGATTGGCGAGCGCCTGTGCCTCGCCGCCGCCGACGCCCGAGCGTTCGAGCAGGCGGGCGAAGCTGTCGCCGCTGCCCAAGGTGGCGGTGAGTTCGATCTGCGGTCGTTCAGGAGTCTGGGTCAGCGGACGAACCGCATCGGTCGCCGCCATGTGCCGCCCGGTGTCGCCGCCGAGCGCCAGCGGTACGATCATCTGCGCGCGCGCTTCGTTAAAATCGGCGGCACTCTGCGCCGGAGCGCCGCCCACCGCGAGCGGCTGGATACCTGGGAAGCTGGCAATCGCGGCGCCGCACAGCAGGGTTAATGTCGCAAGTCCGCGCCACCATTCGGCCGATCCGATATTGTCACCAAGGTCGGGAACCAGATCGAGTTGCGCCAGCCGGTCGCGCCAGCCGAGCCCTTCCGAATCCGAATCGGCGCGGCGCAGCGGGATCGCTTGCGACATCGTGAGCGCGGCCGCATTGCCGGACATCCCCGCGATGGGTTCGTGACGCTGAAACAAACTGCAACCCCCGCTCGACGGGCCTCCCGAAACCCGGCCGCCGAATGATATTTCGGCCGCCTGTCTGTAAAGAAAGGTCGTTAAAGTCAATTTAATGGCGGTTTCGCCGTAGTTGCTTGCGGCAAGTCGTGGCGAGGGTGGGATATTATGCAAATCGCGAGGAAAAATCAGCCGCCACCCCGCAGTTCAACGATCGACGGTTGCGCGGCGCTCGCCGCCATGCCAGCTTGGCACCCAAGATAATGACGTCATCCTCTTCCCAGCCGGTCAAGGCTGTCCTTGGCCCCACCAACACCGGCAAAACCCATTTGGCGGTCGAGCGTTTGACCGCCCATTCGAGCGGCATGATCGGCTTTCCGCTGCGCTTACTGGCGCGCGAAGTTTACGACCGTGTCGTGGCGATCAAGGGCGAACGCCAAGTCGCGCTGGTCACCGGCGAAGAACGGATCATCCCGCCCGACGCGCGCTACCTGCTTGGCACGATGGAAGCGCTGCCGATCGAACGCGACGTCGCGTTTGTCGGCATCGACGAGGCGCAGCTCGGCGCCGATCCCGAGCGCGGCCATGTCTTTACCGACCGCCTGCTGCGCGCACGCGGCCGCGACGAAACGATGATCCTGGGATCGGGGAGTATCCGCGGGCTGGTGAGAACCCTGGTTCCCGAAGCCGAAATCATCACGCGTCCGCGTTTCTCGACCTTGAGCTATGCGGGCACGTCGAAGCTGTCGCGCCTGCCCAAACGCTCGGCGATCGTCGCCTTCTCGGCCGAGGAGGTTTATGCGATCGCCGAAATGTTGCGCCGCTTTTCGGGCGGCGCGGCGGTCGTGATGGGTGCGCTCAGCCCCCGAACACGCAATTCACAGGTTGCGATGTTCGAGGCGGGCGAGGTCGATTACCTCGTCGCTACCGACGCGATCGGAATGGGACTCAACCTCGACGTCCAGCATGTCGCCTTTGCCAGCTTGCAGAAATTCGACGGGCGGCGCCTCCGCCGCCTGACCATAGCTGAAATGGCGCAGATCGCCGGGCGCGCCGGACGCCACCAGCAAGATGGCAGTTTTGGCACCGTCGGCTTGCCGCAGGGCGGCTTTACCCCCGAAGAAGTGGCTGCGATCGAGGGTCACCATTTTCCGCCGCTGTCCAGCCTGTTCTGGCGCAATCCGACCCCAGGCTTCGGCTCACTCGACCAGCTGCTTGCCGACCTTGCGCAGCCACCGACGCATCCGGTGCTGCGCCCGGCCCCCGAAGCGGTCGATATCGCTGTGCTCAAGCATCTGGCGGGCGATATGGAAGTTCGGGCGCGCGGCGGCGATTTTGATGCGGTCCAGCGGCTTTGGGACATTTGCGGTTTGCCCGATTTCGAACAACTGGGCGCCGAGCACCATAGCCGGACGATTTTCAAGCTGTGGCAATGGCGAACCAGCGGCGATGGGATGATCGACCCCGACTGGTTCGCGCGGCGGCTGGCGAAGCTCAATGATGTCGAGGGCGATATCGATCAGCTCGCAAGCCGCATCGCCGCGGTGCGGACTTTGTGCTTCATCGCCCAGCGCGGCGACTGGATTGCGGGTGCGGCGGGGTGGACCGAACAAACGCAGGCGCTCGAGTCGCGCTTGTCCGACTCGCTGCACGCGGCGCTGGCACAGCGCTTCGTCGATCGGCGCCTCGCGCTGCTGCTCCGCGACGCGGGACAGCGCAACGCTGCGCTGCCGGTTGCGGTCGGACCCGACGGTACCGTTGCGGTCGATGGCGAGGCGATCGGCACGCTCAAGGGCTTTCAGTTCAAAGTCGATCCGGTCGCCAGGGCGAGCGATCACCGGATGCTGCTGGCCGCCGCCGAAAAACATCTCCGCGCCGAACTCGCGCGCCGCGCGACCGCGCTGGCCGAGGGTGACGACAGCGCGTTGTCGCTGATCGCCGATCCCGGTGCCGCACCGCGACTCGCATGGCACGGTCATGCCATTGCGACGCTCGTCAGGGGTCCGACG
>MTKY01078623.1_pt1 | contig 11305 bp, 7 predicted proteins | sample 1042731 | NCBI WGS metagenome assembly MTKY01 (sample SAMN06212206, study PRJNA360538) | anaerobic digester metagenome | biome: Wastewater treatment plant; material: sludge; isolation source: anaerobic digester fed with sludge from wastewater treatment plant | place: Denmark: WWTP Soeholt ... | reverse complement strand
CTTTTGCGCGTAAAAGCTAAAGACCAGCGGCAGGTCGATGGCAGCAAAAGGCAACCCCACAAGGTAGAGCTGCAGCGCGCGCACCGTCTGCGCCGTGTCGAGGGCGGTGTAGGCGCCATGCTCATAGATCAGCTCGATGATGGGCCGGCCCAGCGCCGCCAGGCCCACGCCGGCGGGGATGATCACCGCCAGCACCAGCCGTAGCCCTCTGGCCAACGTGGCTTTGAAGCGTGTATCGTCGCGGGCGGCGTCGAGCTGCGACAGGGTGGGCAGCACCGCCAACGAGACCGCCATCGACACCGGCCCCAGCGGCAACTGGATGAGGAACGTGGCCTTGTTCATGTAGGTGATCGCCTCGGCGATGGTGCGCGAGGCCAGGTTGCGATCGATGATCACGCCCACGTTCTGCACGACGATGCTGAGCACCACCGGCGCATAGAGCACCAGCAGCCGGCGGATCACGCGGTGTCGCCAGTCGAGGCTGAGGCGCAGGCGCACGCCTTTGAGCCCCGGAAGCTGCACCACGAGCTGCGTGACGGCGGCCACCACGATCGCCAGGCTCAACGCTGGCACGCCCAGCCGCGTCGCCAGCAGCAGCACGGCCACGATGACGCCCAGATTGTGCGCTGGCGCGCCGAGCGCCGGATAGGCAAAGCGCTTGCGCGCATAGTGAAAGGCCTGCAGGATGCCCGAGAGCCCATAGATCAGGATCGACGGCACGATCAGGCGGATGAGCAGGGTGGTGGTGGCCAACAGCTCGGCGTCAAAGCCGCCCACCAGCGCCGGGGCAATCCACGGTGCGCCGATCTCGAGCAACAGCACCACGACCAGCAGCACCGCCGCCCACAGAGTAAAGAGCACCGAGAGCACGTGATCGCGCTCACGTTCTTGCTGAGGGGTGGTGTACTCGCTGAGCACGGGGACCAGCGCCGACGAGAGCATGCCGCCCACCAGCAGCTCGTACACCATCTTGGGGACGGCGCTGACGGCGTCAAAGGCGCTGGTGGCGCCCGAGGCGCCAAACGAGCCGGCGATGACCGCCTCGCGCACCAGCCCGAGCAAGCGGCTGGCGATGTTGCCCGCCGAGTTGATGGCCGCGTCGCGCGCTACCGACCCGGTGCTCGTCGCCCCAGGCGGCGGAACGTCGACGCCCGCGTCGATGCCGGCTGTCTGCGTCACGATGCCGTCGACAGGATGTCGCCCAGCGCAGCAAACACGGCGTCGAGATCGGCGATGCTGCAATAGCCCATGTGGCCGATGCGGATGACGCCCACCCGCGGGTCTTTGGTGGAGCCACAGTGAATGTCGTACCGCTCGACGAGAGTCTTGAGCACTGCGTCGGGCTGATACCCGGCAGGCAGAGTGAGCGCCGTCACTGTGGGCGAATAGTGCCCGGCCTGGGCATAGAGCCCCATGCCGAGTGCCAGGGCACGCTCACGGCAGTGGGCGGCCAGGGCCTCGTGGCGCGCGGCCACCGCTGCCACGCCCTCGGCGGCCATACGTTGCAGCGCGGTGTGCAGCCCATAGAGCGTGGCCAGCGCCGGCGTAGACGGCGTCTGCCCGCGGGCCGCATACTGGCGGGCCAGCCCCAGGTCAAAGTAGTAGCGCGGATTCTGCGCCGTCTCATAGGCCCGCCAGGCGCGCGCGCTCAGCGCGATCATCGCCAGGCCCGGCGGGGCCATCCAGGCCTTCTGCGAGCCGGTGAGCACCACATCTACGTCCCAGGCATCCATCTGCAGGCGGGCGCCGCCCAGGCCGCTGATGCTGTCGACCATGATGAGCGTGTCGGGCCCGGCTGCGCGCACCGCAGCGGCGATGGCCTGCACGTCATTCAGCACCCCCGTCGAGGTCTCGTTGTGAGTCAGGATGGCTGCCTTGAACGGCCCCTCTGCTCTGGCGGCCTCGCCCACCCGGTCGGGGTCTACGGCCCGCCCTGCGGCGAACTTGAGGCTGGTCACGTCGGCGCGATAGGCGCGCGCGATCTCGTCATAGCGGTCGCCAAACGAGCCGCAGGAAATGGCCAGCACTCGGTCGCCTGGCGAGAGGGTGTTGGCGATGCTGGCCTCCATGGCGCCCGTGCCCGACGAGGTGAGGATATAGACCTGTTGCTCAGTCTCGAAAAAGAGCCTGAGCCAGCCGCTCGTCTCGCGCAAGAGCTGCTCGAACGCGGCGCCGCGATGGTTGATCATCTGCTGCCCAACGGACGCCTGCACGTCGGGCGGCAAGGGCGTGGGCCCGGGAATGCGCAAGTTGATCATCACATGCCTCCGCGATCAGGCGTCTTGCAGCACGACATAGCGTTTGGCCTTATCGAGATTGTCGGCCAGCGCCAGATAGTAGGTGGTCTCATGAGTCATGTTCGCGGCCAGGCGCGCCTCACAGCCGCCAGCGAATAGCCGGCCTGCCTGCGCGGTGGCCCAGAGTCCGACGGCATCGCGATTGCAGACCAGCAATGCTGCTCGGCCGTCGCGCGGGTTGACCACCGCGCCCCAGCGCTGGCCCGAGCGCATGTTCCCCACCAGCGTATCCTGATGCCAGTTATCGGCGCCCACCAACACGAGGTCCTGCACACGCCCGCCCAGGTTGGGCACGGCGTTGAGCCCGGCAATGCACTCGCGGGCTGCGGCTCGCAGGTTGATCAGTCGGTAGACGATCTTGAGCAGCGGTGCGCGGCCCAGCGTCAGCACGTCGAACTCGACCTGCAGGTCGCGCAACCCCTCCTGCTCGGGCCGCGCCGTGACGCGCACCCCTACCCAGTTGAGCCCCCAGCGATCGGTGGCCTGCACCGGGGCCGCGCTGCGGGGGGCCGTGTGCAGGAACCCCTCAAAGCACCATGACCCCTTGGGCAGCAACATCGGATGGATGCCGCCAAAGAAGGGGTGCATCCACGCCAGGCCCCGCGTCTCCGGGAAAAAGCTGGTGAGCTGCTCCTCGCCGCGCACCTGCCAGGAGTAGGCCGAAGGGCCATAGTCGGCCGAGACTCTGACCTGCCCCAGGCCGTTATCGATCTGCCAGACATCATAGCCGCCATCGACCATGGGGCTGATGCGCACGTCGCCGCCCAGGCCCAGGCGGGCCACATGGAACGGAGAGCTGCTGTGGAGCATGGGCAGCGCCAACTGCGCCTCGCCGCCGAACACGCCGATCTGGTTGGCGGGCAAGGTCAGTCGCACAGCGCGCTCCACCGCCTGCCCCTGAATGAGGGCGGGGGTGTCGAGCTCGGTCCAATCGGCGCGCAAGGCCGGCTCACAGGCCAGCGTGACGCGGCCATCAAAGGCGCGGTTCAGCACACTGCAGGCGCGCACCGTGGCCTCGGCCTCATCCCGATCGGTCAGGATCAGGCCAGGCTCGACCGTCGCCACGGCCGCCTCACGTACGCGCAAGGGCTTTGGCTCTGTGCCCGCCCAGGCGCACAGGCGGGTGCGCACCTCTGGCCAGTCGCCGTGATGGCCATAGACGGCCACCGTCAGCGGCGTTGAGCGGGCGCCAGCCTCGAGGTGCTCCAGCGCACCCCGGGCGGTCAGCCCATGGCCAGGGCGCACGTCGCGCACGCCACTGCCCCAGGCCACGCCGGCAGACACGCCATGACCTTGCCAGGCCTGCCAGGGCTCGGCAAAGGCGGCAGGGTCGCGCGGCAGGTCGCCATCCAGGCGCGGCCACCAGTTGGCGTTGGAGCTGATGATGCCCTCGGGTAACGGCACCATCGCCCGCAGCGTGTCGCTATCGCCGCGGTCGAACCACTGGCGGATGGTCGCCTCGCGCTTGACGCTGCCGCGATTCTCGAGCCAGGCGGTGGCCTCAACCAGCCCCGTGGGCGCGATGCCGACGCGCTGCTGTAGCATCAGGCCGGGTTGCGCTTTGCTTTCGGCCGTCAGGCTCACCAAAACGCGCCCATTGGCCTGTTCCAGCGCCACGGTGAACTCGCGGCGTTGTGCCTCAGAATAGTAAAACGGCGGCCCCATGGCAGGGCCAAAGCTGACCAGCTTGCTGCGCGTGGCCTTGTCGGTGAGGGTGATCTCGCCGCGCTTGGCGGCCACACTGATGCGCAGTCCGTCGGTCTCGATGCGCGCCGACTTTTCGTCGGCTTGCGAGACCAGGCCGCCCGGGCCCACGCTAAAGAGCCGTAGGGTTTCGGTCAAAGGAGTTTCGTTGCCTGTCAGCAACAGCCGCGCCTCGAGCGCGTAGACGCGCTCGCCCGCCGCGGTCACCTCCACCGGCAGGCTCACGTACCCTTGAGCGGGGACCTCTACCTCGCGCTCTTGCCACGAGAGCGACAGGCCCTCTGCCCCAGACAGGCGCAGGGCGCCTGTCACTGCCTCTGGCCGGCGGTTCTGCAACTGCAGCGTCACGGTTGTGGGTCGCTGGAGCGCCAACGACAGCTCGGGCACATCGGTCGAGAACTCGACCGGCTTGCGGGCGCGAATGCCCGAGTAGAGCTCGACATCGTCATGGCCAAAGGTGATGACCGAGCGCACGGCGGGCGCATCGCCGTTATCCTTGGCATAGGGCGCCTCGCCGGTGACCTTGACCGTGGCCACATGCTCCACGGTGGCGCCGGCCTGCACCACGAACATCTCACGGTGGTCGATCTCGAGGCCGTCGGCGCCGCGAGCGTCCACCAGAAAGCGCTGCACCGTATCGGTCTTGTTGGTGATGCGCCAGTTGATGGCCACCTCGTCGCCCTGCAGCGCCTCGATGGCGCGCGGAATGGCCGCCACAAAGAGCTCGTCGGTCTCAACGGCCACCGGCGCCTGAGCCTCGCGGTCGATCCACACGGCTAGCGACTCGCCGTTGGCCTGCCAGCGCATCGGGTAGACCTTGAGGCCCTCCCAACGATAGTCGTCTGCGTGTTGAGTCACGTTGGGCACATAGGCGTCATACCAGTCGTGGCGCTCAAAGAAGGGCTTGCAGATCGGCATCTGCACCACGCCCGGCACATAGTTCTGCATCCAGACCGACGTCTCAGGCCGCCAAAAGTGTCCCGTCTTTTTGTAGGCTGGTACGGCCTTGAGGTTGTTCGACCAGGTGCCCAGCGTGTGCCGCTTAAAGCCCTCTTGGATGGCGCGGTTGACGCAGGTTTGCACCAGCTTGCGCCCGATCGAGAGCCCGTGGAACCTGGGATTGACGTCGAGCAGGTCGAGGTAGCCCTCGCCTTGCTGCCCCTCAGACCCTTCCATGAAACTGGCATACCCGGCGATCTCGCCGTCGACCACCGCCAGGTACACGGCGATAAAGGCCACGTCGGTGTGCCATTCGCGGACCATCTCGCCCGTCATCGGCTGCCCCTCGATAAAGGTGCCCGGCCAGGCGAGGTCGCTCTCATTGAGCATGCGGGCGATGCCATCGGCATCGCGCTCCAGATCCAGCTCGCGGATGATGAGTTCCATGCGTGCTCCAACCAGAGGCATTCCAGAGTGCGATTGTAGCACGCTGGCACAGTGGGTGTCGAATCTGCAGACCAGCGCAACCCGGAGCCACCCGCCGCGTATTGCCCATGCTAAGGATACGTGATGAGGAGCATGTCGCATGAAAACCAACCGTTCCGCCGATTCGATAGGGGCGGGCATCTTTTTGATCGGCCTGGGTGTCGTCTTTTTGCTGCGCAACCGGATCGACTTTTTGCCGTGGGTGCTGGCGGTGATCGCCATCTCACGGGTGCCGGCGGCGCTGGCCAGTGACCGCGGCTGGGAGGCCTGGCAGGCGCCCTTCTGGCTGCTCGGCCTGGCCATCCTGTTCGGCACGGGTCTGCTGTGGCCCGGCATTCTGGTGCTGGTGGGCTTGAGCATGCTGCTGAGGGCGGCCGCCGCCAAGGCCAAAGCCCCGGCAGCCGAGCTGTCTGACGAGCCGGTGACCGTGGCGCCGCTGCCCTCTGCCATGCGTGGCCAGGCAGCCCAGGCGCCCGACCTGAGCGACGAGCCCACACCCGCAACACCGGCCGGCGCGGCCGAGACGGTGAGCGAGTACGTCGCCGACGAAGGGGGCACCCGGCCGCTGAGCAGCGCTGACGTACACGCCCTCGAGCGCGAGCTGGCCCACGAGGTCGAGGGCGCCGCGCCGGCCGGCGGCGTTCCGGCAGGCGAGCCACTGACTGACGGGCCCGCGCTTGAGCCCGAGACAGGGGCTGAGGCCGACCAGTCAGATGCCCCCTGTGCTGATGATGCCACGACGTAGCCTGACCATGGCGGTTGTGACCGGCCCCTGCCAAAGCAGGGGTCGTGTCTTTTTATGCCGCATTTGCTCGCAATCCGGCGCAAAGATGGACGCTGGCGACGATGCGCCCGCTGCGTAGCAACTCTGGAAAACGATTGACATCCGATTGGGCAGTTGATATACTGGTTTTGCTTGCGACGCTGGCCTTCGTCGCGCATGGCGTTGGCGCCATTCTACCCGAATCCCAACGATCTCATGGCACTTGACGGCCATCTTCGCACGCAGCTTCTGGCAGACCACAGAGAAGCCCCGTTCTCTGCCCGGTCTCGAAAATCTCGTGACAGGCTAGCCTGTCGAGGGAGGCGCAATCGAGCTCAATCACACGTTCAACACCGTCACTAATTGCCCGACTAGTATCCCTGGAGGAAGGAAATGAGCCTGGAGAGGTTGTCCCGTCGCAGTTTCCTGATCGCTAGCGCCGCCACTGGCCTCGCCGCCGCGCTTGCGGCTTGCGCGCCCAAGGCCACGCCGGCTCCCGCCGCTGAAAAGCCCGCCGAACAGCCCGCTGAAAAGCCGGCCGAAAAGCCCGCCGAGCAGCCCGCCGCGGCCACCAAAGAAGAGTACACCGTGCGGTTTATGTGCCGCGCTGGCGCTCGCAACATCCCCACGTATGAGAAGGTCCTCAAGGAAGACTTTGAGCCGAACCATCCGGGCATCAAGGTGCAGGTCGAGCCGGCCCCCGATGGCTGGGTCGAGAAGCTGCTGGCCCAGATGATCGCCGGCACGGCTGTGGACCTGTTCCAGGCGTGGGGCAACATCTTCTTCAACTGGGTCGAGCGTGACCTGCTGCTGGATTGCCAGCCGTACGTCGAAGCGACGATGACGGACGCAGAGATCGCCGACTATAACGACTTTCAGTGGGAAGGCCTGATGATGCGCGGCAAGCGCGTCGGCATGCCCAAGTACATTAACATCATGACCATCCGCCTCAACAAGGACTGCTTTGAGGAGTATGGCGTGCCCTTGCCGCCCGAGGACGGCGAGTGGGACCATGACGACTATCGCGAGATGGTCTGCGCTCTGACCGAGGGCGCCCGCTCCAAGGGCAACGACGGACAGTGGGGCGGCTGGCTGCCTGGTTGGTCGTGGGACCGGTTCTGGAACCACATCCACATGTTCGGCGGCAAGGTCGTCGACGAAAAGTACGGCAAAAAGTGCATGCTGGGCGCGCCCGAGGCCCAGGAAGCGCTCAAGTGGATGTACGATCTCGAGTGGACTGACAACTGCCATGCGCAGCCGAGCCAGGTAGAGAACCAGTGGCCGAACGCCTCGTTCGTCTCTGGCTTTATCTGCACGGCTGAGGACGGCACCTATCCCATCAACGTCGACGTGGACTATGAGGGTAGCGTGCCTAACTGGGATATCCGTCACGTGCCCAAGGGCCCGACGGGCATCCGCTCAGTGCTGGGCACCACCGACGCCTGGTCGATCACCAAGCAGACCAAGAACGCCGATGCGTCTTGGGAAGTGCTCAAGTTCATCTCGGGCCCGGTGTTCCAGCTCAAGGCCGTCGTCAGCCAGGAGGGCATCATCCCGGTGCTCAAGTCGCTGCAGGCTGACTTTATCAAGAAGGTTCGCGAGATTCGTCCGAACCTGAACAATGTCCGCCTGGAGACCATCACCGAGGCGCTCGAGTGGGGCTATCCTGAGGACACGCCCTGGTTTGACAAGCAGACCGAGGCGACTCAGATCATCAGCCCTGCCCTCGAGAAGGTGTTCACGGTGGGCGACGAGGGCCCCGAGTACTTTATCGACATTGCCAAGCAAGTCGACGCCACGCAGGTCTAGCGATCTGCACCTCAAGCGGTGTGGGGCCACAGCCCCACACCGCTGTTACCATTGACTCGCCTGCCGGGGTGAGTGCCAGAGCCACGATCCAACGGAGGATTGCCAATATGGCCGAACGAGCTGTGGAGCGCAAGGAGCGGCGCACTCTATCTCCACGTGCGCGCGACAACCTTGCCGCCCTCTTTTTCCTCAGTCCCTGGCTGATCCACTTTGTATTCCTCATCGCTTTTGCCATGATCTTTTCCTTTGTGATCAGCCTCACCAAGACCGACCTTCTGACCGGGTTCACCTGGATGGGCCTCAAGAACTATGGCCAGTTGTTCCGCGACCCGCTGTTCACCAAGTCGCTGCAAGTCACGGCCTACTATACCTTCCTGGTGGTGCCGTTGGGGATCGTGGTGGCACTGTCCATCGCGTTGTTGCTCAACCAGAAGGTCAAGGGACTCGGCTTCTGGCGACTGGTGTACTACCTGCCCTCCGTCGTGTCGGGCGTGGCCGTGGCGATCCTGTGGGGCTGGGTGCTGAACCCGCGGTTTGGGCTGCTCAACGCCGGCCTGATGCGGCTGGGCATCCAGAACCCGCCCAAGTGGATGTACTCGGAGCAGTGGGCCGTCCCAGGCTTTATCATCATGGGCCTGTGGGGCGCGGGCGGCGGCATGCTGCTCTATCTGGCCGGCCTGCAGGGCATCCCCACGGCGCTCTACGAGGCCGCCGAGATCGACGGCGCCAGCTCGTGGCAGCGGTTCTGGCAGATCACCATCCCTATGCTCACGCCGACCATCTACTTTAACCTGCTGATGAACATCATCGGCTCGTTCCAGGTGTTCACGCAGGTCTATATCATGACGAATGGTGGCCCCAACAACGCCACTCTGACGATGGTGCTCTACCTGTACCGTCTGGGATTCATCAACCTGAGGTTTGGCTACGCCTCAGCATTGGCCTGGATTCTGTTCGCGATCATCCTCATCTTTACCATGGGCGTGGTTCGCTCGTCGGCCGCCTGGGTCTACTATGAGGGGGAGTTGAAACGGTGAACGTCCAACTTGCGACTCGACAGACCGCGGGCTCCCAACCCGATGTATTGCGCCGCAAGACGCTTCACATCATCGGGCGGGTGGCTCTCTATGCCATCCTGACCATCGGAGCGATCGTCTTCTCTCTCCCATTCCTTTGGATGCTCTCGTCATCGGTCAAGCCCAATGCCCTCACCTACGTGGTGCCAGTGGTCTGGCTGCCGCCCCCAGGCGAGTGGCACTGGGAGCGGTACGTGGAATCATGGGACCTGATGACGGTGCCGTTCACCACCTTTTACCTCAACACGCTCAAGATCACGGTGGCCAACATCATCGGACTCGTGCTTTCAAGCTCGATGGTGGCGTTCGCCTTTGCGCGTATTCGCTTCTGGGGTCGTGACGTGCTGTTCCTGATCTTGCTGTCGACCATGATGCTGCCGGCCCAGGTGACGCTGATCCCGATCTACCTTTTCTGGACTCAGTTCGGCCTGGTGAACACCTTCTGGCCGTTGATCGTGCCCGAGTGGCTGTCCAACGCCTACAACGTGTTCCTGCTGCGGCAGTTCATGATGACGATCTCGCTCGAGATGGACGATGCCGCGCGCATCGATGGCGCCGGCTGGTTCCGCATCTACTGGCAGATCATCGTGCCGATGTCCAAGGCCGCCCTGGGCGTCATTGCCATCCAGGCGTTCCAGTGGAACTGGAACAACTTTCTGGGGCCGCTGATCTATCTCAACGAGACGCCCAAGTTCACCATCGCCATCGGCCTGCGCCTCTTCCAGACGCAGCAGTCGCAGAACATGCCTACCACCATGGCCATGTCGGTGGTGGCCATGCTGCCGCCCCTGCTGATGTTCTTCTTCGCGCAGCGCTACTTTATCCAGGGCATCGTCATCAGCGGCGTCAAGGGCTGATCGTTCGCACCTCTTGCGATCACAGGGGCATGGCTGCGGCCGTGCCCCTGTTGCGTTGGCGGCCTTTGATGTATGATGAATCTGCTTGCATGGCGAACAGCTCTGTCTGTGATGGCGGGCATTCGCAACCCAATACTCTGGAGGTACGGCATGGGCAAGGTTCTGATCACCGGTGGCAGCGGGCGCTTTGCCAGGTACATGGCGCAAGTGCTGCGTGACAAATACGAAGTGGTGCTCTTTTCGCGCACTCAGCCCCCCGAGGATCGCGCCGACCTGCCGTGGGTCGAGGGCGACCTCAATAGCTTTGAGGATTGCGTCAAGGCCGTGCAGGGCGTCGAGGTCATCCATCACCTCGGCGCGGTGCCCTGGCCCAGCGATCACGAAGCCACCCGCGAGCGCATCGCCGCCGCTGGTCGCCCCGTGCCGCCCTGGGATCAGACCATGAAGACCAACATCATGGGCACCTACTACCTGATGAAGGCCGCGGTCGACGCAGGCGTCAAGACGGTGGTGATGACCGGCTCCAACTGTGCCTTTGGGCACTGCTGGCGCCGCTCAGATCGGCCCTATCCCATCCACTATCTGCCGCTCGACGAAAAGCATCCCTCTGACTGCGAAGTGTCGTATGGCTGGAGCAAATGGGCGGGCGAGCAGATGCTGGCCCAGTTCAGCCGGGCCTATGGCATTCGCACCTATGTGACGCGCCCGGCGCACATCAGCGATGCCGAGATACGGCAGCGTATGGCCGAGAATGCCAGGCCCGCCACACAGTGGAGCGGTGGGCTGTGGGGCTGGGTGGCCTCTGAAGACCTGGCCGATCTGCAGGTGCTCATCCAAGAGGCGGCCGACGACCTGCCCGTGCACGACATCTTTGTGGGCAACAACCTCGACACCGAGGCGCTCGAGCCTACGATGGAGTTGATCGAGCGCTTCCGTCCCGATCTGCTGCCGGTGACCCATGGCCTCAGCGGCCACGACGCGCTCTTCTCACCCCAACACGCCTATGAGATGGTGGGTTGGGTGCCGGCCATCACCTGGCGTGACTACCTGCCGAAATAGGACCATCAGCGAGCACCGGGCGCGGGCGATGGGTTTGCGCCCTGGCTGCATGACAGGGAGGACACTGTGGGTAAGGTTCTGGTCACAGGCGCCAGCGGGCGCTTTGCGAAATACATGGTGGCCGCGCTCCGCGACGACTATGAGGTGGTGCTCTTTTCGCGGTCACCCATCCCTGAGGACCGCGCCGATCTGCCCGCCGTCATGGGCGACCTCAACAACTACGAGGATTGTGTCAAGGCCGTGCAGGGCGTCGAGGTCATCCAGCACCTCGGCGCCGTGCCGTGGGCCAGCGACGACGAGGCCGGCCGCAAGCGC
>MTKY01071784.1_pt1 | contig 11309 bp, 11 predicted proteins | sample 1042731 | NCBI WGS metagenome assembly MTKY01 (sample SAMN06212206, study PRJNA360538) | anaerobic digester metagenome | biome: Wastewater treatment plant; material: sludge; isolation source: anaerobic digester fed with sludge from wastewater treatment plant | place: Denmark: WWTP Soeholt ... | reverse complement strand
GGCGAGGCCGGTCAGGAAGTTCCTGAACTCGAAGCCGTAGGGTGTGCGGCTGTCGCGCGCGACTATGGTCACCGAGTCCTCGCGCGAGTTCGCTGGCGGGGCGACGATGCCGATGTCGATCGCAAGGTGCTCCGCAACCCCCTGCGGGATGGCGGACACCCCGTGGCCAACCTCCTCGTACTGAGAGATGTAAAAGACCGTGGTGCGAGCGGGCGAGACCCCTGCATCGACGAGCGCCTTTATCGCTCCGAACAGGCAAGCGACGCAGATCTTGTCGTCAAGGAAGCGCGACTTTATGAAGCCGGACCCTGTCACCTCGTAGCGCGGCTCGAAGAAGACGAAGTCGCCTACCTCTATCCCCAGTGCGCGTGTCTCCTCGGCCGAACTCGTCTCCTCGTCCAGCCGCACCTCCACGTTTTCATCGGTGCGTATCGTCTCGCGGACCACCTCCGAGAATGCGTGCAAGGAGGCCTTCTCGGGAAGCAGCACGCCCCGGTGCTCCCTCCCCGAGGCCGTCCTCACGGTCAGATTCTCCCCCTCGAAGGAGGTCCAGGCGAAGCCTCCCACCTGGAGCAGGCGCAGCCTGCCGTTGGGCTTCACCTCCCTCACCACCGCCCCCAGTGTGTCCACGTGGGCGGATACCAGCCTCATGTCCGAGTTGCTGACACCCTTCATCGTCGCCAGTAGGTCGCCCTTGCGCGACCTCGAGGTCGGCAGTCCGAGCGAGGCGAACTCCCTCTCCATCCGCGCCAGTATCTCCCTGCAGTCCCCGGCTATGGACGGGATGCCGATGATCTCCTCCGCCAGGTCCAGCACGTACTTCATGTCTGTCTTGATGTCCTTGTTCATATTCGTCGAGTCGCTGCCTTTCTGGTTTTCGATTTTTCAGGCCCCGCAAGCTACGAGGATCTCCTGGACAGATTGCGCGCGAAGTGACAGGCCACGAATCTGCCGGGCTCTATCTCGTGCAGCTCCGGGGTCTTCCGGGTGCATATCTCCTGCCTGTAGAAGCACCTGCCGGCGAAGCGACAGCCGTCAGGCGGCTCTATCGGGCTGGGCACGTCCCCCTCCAGTATCAGCCTGTCGCGCTTCTCCCCCACCTTGGGGATCGGTATGGCCGACAGGAGGGCCTGGGTGTAGGGGTGCAGGGGCTCCTTGAACAGACTCTGGTAGTCCGACATCTCGACTATCTTGCCCAGGTACATGACGGCGATCCTGTCGGAGACGTGCTTGACCACACTAAGGTTGTGCGATATGAAGACGTAGGTGTAGCCGAACTGCTTCTGAAGGCTGTTCAACAGGTTGAGCACCTGGGCCTGTATGCAGACGTCGAGCGCCGACACCGGCTCGTCCAGCACGATGAACTCCGGCGACAGGGCGAGCGAGCGGGCTATGCCTATGCGCTGCCTGCGCCCCCCGTCCAGCTCGTGCGGGTAGGAGTTCACCAGCCGTCTGGCCAGCCCCACCGTGTCCATCAGCTCCAGCACCCTGCCGGTGCGCTCCGCGGTCGAGCCGCATACCCTGTTGACCAGCAGCGGCTCGGAGATAAGATCCGACACCGACAGGCGCGGGTTGAGGCTCGAGTAGGGGTCCTGGAAGACTATCTGCACCCTCTTCCTCATGTCCTTCATCCTGCCCGAGGAGTACTTGAGGATGTCGTCCCCGTAGAATCGCACCTCTCCGCTGGTTGCCTCCAGCAGCCGAATCATCACTCGGCCGAGCGTCGACTTGCCGCAGCCGGACTCTCCGACCAGCCCCAGGGTCTCGCCCTTGTCTATGGTGAAGGAGACGTCGTCGACAGCATGGAGCATGCCCTTCTTCGTGTGGAAGTACTTCTTGAGGTTCTTCACCTCTACGATAGTGTTGCCGGTCACCGTCCGGCACCTCCTTTCCAGCCGACCGAGTTTAGCCGATGCTCGGTGCGCACCGGGCAGGCGACCAGGTGTCCGGGCTCTATCTCCACCATGCCCGGTGCCTCCCTGGAGCATGACTCCACCGCGTAGGGACACCTCGGGTGGAACGGACATCCGCTCGGTAGGTTCGTCGGGTCGGGCATCAGTCCCTGGATGACCTTGAGCTCCTCCTCGTCGCGGTCGATGTCGGGTATCGAGTTGAACAGGCCCTCCGTGTACGGGTGAACCGGCCGGTTGTACAGGGCCTCCGTGGTCGCGTACTCCACCACGCGCCCCGCGTACATGATAGCGACCTTGTCGCACATCTCAGCGACTATGCCGAGGTCGTGCGTAATCATGACAAGCGAGGTGTTGATCTTGCGGCGCAACTCCCTCATGAGCTCCAGCACCTGGGCCTGTATGGTCACGTCGAGGGCCGTGGTCGGCTCGTCGGCTATGAGCAGGATGGGGTTGCAGGCCAGGGCTATGGCTATTACGACGCGCTGCTTCATCCCGCCGCTGAACTGGTGCGGGTAGTCCCTGGCGCGCTCGCTCCTTATGCCCACCAGCTCGAGCATCTCAACGGCGCGATCCAGCGCCTGGCGCTCGGTCACGTCGTTGTGAAGAAGCACCATCTCCGCTATCTGCTTGTCCACCGTCATGACCGGGTTCAGCGAGGTCATCGGATCCTGGAAGATCATAGCGATCTTCCCTCCCCTGATGGACCGCATCTCGTCCTCCGTCTTGCGGAGCAGGTCCGCGCCCTCGAAGAGGATCCTGCCGCTCGTGATCCTGCCCGGCGGGTCCGGCACGAGCCTCATTATGCCAAGCGCCGTGGTGGTCTTGCCGGCGCCGGTCTCCCCCACGAAGCCCAGGTTCTCGCCGTACCCGAGAGCGAGGTTCAGGTTCTCCACCGCGTGCACCGTCCCTCCCTCGACCCTGTACTGGATGGAGAGGTCCTGGATATCTAGAATCAGCTTTCTGTCTTCCATGTCTGCATCCCCCAACGCTACTGCTTCAGTTTAGGGTCGAGGGCGTCGCGTAGGCCGTCGCCCAGGAAGTTGAGGGCAAGGATCGAGATCATGATCGCAAGCCCGGGGAAGATGGTCATATACGCGTAGTCCCTGATGTACTCCCTGCCGCCCGATAGCATCGCACCCCACTCGGGGACCGGCGGCTGGATGCCGAGTCCGATGAAGGAGAGCCCCGCGGCGGTAAGTATGGCTATAGCCACTCCAAGCGTCGACTGGACTATGATCGGGGCCATGCAGTTCGGGATGATGTGCTTAAGTATTATCCTCAGGTCCGACGAGCCCACCGCCTTGGCCGCCTCCACGAACTCCTGGTTCCTGATCGACAGCACCGAGCCGCGCACTATGCGGGCGTAGTTCGGGGTGGACGAGATCCCGACCGCGATCATCAGGTTGAACAGCCCCGGCCCGAGCGACGCCGCTATGGCGATGGCCAGCAGTATCGAAGGTATGGAGAGAAGGATGTCCATGCCCCGCATTATCAGGTTGTCGAGCCTGCCGCCGTAGTAGCCCGACACCGCCCCCAGGAACCCGCCGGCGAAGACAGCGATGCCAACTGCGATGAACCCGACCTGCAGGGAAATGCGCGACCCGTAGATTATTCGGCTGAACAGGTCCCGTCCGAACTCGTCGGTGCCGAACCAGTGATTGGCCGACGGAGGCTCGAAGGCGGACATCAGGTCCTGCGCGGCGTACCCGTAGGGCGCTATGTAGTCCGCGAAAACGGCGATCAGCACTAGCGCGATGACCGCCGCCAGGCCCAGCATCGCCAGCGGGGAGCGCCTGAGCCGCGCGAACACCGCCCCTATTCCGTGCATGCTCTGCCCTGGTTGTTTGTTTATCTGCTCACTCATTGCATATCCTCCTGACTCGACGGAGATGGCTCATCTGTATTGGGCCTTGATGCGGGGATCCAGCCACGCATACAATAGGTCCACCAGCAGATTGACCAGGCTGAAGGCCACGGCGATGAACAGGACACCGCCCTGCACCAGCGGGTAGTCCCTCATCTTTATCGCGTCCACCATAAGGCGTCCCACCCCCGGAATGGAGAAGATGGACTCCGTGAGCACCGCCCCGCCCAGCAGGTTGCCGAATTGGAGCCCGACCACCGTGACCACCGGGATCAGCGCGTTCCCCAGCGCGTGTCTCCAGATGACGACCGACTCCTTCTGCCCCTTCGCCCTCACCGTCCTGATGTAGTCCTGCCGCACGACCTCGAGCATGCTCGAGCGTGTCATCCTGGTTACTATGGCGATCGACTGCGCTGCCAGGGTCACCGACGGCAGGATCATCGCCGCTATGGTGTTGAAGCCAGAAGAGGGCAGCCACCTGAGGTGGACGGAGAAGAAGAGTATGAGCAGGATGCCGAGCCAGAAGACGGGCATCGACAGCCCGACCATGGCGAAGATCATCATTACCGAATCGAATAAAGAATATTGCTTGATCGCGGAGATTATTCCGAACGGAATGCCTAAAACGATAGCTATCAGCATGGAGAAAAGCGCCAGTTTGACAGTGTAGGGGAAGGCGTTCATTATCTCGCGAGCGACGGGAAGGCGCGTCATGTACGAGCGGCCTATGTCACCCTGCACGGCTTTGTAGACGTACCTTCCGTACTGCACCAGGAACGGATCGTTCAATCCCTCCTTGTCGCGGAACTCCCTCACCGCCTCCTCCGTCGCCTGGTCCCCGAGCACCATCCTTGCGGGGTCGCCCGGAGTCAGGTAGAGGAGGGTGAATACTATGAAGGATACCCCTATCAGGATGGGCAGCAGGAAGAGGATCCTTCGCGTGATGTATTTGAGCATGCGGTGTTCATCCCTCCGTTTGACAAAAGTGCGGGAGCACGGAACAGGCTCCATGCTCCCGCGTATACAGGACCTGTCGATTCAACCTTGGCGACGGTTGAACGGTTTCAATCGTGCCTCGTTAGTCCTCGAAGGTGACATGTGTCAGGAGATGGAACCCCCTGGCGCTGGGCACGAACCCCTTGACGTTCTTCTGCGACCCGTGGAAGGTCTCCTCGTTGTACAGGTAGACCCATGGAACGAGGTCGAACAGGCGCTCCTGAAGCTTCAGGTACAGGGCCTCGCGCTCCGGACCGTCGACCATCGTGCTGCCCTCGTTGATCATCGCGTCGACCTCGTCGTCGACGAAGAACGTGTAGTTCGAGCCGCCGTCGGACTTGAAGACGCCGGAGAGTGCGAACTCGGGATCCGGCACGGAGGCGACCCAGCCGAGGATGTACATGTCGTGCTCCTTCTTCTGGAGCCCGTCCAGGTAGGCACCCCACTCAAGGACCTTGATCTCGAGGTCGATTCCGACCTCCTGAAGCTGGGCCTGGATGATAGTGGCGAGGTCGCGGCGCGGCTTGTAGTCGTTCGTCCATATCTGCGCCTTCAGCGGAAGCTGGACCCCGGCCTCCTGCAGCATCTTCTTGGCCTCTTCCACGTTGCGGTCGATGTAGGGAAGGGTCTTGTGGGAGTACTTCACGTTCGGAGCGATGGGTGCGTTGGGGGTCCTGCCGGTGCCGCGGAACACGGCCTTCTGCATACCCCTGTTGTCCAGCGCAAGGCGGACGGCCTGGCGCACCTTGACATTGTCCCAGGGTGCCTTCGCGCAGTTGAAGCCCATGTAGGTGGTGGCGTTCTCGAGGTGGCCGTACAGGGTCAGGTTCTCGTTGTCCTTTATCCTGTTCACATCGGTGACCGGGATGCGGTAGGAGATGTCGACGGCGCCGCTCTCGAGCTCGATCGTGCGGTTCACGCTCTCCTCGACGGCCCTCATGACGAGCTCCTTGTAGGCTGACTTCTCTCCCCAGTAGTCGTCGTTCCTCTCGAGGACAATGCGGTCACCCTTGTTCCAGCTCTTGAACTTGAAGGGGCCGGTGCCTACCGGGTTCATTCCGTAGGCGTCGCCCGCGGCCTCGACCGCCTTCTGGTCGACGATGCTTCCCCAGGTGTGGGTGAGCGACATGAGGAAGGGGGTGAAGGGCTTCACCAGGGTCATGATGACGGTGTAGTCGTCCACGACCTCGACGCTCTTCACGACCTCGGAGTACTGCTTGATCGCGCTTCCGACTGGAGTCTGTGCGCGCTCGACGGTGTACTTGACGTCGGCGGCAGTGAAGGGATCGCCGTTGTGGAACTTGACTCCCTTGCGGAGATGAAACTTGTAGGTCACGTCGTCGAGCTGCTCCCAGCTCTCAGCCAGGGTAGGCACCAGGTTGTTGTCGTCGTCCAGGGAAATAAGCGTGTCGTAAATGTGAAGACACATCCCGGAGGTCGCAACTTCGTTCTGGACGATCGGGTCCAGCGTGCGCGCGTCGTAGATGTTGGCTACCACGAGCGAGTCCTTGGCCAGCGCCGGCGCCGTAAACAGGCCGACGAGCGCGAGCGCAAGCATAACCATCAAAACCTTCTTGGTGCGCGTGCTTCTGATCATCATTTCATCTCCCTTTGAGATATTTGGCAGACGGGGCTCGCCCCCGAATGCTTGTGCGTATGTTAGAGGCATGCGCGCCTTTTTGTCAAGAAGCGATTTGTATACATTGAAGAGGTTTTGCTTGGGAGAAACAGCACTTTTCACGTCCGGGGGTTATAATCCGCAGTATTCGAGATCGCGATGTCATTCCGCGGACAGGGAGGGGTCGCCTTGATTACACGATCGCTGATAGAGCTGGTATTCTCCGCCGCAAACATGGAGCGGTGGAACGACCATCCGCGCCCGGCGGTGTTCACCGAACTGGGCAAGCAGGCTCACAAGATGATAATGGCGTGGGTCATCGCCCGTTACGAGTCCGAAGTGCGCGGCGCGGCGCTCGATTGGACCGCGCTGATCGAGGGGGGCATCTTCGAATTCCTTCACCGGGTGGTGCTGACCGACATCAAGCCCCCGGTCTTCCACAAGCTGATGCAGGACGACGCGCAGCGGCAGAAGCTCAACGAGTGGGTCGCCTCCGCCCTCTCCTTCGACCTCGAGAGTCTGTCGCCGGACTTCGCGGCCCGCTTCCGGGACTACATCTTCGATCCTGAGGAGGACACCCTGGAGCGCAAGAGCCTGCGCGCAGCCCACTACCTCGCCACCAAGTGGGAGTTCGACTTCGTATACCACTGGAGCAAGACCAAGTCCATGTTCGGCCTCGAGCAGACCAACGCCGAGATATCGCGCCAGGTGAACGAACACCGCGACCTGCGCGCCATAGACGAGATACTCGCGGCGCGCGATCTGCAGGACCGCGACATGGGACTGTGGGGCTTCCTGTCGCTGGTGGGGCAGCTTGGCTTTCAGAAGCGATGGGCGCAGACGCCGCGGATACCTCAGACATCCGTCCTGGGGCACCTGCTCTTCGTGGCCGTGATGGCCTACTTTATATCCCTCGAGATCGGCGCGTGCCCGCGCAGGAGGTACAACAACTTCTTCGGCGGGCTGTTTCACGACCTGCCGGAGGTGCTGACGCGCGACATAGTCGCCCCCGTGAAGAAGTCCGTCACCGGGCTGGACGAGCTGATAAAGCAGCTCGAGAAGCAGTCCATGGAGGAGCGGCTGCTGCCGCTGCTCCCCGAGTCCTGGCGCTCCGAGATCCGCTACTTCACGGAGGACGAGTTCGCCGGGAAGATTCGCCCGCCCGGCATCACGGAGCCCGTCATCCTGAACCAGGACCTGGGGGCGGAGCAGAACTCAGACGACCTCGACCCGCTCGACGGCCGAATAATCGAGGCCTGCGACAAGCTGGCAGCCTACATCGAGGCATCGCTCTCCATACGCCTCGGCGTCGCGCCGCAGGCCCTGGTCGACGGCAAGCGCAACATGTACACCCGCTTCAACCGGTCGGTGGTTTCGGGCTACCCGGTGGGGCAGCTTTTCGACTACTTCTGGTAGAGGCGTCCCGCCTCCACGGCCAGCCTTGCCAGAATCGTCGCCCCAACGGCCAGGGCACGCTCGTCCGGGTTGAATCGCGGGCTGTGCAGGGGCGCCTCCTCCCTGCCATCGCCGTGTCCTGTTCCGAGCATGAAGTAGCAGCCGGGCATGAGGCGCGAGAAGTGGGCGAAGTCGTCCACCCCCATGCTCGGCCTCTTCAGGCGCACCACTCCTCCCTCGCCCAGAAGCTCCGAAGCCACCTCCGCGGCGAGGTCCGCGAGAGCCTCGTCGTTGACCAGCGACGGGTACCCCTCGGTGAAGACTACCTCCCCCGTCGCACCCAGCACGTCCGGGATGTTCATCACGGTCCTCCGGATTTTCGCCCTGAGGCTTGTCCTCGTATCGTCGTCCAGCGTGCGCAGAATCCCGGAGAACTCCGCCAACTCCGGCAGCACGTTCCTGGCGTCGCCCGCGTGGAACGACCCGATGGAGAGCACGGCCGGCTCCGTCGGATCCACCGTCCTGCCGACGAGCTGCATCAGGGCGTCCACCGTCCTGCAGGCTATCGCGATGACGTCGTCCCCCCTGTGCGGCTCGGCGCCGTGCGCGCCCCTCCCCCGGATCGCGCAGTCGAACATGTCCGACGCGGCGCGCACAATGCCCCTGTGCACCCCCACCCTGCCTGCGGGCAGAGTAGGGTCGCAGTGCAGCGCGAACGCCGCCCTCGCGTCAAGCCCGTCGAGCAGCCCATCCTCGATCATGGGAAGCGCCCCGCCCGACGTCTCCTCCGCCGGCTGAAATACCAGCAGAACGTCGCAGGGCAGCTCCTTCCCCCTCAACAGCTCCGCTGCCCCAAGCAGGCAGGCCGTGTGCACGTCGTGCCCGCACGCGTGCCTGGCACCGCCATCCATCGGGAGGGCGTCCATGTCCGCGCGGAGCAGCACCGCCCCGTCCCCCGCCCCTGGAAGGAGCGCGGTCACACCCGTCCCCGCCACGCGCCAACTCGGAATCCCAAGCTCGGCGAGCCTCTCCTCCACGATCGCCGCGGTCTCGGCAAGGTTGAATCCGACCTCCGGACATGCGTGAAGCCTGCGGCGCAGCGCTACCAGTCCATCCTCCGCCTCCATGGTCGGATCGGACCGCAATTCCACCATAATTACACACCCCCTACGCCATTCTACCGAAAAATGACCGCGGAGTGGAAAATAACCGCGAATTACCCCTTGACACCCGCCCTCTAATCACTACAATACCAGTATGTTTTAGTCCGACAAAATACACTAGGGAGGGATAATAATGAACCTATCCAAGATGGTGCTGTTCTTCACCGCTATCCTGGCTGTCTACCTGCTTCTTCCTTACTCGGCCGGTGCCTCGGAGCCTGTGAAGAAGCCTACTCTCGTCGACCTGATGACCCCGTCCTGACCCGCCTGCGCCGAGATGGCCAAAGTTTTGGCCCAATTCAATGAGAAACACGGCGACGCGATAGACGTACAGCAGATAGATGTCAGAATGAATGCCGATCTGGCCAGGCTGTACCAGGTCAGGTACGTGCCCACGCTGGTATTCCTGGACGAGGGCGGAGCGGTGCTCGAGAAGAAGGTGGGCTACATGCCGCTGGAGGCTCTCGAGAAGGAGTGGGAGAGGCTCGGGTACAGTCTGGAGGACGGGGAGCGGACGCCTCGATGAGCGAGCTCTACTCGTCGTTGTACTCGATATTCCACGGGAGCGGATCCCTGGCCTACGCCGCGGTGTTCGCCTGGGGGATCCTGGGGATGACCCTCAGCCCGTGCAGTGTGGCCACGATACCCCTGGTGGTGGGGTACATCGGAAACTCCGACGCGCCCGACTTTCGGTCCGCGCTGAAGATATCGGCGGCCTTCTCCGTCGGGGTGTTCGTGAACCTCGCCTTCCTCGGGGGGCTTCTGACCTCTGCGGGCCTCTTCCTGGGCGGGATAGACCGGTACACCAACTACATAGTGGCGGCCACCTTCCTGGTCTTCGGCCTCCACCTGCTGGGAGCGATCAACATACCCTGGTTCCGCGGCCCGTCCGGCGCCGACACGAAGCACACCGGCATAAGGGGCGCACTGGTGCTCGGCACGGTGTCCGGGCTCGCACTCGGCCCGTGCAGCTTCGCCTACTCCGCCCCGGTCATACTTCTGGCGGTGAGCGTCGCCGCCACGGACATCATCCGCGCCCTGCTGCTCGTGGCCTCCTACGGTGCGGGCTTGAGCTTCGTGATCATCCTCGCGGGCACCGCGTCGGACCTGTTCTCCAGGCTCGTCTCCGGGAGGGGTCGCGGCGCGGCATGGCTCGAGAAGGCGTGCGGCCTTCTGCTCATCGCCGGGGCCGTCTATCTCGCGATGACATCCCCTACTCTGTATTAAACATCACATTCGACCACACGTTCGACCATCCGCAGGAGGCGGCCCGCAAATCGCAGGCCGCCTCCTCGTCGTAAAACCCTCCTATGGCGTATAATAACAGCCAGAAAATTATTACTTGGCAGGGGGGAGATAGAAATGATTCTGTACGTACTGATGGGTATCGCAGCGGTTGTTCTCCTGTGGGGGGTCGCGATCTACAACGGTCTCATAAAAAAGAAGAACCTGAAGGACGAGGCCTGGAGCGGCATAGACGTCCAGCTCAAGAGGCGCTTCGACGTCGTGCCCAACCTGGTGGAGACGGTGAAGGGGTACGCCGCGCACGAGAAGGAGGTCTTCACGAAGGTCACGGAGGCCAGGGCGGCGGTCGGCAGGGCGCAATCGGTCGCCGAGAGGGCCGAGTCGGAGAACATGCTGACGGGCGCGCTTCGCTCCCTGTTCGCCGTTGCGGAGGGCTACCCCGATCTCAAGGCCAACGCCAACTTCCTTCAGCTCCAGGAGCAGATCTCCGCGCTCGAGAACGACATACAGATGTCCCGCAGGTACTACAACGGCGCCGCCCGGGACTACAACATTGCGACCGCCACCTTCCCCTCCGTGCTGGTGGCGAAGCAGTTCGGCTTCGACAAGGCAGACTACTTCGAGGCTGACGAAGGGGAGCGCGCGAGGCCCGAGGTCTCGTTCCGCTGACCGGAGGCGACCGTCATGAGACGCGCAGCGCTGCTCTTCTCGCTGTTGTCGCTTCTGCTGTTACCTTCCTTCTCCGACGCGGAGGAGCGGATCCTGCTGTACAAATCAAGCGCCGAGGTGCGCCAGGACTCCTCCATGACGGTGACGGAGGAGATAACGGTAAACGTCGAGGGGCGGCAGATAAGGCGAGGCATATTCCGCGACTTCCCCACCACCTACAGGACCCTGACCGGCGGGACCATGCGGACCGGGTTCGACGTGAGGGAGACGCTGCTCGACGGCGTCAAGACCCCCTTCAAGACCGAGAGCCGCTCGAACGGCGTGCGAGTGTACATCGGGGACCCCGACGACTTCGCCCCGCTGGGCAGGCACACCTACACCCTTGTATACGACACGACCTACCAGGTGGGCTTCTTCGAGGGGCACGACGAGCTGTACTGGAACGT
>MTKY01053053.1_pt1 | contig 11319 bp, 10 predicted proteins | sample 1042731 | NCBI WGS metagenome assembly MTKY01 (sample SAMN06212206, study PRJNA360538) | anaerobic digester metagenome | biome: Wastewater treatment plant; material: sludge; isolation source: anaerobic digester fed with sludge from wastewater treatment plant | place: Denmark: WWTP Soeholt ... | reverse complement strand
CGTGACCGGGGTGGGGGTCAGGGTCATGGTAGGGGTGGGGGTTTTGGTGGCGAACAGACTGAATCCGCTGCCGCCTAATTTGCCCGTTGCCCATAAAGCCAGGATCACCAACCCAGCAATAATCAGAACAGCGACCAGCAGCACTAAGAGCGCCTTGCCGGTGTTCCTGCGTGATTTCTTGCGATAAGAAGACAGCAAGCTCTGTGATTTTTTCTTTGCCATTTTTTATTCCTTCCTTTGTCTGCCAACAAAGTTCGATTAACAGCATATTAAACGGAGTAACCCGCTTTTGTCAAGTATACCATTTCATGAAAAATGCATGAAAGCTCGCATTTTCTGTTGTTTGAAAGTCGATAGATATATGTGATAATCCGATGCCCTCAAATCGCTTCGTGAATCACAGCAATTATGTTCCTATTCGCTTAAAAGGCACTAAACTCGCAGGGCAAAACATAGTACCTTGTTTTTTTTATTCATCCTCAATACCTTGCGGGTACTATCGCAGTCCCTCCTGGAGGAAAAAGGAAGAGTGAGTATAATAACCGCATGTTTCCGCGTAAGTATCTAACAAACCTAGCGCTTATTCTGATGAGCGCTTTAATGCTTTTGTCTGCCGGCTGCGAAAAAACGAAAACCCCGGAAGTCCCCGAGACAGAGGTTACCATCCCGACAGCAATCGACAGCATTGCCACCCCCACTCCGGAGCCCACGCCCACGCCTGTTCCGGCGGTCGCGCTGGTCAACGGCGAGCCCATCCCAACGGGGACATTCAATAATGAGGTTTGGCGCTATCGAGATTCTTTGGCAGACCAGGCAAACAAACCGGATGACACGACCATCAGCCAAACCGTGCTCAATTATCTGATCGAACAGCAACTGCTGGCGCAGGAAGCCTACAAAAACGGGTTTACTCTCAGCGAGGAAGATCTCCAGGCGAAGATCGATGCCTTAATCGCCGGCGTTGGCTCGCGAGAAGCCTTTTCCACCTGGCTTGTGAACAATCACTACGATGATGCTGAATTCCGCGAAGCGCTCAGGCTATCTTCGGCGGCTGCCTGGCAGCGGGATCAAATCTCCGCCGCCATTCCGGAGGCGGTGGAGCAGGTGCGCGCGAGGCAGATCTTTGCGCTCACGCCTGAAGGCGCGCAGCGTGCCCAGACGAGCCTTGCCAGCGGCACAGACTTCGGAAAATTAGCCTGGGAATACAGCCCCGAATCCGGCGGGGAGCTGGGTTGGTTCCCGCGCGGGTATCTGCTATATCCGGAAGTGGAAGAAGCCGCTTTTAACCTCGAAGTTGGCGCCCGCTCTGAGATCATCCAAACTGAGATAGGCTACCACATCATCGAGGTGCAAGCCCACGAGGATGCCCATCCTCTCACGACCGACGCGCGGATCGCGCTGCAGACCAAAGCCCTCCGAGATTGGCTCAGCAACGCGATCGCCAATTCACAGATCATCCTCCAAATCCCGTGAACAAGCGACCGACCTCCCGCCGATACAACCCAAGCGCACGCCCTATGGCAGTGCCCAAGGATCAGCCTCCCAAGCAGACCGGCTGCAGTAGCATTGGCGTGGGCGTTCTGCTCTTGATCCTGGTGCTGGTCGCGCTGCTGATGATGCTTAAGGTTTTGCCCAATCCGCTGGCGCCAAAACCTGCCCCAAGCAATCCCCCGGCAGGGCAAACTGCCGCGCCAACGGACATTACCCAAGATACACCCACAAAACAGCTTACCGTTTTCCCAAGTAATACAGCGGTGCCTACTGCCACAAGCACTCCCGAGCCCACCCTGACCTTCACGCCTACCCCGACCGAGAAGCCGATGCCCTTCGTCATTAAAGGAACCCCAAAAGGCTACCCCAACGCGATGCTCTTCCCGCAGTATGAATGTGAGGAGTATCTCATCATCGGCGGCGAGATCCTGGATCTGCGTGAGTCGCCGGTCCACAACCTGACAGTGAAGCTTGGCGGCACGTATGGGGGCAGTTTGGTCGATTTCGCGAGCGTTTCAGGGAGTGTGACAGTCTTCGGGCAGTCAGGTTTTGGCTTTGTGATCGAGAACCTGCGCATCCGTGAAAGCGGCATCACGATCCAATTGTTCGATGAAAACGGAGTGGCATTATCCGCTCTAACGTACTTGAACGTCACAGGCAACTGCGACAGCAACCTGATCATTGTCAATTACAAGCAAGTGCGTGAAATCCAGCCTTAGAGGTTCCTCGCGGGCAGCATTATCTTCTCACAACCGGTCATCAAGCCCGAAAATTCCGAAAGCCTTTGCGACGGTGAGGGCATCACACGGCTGACAGGCTAGCCCGGTTCGCAAAAGACCTTGACCAAACGGATTTTCATGGTCAGACTTCCCGACCGCGCTGGCGCAGCACCTCAAACATCAACACGCTGGCGGAAACCGCCGCGTTGAGCGATTCTGTTCCGCCCGCCATCGGAATGCGCACACTATGGGTTGCCAGCGCGCGTCCCTCCGGGCTGATGCCCTTCGCTTCTCCGCCGATCAGCAGAGCTGTCGGCTCGCGGAAGTTTGCCTGCCAGAGGCTTTCCTGACCGTCCATATCCGCGTGATAAACACGCAAACCCGTCACGAAGGCTGCGATAGCTTCCCAATGCCACTGCAGCAGCGGCAGTCTGAAATGCGCGCCCATCCCGGAGCGCACGACCTTCGGCGCCCAGGGGTCTGCCGTGCCCGGGGGCAGACAGATCGCCTCGACGCCCGCGGCTTCTGCCGACCGCAGGATGGCGCCCAGGTTGCCCGGGTCGCGCAGTTGGTCCAGAATCACCACGAAGCCGGGATTGGCGGGGTAGGAGGGCTCAGGAATGTCAAACACAGCGAGGATGCCCTGAGAAGACTCCGTATCGCTCAGGCTGTCAAAAAGCCGGTCTTCGACTTCGAAGGCTTTTTGATCGGGGCGCAATTGTGAGAGCACTTGCCTTGCCCGGGGTGTCAGGCTGGTCTTATAGAGCACAAAACGCAGAGGCGCCGCCGATGCCAGCCCATCCTCGAGCAAGCGCGCGCCTTCCGCGACGAAGGCATTCTGCTTTCGGCGGGCTTTCGTCTGTTCGAGCAGACTGCGTGCCAACTGGAGGTTTGGGTTTTTAGGAGAGCTTAGAATTTCGCCGGGCATGTTTCAATTATACCGGCGCTGGCGGGTCTGGCGGAACAGATTTGAAGGCTACCAGAACTTCGCCCGCTGCAGTGACCGTCAGCACCGCGTATTGCGATTTGAACTGGTTGCGCCTTTCGGGGTAGCTGACGCCTGGGTTGATAAAGCGGATGCCGTCCATGACCTCATCCTGGCGGCGGTGGATATGCCCGTAGATGATGAGGTCCGACTGGGGATATTTTTTGGCGAGTTTCTTCTGAAAATGGCGGTGTCCGCTCATTGTTCCGAACAAAAAGAGGAAAACGTAATTGAGGAACCACTCCCAAATGCTCATGTGCCCATGCGCGAGGGTGATTCTCACACCGTTTATTTCGCATAGGCATTCCATCGGCAGATGGTAGCGCATAAACCAGTCGCGGTTGCCCTGCACCGCGTTGGTCGGCGCGATTTGCGAAAGCCGCTCGATGACCTCAGGTTTGCAGACATCGCCGGCGTGGAAGATGCGGTCCGGTTGCTCGGCTTCGACCGCCCGGAGAAGGGCGGCATCCAGCACAGGCGTGCGGTCGCCTGTGTGAGTATCCGCCAGGATGACGATGCGCTGATCTCTGGACATGCCTCGGAGTTTAGCGGGATTTCTTCAGAAAGCCAAACACAAGCAGCAAAAGCAGCCCGACACCACTGCATGCGACCATCGTCCACCCGACCTTTTTGCTGTCGCCAAAGAGGACCTGCGCGGTGGAAGGCGGCAGGGTCGGGGTGGCGGTTGGGAGGGGCGTTTTGGTCGGGATGGGCGTTCGACTTGGGACGAACACGGTCGGCTGCGGAGTGGTGGGGATGGGGGTTGGGGAGGCGTTGCTGGTCGGGGTCGGGGTGTTTGCCCGGCGGATGAGCAGCACCTGGTTGATGTAGACCTCGTCCGCCTCGGGGCTATTGCCGTTAAGCACCATGATCTCGCTGCCGGGGATGCCGTAAGCGACGGAAATCGCCCAAAGGCTCTCGCCGGGTTGCACAATGTGATAGATGGAGCCATCGGGCTGCGGCGTGGAGGTCAGGATTTCGTAGATGTTGGGGGCGGGTTCCTGCGCGAGCGAAAGGGTAGTGGGCAGGGTGAGCAGCAGACAAAAGCAGACCAACGCCAGTATTTTGATGATTTTCATGTGCCCTATTATAGCTGTTTTGGCGAATTGGGTTGGGCGGTGTCGCAATCTTAGCCATGGCAGACAGTTAGATCGTCGCTGGTCTGCGCGCTACCAATTGATGGTTCATTTAAGGGGTTGATACGTAAGCCTGACTACAGAAGATGATCCCACCTACTCGTCTTTTGCCGTTTTCTCTTTACAAATCGCGCGTTGTGATATAGAATATCCCTAACTGGTAAGACCTCTAACCACTTACCGCCGGAGGCGCTCTTGTCAACAATACCTGTATGGGTCACTCCCCAAAAACCAACTGACCTGGCTGAGAAACAACTCCTTTCTGCCATCCTGGACGGCAGTTTTCCCATCGGCAGCGCATTGCCCCCTGAGCGCGAGCTAGCGCAAGCCCTCGGGATCACGCGCCCAACCCTGCGTGAGGCGCTGCAGCGCCTGGCGCGCGACGGCTGGATCCGAATCCAGCAGGGCAAGTCCACCCTCGTTAGCGATTTCTGGAAGGACGGCAATCTGGTCATGCTCAACGCGCTCGCTCAGCAGCCCGAATCACTGACTTACGAGTTCATCACAAATCTGCTTGAGGTGCGTTCTTCCCTTGCGCCGGCGTATGCCAGCCTGGCAGTCTCACGCGCGGACGAAGCCCTCATCGCCTTTCTCGAAGCCTGCGTCAATCTGCACGGGACGCCTGAAGCCTATGCCCAGGCGGACCAAGAACTGCACCACCGCCTGACGCTGCAATCGGGAAACCCGATTTTTACCCTGATTTACAACGGTTTTCGGAAGCTTTCTTACCAGGCAGGCTTGAGATATTTTGCCTCACCTGAAGCGCGGGAGTATTCGCGCGCGTATTACCAGGGGCTGCTGCAGGACGCCCGCCAAAAGGACGGCGCCAGCGCGGAGGAGCGAACGCGGCAAGTCATGCAAAACAGCCTGATTTATTGGCAAAGAACTCTAAATCCATAGGAGAGTCATGAATCAACTTCAATCTCGTCAGCAAATTTGGTCAGACCTGAACCAGGAATGGGATCTCATTATCATTGGCGGCGGTATTACCGGCGCCGGCATTTTTAAACGGGCGGTTTGTGGTGGCTTGAAGACGCTGCTGCTGGAAGCCGCAGATTTTTCTTCCGGGACCTCATCAAAATCCTCCAAGCTGGTGCATGGTGGATTTCGGTACCTGCGCAGCAAGCAGTATGACGTTACCTTTGAGTCGGTACGCCAGCGTGAAGCCCTGTTGAAGCAGGCAGAGCGCCTGGTGAGCCCGCTTGGTTTTGTATTGCCGTACGGCGCGGATCCCAAGCAAAAGCGCATGTTGTGGGCTGGCGTGGTTATATACGACCTGATGGCGCTCAAACGCAAACACTGCCACCTCACGCGCAGCCAACTACAAAAGATGATCCCACAGCTCAAACCAGAATGGATGAAGGGCGCTTTTCTTTACCACGACGCGCGCCTGGATGACAGCCGAATGGTTTTGCGCCTGATCCAGGAAGCTCAGGCACGGGGCGGGGTTGCCCTGAACTACGCGAAAGTAGTACGGCTGCTCCGAGCCGCCGATGCCCGCGTCTGCGGCGTGGCAGTGGAGGACCGATCCCGGGCTTGCCTGGGCTCGCTGGAGCTTAAAGCCAGAGCGGTCATCAACGCCACCGGACCCTGGACCGACGAACTGCGCGCGCAGCTCGGTCGGCAGGGGCGGGTGAGACCCCTGCGCGGCTCCCACCTCGTTTTCCGCTTCGAGGACCTGCCAATCCCGCATGCCGTGACCCTCACGCATCCCAAAGACGGTCGGGCGATGTTCGCGATCCCCTGGGAAGGACGCACTATCTTCGGCACGACCGATCTCGACCATCCCTTCCCTCTCATTCGGGAGCCTTTTTGCACGAACGAAGAAATCGCCTACATACTCGAGGCGGTCAACACGATCTTCCCGGATGCCGGGCTTACAGAAAGCGCGGTCATCTCGTCCTTCGCGGGACTGCGCCCAATCGTCAGGGGGGATGCCAACAACCCGTCGGCAGAATCCCGCGCTCATCTCGTCCTGGAAGAAGAGGGATTGGTGACCATCACCGGCGGCAAGCTGACAATTTTTGAGCCCATGGCGGAGGATGCCCTGAGGGCAGCGCTGCCGATGATTGGCAAAGCATTGAAACCGATCGACCACTGGTTCGACCCAATCCCAGCCTATCAGCCGGGCTACGGGCTGAACGCGGAAGGTTTTGGCTATCTCGCGGGCAGGTACGGCAGCGCCCTGCCGGATCTGCTGGCAATGGCGCAACCCAAAGAACTCACGCGAGTGGAAAATCTCGACACTTTTTGGGCGGAGTTGAAATTCAACGCCCGCTTTGGCATGGTGGAGCACCTCGACGACCTAATGCTGCGCCGCACCCGCCTTGGCATGCTCTTGCCGAATGGGGGCATGGACGTGATGGAGAAAGTAAGGGAGCTGACCCAGAGCGAACTGCACTGGACGGAAAAGGAGTGGCAGCAGGAAATCGCTCGCTACCAGCAAATTTACAGGGAGGCGTACAGCCCAAACCCTGAAAGCTATTTGAATGAGGTGAAATGATGGCAAAAAAAGAACAATTCATTCCCGCCTGGTACGAAGATCCCGCTCCCGCGGGCAGTTGGAGATCCATTTTTAAATGGGGCGATCCAGCCGCTACCAAGCATCCCAACAGCGGGCTGACCAAACTGATTATGGACCGCTTCGGATTGAGCAAAGAGACCCTCTCAAAGCCCGGTCAGCTTGGGCTTGAGCAGGTTCCGGATAATGTGCCGGTTAACTTAGCCGCGGAGCATTTGGCTTTTCTGGCGAGAACCTGCGGAGAAGAGAACCTGAAAACCGATTCCTACACCCGCATCAAACGCTCTTATGGACAGGGCATGATTGACGCGCTGCGGTTACGGCGAAAAATCATTGAGAACGTGGCGGATGTAGTGGTCGCGCCGAGGTCGCAGGAAGAAATCGAAGCGATTGTCGCCTACGCGGACAAACGCCGTCTTCCGATCTACGTTTTCGGCGGCGGTTCAACAGTCACCCGCGGCTATGAGGCGACCAAGGGCGGCATTTGCCTGGATATGTCCGTGCACATGAACCGCTTGGTCAACTTGAACGAAATTGATCAGACCGTGACTGTCGAAGCGGGCATGTGGGGGACTCAGCTTGAAAACCTGCTGCAAAATGCGGTTGAAAAGCTGGGCGCCAAACGCAACTATACCGTCGGGCACTTCCCGCAGTCCTTTGAGTATTCCAGCGTTGGCGGTTGGGTGGTCACCCGCGGAGCGGGGCAAAACTCCACCTATTACGGGAAAATTGAGGATATCGTCATAGATCAAGAATATGTGACCCCGCGCGGCATCTTCAAAACCCATCCCCATCCAAGGGCTGCGACCGGACCGGATTTTGACCAGGTCATGATGGGCGGCGAAGGCAGCTTTGGCATCCTGACAAAAGTCACCCTGCGCCTCTGCCGTTGGCAGCCCGAAAACCGCAAACGGTTCAGCTATATGTTCCGCAACTGGGAAGACGCCCAGGCTGCCAGCAGAGAAGTGATGCAGGGTGAATTTGGCTTCCCTTCGGTTTTCCGCATTTCGGATCCCGAAGAGACGGATATCATGATGAAGCTGTATCACATCGAAGGCACAATTGCCGATACCCTCCTGCAAAAGTTGGGTTTCAAACCCATGCAAAAGTGCCTGATGCTCGGCTTCACCGACGGCGAGAAGGACTTCTGCCGCAACATGGACCGTAAAATGCGCAAGATTTTTCGCAAATACGGCGCTTTTGAGCTGAGTTTTGCCGGCGTAACCAAAACCTGGGAGAAGGGACGCTTCACCGACCCCTATCTGCGGGAGGATTTGCAGGATTACGGCGTGCTGATCGACACCCTGGAATGCGGCGTGACCTGGTCGCAAATGCCGCGGGTCCACGAGCAGGTCCGGGCTTTCGTCAAATCCAGACCCAACACAATCTGCATGACCCATATTTCCCACTCCTACCCTCAGGGCGCGAACCTCTACTTCATTTTTATAGCCAAAATTGACACCATTCGGGACTATCTTGACTTGCAGTACGGGATTCTGGAAGCTATTTCAAAATCCGGGGCTTCCATAAGCCACCATCACGGTGTCGGCAAGGCGACCGCGCCCTGGCTTGAGGACCAGATCGGCAGTAGCCAGATGGACGTCATCCGTCTGCTCAAGCAGCACTTTGATCCGCACAACATAATGAATCCCGGTGGTACACTTGGGTTGGATATGAGCCCGGCTCAGAAGGAAAAACGCTGGGGCAAAGATTTGGAGGCGTAAATGGCAAAAGAGCTGCTGCTGGCAATTGATGTTGGGACCCAGTCAACCCGCGCGTTGATCTTTGACTTGCAGGGCAACCTGCTCTTCAAGACGAAGATTCCTCTGCCGGTTTATAACGCGCCAAAACCGGGCTGGGCGGAACTGGACCCCCAACGGTTTTGGGAAAGCCTCTGCCAGGCATGCCAGCGGCTCTGGGCGACCCCAGGTGTGGAAAAAGACCAGATTGCCGGAGTGGCGATCACGACCCAGCGCAATGTGTTGATCAACCTCGACCGCCAGGGCAGCCCTCTGCGCCCCGCCATCCACTGGTCCGACCAGCGCCGCACTTCCGGCTTGCCAAACGTGGGCGGGGTTTGGGGCTTGCTCTTTGCCCTTTCGGGCATGATGGGCACCATCCGCTACCTGCAAGCGGAAGCCAAGACCAATTGGGTCCGCACGTACCAACCGGAAATCTGGAACAAAACCGCCAAAATCATGCTGCTTTCGGGCTATCTGACCTACCGTATGACCGGACAATACAGGGATTCAACTGCCTGCCAGGTGGCTCATCTGCCCTTCGACTATAAAAAACACGCCTGGGCTGGCAAACTGGATTGGAAATGGAAAGCGGTGCCGATGGAGCCTGAGATGCTCGTGGATCTGGTGCCTCCGACTGCCCTGCTCGGGGAGGTCACGCCGCGGGCTTCGGAAGAAACCGGCATCCCAGCCGGTTTACCGCTGATCGCCGCCGCGGCTGATAAGGCATGCGAGGTGCTCGGATCCGGAACGCTGGCTTCCAATACCTGCTGCCTCTCCTACGGCACAGCAGCCACGATCAACACCATCCACCAACGCTACATAGAGGTCATTCCTCTGATCCCGCCCTATCCGGCGGCGGTGCCTGGTTCCTACTCTCTCGAGATCCAGCTTTTCCGCGGATACTGGATGGTTTCCTGGTTCCTGCGGGAGTTTGGGCATAACGAACAGCGTCTGGCAAAGGAACGGGGCGTGGCTCCGGAAGAGCTCTTCGACGACCTGGTCAATTCTGTGCCAGCCGGGTCTATGGGGCTGACGCTGCAGCCATATTGGGCGCCGGGTTTGAAGTCGCCCGGACCCGACGCGAAAGGGGCAATGATCGGCTTTGGCGGGGTGCACACTCGCGCGCATATTTACCGCGCGATGCTGGAAGGACTGGCTTACGCCCTGCGGGAAGGCGCCGAACGCACGAGCAAACGCAGCGGTGTGCCGATCACTGAGGTGCGCGTAGCCGGTGGGGGTTCGCAGAGTGACGCGGCTGCCCAACTGACCGCCGACATCTTCGGAATGCCGGTCAGCCGTCCGCATGTCTATGAAGCCAGCGGGCTGGGCGCGGCGATCGACCTGGCTGTCGGATTGAAACTGAAAGCTTCCTTTGAAAGCGCGGTGGCGGATATGACCCGAATCAGCCGTACCTTTGAACCAAATCTGGAGAACCATAAGCTCTATGATGATCTCTACAGGCGGGTCTACCTGAAGATGTACGACCGGCTCGCGCCTTTATACAAGGAGATTCAGGATATCACCGGTTATCCCGCCAAGGACTGAACAGGGCATCGCTCCCGCTGATTGAATGACATTGAGACAGAACGGATGAACCGCGCTTGGGTTTGGTAGGGGGTCGGTATACCGCGCCCACACCTTGGGATTTGTCAAGAGGCAGGTCTCCGCGCCTTCCCATTAAGGTTTACCTGTGCGCCGCGAATAGGATACACACATTGTATTGACAGTAATAGAGCTGGTTTTATAGCGTGCCAAATTTTGTCATCGTAAATAGAACGACCTTGACAAATATATCAGCCAGATATATGATAAACATATCAGACTGATATATAAGGAACCTCGTATGAAACGACAAAAGATTAGAAAGTTATTGTTGACAGTATCATTATTGTTTTTTCCTGTCACTCTCTATTACTTTAGCCCTGCTTTAATCATTGATGCAGGGTTAAGCGGAATAATTAATGGAAGTTTCATTGTTTTTGTATCGATGTTTCTATTGGCAATTCCGTTTGGAAGGCTTTTTTGCGCATATGTTTGTCCAGCTGGAGGGTTACAAGAATGTGCTTTTACAATTAACAGTAATAAGCCAAAACAGGGTTGGAAAAATAATATAAAGTACGTAATATGGGCTTTTTGGGTGTTGATGGTTGTTTTATGTTATTTTAACAGCGGAAAAATTGTCAAAATTGATTTTTGGTTTAATACAGAAAATGGAATTTCCGTTTCTTCTATTCAGAGTTACATTATTTACTATGGAATTGTATTTTTAATTTTTATACCGTCCATCTTATTTGGGAAACGTATTTTTTGTCACTATTTTTGTTGGATGGCTCCCTTTATGGTTCTTGGTACAAAGATTCGCAGGTTTTTACATTTACCGGGTCTGCATATCCAAATCAACAATGGGAGTACTTGCGTTTCCTGTGAAAAATGCAGCAATAACTGTCCAATGGGACTAAATGTCAGCGGAATGATTAATAACAATCAAATAGAAGATTTAGAATGTATCCAATGTGGTGCTTGTGTGGATAGCTGCCCACGCAAGATCTTTTCTTACAAAGTGGTGCCAGAAAAAGGTAAAAAATAGTGGCAACAGAGAAGAAACTGGATTGTGTAATTTTGGGTCTGCTCAGTCATGAAGAACTGACAGGATATGAAATAAAAAAGCGGATCGACACGGCACTAAAGTATTTTTGGGGTGCCAGTTATGGCAGCATATACCCTA
>MTKY01052211.1_pt1 | contig 11321 bp, 10 predicted proteins | sample 1042731 | NCBI WGS metagenome assembly MTKY01 (sample SAMN06212206, study PRJNA360538) | anaerobic digester metagenome | biome: Wastewater treatment plant; material: sludge; isolation source: anaerobic digester fed with sludge from wastewater treatment plant | place: Denmark: WWTP Soeholt ... | reverse complement strand
CGACTGGACCGACGCGCTCGACGCGGTGCGGACGGTGGCCGGAGCCTTGGCCGTTCCGGTCGCGGTGAGCGCCGGCGACGCGGCCCCCTGGCACCCGGGACGGTGCGCCGCGATCACCCTCGCGGACGGGACCCTCGTCGGGTATGCCGGTGAGCTGCACCCCAAGGTGCTCGACCGGCTCGGGCTGCCCGCGCGCACCTGTGCCGCCGAGCTCGACATCGACGTGCTCACCACTGCCAGCGCTGAGCCAACCCGGCTGAAGGGCTTCTCGACGCAACCGGTCGCCTTGACCGACGTCGCCCTCACGGTGGCCGAGGACGTGGCAGCCGGCGATCTCCAGTCCGTGTTGCGCGAGGCAGCCGGGGAGTTCGTCGAGTGGGTCACGCTCTTCGACGTCTACCGCGGCGAGCAGGTCGGAGCCGACAAGAAGTCGATGGCCTTCCGCTTGGCGTTCCGGGCACCCGACCGGACCCTGACGACCGACGAGGTGAGCGGTTTCCGCGACGCTGCCGTGGTGGCGGCCGCAGCCAGGTTCGACGCCGTCCAGCGCTGACGTCCGAGCCGGGGTGAGCGCCGGGATCGGATCGACCCGGGGTCAGGGCGTTCCCAGTTCCGCAATCTCCTCGGCGCTCGCGTTCCCGCCCGTGCACACCACCGCGGCGCGTGATGGGCGCCACGCGCTGTGGAGCAGCCCGGCCAGGGCGGCCGCGCCTGCCCCTTCGGCGAGGGTGTGGGCCCGGTGGGCCAGTTCGCTGGCCGCCCGGCTGATGGCCGTGTCATCGACGAGGACGAAGTCGGCCAGACCCGTGGCGATAACGGATTGGGGGAGCTCGAAACCCCGTCCGGTGGCTAGCCCACTGTGGCGAGTGAGACACGGCGCCACCTCGATCGCCCCGGCTCGCCAGGACCGGTATGCCGCCTGCGCGGCACTGGACTGCACGCCGATGATGCGGCACTGCGGGGCGACTCGGTCCCGGACGATGCACGCGCCGGCGGCGCCGCTGCCAGAGCCGATCGGGACGAAGATGGCCTCAAGGTCCGGTCGCTGGGTGAGCAACTCGAGATAGACCGTGGCGTGGCCGGCGATGATCGCCGGCGTGTTGCCCGGGTCCACATAGGTCATGCCGTCGAGGTCGGCCAATTCTTGTGCCTTGGCAACTGCTTCGGTCATGGTCGGGCCGCACATGATGACGTTGGCGCCCAACAATCGCACGGCGGTCACTTTCGCCTCAGGTGCACTCTCGGGCATGACGATGGTGGCGAGCGCGCCGTGGAGCCGGGCGGCATACGCGATGGACTGAGCATGGTTGCCCGTCGACGCGGTGATCAGGCCGGCGGCGAGTTGCGCTGGCGCCAGCGTCGCGGCCAGCGCCAGGCCTCCGCGGACCTTGAACGCCCCCGTGGGCTGGGCGTTTTCGTGTTTGATGACCACTTCACACCCGGCCAAGGCATCCAACGTGGGGTAGGACCACGCTGGCGTGACCGGAAGTCGGCCCCGGATCGTTTCGGCCGCCCGCAGGATCTCATCGAAGGTCGGAGGAAGGGGGGTCACTGTCCAGTCACCGCCTGAGTGTGCAGCGCCGACCTCCGCGGGGTCAATTCCCCAGCAGGCCCGTTCGTCGGCCGCAGGTCGGCCGGTAGATTGCGGGCGTGAGCCAGCCACGCGGCATACCCCCTGCGTGGGTGGTCCTTGCGGCCGGGGTGGCGACCGCATTGCACCTGGGGAAGTTGCCCCCGGCGGTGCCGATCCTGCAGGCCGAGCTCGGGATGACCCTGGTCCAAGCGGGCTTCCTGCTGGCGCTCATCCAGTTCGCCGGGATGTGCCTCGGGCTGGTCATCGGGATCGGGGCCGACGGGATCGGGCTGCGCCGCAGCATGGTTATCGGCCTGGGCATCCTGTCGGTCGCAGGAGTGGCGAGCGGGTTCACCCACCACGTCGGCGGCTTGCTCGTGCTTCGCGCCGTGGAGGGCTTCGGGTTCCTCCTGGCGACGGTGCCCGCGCCGGGCCTGTTGCGCCGCATCGTGCCCCCGCACCAAGTCACCCGGATCCTCGGCTTCTGGGGGGCTTACGTGCCGTTCGGGACAGCTGTCGGCATGCTCGTCGGCCCGCGCGTGCTCGCGGCGTCGAGCTGGCCAGTGTGGTGGTGGGTCGTTGCGGCGGCAACGGCGGTCATGGCCGTCGCCGTGTGGGTGCGGGTGCCAGCCGACCCGGTGCGTTTGGGGACCGGCTCGGCCGCTGTCGTGCCGTGGCGGGCGAGGGCCGGGCTCACCGTGCGCTCACGCGGCCCCTGGCTGGGGGCGTTGACCTTCGGGGTGTATGCCGCGCAATGGATGGCAGTCATCGGCTTCCTGCCGACCCTGTATGCCGAGTCCGGCTGGGTCGGCGCCGTCGGGGCGACCCTGACGGCAACGGTCGCGGCGGCCAACGTCATCGGGAATGTCGCGGCGGGATTTCTGCTCCACCGGGGCTGGCGGCCGGTGCTCGTGCTCGGGCTGGGTTTCGCCGGGCAGGCCGTGGGCACCTTCCTTGCGTTCGCCACCCTGACCTCGGGTCAGCCGGTGCTTCGGTATGCCGGTGCGCTGGTGTTCTCGGCTGTCGGCGGGCTCATCCCCGGTGGCATCTTCGGGCTGGCCCCGACTCTCGCACCGAGTGAGCCGACGATCTCAACGACCGTCGGCTGGATCCAGCAGTGGTCTTCCGGCGGCCAAGTCATCGGGCCACCGGTGGTGGCGTGGCTGGCGACCGTGCTGGGCGGCTGGCAGTGGACCTGGGCCTTCAGCCTTTCGTGCTGCCTGGTCGGAGTCGCCCTGGCCACCCGCCTCAGCGCCTTCGCCGGCACTCATCGCGACGAGTGACCAGTGTTGGGCTCGGCGACGGTCAAACCCTTCCCGCACGGTCGACGTGTTGCTAGCCGCTGAGCTTGGCGGCCCGCTCCAGACGGTCGAGCGTCGGCATTGCACCTTCCACGGCCATGGCAGCAGCGTCCAACCGGCAGCAGGCGATCATCGAGCGCAGCCGTTTCCTGTCCTTCGTGTCCGTGTGGGTCTCCCTGAAATCACGAGCCGAGATGAGACCGGCAAGGACGACGAAGTCGGTGCAGTGGCGAGTGCGTGCTCGATCGACCGTAACCTCGGTGCGGGCCGCCGCCTTGCCGATGAGGGCCCCGACGAGGTTCGGTCGCAGAACCGTCCCGATGCGGCCGTTGACTCGGACCACGACGGGCTCACTTCGGCTCAGGGCCTGAGTCGCTCCAGGAGCGGAGACGGTTGGTGCGCCCCCGGCGCCCAGTCGAGCCGCAGCGCGCTCGCCGACGCCCTCAGGGATGAGGACATCGATCTGCGCGTGGTCGCGGCGCCATCGGTGTTGCACTCCGTCCGCGGAGGTGTCTGGCGTGAATCCGAGATCGGTCAAGGCACCCGTGAATCGCGCGAGCATTCCAGGAGCCGCCCGAATGTCGACCACTGTGTCGACGTCGTTGGTAGGGCGCACGGGGATCACGCCTCGTTCGGCGCAGTGCAGGTGAACAAGCTGCCCACCGATGAGGGTCCAGTCGGTGCGCACGCGGTCATAGAGGTCCATGAGCGCGTGCCACGACTCTTGCTGCGCAACACCCATGGCGGGCAGGTCGACGACCTTAGCCACGGGACGCCCGCTCGATGTTGGCAGGAACGGCGAGATGTTCTTGAAGGCTGTCCAGGTTGCGCAGCGCTTCGCCCTTCTCACGTACCCCGTCGTGCTCGGCGAGGTCGGCCGCGAGTGCGAGCGGCGAGCACGCAAGGTCGGCGATGTGGGCCGGGACCGGGTGTTTGGCTTCGCTCGGGACGACATGGACGATGACGTTCGCCTTCGCGGGGTGCGCGGGGGAGAGGAGGTAGTCATCGATGATCGCGTCGAGATCGTCGGAAGCCAGGTAGCCCTCGACGACGTCGTCGACGGACATGTTGGACTCCGGAAGCGAGATCCCCGATAGATGGAAGCGGCTATCCGCGCGGAGGTCCGACAGATCCCGGGGGGATGCGACGAACAATGCTCTGCTCGCCCGGTTTCTGAGGGCACCGGCCAGGTGAGCGGCGGCGTCCTCGAGTTCGGCCGTGGACGCGAGGATGAGGAGGCTCCGAAGCCGCGACCGTGCCCGGGAACGCGCGGAGGCGCTCAGCGCAGCGTCGAGTTGACTGTCGGCGGCGACAGCGAGGAGATCCCATGCGGACTTCGACGACAGGGGGCGCCCGGGCCTCGCATTGTGTCTGAGGCGCCGCAGGTCGTTCGCCTGGATCGCCCACTGGCTCCCGACCTTCTCCGCGGGCAACGAGCGATCCCGAATTCGTTGGTGGATGCGCTGGGGGTGGACGCCGAGCATCTCGGCGGCTTCGGCCACGCTCACGTACGCATCGGACATGACCCAGTGCTTCCCTCGGATGTTTTATACGATTGCGGCAACTCTATACAAACTTATAGGTTTCCTGCAACCCCAGTGCCCGAGCGTGCCGGGTCAGTGCGGTCCACGTGGCGGGACACCTGAGCGCATACGTTCTCGGTGCTCTGTATGATCATGCACCATGTGGACGGCGGCGGTAGCGGGTGCCAGCGGGTATGCCGGGGGCGAGATCCTTCGACTCCTCCTCGGGCATCCGCAGATCACGATCGGTGCGGTGACGGCGGACTCGTCCGCGGGCAAGAGACTCGGGGAAGTCCACCCACACCTGGCGCCGCTGGCCAACCGGGTCATCGAGCCGACCACGCAGGCCACCCTGGCCGGCCACGACCTGGTCTTCCTCGCCCTGCCGCACGGGGCCTCGGCCGCCCTGGCCGCCCAGCTTTCCGACGAGGTCATCGTCCTGGACTGCGGAGCGGACTTCCGCCTTTCCGACCAGACCGCGTGGACCACCTTCTACGACACCCCGTATGCCGGTCGCTGGCCTTACGGTCTCCCCGAACTTCCCAGCGCGGCCGCGTCCACCGGCCGCCACGCGCTCGCAGGAGCGCGGCGGATTGCCGTCCCGGGCTGTTACCCAACGGCGTGCTCGCTGGCGCTGGCGCCCGGCTTCACCGCGGGCCTGCTCGACCCCGCCGATGTCGTCATCGTCGCCGCCAGCGGGACGTCCGGCGCCGGGAAGTCCCTCAAGCCTCACCTGCTCAGCGCCGAGATCATGGGTGCGATGTCGCCCTACGGGGTCGGGGGAGTGCACCGGCATACCCCGGAGATCGAGCAGAACCTCACGTCCGCCGCGGGCACGCCGGTGACCGTCTCGTTCACCCCGACGCTCGCGCCGATGTCTCGCGGCATCCTCGCCACCTGCACCGCCCGCCTGCGCCCCGGCGCCGACCCGGCCGCCGTCCGCGCGGCCTGGGAGACGGCATACGCCGACGAGCCCTTCGTCCACCTCCTGCCCGCGGGCACCTGGCCGCGGACTGCCGACGTCCTGGGCAGCAACAGCGTCCACGTCCAAGTGACCGTCGACGAAAGGGTCGGGCGGGTCATCGCGGTTGCCGCGGTCGACAACCTCACCAAGGGCACGGCCGGTGGGGCGATCCAGTGCGCGAACATCGCCCTCGGCCTGCCCGAGACCACCGGACTACCGATCGCAGGAGTGGCACCGTGAGCCCAACCGTCAACCTCCCCAAGGGTTTCCGGGCAGCTGGCGTGACCGCGGGGCTCAAGGCCAGCGGCCGCCCAGACCTCGCCCTCGTCGTCAACGATGGCCCCGACCACCATGCCGCCGCCGTCTTCACGAGCAATCGTGTCGAAGCCGCTCCCGTCACGTGGAGCCGCCAGGTCGTCAGCGACGGGCGGGTCGACGCCGTCGTCCTCAACTCGGGCGGGGCCAACGCATGCACCGGCTCGCCTGGTTTCCTCGACACCCACCGCACCGCCGAACATGTCGCCGCGGTCCTGGGCGTCTCGGCCGGCGATGTCGCCGTGTGCTCCACCGGCCTCATCGGCGAACGCCTCCCGATGGACACACTGCTTGCCGGGGTCGACGCGGCCGCGCGCGAGTTGTCCGTCGGCGGCCACGACGCGGCAGCGACCGCCATCATGACCACCGACACCGTGAGCAAGCAGGCGACCTTCGTCGGCGACGGGTGGTCGGTGTCGGGCATGGCCAAGGGTGCCGGGATGCTCGCCCCGGCCCTTGCGACGATGCTCGTCGTGGTCACCACCGATGCGGTCGCCGACCCCGCGACCCTCGACGAAACGTTGCGCATCGCCGCGGCGGTCACCTTTGACCGGATCGACTCCGACGGGTGCATGTCGACCAACGACACCGTCCTGCTCATGTCCTCTGGAGCCTCGGGCATCACGCCGGACATCGCCGATCTGGCCGAGGGCGTCGTCAAGGTCTGCATGGACCTGGCCGTCCAGCTCATCTCCGACGCCGAGGGCGCCCACCACGACATCGAGATCGAAGTCCGTTCTGCAGCAACGGAAGCCGACGCCCTTGAGGTCGCCCGGGCGATCGCGCGCAACAACCTCTTCAAGTGTGCGGTCTTCGGTAACGACCCCAACTGGGGCCGGGTGCTCGCCGCCGTCGGCACCACCCGGGCGGCGTTCCACCCGGCCCGCCTCGCGGTGACGATGAACGGCGTCCAGGTATGCCGCGACGGCGGCGTCGGGGAGGACCGCGGCCTCGTGGACCTGACCCCACGGCATACCCACGTCGTCGTCGACCTGCACGAAGGGCAGGCGCACGCGACGGTGTGGACCAACGACCTCACCCACGACTACGTCCACGAGAACTCTGCTTACAGCACCTGAAAACTCCGCCTACAGCACCTGAGCCTGAAGGATCCACCGATGATGAGCTCCCTGCGCGGTGTCATCGACGCCGCCGCTCTGCGCGTTGCCGCCGGCAAGGCGGCCACCCTCGTCGAGGCACTCCCGTGGCTCGAGCGCTTCCGTGGGGCGCTCGTTGTCGTGAAGTACGGCGGCAACGCCATGACCGACGACGCCCTCAAGGCCGCCTTCGCGCAGGACGTCGCCTTCCTCCGGTATGCCGGCCTGCATCCGGTCGTCGTCCACGGCGGCGGTCCGCAGATCGCCTCGATGCTCACCCGGCTCGGGCTGACCAGCGAGTTCAAGGGCGGCCTGCGCGTGACCACCCCGGAGGTCATGGAGGTCGTCCGGATGGTCCTCACCGGCCAGGTGCAGCGCGAGCTCGTCGGGCTGCTCAACCAGCACGGGCCGCTGGCCGTCGGCCTCTCCGGTGAGGACGCGCACTTGTTCGAAGCGCGCAAGCGGGGCACCGTCGTCGACGGCGAAGAGGTCGACCTCGGGCTGGTCGGGGACGTTGTCGGTGTCAACCCCGCGGCGGTCCTGGACATCATCGCTGCTGGCCGGATCCCCGTCGTGTCGACGGTCGCGCCCGATCTCGATGAGCCCGGCCAGGTGCTCAACGTCAACGCCGACACCGCCGCTGCGGCGCTCGCCGTCGCGTTGGAAGCGCGCAAACTTGTCGTCCTCACCGACGTCGAGGGCATCTATGCCGCCTGGCCCGACCGCGATTCGCTCCTGTCGGAGATCTCCCTCACCGAGGCGCGTCGCCTGCTGACGACTGTCGACTCCGGGATGGTGCCCAAGCTGGAGGCGTGCATCCGGGCCGTCGAGCAAGGCGTCCCGCAGGCGCACGTCATCGACGGACGCGCCGCACACTCGCTGCTGCTGGAGGTCTTCACCGACGAAGGGATCGGCACCATGGTGCTGCCCGACTCGGACGGCCAGGTGTGGGCATGAGCGGCACCGGCCAGTGGCTCGGCCGGTATGCCGCGTCCCTTATCCCCATCTTCGGCGTCCCCCAGACAGTGCTCTCGCACGGTCACGGCTGCTATGTGGTCGACGTCGACGGGAAGCGCTATTTGGATCTACTGGCCGGCATCGCCGTCAACACGCTCGGGCACGGCCACCCGGCGCTGGTCGACGCGGTGACCAAGCAGGCGTCCCAGCTGGTCCATGTGTCCAACTTCTTCACCAGCGCCCCGCAGGTCGAGCTGGCCGAAGCTCTGCTGCGGGTCGCCGCCGCCCCGGCCGGGTCTGGGGTGTTCTTCGCCAACTCCGGCACTGAGGCGATCGAGGCTGCGGTCAAACTGTCCCGCCGGACCGGCCGCAGCACGATCATCGCCGCCGAAGGGGCCTTCCACGGCCGCTCGACCGGGGCCTTGGCCCTCACGTGGAAGGCGGCCTACCGCGAGCCGTTCGAGCCGCTCATCGGGCGGGTCGTGCACGTGCCCTTCAACGACGAGGCTGCCCTGCGCGACACTGTCGCAGCTGTCGGGCAGGACCTGGCCGCAATCGTCCTGGAGCCCATCCAAGGCGAGGGCGGAGTCATCCCCAGCAGCACGGCATACCTGCGGCTGGCTCGCGACCTCACCACGGCGAGCGGCGCGTTGCTCATCCTCGACGAGATCCAGTGCGGGATGGGGCGGACCGGGCAGTGGTTCGGCTGCCAGGCTCGGGGAGTCGTCCCGGACGCGATCACCTTGGCCAAGGGGTTGGCCGGGGGAGTTCCGATCGGGGCGCTGGTGACGTTCGGACCGGAGGTGACCGGGCTGCTCACCGCGGGACAGCACGGAAGCACGTTCGGGGGCAACCCCCTCGCGTGTGCGGCGGGCCTGGCCGTCGTCGCGACCATCGAGGGCGACGGACTGCTCGACCACGCGCGCGCCATGGGTGACCACCTCGCCTCGGCCATCGAAGCCCTGGCCCACCCGGCGATCGCCGGAGTGCGCGGTGAGGGGCTGCTGCGTGCGGTCGTCCTCACCGAACCCGTTGCGGCGCAAGTGATGTCACTCGCCCGCCAGGCCGGATTCATCGTCAACGCGGTCGCCCCTGACGCACTGCGCCTCGCGCCGCCACTGGTCATCGAGGCGCATGAGCTCGACACCTTCGTCGCCGCCCTCCCGGGGCTGCTCGACGCGGCAGGCGCGGGGGGCGCGCCGTGATTCCAGCCACGCCCACGGCGCGCCGGGCCCGGATCGCGGCGCTGCTGAGTGAGCGCGAAGTGCGGTCGCAGGGCGAGTTGCTCGCGCTGCTGGCGGACGCGGGGATCGAGGTCACCCAGGCGACCCTGTCCCGCGATCTCGAAGCCCTCGGCGCCGTCAAAGTGCGCGCCGGTCGCGGCCTGGTGTATGCCGTCCCCGGCGCTTCCGCCTCGCCGGTCGAGCAGGTGCCCGCCCGGTTGCGTCGGTTGCTGGAGGAGCTGCTGGTCACGGCCGATGCGTCGGGCAACCTCGTCGTTCTGCGCACACCCCCGGGTGCCGCCAATCACCTCGCGTCCTCGATTGACGCGGCTCACCTCGCCGATGTCCTGGGGACGATCGCTGGGGATGACACGATCGTCTTGGTCACCGCTTCGGCCAAGGGCGGCCGGGCCGTCGCCCGGCGACTGCTGGAACTCGCCGGCACGCCGACGTGACCGCTCGTCACCTCCAGGTTGACGCCGCATGACGACAGGAAGGCCAGGTATGCCGCACCACGACACCCCAGCACCAGAGGCGCCCCAGCGGGTCAGCCTCTGGGGCGGACGTTTCGCCGGTGGCCCGGCCGACGCGTTGGCCGAGTTGTCCCGCAGCACCCACTTCGACTGGCGACTGGCGGCATACGACATCGCCGGGTCCCAGGCCCACGCCCGGGTGCTGCATCGCGCGGGCCTGCTCTCCGACGCGGACCTGGCCACGATGCTGGGGGCATTGGACGAGCTGCTCGTCGACGTCCACACGGGGGCGTTCGGACCGGAGCCCGACGACGAGGACGTGCACACCGCGCTGGAACGAGGGCTGATCGCGCGGGCCGGAGCGGATGTCGGGGGGCGTTTGCGGGCCGGTCGCTCGCGCAACGACCAGATCGCCACGCTGCTGCGGATGTGCCTGCGGGATGCCGCACGCGACCTGGCGGGGCTGATCCTCGACCTCGTCGACGCCCTGGTCGGTCAGGCCGACGCGCATCTTGGGGTCGCCATGCCGGGCCGGACGCACCTGCAGCACGCGCAGCCGGTCCTGCTGTCGCATCATCTGCTGGCCCATGCGTGGGCGCTGCTGCGCGACGTTGACCGGCTGCGCGACTGGGACCGGCGGGCGGATGCCTCGCCCTATGGGTCCGGGGCGCTGGCCGGGAGCTCGCTAGGACTGGACCCCGAGGCGGTGGCGCGCGACCTGGGCTTCTCCCGTTCGGTCGAGAACTCCATCGACGGGACGGCGTCCCGGGACGTCGCCGCCGAGTTCGCGTTCGTCCTGGCCATGACCGCGGTCGACGTCTCGCGGATCGCCGAGGAGGTCGTGCTGTGGGCGACCAAGGAGTTCGGCTACGTCACGCTCGACGACGCCTATTCGACCGGGTCGAGCATCATGCCGCAGAAGAAGAACCCCGACATCGCGGAGCTGGCCCGGGGCAAGGCCGGGCGGGTTGTGGGTGACCTGGCCGGGCTGCTGACCACCCTCAAGGGTTTGCCGTTGGCCTACAACCGCGACCTGCAGGAGGACAAGGAGCCGGTCTTCGACGCCATCGACACGCTGGCGGTCTTGTTGCCGGCGTTCGCGGGGATGATCCGGACCCTGGTCTTCCATCGTGACCGCCTGGAAAGCCTTGCGCCGCAAGGGTTTGCGCTCGCAACCGACATCGCCGAATGGCTCGTGCGGCAAGGGGTGGCCTTCCGCGTCGCCCACGAGGTCGCCGGAGCCTGCGTGAGAGAGTGCGAAGGCCGCGGCATCGAGCTGTGGGAGCTGTCCGACGCCGACCTGGCCCGGGTGAGCCCGCACCTCACGCCGTCGGTGCGCGAGGTGTTGAGTGTGGCCGGGTCGCTGGCCTCCAGGGACGCCCGGGGCGGGACCGCTCCGGTGCGAGTGGGCGAGCAGTTGGTGGAGGCGCGGGCTGCAGTGCAGTCGGCGCGGGCCTTCGCGACGTCGGTGCCCGGCCGTCCGGGTTCCCGGCAGGGGTAGTCCGGTGGCCAGCATCGGCCGCTGGTTGGCGGCCCTTGGGGCGGGTGCGACTCTCGGGGCGCTCGCCTCATGGGCCGATTGGTATGCCGGTCGCCCACCTTTCGGGGACATCCCACGGGCCGTGGACCTCGTGCTCAACGCGGGGTCGGTGTGGGCGACCACCGCAATCGTCGGAGGCTGGCTGGTCGCCCGGATGCGGGTGGCGTGGTTGGCCGGGGTATTGACGCTCGCGGCTGCCGTGGCGAGCTACTACGCCTACGGAAACTTCGCCGGCGACCGGCTCGGCTATGGGCTCAGCACGTTGTCCGGTGTGCTCAAGTTCTGGCTGGTGGCCGCGGTCGTGGTTGGACCGGTCCTCGGCAGCATCGGTGGGTTGGCCCGGCGACGTGACCGC
>MTKY01047704.1_pt1 | contig 11321 bp, 8 predicted proteins | sample 1042731 | NCBI WGS metagenome assembly MTKY01 (sample SAMN06212206, study PRJNA360538) | anaerobic digester metagenome | biome: Wastewater treatment plant; material: sludge; isolation source: anaerobic digester fed with sludge from wastewater treatment plant | place: Denmark: WWTP Soeholt ... | reverse complement strand
CGGCTAGGCTGCGGCGCAGGACCATGGGGGGAGATAAATCATGACCTTGCCGGTAACCGCCTTCGTCGCGGCCGTTTGCGCGCTGTTGTTGCTCGTGACCGCGATCGACACGGTGCGCCAGCGGCTGCGTATCCAGGCCGCATTTGGCGACCATGGCGATGCCAAGCTGATCAGCGCCAGCCGCAGCCATGGCAATCTGGCCGAATATGCACCGATCACGATCATCCTGCTCGGCCTGCTGGAAAGCGCGCGCGCCAATCATATGGGGTTGATGGTGATCGGTGCGATCTTCCTGATCGGTCGCGTCGCGCATATTGCGGGCCTTTACGCCAAGATCACGCCCGGTAAGGCACCAGTGCCGCGCCAGGTCGGGGTCATTGCGACCTTCGGCACGTTGCTGGCGCTGGGTGCGTGGACATTGTGGATGCTGGTGGCAACGAACCTTTAGGCGTCTTCCGCGGTTGCGTCATTGCGAGCGAAGCGAAGCAGTCCCGGGCGGTTTATGCTACTCTGTATTGCCGCGTCGCTTCGCTCCTCGCAATGACGAACAGTATTAATCCTCCACCATAGCCACCGCCCTGATCCACCCCGCGCTGGCGCGTTCGATCTTCACCGGAAAACAGCTGAAGGTGAAACCTGTCGCCGGGATCGCTGACAGATTGGTGAGCTTTTCGATCTGGTAATAGGGCCGGATGCGCCCCGCTTTATGCCCCTCCCAGATGATCGACGGATCGCGCGTTTCGGCCCAGCGTCTTGCGGTGTGGCTGAACGGTGCGTCCCAGCTCCATGCGTCGGTGCCGACGACCTGCACGCCGCGTGTCGTCAGATAGAGCGTCGCCTCGGCGCCCATGCCGCAACCCTGATCGGTGAAATTGTCGGTGCCGTACATCGCGCCCGACTGAACGAGCACGATGTCGAGCGGTTGCAGGTCGTGCCCGATCCGCGCGAGTTCGGCCTCGACCTCAGCGCCGCTGACGACATGACCGTCCGGGCGATCTGAAAAATCGAGCTTCACGCCGGGGCGAAAGAACAGGTCGAGCGGCGCTTCGTCGATCGACGGGGCGGGGGATGCGCCGTTGTCGGTGGTCGAGTGGTAATGCCATGGCGCGTCCATATGGGTGCCGTTATGCGTGCTGAGCGTCAGGCTCTCGACCGCCCAGCCTTCGCCATCGGGCAGGTCTTCCTTCGTCAGCCCGGGAAAGAACATCGCGATCTGCTCCCATGTATTTTCATGGGTCATATAGGTGATATTGGGCTGCATCACCGGCGGGTCGGAGATGACGTCGTTGGTGATCGGGATCGACAGGTCGATGAACTGCATTTGTGCAGTCTGGCACCATATTCCATCCGCGCCAAGAAGACTTGCGCACAGCCATCGGGCAACTAGACGTAGCGTAACCGTTCGTGTCGAGCAAAGTCGAGACACCCTGCGTCGACGATGCCCGCGAGGCATCTCGACTTTGCTCGATGCGAACGGAAGAGAAAGAAGCCCGAACGGGTGGGGGAGCCAGAAGACCATGACCGAAGCCAGTGCCGCGGGCGCCGTTTACGAACCAACCCAGAAAGAAATCCGCATGGTCATCGCCGCCTCATCGGCGGGGACGGTGTTCGAATGGTATGATTTCTTTATCTACGGCACTCTGGCCGCGATTATCGGCAAAGCCTTTTTCCCGAGCGACAATGCGACGCTGGAAACGCTGCTTGTCTGGGCGGGGTTCGCGGTCGGCTTCGGATTCCGTCCGCTCGGCGCGGTGTTGTTCGGCTTCCTTGGCGATAGGCTGGGTCGCAAATATACGTTTCTCGTCACCGTCACGTTGATGGGGATCGCCACCGCCGGGGTCGGCATGATCCCGTCGGCGGCGACGATCGGTATCGCGGCGCCGATCATCATCATCCTGCTGCGTATCCTGCAAGGGCTGGCGCTCGGCGGCGAATATGGCGGCGCCGCGGTTTACGTGGCCGAGCATTCGCCGCCCGGAAAGCGTGGTTTCTACACCAGCTTTATCCAGGCGAGCGTCGTCGGCGGCTTCGTGCTCAGCCTGATCGTCGTGCTGGGATGCAAGGCGTTGATGCCCGATGCGGTGTGGGAGAGCTGGGGGTGGCGCGTGCCGTTTCTGCTGTCGCTGATCCTGCTCGCGATTTCGCTGTGGATGCGCCTCAAACTGTCCGAAAGCCCAGTATTCAAAGCGATGAAAGACCAGGGCGAGCTGGCGAAGAATCCGCTCAAGGAAAGCTTCACCTACCCGGGCAACCCGCGCCGCATCTTCATCGCGCTGTTTGGAATCGCTGCCGGCTTGACCGTGATCTGGTACACCGCGATGTTCTCGGGCCTCTCCTTCCTGAAAGGCCCGATGAAGGTCGATGATACTGCCGCCGAGATTATCGTCGGCGTCGCCGCCGCGGTTGGCATGGGCTTTTTCATCTGGGCCGGGCATTGGTCCGATCGCGTCGGGCGCAAGAAGCCGATCGTCTGGGGCTATGGCGTCACGCTGGTGCTGCTGTTCCCGCTGTTCTGGTGGATGGGCAGCGTCGCCAACCCGTCGCTGCAGGCCGCCGCCGAGCGCGCGCCGGTGACGGTCAGCGGATCGCGGTGCGATTTCGATCCCTTCGCGCAGCAGCAGGAAACTGCGTGCGGCAAGACGCTGAGTGAGCTGACCAAGCTCGGCGTGCCTTATACGGTCGTGGCGGCCGAGAGTGGGTTCGACAGCGTCGCGATCCGCATCGGCGACCGCGAAGTGGCGAGCGAGGATCCGGCGTTGCTCCGGCCCGCGCTCGAAGCGACGGGCTACGATTTTGCCAAGCAGATCCCCGGCTGGGGCAGCATTGCGGTGATCTTCCTCGCGCTGCTCGGGCTCAGCGCCTTGTCGGGGTTCACCTATGGCCCCGTCGCAGCATTGTTGTCGGAGATGTTCCCGCCCCACGTCCGTTACTCGTCGCTGTCGATCCCCTATCATATCGGAACCGGCTATTTCGGTGGGTTCCTGCCGCTGATCGCGAGCTTCATCATCGCCAAGACCGGCAACGCCTATTCGGGGCTGTGGTACACCTGGTTCGTGGTGCTGGTCGCGTTCCTCGTCACGGTTTTCATGCTGAAGGATCCTGTCGAGGGCGAGTGGGACAAAACGCCGTCCGCGCCGCCGCCCGCCGCCTGATCCAGCCCATTGGCGGCGCCCGCGAACCCGTATAGGGGCACAGCCATGATCGCCGTGCCGTCACCGCTCCGTCTGCGCCTTTCGTCCGATGCGCTCGTTGCCAACTGGCGCTGGCTCGCGGCGCAAAGCGGCGCGGCGGCTTGCGGGGCGGCGCTCAAGGCCGATGGCTACGGGCTCGGCGCGCGCGAAGTGATGCGGCATCTGGCGGCCGCAGGATGCCGCGACTTCTTCGTCGCCACCTGGGCCGAGGCCGCGGCGCTGATGCCGTTGCCCGCGAACGTGTCGTTGTCGGTCCTGCACGGCGTGGGCGAGAGCGATATGGTTGCCGCGCGGCTGCTCCCGGCGCGTCCAGTGCTGAACAGCGTTGAGCAGGTACAGCGCTGGCGTGAGGCAGGCGAGGGGCAGCGGTGCGACGTCATGGTCGATACCGGCATGAATCGGCTGGGGCTACGTGTCGAGGAGGCACTGGGCGGGGCGCTTGATGGTCTCGCGATCGAAACGCTGCACAGTCATTTGGCGTCGGCCGATGAAGATTGCGACCAGAATGCCCGGCAACTCGTGACCTTTTGCGCGCTTCGTGATCGCGTTCCGGCGCGGCGCTACAGTCTGGCGAATAGCGCCGGCATTTGCCTTGGCGCCGACTATACCTTTGATCTGACGCGTCCCGGAATTGCCCTTTATGGCGGCATTCCGCGCGTCGAGGCGGCGGAGCATATCCGACAGGTCGCCTTTCCTGGCGCACGCGTGCTGCAAGTGCGGACGGTTCCGGCGGGCGAGACGGTCGGTTATGGCGCAAGTTGGGCCGCGCCGCATGATTGCCGAATTGCTGTCGCCAATCTGGGTTATGCCGACGGCTATCTGCGCTGCCACGCGGGCAGCGGCGGTGCGACCTGGCAGGGGCAGGCCCTACCACTTGTTGGCCGCGTGTCGATGGATCTGACCGCGTTCGACGCCAGCGATGTGGCGGGGGTGGGTGAGGGTGACTGGCTCAGCCTCAGCTACGACCTGCCCGAGGTTTCGGGGCGCAGCGGACTATCTCAATATGAGCTGCTCACCGGACTGGGCAGCCGATTTGAACGTGTCTGGGGCTAAGCCGGGCGCATCCCCCATGGATCGAAATCGCGCGACCGGATCCAGCGGGTGCAAACCCATTTCTCGCCGCGCGTCACCGGCATGCCGGCGTGGCGGCTGCGTTCATCGACCCGGCCTTCGGCCAGCGTATTGACGAACAGGATCGCGTCTCCGATCGCGCCCCGAAATTCGGTATCGATCGCTGGAAACTGCGTCGCGCCGCCGTCATAGTCATCGCTCAGATAGATGATTGCGGTCATCACGCGCTGGTTGGGTTCGCCCGGCAGGCAGTCGTGGTGGAGGCGATATTGCTGGGCCGGCACATAGCGCAGCACAGTCAGCGGTTCGCCCTGCTCGACGCGTGTCCCGCTGATTGCAGCGATGCGCCGGTCGAGCGCGTGGATGACGAGGTCCTGCTGGATCGGGCCGAGCACCGCACCTTCGGACGTGCGGATGGGGTGTGGAACCTGACGGTGCGTGGCAGGATCGACGACGACAGAGGGTACCATTTTGGGCGCCGAAAGCGCCACGATATGCGCGCATTCGTCGGGGGTGAAAAGCGCGCGCGCGACGGCGACCTTTGGGCCGACCGACAAGGATTCGAGTGCGACTAGCGAAGCGGGTGTGCCGGCAGGCGTCAACGCCATGGCCGCAATCAGATCACGCTGGCGTGCGGCGGCGGGATCGTGCGCGGCCGCCTTTTCAACAAGCGCGAGTGCCGTGCGCCAGTCGGCCGGGCCGCCCGCTCCGATCGCGACGAAGACCGCATGGGTGAGCGCCGCCGCCTTGTGCCCGGCAATCCCGGCCTTTTCATATAATCCGCGGGCAGCGGCGAAGCTGCGCGGTACGGGATGGCCATAGACATGCCACAGCGCGAGTTCGTGCAACGCGTCGGGGTTGTCGCGTTTGGCGGCATCGATGAGGCAATCGACTGCGGCCTGAGCCTGACCTGCGCCGAGCAAAGCGTTGGCGCGTTCGACGATGTCTGGCTGGGGCATAGGCGTCAACCGAGCGCCGGGTCGGCAAAAAAGGCGGCAATTTCTTCGCGTTCGCGCGCGCTGAGTTCGGGACGCCAGATATCGAAGATCAGCACGACCCGGTCTTCGCTGCTGTCGTTCCACGCTTCATGCTCGATCGTGTCGTCGAAGATCAGCAGCTTGCCCTCTTCCCACGGACGGACGTCGTTGCCGACGCGAAAGCCACAGTTCGGCGGCACGATCAACGGCAGGTGGCAGATCAGCCGCGCATTGTGGGTGCCGGTATGCGGCGCGATGCGCGCGCCAGCACGCAACAGCGAGAACATCACCGTGGGCGAATTGACTATGTGGGGCAGCGGGGCAGCCTGAACCGCGGTCCATGTCCGGGGACAGCGCGCGACGATGTCGTCGGAAATTGTGCCATTTTCACAGAGGAACAGCGCGCTCCAGTCGATATTGTCCAGCAGGCGATTGACGTCGGCGCGCGGTTGGTCGGTGTGGGTCTGCATATAGGGACGAAAGCCGTCGGTACCCGCCGCGAGCAAGGCGGTGATTTCCAGCTTGATCGCTGGGGCCGCTGCTTCGAGCGTGGGTACCCAGTCGAAATCGGCGGGGTCGAAAAACTGCACCTGCGGCAGTTCGGGGACATAATAGCCGGTCGGTTCCTGCACAAAAATCTGGCGCCGTCCGGCGAGGATGTCGAGCGAATGCTGGAACCGGCGACTGCGCTTTTCGGGCGGCAGGCCGCGCGCCAGCAGCTTTGCCTCGCGCTGTTCGACGACACGTGCCTTGAACTGCGCGACCCACGCTTCGGCGCGCTGCAATTCGGCGCGCAGATCGGCGGGCAGTTCCTGATTTGCGGCGATGAGCAGGGCAATTTCATAGCCGCGCAGGGCGCTGCGTTCGTCACCGGCATTGGCGCGGCAATCGGCCTTCATGATGTGCCCGCGCACCGCCTGGGGTTCGAGGGTGAGCAATTGATCGAGCGCGGCTTCTTCGGCACCGCTGTCATTGTCACTGCGGCACGCCACCGCGAGGAGCAGCCAGATCTGGCCGTTGGCGCGACCGCTTTGCGCGATGCTTTCAAACCGCGCGCGGGCGATGGCAGGCTGGCCGCGCTGCAATGCATCGACGCCTTCTTTGGCCAGGCGCTCCGCCTCCTGGTTGCTCAGCTGCACGGCATATCCTTATGGCCAAAGAAAGGGGGCCGGAACAATGTCCCGACCCCCCATCTATTCCGATCGCGTCGCGATTAGAAGCGGGCGCGTGCGCCAGCGTAGAAGTTGCGACCACGGAAGTTGTAGATCGCGCTACCCGCACCCGTTGCCGTCGAACCCAGCGGCGGCATGCGGTCAAGCACGTTGTCGACGCCGACGTAGAAGTTGAGGTTCGGACCGCCGGCTTCCTTGTTCACGTCCCATTCGAAGCGAAGGTCGTGATAGAAGACCGCCGGATATTTATCGCGGTCGGCAAAGTCGAGGTTGCCGCCGGTCGCCGCACCGTTGATGCCGAAGTAATCTTCGTACACGCTGATGAACTGCGGACCGATGTAGCGCATGCGATAGCCGAAGGTGAACGGACCGGTGCTCAGATCGACGTCCCAACGGAACTCGTTCTTCGGATCGCCGAGTTCGCTGAGAATACGGTTTTCGAAGGTCGGGTTCGTCGGGTCCTGGAAGTTGCTGATCTTCAGATTGTGGGTGTAGATCAGGTTCGTGTTGAACGCCAGATCGTTGCCCAGGTTCGTCCGATATGCGACATTGACGTCGATACCTTTACGTTCGCGGCTGGCGTAGTTCAACGGCGCCGCGACGAGCGAGTTACCCAGAACGCGACCTGCGAGTTCGCCGTTCGGGCCAGTGCCCGGACCGCGGAAGCGCGTGAACTGCTGACAGAACACGTTGTTGAGGTCGGCCGCGTCATAGCAGCTGTTGACGATCTGTTGCGCCGTCAGCGATGCGATGATGCCCTTCACCTTGATGTCGTAATAGTCGACCGACAGGTTCAGACCAGGGACGAAGCGCGGCTGGATGACCACACCGTAGGTCCAGGAGTCGGATTTTTCCGCTTCCAGGTTCGGGTTCGAACCGCTGACGATCGGCAGCGAGTAGGTAGTATCCGAGAAGCCAGCGAGCAGCGCGCCGAGATCTGCCGTGCAGTTCGCGTTGCGGTTTGCACTGGTATTGATACGACCCGGATCGCAAGGATCGGTGAAGCCCGGCGCGAAGTTTGGCACCAGCGGGAAGGCCGTTTCCGAAACGTTCGGCGCGCGCACTGCGCGGCTGTAGTTGCCGCGGAAGCGGACGTCTTCGATCGGAGCCCAGTCGAGACCGGCGTTGTACGACCATACAGTACCGGTGCCGCCCTGATATTTGGCCACACGACCGGCGCCGCTGACGGTCAGTTCATGCGCGAAGGGCATGTCAGCGAGCAGTGGGAGCTGCATTTCGCCGTACAGTTCTTTCACCTTGAACGGATCGGGGCGGAACGACGGGATCGACACACCGTTGGTGAAGCCGTCGGTTACGAACGGATCCTGTTCGTAGAACGCCTTTTCCTCACGATATTCGGCACCAAGTGCGAAGCGCACCGGACCGCCCGGGAGGTTGAAGAAGCCGCTGGTATCGCCCGAGACGAAGCCTGACAGGATGAACTGCGACAGCCCCGAGGTGGCGGTGAAGGTGCGGGCGAAATAGTCGACCGATGCGCTGTTGTCGGGCGAACCGAACGGGTTGTAGGGGACGCAAGCCGCGATGTCCGCTGCGAGACGGGCGGCATTGGCGGACGCAGGAGCGGCGAAGCCGACCAGCGGAACCGCCGAAGCCGGGTCGAACTGCGACCGGCACTGGATCGCGCCGGTGACCGGGTTGCGACCGGCATCCATGGCAAGGGCGAAGCGCTGGCGATCGATGAAGCCATCGGTCGTCACATCTTCGCGGAACTTGCCATAGTTGGCCGAAATTTCGTAGCTCCAGTCTTCATTGAACGTGCCACGCAGGCCGCCAACGACACGCCACGTGTCGCGCTGGAACTTTTCATCACGCAGACCGACGTCGAGCAGGTTGCGCGCAACGACGAAGCGATAGCTGCCGTCTGCGATAGCTGCAATATTGGCAGCGGTCAGATTGCCGGCGGCTGGGCAGGTCACCGTCAGCGATGAGTTGCAGCCCGATGCCAGAATGGCGTTGGCGAGCGTAGTGCGGTCGGCCGTGTTCAGGAACGGGTTGTCGAGACGGGCGCGCTCGCGGAAGTCGGTGGTGCCGCCCGTGCCTTGGATGAAAGACGGACCGGCGTTGTTGCCGAGTGCGTTGACGCGGTTCCACTTGGCTTCGACGAACACTTCGGCAGCTTCGCTGAACTCGTAACGCGACAGCAGGTTGAAGTTGTAGCGTTCGGTAAACGGCAGGACCGAAAGGTTCTTGCCTTCGCGACCAGTCTGGCCGTTGCCGCCGACGATGCCGCTGTTGATGCCGGTACCGAAGCGCGAACCGGTCTGGGTCTGCAGACGGCCTTGGTCGTTGAAGACATAGGTGCAGCTAAACGGAACACCCGTGCTGTTAGTGCCGCCATTGTTCGCCAGCGATGCGTTGCCGCACAGTCCTGATTCAAACGCCGGAGTGGCGGCGTTGTCCGAACGCTGGTTGACCGGAATCAAGCCGTTGAAATGGATCGTCGTGCTGCGAACGTCGCGAAGAAACACGCGATCGGGAAAACCGTCGCTGTTGCCGGTCAGGCCAGCGGAATCGGCATCGACAATGAAAAATCCGTCGTTCGAACGAAACTCAGGTACGTCCGACGCGAAAACGCGCGACTGCCGGGCATATTCGCCGTGCAGTGTGATATTGCCGCGGCCTTCGGAGAAGTTCTTGCCGACCATGGCCGACAAATATTGGTTGCCGCCAAAGCCTTCTTCGGTGACGCCGGCCTGGGCGCGCAATTGTACGCCTTCGTAGTCGCGGCGCAGCACGAAGTTGACAACGCCCGCGATGGCGTCCGAACCGTAAATGGCCGAGTTGCCGCCGGTGACGATGTCGACGCGCTCGATCAGGTCGTTCGGGATGGTGTTGACGTCGGGCGAAACCGCGTTGTTCAGAATGTCGGCGGGGACGTGGCGGCGACCGTTGACCAGAACCAGCGTGCGCTGCGTACCGAGGCCGCGAAGATCGAGGAGGTTAAGACCGGCGATGCCGATGCCCAGGCCCGGGTTCTGCTGAGCAAAGGTGCTGCGCAGCTGCGGCAGGTCGTTCAGGGTGTCGCCGATGTTGGTCTGACCCTGCTTCAAAAAGCTTTCGCCGGCGATCGAGGTGATCGGCACGGTCGAATCCAGGTTCGGACGGCGGATGCGTGAGCCGGTGACGACGATAGTGCCTTCGGAGGCGGCTTCGGCCGCATCGTCCGCAGGAACGGTATCGTCCTGGGCCATTGCCGGCATGGCGCTGAACAATGCAAGAGTCAGGGCAGAGCCCCGGACCAGCAGGCTAGTCTTCTTCATGATGTATTTCCCCGGTTACGATTTAGAAAATTCAAATTAAGCTGAATTTCGCCTAGAAAGACGGAAATCCCCCCCTACACAAGCGTTTGATGTAGTTTTTCTGACACCGGGACACCGAAATGGTCGCGCTGTGACTTTTGCGCAACACGCCTTTGCCGCACGGGAAACTGACTGGCCAATCACAAAAATGCGAAAATAAAGTGTTGAGGGGTGTCAGGCAGGCCGAAAGAGCAAAATAGTTCCATTTCATCAGTTTCGTTTGTAACTAAATTGCCTGGCGTCAGCCGAGACGTCAGTGAAATCGTTCGACGATTGCTCAGCCCGGGCAGATTTGAGAACGAAACTTTTGCGATGCTATGGACTTTTCGCCGTTCGTTCTGCGCGCAAGGACGAATCATGGGAGCCGAGGAGCTATGTCCGTGCATGTTGCGATGCATCAATATTTGGTGCTAATGCCTCGAGCAATCAAATATCCGGCGCGGCGCAGTCGCTAAAGCGCCGGATGATAAGGAGCGCAGGTCAAGATGGCGAAGTCCAAGACGGCAGCAGAAGATGGCGTCGTCACGATCAAGAAATACGCCAATCGGCGGCTCTATGATACCGAGCGCAGCTGTTACATCACGCTTGAGGATCTGGGCACAATGGTCCGCGACGGGCGCGAGTTTCGCGTCGTTGATGCGAAGAGCGGCGACGACATCACGCACAACGTGCTGACGCAGATCATCATGGATGAGGAGACGCGCGGCGAGACGCTGCTGCCGGTCAATTTCTTGCGCCATCTTATCGGCATGTACGGCGACAAGATGCAGTCGATGGTGCCGCAATATCTGGAAGCGTCGATGACCGCGTTCCGCAAGAATCAGCAGGATGTCCGCGCGGCGTTCGACGGCGTGCTCGGGTCGAACCCGCTCGCTGAACTGACGCGGCGGAACATGGAGATGTTCCAGCAGGCGGCCGGCGCGCTGATTCCTGGGGTCGGCGGCGCCAAGGCAAAGGACGCCGAAATCGCGGCGCTCAAGGCCGAAGTGGCCGCGCTCAAGGCGGAACTCGCCAAGAAATGAAATGACGGGCGCCCCTTCGCCCTAAAACGACAGAAATCGGATGATATGGTCAAACATGCGCTCAGCGTAACCCGGCAAGCCGACTTTGCGGCCTGGTATCAGGATGTCATTGCCGAAGCCGACCTGGCCGAGGAATCGGGCGTGCGCGGCTGTATGGTCATAAAGCCGTGGGGCTATGGCATCTGGGAGCGAATCCAATCGGTTATGGACGCGGCGATCAAGGATGCCGGGGTTCAGAACTGCTATTTCCCGCTGTTCATTCCCTTGAGCTTCTTCGAGAAGGAAGCCGACCATGTCGATGGTTTTGCAAAAGAAATGGCGGTCGTCACCCACCACCGCCTGATCCAGGACGGCAATGGCAAGCTGATCCCTGATCCCGAAGCCAAGCTCGAAGAACCGCTGATCGTCCGCCCGACATCGGAGACGGTGATCGGCGCCGCGATGAGCCGCTGGGTGCAAAGCTGGCGCGACCTGCCGCTGAAGGTCAACCAATGGGCCAATGTCGTGCGCTGGGAAATGCGCACCCGCATGTTTCTGCGCACCAGCGAGTTCCTGTGGCAGGAAGGCC
>MTKY01051390.1_pt1 | contig 11322 bp, 7 predicted proteins | sample 1042731 | NCBI WGS metagenome assembly MTKY01 (sample SAMN06212206, study PRJNA360538) | anaerobic digester metagenome | biome: Wastewater treatment plant; material: sludge; isolation source: anaerobic digester fed with sludge from wastewater treatment plant | place: Denmark: WWTP Soeholt ... | reverse complement strand
TTGGCTTCCTGTTCCAACGCCTCCGAGAACTGCCGCGCCATCGCGCCCAGCGCGTCCTGCATGCTTTCCCCGACCGCCCGGGCCAGCTCATCCGCCGTCGGTCCGGCGGGGATTTCGATTTTCGGGTTGGCGTCTTTCAGGCTCTTCGCCAGCTCGCCGACCGTCCGCTGCATCGTTCTTCAATGTTCGCGCGGAGCGCTTCCGCGATCTGCGCCGTTGCGGCCGCGCTTTCGCCGTCGTTGTCTTTCGACGTCCGTGCCAGGCTGTCCTGCATCCCCTTGAGCAGGCTCTCGGTCGACCTGGCCATGCCCTGCTCGACGCTTTCGCGCATCAGCCGGGCCAGCTCGTCATAGTCAGGTCCCGGCGCGGCGGGACCGGCCGGGCCGGTCTTGTCGAGCGTCGAGACCACGTCACGCAACGCTTCCTGCATGGTCTCGCGAAGCTGTGCCGCGATCTCTTCCGCGCTCACACTGGCGGCCGGGGCCGGCGTGGCCGGCGCCGCCTTCGAGCCCGAGCGGCGGGATGGCGCCACGGCGATTTCGATTTCCGCCTGTTCGGACGCGGCTCCGTTTCCCGGTTCGGCGTCCGTTTCCGCGGAGGTCTCCGGCGCCGCATCCGCGGGTTCCCGCCCGTCCGCCGATTCCTCCGCGGCGTCTTCCGGTTCGGGCGCGTCGGATTCCTCATCGGGCATCAGGTCCGGATGTTCGGACAGGCCAAACGAGCTCGCCGTGACCTCCGTGCCTTTCCCCTTCTGGAACAACCGCTCGCAGGCCGGGGCAAAATGGCTCCAGTCGCAGAGAATGGGCTTGATCCGCAAATCCGGGCAGACCTGGCGAACGGCTTCGAGCGCGTTGGCGTCCAGCGGGTCGACCATCGCCACGGTGAGTATCTTGCCCAGCTTGTCGATCGGCAGCAGACAGTGTTCGAGACAGATCTCCTCGGGAACGAGGCTCAACAGCTCATCGCTGATGTGATAATCGGCCAGGCTGATGTGGGGAATCTTGCACTGTTTGACCAGGAAAGAGATGAGTTCGTTCTGTTTGATGTATCCCAGATCAACGAGAATCTGCCCGACAAACCCCCCCTCGGTTTCTTTCCGGCGGAGGGCTTCATCCAGCTCTTCGCGCGTGATGATCCCCTCACCGACGAGCATCTCCCCGAGCCGGCGGCGGTTATCCGGGCCGGTCGACTCCGCCGCATTGTCCTTGGGTTCTTTGGAATCTTTGGGATCTTTGCCCTCTTTGGACGCCTGGGGCTCCTTGGCAGAGAACGGCCGCGACTTGCGCTCGGGCCCGTCACCTTTTTGACCTGCCACTGGAGTCTTTTCCGGAGTGCCCGCCGGATCCTTCCGGCTGCTCTTGTCTTTGCGCCAGCTAAGCATAGCTCATTGCCACCCACCTGCTGTATCTACACTCGGCTATGGACCGCTCCTCAACGTCGGAATTGTACCACGGGCGGGCCGATGCGTCAAGTAATATCGCGGTGTAAAGTGTTGCCCGGCAACAATTTGACGTGTTGACAGCTTTCCGTCGCCACTTTTCACACCATCCGGCAACACCCCAATATACAGCGGTGAACTTCGTTGGTGCGTCGATATGTTGTGGCCCCGGTGACGATCCCCCCGGGCCGGATTTGTCCGCGGGAATCAGGGTTTGACGGGCATGCCGGACCGCATGGATTCGTTCGCGGCAAGCGTAACGAGGAGGGACTTGACGGCGTCGCTGTACGTGGACCGGATCCGGTTCTGCTTCCGGGTTTTCACCGCGTCGATGAAAACCCGCGCTTCTTCCTCGAAACAGTCATTTTTCGAACGGATTTTTGTGGTGCGCTCCCCCTCGCGCAGGGTGAGTTTCCCTTCTTTGAAGGTCAGTTCGAGATCCGGACACACGATGTTGACGCCGGCCGCGCTGTGGCTGCCATTCACGCACGAGGAACTTACCGCCCCGGACGCGCCGTTTTTGAAACGCAACGAGACAACGCTGCTGTCGTGAATGTCGTAATCCGTGACGTGGCTCATGCAGCCCGTGGAGCCGATGGCGTGAACCTCTTTGACTTCTCCGCAGAGGTAGCGCAAGAGGTCGAATATGTGCGTGCTCTGTTCGTGGAGCTGGCCGCCGCTCTTGTCGAGCTTGCGCCACCAGGAGGCATCCTGCAGTCCCCCGCGCCAGTATCCCGTCGCCAGGGCGATGGGCCGGCCCTTCAATTCCTTGCGTGCCGTGGCGACTGTCTCGTAGTAGCGGAAGCAGTAACCCACGCTGCAGATGATCCGGGACCGCCGAATGGCCGCGGCGATGCGCTGCGCGGTTTCCCGGGTCAACGCGACCGGCTTCTCGATGAAAAGATGGATGCCGCGTTCGGCCGCGGCCTCTTCCATGCCGCAATGGGCATAGGGAGGCACGGAGATGAAGGCGGCGTGCGGCTTGGTCTTGTCGAACATCGCGTTGAAATCGATGAACGACTCGCCCCCGTACCGGGCCGCCGACGCGTCGGCGCGCGACTGCTCGATGTCGCAGTGGCCCACAATGCTCACTTCCGGATTGCGGCTGAGATTGGCACAATGCACGCCTTGAATCCCCCCGCAGCCCACGAAGGCCACCTTGAGCATCGTCACGCCTCCCTCCGCACGAATGGATCGACCCGATAAAACGCCCACATCACGGGCCCGTGTCTGCGCCTGCGAGGGACATCCACCCCGTCCCGGGGCCGGCCCGGCAGCCGGGGCACACGCTGTGCGTACTGCTCGCCGGACATCTCCGGACGCCCCACGCGCGAAGTCCGCAGCTCGAAATGGCGCCGTGTGTTTTTTCAGCGCGGCGGCGAATCAAACCGGTTCCATCCCCACAGCCCGGAATGCGTGGCACCGGCCGCGTGCCCCACAAGCGATCCATTTTACCAGACATCCGGCGGGAATGAAACCGGACTGGCGCAAAAAAACCGCGCGCGGGCCCGAAGATTCTGCCTGGCCGCGCTATGACGCCGCGGCGGGATCTTCAACGATATGAATCGTGCGCGTCACTTCGGCCGTGTTGCCGGCCGCGTCCGTCGCCCGGATGACGATCTCGTTTTCTCCCACCGGGAGATCTTCGTCCCGTAGCCAGGCCACCGTGGCCAAGGGCGAGTCAAACGGATCGAATTCGGCAAGCAGCCATGCCCCGTTGGCCGTGATACGGACATCCGCGACCCCGCTCGCGTTGTCCGCCACCCGCGCCCGGATCTCGGGCCGCCGGTTGGTGGTGGGGCCGGCGCCGGCCGCGGGAATCACCGTCGTGATCGTTGGCGCGACCGGGTCGGCCATCGGGGCAAACACTCCCAGGCTTCCCGTGCGTATCGTGAGCCGTCCGCCCCCCCGCACGGTCTCCTGACGGGCCCAGCCGCTTCCCGACTTGCGATAGATCGATACGTTCGAGGCCTCCAGCGCGCCGCCCGGTTCCGGAAACGAAATCTCCAGGGGGACGGCAATCGGTGCGTCCCCCGGCCACAACCGGTATCCTGTGCCCGCCGCCACCAGACCGGACGTTCCCGTAACGGTCTCTTCCGACGCGCGCAGACAGAGCGTTCCATACGGGCTTCGGGCATCGGCACGAACAACCAGCTCTCCCAGACGCGCGACACGGCCGCGGCCGCGCTGAAACACCTCGACCGTCTCCGCGTACGGCGCCAGCCTGGGATGATCAATGACGAGGGTCACCTGGTCGCTGTGTTCCGCGGCGCGGATGCCTGCCCGAAACAGTCCGCCTCCGAGGCGCCGGAACGCCGGTTCGGGTTCCGCGCCCGCGCTTTGCAGTACGGGCGGCTCCGGCTCGTCGTCAGGAAAACGCGCGGTCACCAGCAGCCATTGGTCAAAACAGTCGATGCTTACCGCGCCCGGGGCGTCGCTCCCCCGGGATGGCGGCACCGGCGGCTCGGCCGTCTCCGGCTCGATCCGGAGCGGCAGCGTCGCGGCGTTGCCAACATAGTCCTGCGCCTCGACACGCACGTCCAGCGGTTCGCCGCCCGCTTCGAGCCATCCGTCCGAATCCGAAACCGCGAAATTGGGCGATTGGTTGCCCTCCCACCGCCACTGCAGCAGGAACAGGCCTTCCGAACGGTAGTAGGGATGCCACGCCACGGAACCATCGCCCATGGTTTCGTATGACAAGGCGTCATTCTGCACCCGGAACGCCTCGCGCGCGTTCACGGTGGTCCGCAGGGTGTGCACGCCCAGGACGTTCGCGCCGCCGTTGGCGGGGTCAATCACATCCACCGCAAGACCGATCTCCCCCCGGGCTGTGACGGCCGCGCACGTATGCCCGCCGGCACTGCCGTCGGGCCGGACTTCCAGGACGACCGGCACCACGTCGCCATTGACCGTCGCATCGGCGCCGCGAGGAACCACCAGCACCTTACGGATGCTGGGACGCGTGGTGTCCGGCCACGTGATTCCGAGCAGACGGGGATTCACGGGCCGGCTTTCGGCATCGCGGAATTCCCAGTGGAGGTGAGGGGCGCGCGTCCCCGAGCGGCCCGCAAATGCAAGCAGCTCGCCCCGGCGGACCGGAAACGCCCCGGGTTCCGGCACGAGATCGACCGTGTATTCCTCGCGGGCATGTTGCGCCTGCCGCACATACTCGCGCAGGCTGCTCGAAAATTCCGCCAGATGGGCGTAGACGAACGTATGGCCGTCGTCGGCCCGCAGATACACCGCCTTCCCGTAGCCCCACGGCGAACAGCGGATGCGCGCCACGTACCCGTCGGCCGCCGCGTAGACCTCGGGGCCAACCGTGCCGGTGCGCAGGTCCAGTCCGGCATGGAACCGGCCGGAACGGTATTCGGCGAAACTCGATGTGACCGCCGGAGGCAGCGCGAGCGGCCACTGGTACGCGTCCCCCGCGGCCAGCACCATCAGCGCAAACACCATCGTCACGGCTGGGGACTCATCTGGATCTCCTCCGGCATCTCGCCCGGGTCCAGCATGTCGAGCAATTCCGGATGCGTGATCAGCTTCCGATCCAGATCGAGCGCCGTCTGGATCGCGTCCTCGTCTTTCGTGGCTTCCTGGCAGAACGTTTCCACGGCCCGGTTGGTCTTCCGGAGCAGCAGTGTGTTCTTGATGAACGGCGCCGCCTTCTCGAACGTGATTTCCTCGCCCGGAATCAATTCGAGCAGTTCGATGATGTGGTACCCGAAATCGCTTTCGATGACGCCGGACATCTCGCCCGGTTTGAGCGAGCGGGCCGCTTCGGCCATGAAATCGGGCATGGTGTCGATGCGCGCCGGCCCGAGATCGCCGCCCTTGCTTCGGAACGGTTCGTCGGAAACTTCTTTGGCAACCGCATCGAACTTGCGGCCGGACTGGATCCGGCTGAGCGCATCTTCCGCCTTTTTGCGCGCGTCGTCACGCAGCGCGGCGGCCCCGTTGGCGTTCTGGCGCGGCGCCCGCACAAAGATCTGGCGCAGATGGGCCCGGTCGGGCTGGCGGGCGTTGTCTTTGTGCATCTGCTCAAACTGCTGTTTGACTTCCTCGTCGGTGACCGTCACCCCGCTTTCTTTCGCGATGATCTCCCGCATCTTCTCGACGAGCAGGGCCTTGCGCAATTGCGCGATGGCTTCCTCGCGCGTGGCCCCGGCCTGCTTCAGAATCTCGTCCTCGCTGAGCGGTTCGGAGCGCCCCCCCGAAAGCTGTTTGCCCAGGAGCTCCACTTCCTTCGCCCACTGTTCCTGCACAAACTCCTCGGTCAGCGTCACCTTGCGCTTTTCGGCTTCCTGCAGAAGCACTTCCTTCTCGATGAGTATCCGCATGCAGCGGAGCGCGAGGCCGATGCGAAACGCGTCCGAAATCGTGTCTTCCGGACGCAGCTGCTGGTACCGGTTCAATTCGCCCTTATACAATTCGACGAAGTCCTCGGAGGGAATGGGCCGGTTGTTCACCAGCGCGACGGGACCGGCCGGCACGACGTCCAACACCAGGTCCAGCCCCTCGAGATTCGGGGCCTGGGCCCATGCGGCAAGGCATGTGCTCACCGCCACCACGGCCGCCATCGCGTTTCGTATCACCTTCATCCCTGTTCTCCTGTAGTTCCTTCCGGGGCCTCTTCATCGCCCGAATCGTCGTCCAGGGCGCGCTCGGCCTCCGCGCGCGCCCTTCGTCTGGCGGCCCGCTCCGCGCGGACCTCCGCCACCATCGCCGAGACCAGATAGTGGACCAGCAGCGCGGTGGCCCCCCACGAAGCCGCGAAGGTCAACGATACGCGGTAGGCGATCTCCAGGGGCTCCGCCGAGCCGAGAACGAGGTGAATCGCCAAAACCAGCGTCGCGCAGAACGACGCAACCACGAGGCCCAGTTTATCGCTGTCGGGCAGGATAACCCGGATGTTCTCTCTTCTCCTGACGACCGTCTTGGGCATGCCTCATGCTACCACAGCCGGCGGTCCCGAGGGCAACTGCCGGCCCGCGCATCCCCCGCTCAGGAGATCCCCTGATGGTATTCCTGCAGCGACCGGACCGTCGCCGCGTCCTTGCGGCGGGCGGCAATGCCCCGGGCGGCGGCAATGGCCGCCGCGGTGGTCGTCACATACGCCACCTTGTACTTGATGGCCGATTTGCGGATATACGAATCGTCGGTCACGCTCAGTTTCCCGGCGGGCGTATTCACCACGAGCTGAATTTCGCCGTTCGTGATGGCGTCGACGATATTGGGCCGGCCTTCGTGGACCTTCTTGATCAGCTCGGACTTCACCCCGTGCTCGTCCAGGAAGGCCAGCGTGCCCTGGGTGGCGCGAATCCGGAACCCCATGTTCTGGAACTGCCGCGCCGCCTCGAGCACCCCCGGTTTGTCGGGTTCCGCCACCGTAATCAGCACGGTCCCTTCAAGAGGCAATTTGGACTGAGTCGCTTCCTGCGCGCGGTAAAACGCCAGCCCGAACGAATCCGCCAGGCCGAGCACCTCGCCGGTCGAGCGCATCTCGGGACCCAGCACCGGATCCACTTCCGGAAACATATTGAAAGGAAACACCGCCTCTTTCACGCCGAAATGGGGGACGTGCCGCGGCCGGAGATCCAGTTCCGCCAGCGTCTTGCCCAGCATGACCTGCGTCGCGAGGTTGGCCATCGAGATGCCGCAGACCTTCGAAACCAGCGGCACCGTGCGGGAGGCGCGCGGGTTCGCTTCCAGAATGTATACCGTGTCGTTCGCGATGGCGTACTGGATGTTCATCAGGCCCACCACATTCATCGCCACGGCAATCTTGCGCGTATACTCCGTGATGGTCTCGATGTGTTTGGCCGGAATGCTGATCGGCGGAATGACGCACGCCGAATCGCCCGAGTGCACGCCCGCCAGCTCGATGTGCTCCATGACGGCCGGCACAAAGGCGTCCATGCCGTCGGAAATCGCATCGGCCTCCACCTCGACCGCGTTCTCCAGAAACTTGTCGATGAGAATCGGCCGTTCCGGCGACACGTCGACGGCCGCCGCGACGTAATGCCGCAGCATTTCCTCGTCGTGCACGACCTCCATGCCCCGCCCCCCAAGCACATACGACGGCCGGACCATCAGGGGATACTTGATCTCGGCCGCAATCGCCAGGGCCTCGTCGAGCGTGCTCGCCATCCCCGATTGCGCCTGCGGGATATGCAGCCGTTCCATGGTGTGCCGAAACTGGTCGCGGTCCTCGGCCAGGTCGATGGTCTCGGGCGACGTCCCCAGGATGGGCACGCCCGCGCTCGCAAGCTCCCGCGCAATGTTCAGCGGCGTCTGCCCGCCAAACTGGACAATCACGCCTTCCGGCCGTTCCTTCTCGTAGATGCTCAGCACGTCTTCAACCGTCAACGGTTCGAAGTACAGCTTGTTCGAGGTGTCGTAGTCCGTCGAAACGGTCTCGGGATTGCAGTTGACCATGATCGACTCGTAGCCCTGTTCCCGCAGCGCGAAGGCCGCGTGTACGCAGCAATAGTCGAACTCGATGCCCTGGCCAATGCGGTTGGGTCCGCCCCCGAGCACCATCACCTTCTTGTTGGGGCTCACCTCCACCGTGTCGGGCGCGTTATACGTCGAGTAGTAATACGCGGCGTCCTCGACCCCGCTGACGGGGACCGCGTCCCAGGCCTCGACGGCGCCGGCGCTGCTCCGCTGCGTGCGTATCCGCTCTTCGGGCACGCCCAGCAGCCGGGCAAGGTACTTGTCCGCAAACCCGTCTTTCTTGGCGCGGGTCAGGAGCTCATCGGGAATGGCCTTGCCCTTATGCGCGAGGATTTCCTCTTCCAGCGCGACCAGTTCGTTCATCTGCTCGATGAACCACGGTTTGATGTGCGTGAGGCGGTGCAGCTCCTGGATGTCCGCGCCCTTGCGCAAGGCCTCGTACATCACGAACTGCCGTTCGCTCGTCGGGTGTTTCAGGAGCACCATCAGCTCTTCGAGCGGCTTCTGGTGGAAATCCCGGGCGAACCCCAGGCCGTACCGGCCGGTTTCGAGCGAACGGATGGCCTTCTGGAAGGCTTCCTTGTAATTCTTCCCGATGCTCATCACCTCGCCCACGGCGCGCATCTGGGTGCCCAGCTTGTCTTCAATGCCGCGGAACTTCTCGAACCCCCAGCGCGCGAATTTCACCACGACATAGTCGCCCGAGGGCGTGTATTTGTCGAGGCTGCCGTCGCGCCAGTAGGGAATCTCGTCCAGCGTGACGCCCGCCGCGAGCATCGACGACACCATCGCGATCGGGAACCCCGTCGCTTTGGAGGCCAGCGCCGAGGAACGCGACGTGCGCGGGTTGATCTCGATGACCACCACCCGCCCCGTTGCCGGATCGTGCGCGAACTGGATGTTCGTGCCGCCAATCACCTCGATCGCCTCGACGATGGCGTAGCTGTATTTCTGCAAACGCGCCTGCAACTCGGGAGCGATGGTCAGCATCGGCGCCGTGCAATACGAGTCGCCGGTATGCACCCCCATGGCGTCGACATTCTCGATAAAACAAACCGTGATCATCCGGTTCTTCGCGTCGCGCACCACCTCCAGTTCCAGTTCTTCCCAGCCCAGCACCGATTCTTCCACCAGCACCTGGCCCACCAGGCTCGCGGAAAGCCCCCGCGCCGCGATCGTGCGCAATTCCTCGACGTTATAGACCAGACCGCCGCCCGTTCCCCCCATCGTGTAGGCCGGACGCAGCACCACCGGATACCCCAGCGTCTCGGCGATGCGCTCCGCGTCCTCGACGCTGTACGCCAGTTCGCTTCGGGGCATTTCGATCCCGAGCTGGTTCATGGTCTTTTTGAACGCGCTGCGGTCTTCGCCGCGTTCGATCGCATCGACCTGCACGCCGATGACCTTCACCCCGAATTCGTCCAGCACCCCGCCGCGAGCCAGTTCCGAGGAGAGGTTCAGACCCGACTGCCCGCCCAGATTGGGCAGAAGCGCGTCAGGACGCTCCTTCGCGATGATCTCCCTCAACGTTTCGAAATTGAGCGGTTCGATGTAGGTCCGGTCGGCCATGCCGGGGTCGGTCATGATCGTGGCCGGATTGGAATTCACCAGCACAATCTCGTAGCCCAGCTTGCGCAACGCCTTGCACGCCTGGGTCCCCGAATAGTCAAACTCACAGGCCTGCCCGATCACGATGGGTCCCGACCCGATAATCAGCACTTTGCGGATGTCATCTCGGCGCGGCATAGCTACCCCTCTACTGGTGTCAGCGTCGTTGGCTCCCAAACCGGAAGGAACGCCGCACCGGCCCGGGAGAGTGGCGCGCCGGACCTCACCCACGGCCCGGCGTTCAGAAAATCAGCGAGAATCGAAGGCCGAGTCACGGAGACACGCGTTCTCCACGCCGCCTTCGCCCGGTAGAATACCATAGGTGAAGAGGCAATTTCTTCTTTTTCGCCCGGAGTTTCCGACCGCGGCGCCGCCGGAAAATCCGCGGCGCCGGGCCCGGCGTCATCCGCCGCTATGCTTCTGCCTGCGCCCTTACTGCGGGGGGGATTCGGGCGCCGCGGGGGGATCCTGCGGTTTGCCGCCGCCCATGAGGTTTTCCAGGAGTTCGCGCTGGGCATTCATCATGGTTTCCATCTGGTCGACAAACGCATCGACCTGGGCCACCTGGTCTTCCGCAATCACGGGAACCACGCGGTCGCGCGCCGCACGAAACGCCGCAATCTGGCGGTCGATGGCCGAACCGGGGTTGGCGTAGACCTCGGGATTGTTGACCCATTCCCCTTGCGCGCTCAGTTCCTCGACAATCACGTCGCGGAACATCGTGCGGTTTTCCTCGGTCAGGCCATTCGCGAACATGGACAGCTGCATGTCTATCCCCGATTCGAGCATGCGGCGTTCCTTGCCGGCTTCGTACTCGTCGAACACCGCCAGCTCGTCCGCCGTGAGCACCGTGGCCAGTTGCGCGCGAAGTTTCTGGCCCTGCGCCTCCACGTTCTTGCGCATTGCTTCGGGATCGCTCTTCTTGTTCATGGCGTCAAACCCCTGGCTGACCTGCTCGGCGATGGCGTCTGTCAGGATCTCCCGCACTTTCGCCTCGTCCTCCGCCGGGAGATTCAATTCCTTGAACAGCTCCCCGTACATCGTCGGCACGCTCATCTGGGCCGACATGCGGGCCATGTTCTTGCCCTTTTCACCCGAAAACATCGCCGAAAACGGGTTTTCTCCCGTGTTCTGCCCTTCCTGCGGCTTCTGCAACGCCTGGATCATCGATGTCAACGCGTCGGTGTCCGGCGAGGCGCCGGGAGCCGCCGGCACGGCCGTATCCCCGGCCTCCGGCGGCTGGAGCTTCGCCACCCGCGCCTCGAGGTCCCGGGTTTCCTGCGCGGCGGCATCCACCCGCCTGCCCATGGCTTCGAGGTTCTCTTTCAGCGCGTTGATGGTTCCATCGGCCCGCTCAAGGCGGGCACGCAGATCGTCGGCCACCATCCGCTGCCCCATGCCCCAGATCAGGACCCCCGTCCCCGCCAACAGCAGTATCGCCGCAACGATCCATCCCACTAGCTTACCCATGACCCGCTCCTTGGGAAGGCGGAAACCGTGGACTGGTCAACAGGCCCCCACCGTCTCTCGCTTCGCTCCCTGTTGGTTCAGCATACTACAACAGGCAGGCTGCGGTATTCACACCGTGGTACGGGCAAGGCAATCGCGCGAAAACCAGATGGAAACCGTCAGTTCGCCGGAAGAACAGAGGCGCTCTACCTGCCCCACGTCAGCGCATTCGCCAAAAGAAAATGCAGATGTCCCCAGGAAACGGCGTTTTGCAGCGTCTTTCCGCGCAGGTAGGAATCCAGTGGGCGCGCGGTTCCGCGTGGCCACCCCCGCCAGGGGCGGACACGGCATGCACACGGATTTTGAAT
>MTKY01054522.1_pt1 | contig 11323 bp, 8 predicted proteins | sample 1042731 | NCBI WGS metagenome assembly MTKY01 (sample SAMN06212206, study PRJNA360538) | anaerobic digester metagenome | biome: Wastewater treatment plant; material: sludge; isolation source: anaerobic digester fed with sludge from wastewater treatment plant | place: Denmark: WWTP Soeholt ... | reverse complement strand
CTCCAAGTGCAGTGACAAAGGCCTCGACGGTGCCTTCGCCGCCATCCGCAAGAGGGACGAGCACAGTCTGCACATCGGGCGCCGCCTGTTTCAGCCCCGCGTCAATCGCCCGCGCAACCTGCGTTGCGCTCAAGCTGCCCTTAAACGAATCCGGAGCCACAATGATCTTCATGCCACTTCCAATTGTACTACAGCAGCGGGACGAAGTCCGCACTGCTACCGGCGTTTGCTCCTGTACTCCCGCTACCGTAAGCCCCCAACCCTCAACCCTGCCCCCGGTTTTGAGCGTGATTCACCACGTGTGAACAACATTTGACTGAAGTTTCAATCTTTTGATGTACAGAAATGGCCATCTCGCCGTCTTATAATTATGGGAGGGAAAATTCTCAGCTAGCAGTGGACGCTCAGCCGGGCCGTCAACTGGACCACCAACCGCAGGCCGTTGAGTGCAAGGATATCTTATCTGACAAAACAGCCTTCTCAGCGGCCCTGCCCGCATTCTGGCGTTCGATCTCCACGCTCCGGGAGGCCTGTCTCTCAACCCGAATTTCACCTTCGGCCCTCCCGTCGTGTTACAATAACAGCCTCTGCTGAACCTAGGGGGTAAATCTCAGTGAAGCGTATACCGCATCTCAGATGGTACATCCTCGTCCTGATCTTTCTGGCGACGATAATCAACTACCTGGACCGCATGACCATCAACGTCTCCGCGCCCGTTATCGCCAAGCTTTACCACTTGAGCAACGAGGACCTTGCTGTGGTGTTCAGCGCGTTTCTATGGGCATACACGCTCGGTCCCGGCCCGATGGGTTGGGTTGTGGACAAGCTGGGCTCCCGAAACGGCTACGCGTTGTCGATGGGGCTTTGGTCGGGCGCGGGTGTGTTGACGGCGGCGGCTCTGTATATCGGCAAAGTGCTCGATCCCATAGTACCGCTCTCTATAGTCCCTATCGTGCTGGGGTTTGTAGTCTGCCGCTTCGTGCTGGGCGTGGGCGAGTCTGCCAACTGGCCCGTAGCCATCAAGTCCATCTCCGAGTGGTTCGCCCCAAAGGAGCGCTCGCTGGCGATGGGCATCTTCAACAGCGGCTCGTCGGTGGGCGTGGCTGTCGCTCCGCTGCTCTGCGCCTATCTGCTTGCGGTATGGGGCTGGCAGGCGGCGTTCGTGGTTGTCGGCCTGATCGGTTTCGTGTGGATCGCTCTGTGGTTGACTCTGTATCGCCCTCCGGCGGAGCACCCACGTATAACTGAACAGGAACTGGCGTACATCCAGACGGAGCAGGCCAAAGAGCATTCCATTGAGGACGTCAAGCGGGCCAAATGGCTCGATCTACTAAGGGTGCGGCAGGTTGTCGGCGTCGCCTGCACCAGGTTCTTCATGGACCCGATCTGGTGGTTCTACACGTTCTGGTTGCCTACCTACTTCATGCAGGACAGGCACCTTGACCTCAAGAAGATGGCCGTTTTCACGTTCTTCTCGTTCGTGGCATCGGATTTGGGCAACATTTTCGGCGGCTGGGCATCGAGCGCGTTGATCAAGCGCGGTTACTCGATCAACTCCGCCAGAAAGATGGTTATGACGCCCTGCGCGTTGCTGATGATGCTTGGTCTCGTGATACCTTTCGCTGGCCGGAATGCCGCGGTCGCCCTTATCGCCCTGGTGATGTTCTGCTACCAGAGCTGGTCGGTGAACATGATGAGCATTCCCGCCGATGTCGTGCCGAAGAGCATTCTCGGTTCGGCGGCCGGGATCTCGCACATGGGCGCCGGCTTTGGCGGAATCGTGGTGACAATGGTCGCCGGCTACCTGTCCACCAGGTACCACTCATTCAAGAGCGTGATCATGCTGATGGGCTTGATGCCGGTTCTGGGAATCGCGCTTCTCTATCTGCTGATCGGCCGCATAGCGCCCTACAAGAAGGACGCCCAGGATCCCGCGACTGCTTAGGCTCTTCGGCGCATACGGCCGTTCCGCCTCAGCTAACCAGGCTAAGCCTTCGCGTTCTTTCTGGCAGACAGCGTGTCGGCTGTGACAGCGAGAAGCAGAGTTGCGCCGAGGATGAAATCGATCCAATTGAGTTCCACGCCAAGGAGGTTGATCGAGCTTACGATGATCGCCATCAGCAGCGCTCCAAGGAACGAGCCTCCCACCGTGCCGACGCCGCCCTTGAGGCTCGCGCCGCCGATGATCACCGCCGAGATCACCCTGAGCTCCAGCCCCTGACCTGCAGATGTGGACGCGAAGCCCAGCCTCGCCGTAACGATTATCCCGGCCAGCGCCGCCAGCAGCCCTGTCAGCACATAGTTGAACACCTTGAGCCGCTTCACGTTTATGCCGGACAGCACCGCCGCCTTTTCATTCGCGCCCAGGTAGTAGTCCTGCCGGAAGAACCTGCTCCGGCGGAGCAGAAAATCCCCAATAGCGACCAGTACAATCGATATGATGATGGGGTACTGAATTCCCAATACCGTGCCCTGGCCGATAGTCGTGAAAGAGGCCGGCAGGCCGGATATGTTCTTGCCATCGGAGACGACCATCAGCAGACCTCGGGCAAGGCTCATCATCCCGAGGGTGGTGATGAACGGGTTGATCCCGACTTCCGCGATCACCAGTCCGTTTATGAACCCGACCAGCGCGCCTACAGCCAGCCCCAGTCCTATGGCCAGCGGGACCGGGAGTCCGAGCGTAAGCCATATCGCCGTAGTGCAGCCAGCAAGTGCCATCGTCGATCCTACGGACAGATCGAACCCGCCGGAAACCAGCAGCAGTGTCATTCCCACCGCGATGATGCTCTGGTCCGCGAGCGCCAGCATGATCGCCGACACATTCTGCCGTGCCAGGAACTCCGGCACCGCGTAGGCCATCGCAATCACGCCCAGTAATATAATGTATGCGATCATGAACTCGCGCTGGTCGGTTATCCTTGCGAGCCGTGCCACTATCGGCAGTTGTTTGGTCTTTCCGTTCATGTCTTCACCGCCACGCCTGCCGCGCAGGCGATAATGCTCTCTTCGGTTGCTTCCTCACGGGAGAACTCGCCGGCAAGCCTCCCCTGCCGCATTACGAGAATTCTGTCGCTGAGGCCCAGTATTTCCGGCAAATCCGAGGAAATGAGCAGAATTCCGACTCCATCCGCCGCAAGTCTTCGCAGAATCGCGTAGATCTCCGATTTTGCGCCCACATCAACCCCGCGCGTGGGCTCATCGGCGATCAGCAGCTTCGGCCCTATGCCGATCCACATCGCAAGCAGCACCTTCTGCTGGTTGCCGCCTGAGAGCAGTCCGACCTGCTGCTCGACCGTCGGCGCTGCAATCCCGAACCTCTCAGCCGAGGTCCTTGCGAAGCTCGCGGCCGCCGAGTCGTTCATCATGCCCCGGCTGTCGGCGAACTTGCCGAGGCTCGGGGCCGCGCAGTTCTCTCGTATCGACATGTCGAGGAACAATCCATCGCCTTTGCGATCTTCGCTCAGATACGCGACTCCGTGTGCAATCGCATCACCGCAGTCTCTGATCCTGACCGGCTTGTCCTCAAGAAACACCTGGCCGCTATCCAGCTGCTCCGCGCCAAAGATGGCCCTGCCCATTTCGGTTCGACCTGCCCCGGCGAGCCCGGCGACGCCCACTATCTCACCCTTGCCGACTGAGAAGCTTATGTCGTCGAATCTTCCGGCGCAGCAAGCATTCTCGATCCGGAAGCACTCGCCGCCGATCGCGGACTCGCGCCTGCCATACATATCCGCGAGCTCGCGCCCGACCATCTTGCGCACCAGGTCGTCCTCGGTGACGTCGGCGATCGAACAAGTCGCCACGCGCTTGCCGTCGCGCAGCACACTCACCCTGTCGGCTAGCTCGAATACCTCGCTCAGGTGGTGGGAGATGTATATCACCGAAAGCCCGGCTTCCTTCAGCCTTTGCACGGTGCGGAACAGCAGTCTGGTCTCCACGGCTGTCAGCGAGGACGTAGGCTCATCCAATATTAGCACCCTCGGCTTCTTTGCAATCGCCTTCAGGATTTCTACAACCTGCTGCTGTGCCGCCGGCAGTTCTCCGACAGGCGTCGCCGGGTCGATGTCCCAGTCGAACATATCCAGCAGGGTGCGCGTCTGCTTGTGCAGTTCACGCCAGTCGATCAGGTTGCAGCGGCCTACCGGCTGATTGTTGGCGAAGATGTTCTCGGCAATGCTGAGGTTGTGCGAGATGCTCAGTTCCTGAAAAACGATGCTGATGCCATGCCGTGCCGCACTGTGCGGATCGGTGAACGCGACCTGCGCGCCGTCGAGCAAAATGGAACCTGAATCCGGGGAGTAGACCCCGCCGAGGATGTGCATCAGCGTACTCTTGCCGGCCCCGTTCTCGCCTACCAGCGCGTGGACCTCGCCCCGCGCCAGATCGAGGGACACGCCGTCGAGCGCGCGCACACCGGGAAATGTCTTTACGATATCCCGGACCTGCAGCACCGGACTATCCGCGACGACGGGCATCTACTACCTCAGGAAATACTTGTAGTTGGTCTTGTCCACGATGATGACGCCGGTGTCTATATACGACGGCACGCTGGAGACGTTCGCCTTCGCGTTGTCCTGCGTAATCGGGATCTCGCCGTTTGCCATGTTGTAGAGGATTTGCACCGCATAGTAGGGCATCAGGGCCGTTCGCTGCGCGACTGTCGCGCTGATTACGCCCTTGCCGATCTGCTCCAGCACCTCATTGCCCCTGTCCATTGCGACGATCTTGATTTTGCCCGCCAGTCCAGCTTCTTTTACGGCGGTTGCCGCGCCGGTCCCGCCCGCGGCCTCAACACAGCCTATGCCCGCCAGGTCCGGGTTCTTTCGCAGCACCGCAGTCGCAACCTGGGCAGCGATCACCGCATCGGACTGCGTATCGACGATCTGCACGAGTTGAACGTCTTTGAACCTTGCGAGCGCGTCCTTGTAGCCGCTGATCCTCTCTTCGAGATTCGACTGCCCCACCTTCGTCATCAGGGCGACCTTGCCCTTGCCGCCTATCAACTCCGCCAGCTTCGTTCCGCCCTCGAGTCCTGCCTTGTAGTTGCCCGTGCCGACGAACGCAACGCGCTTTGAGTTCGGCAGGTCCGCATCCACGGTCACAACCGGAATCCCAGAATCCACGGCTTTGTTGATGATCGGTTCCAGCGCGGGCTCGAATCCGACTACGACGATCCCCCTGATCCCCTTCTTCGCCATCGCCTGTTCGAATGCTGTGATCATCGCCGGGATATCATAGCCAGCAGGGCCGACGTATTCCGTGCGCACGCCCATCGCCTCGCCCGCCAGCTTCATGCCGAGCTTGTGATGGTAGAAGTAGTCCAGGTTTCCAAGCGCCGACACTTCCACGTACAACTGGTCCTTGTGCTGTGCCACAGCGCTCTTGCCTCCGGTTGCCTCACCTTCTGAAGATCGCTTGGCAACACTCGTCGCCAGCATCACAGCGGCCAGTATGATCAGAGGTATGATGAGCTTCTTCATTGCCTAACTCCCGAGCGGATATGCGCCGCAGTCCCGCAGGGTCTCATACATTGCGAGGAGGTTCTCGACAGGCGTGCCGGACTGCACGTTATGGATCGTGTTGAACACGAACCCGCCGCCCTTGCCGAATACCCGCACGCGCTCGCGGACTTCCGAGCGCACATGCTCAGGCGTTCCGAACGGCAGCGTCTGCTGTGTATCCACTCCGCCGCCCCAGAACGTGAGCCTGTCGCCGAACCGGCCCTTGAGGCTTTCGGGCTCCATACCCACAGCCGAGCACTGCACCGGGTTCATGATGTCGAAGCCGGCGTCGATGAAGTCGTCCGTAAGCTCAGCAACGGACCCGCAGGTGTGGATGAACGTCTTCCAGTTCGTGTGCTTGTGGACCCAGTCGTTGACCTCTTTGTGGAACGGCTTGTAGAGATCGCAATAGGCCTCGCGGCGGATGAACGGCCCGCGCTGGGTGCCGAAGTCCGTCCCTGTGATGAACACGGCGCTCACCCGGTCGCCGACGACTCCGGCTATCTTCGCCAGGTTCGCAAGCGCAATCTCGCACTGGCGCTCGAATACCTTATATACATAGTCGCGGCGCGTGACAGTGCTGACGTACCACTCCTCGATATCGCGTATCCCTTTGGGATACTTCAGCCAGGGCGCGGGCACCAGCGCGATGTCGCCGAACGCGGTTCCGCCGAAGTTTGCCAGTATCGCCCTGCCGGTTGCATGCAGCCGCTCAGACTCGCGCGCGAAATGGGCCAGATCATCGTCCGAAATCGGCCCGAACTCCTCCAGATTGTCCTCGACGTTCAGGTTGTCATCGTCAATCGGCGGCTGCCGCACGATGCTATCGAAGAAGTAGCCGTCCTTCGGCATCTTACCGCTCGGAGGGGCAGATTGGTCACCTTCGGGGTAGAGCAGGACGGAGCCGTCTGGCTCGGGAAGGGTGTTGAAACACTCCGGCACGAGCACGGGCGTTCCATCGAACAGCTTCCATTCCTTCCATCCCTCATTTCGGAAACCGAACAGGTTCCGCGGGCCGCCGAGCCCGACCACGTCAACTTCCAGCGCATCCATCAGGTCGGGAGCGATCTCACCGAGCATCTGATATGGCTCAACGACCTTGACCGGCGTCCCGGGCGCGTCCAGCCCCAGCGCCTGCCTCAGCGTATACACCGCACTCACGTGCATTCCGGTAACCGCGCTTGCGCCGAGATCAAGCGGAATCCTGTCCGCCTCGCGGTGTTGCAGCGCGAGCGCCACTCGCTCTCTCGAAGTCATGGGATTTCCTCCGGCTATAGGTAATGAGGATTTCCCTGCGGAGTGTGTTGCTTCCTCCGTGGAGGGCGGCCGGCAAATCGTTAAAAAAATCACAAAATAGTTGTTGACAAGCCGGCTTGGGTCAGGTAGAATCTAATCGTTAAACACTTAACGATTGCCAAAGGGGCTCAAAGTGAGCGAGGACAAGCGGATTTCCAGAGCGTCGGTGATAAGAATGGAGCTCTACCTGGAAGTGCTGGAGCAGTTTCAGGCGGAGGGCCGCAAGCAGGTTACCAGCTCGGAAATCGGAGAGATGACAGGAGTTGCGCCTGAGAAGGTCCGCCAGGACCTATTTCAGCTCGGCACAGAAGGGAAGCCCAAGGTGGGATACGAGGTCGACCAGCTCGCCGGGCTGATCAGGTCTGTCTTCGATATCGATACCCCAAAGAAAGCTTGCCTCGTGGGGCTTGGGAACCTTGGTAGAGCACTCGCCGGAAGCGCGATCTGGAGCAAGGCCGGGTTTACGCTGGAGGCGATTTTCGACGGTGATCCTTCAGTGGTCGGAACTGAGGCCGGGGGCATCAGGGTCCGATCTATCGCCGAGATATTCGGCGTCGTCAAAGCTGAGGGCATCATTGCCGGAGTGATTGCCGTCCCGGCTGCCGCCGCGCAGGATACCGCGGATTTGATGGTCAACGCGGGCATCAAGGCGATCTGGAACTTCGCGCCCGTCAAGCTCCGGGTTCCCGAGGGCGTTACGGTGGAGAACCAGTCGCTCGCATGGGGCCTCATCACGCTTTCATACGCGATGAAAGCCGCCAATCGTTAAAAAGTATTACGAATTGTCCCGGCCTTGAGGAGGCCGGTTGATTCGGAGGTAGTTCAAGTGGCACAAGCTGCAGTAGTACCGGATGCCGGCACCAGGGCGAGCCGGCATTTCGACCGCATCCAAGCAATCATCCAGGAGTACGGAGCGACCGAAAGCGCGCTCATCCCCATTCTCCAGAAGGTCCAGGACGAGTACAGGTATCTGCCCGAGGAGATTCTCACGTTCGTGGCGACGGCACTCGATATCGCGCCCGCGACCGTCTACGGTGTTGCGACCTTCTACGCGCAGTTTTCGCTGGAGCCCAAGGGCAAGTATGTGATCAAGTGCTGCGATGGGACCGCGTGTCACGTTCGGAAGAACGCCGGCATCATAAGCGCAATCAAGCAGCGTCTCAACCTCGCGCCCGGCCGCAAGACTACCGACGATCACAGGTTCACTTTCGAAGTCGTTAGCTGCATCGGGGCCTGCGCGCTTGCTCCCGCGGTAGTCGTGGACGGCAAGGTCTACGGGCAGGTTACTCCTGACGAGATCGTCAAGGTTATCGACGAGATCGACGCAGCGGACAAGGCGGAGGCAGCCAGATGACACCCCTTACCAAGCTTACTTCACTACAGGAACTCGACGCGCTGAAGCAGAAGGCACTCGCCGCCATCAAGGGCTGCTCGACCCGCGTGCTGGTCTGCGGAGGCACCGGATGTATGGCAAATGGCGCGCCTGCGGTGCTCGAAGCTTTGCAGAAGGCGCTCGACGAACGCGGCGTTCCCGTTCGGGCCGACATCATGGCCGACGAGGATGAAAAGGCGATCAACCTCGGCTACAGCGGCTGTCCCGGCTACTGCCAGGTCGGGCCAATTGTGCGTATACTGCCCGCGGACTACTTCTACGTGCAAGTCACCCCTGAGGACGCGGCGGACATCGTAGAGCAGACGGTGCTGCACGGCAAGCCTGTCGAGCGGCTCCTGTTGACTGACGATAGCGGCAACGCGTGCTCCAAGCGCGATGAGATCCCGTTCTATAAGTCCCAGACCAATGTGGTTCTTGCCGACTGCGGCGTAATCGAGCCCGGCGACATCCGCGACTACATAGCGCGGGATGGATATCGCGCGGTTGCGGAAGCGCTATTCGGGCTGACCCCCGAGGCGGTCGTTGCCGAAGTGACGGACTCCGGCCTGCGTGGACGCGGAGGGGCCGGATTCCCGACCGGCCGCAAGTGGGGCTTCACGCAGGTCGTTCAGAGCCCTAAGAAATACGTCGTGTGCAACGCGGACGAAGGCGACCCCGGCGCGTTTATGGACGAAAGCATAATGGAAGGCAACCCTCACGCGCTGCTGGAGGGGATGATCATCGCCGGTTACGCCATCGGCGCCGACGAAGGCTACATCTACGTTCGCGCGGAATATCCGCTCGCAATCCAGCGCCTGCGCAGGGCAATTGCTCAGGCGGAGGAAGCCAACCTCCTCGGGGACCGCATACTCGGCAGCCCGTTCTCGTTCCACCTGCATATAAAGGAAGGCGCAGGCGCGTTCGTGTGCGGAGAGGAGACCGCGCTTATCAGCTCCATCGAGGGCCAGCGCGGGATGCCCAGGCCGAAGCCACCGTTCCCGGCGAACTCCGGTCTGTGGGGCAAGCCTACGGTCGTCAACAACGTCGAGACGTTTGCCAACGTGCCGAAGATCATCCTGAACGGCGCGGAGTGGTTCCGCAGCTTCGGAATCGAGAAGTCGCCGGGAACGAAGGTCTTTGCCTTGACGGGAGCGGTCAAGAATACCGGTCTGATCGAGGTGCCGATGGGCACAACGCTGGGAGATGTGGTCTTCAAGACCGGCGGCGGGATGCGCGGCGACAAGCCTTTCAAGGCCGTTCAGATCGGTGGACCTTCCGGCGCGTGTCTCACCGGGGAACACATCGACCTGCCCCTGGACTACGATTCCCTCAAGGCAGTGGGAGCGATGGTCGGAAGCGGCGGGCTCGTCGTTATGGACGAATCCACCTGTATGGTCGAGATCGCCCGGTTCTTCATGAGCTTCACGCAGAAGGAGTCCTGCGGCAAGTGCGTTCTCTGCCGCGAGGGCACCAAGCGGATGCTGCAGATTCTGGAGAAGATCGTCGCCGGCAAGGGCAAGGTGGAGGACATCAGCCTGCTCGAGGAAGTGGCGATCACGGTCCGAGACGGATCGCTTTGTGGTCTCGGCAAGTCTGCTCCGAACCCGGTCATATCGACGCTGAAGTACTTCCGCGACGAGTATCTCGCGCACATCGTGGACGGCGTCTGTCCTGCGGGCGAGTGCGATGCATTCAAGAAGTACACGGTGATCGAGGAGAAGTGCAAGGGCTGCGGTCTGTGCGCTAAGAAGTGCCCCGTGAGCTGCATTTCGGGCGAGATCAAGAGCCCGTTCGTGATCGATACCGACAAGTGCATCAAGTGCGGCGCCTGCGCCGACACGTGCAAGTTCGAGGCGATAGCGCTGGCGTAGACGTCATTCCGAGGAGGAATCTGCTTCTGATGTCGCTGCTGGAAAAGCGGATTCCTCGCTGTGCTCAGAATGACGAGCCGTAAAGGAGTTATTGATGGAAGGCTACGTAACAATCGACGGGGTCAAGACCCCGATAAATGGATGTAAGAATCTGCTTGAGGTAATCCGCGCGTCGGGTATCGATCTGCCGACATTCTGCTACCATTCAGAGCTTTCGGTCTACGGCGCGTGCCGGATGTGCATATCCGAGATCGAGGGCCGCGGCATTCAGCCCACCTGCTCCACGCCGCCCGAGGACGGAATGGTTGTTCACACGCACACCGAGCCCGTGATGCGAATCCGCCGGATGGCGCTGGAACTGCTGCTCGCCAACCACCACGGCAACTGCCAGACCTGCGAGAAGAACACCAAGTGCAGGCTGCAGGAACTCGCGCAGAAGCTGGGCGTCAAGAACGTGCGGTTCGACGAGACAAACGACGTGATGCCGATCGACGACGCGAATCAGTCTCTGGTGCGCGATCCGAACAAGTGCATCCTCTGCGGCGACTGCGTAAGGATGTGCAAGGAAGTGCAGGGGATCGGCGTCCTCGACTTCACCGGGCGCGGCAGCAACGTGGTAGTCAGCCCCGCGTTCGGCAAGAACCTGAACCAGGTGGAGTGCGTCTACTGCGGCCAGTGCGCTTCTGTGTGCCCGACCGGCGCGCTCACGATCAAGAGCCAGGTGGACGAGGTCTGGAAGGCCATTAACGACAAGACCAAGACGGTTGTCGTGCAGGTCGCGCCCGCCGTTCGCGCCGCCGTTGCGACCGAGTTCGGTATCCCCGGCGGAGAGCACGCAATGGGCAAGACGGTCACGGCCCTGAGGAGGATCGGCTTCGACAAGGTCTACGATACATCCTTCACCGCCGACCTCACCACTGTCGAGGAAGCGACGGAGTTCCTGGGGCGCGTGGCGGAGGGCAAGAACCTGCCGCAGTTCACGAGCTGCTGCCCCGCGTGGGTGAAGTATGTGGAGCAGTTCTACCCGGACTATCTCTCGAACCTCTCCACCTGCAAGAGCCCGCAGCAGATGTTCGGGTCGCTTGCGAAGCAGTATATGGCGGATCACGAGGGGGTGAAGCGCGAGGACCTGTTCGTCGTCTCGATAATGCCCTGCACCGCGAAGAAATTCGAGGCCAGGCGGCCGGAGTTCGCCGTTGATAACGATCCGGACGTGAACGCGGTGCTCTCCACGCAGGAGTTGATCAAGATGATCGGCGAGGCGGGGATCAGACTTGCCG
>MTKY01079886.1_pt1 | contig 11325 bp, 2 predicted proteins | sample 1042731 | NCBI WGS metagenome assembly MTKY01 (sample SAMN06212206, study PRJNA360538) | anaerobic digester metagenome | biome: Wastewater treatment plant; material: sludge; isolation source: anaerobic digester fed with sludge from wastewater treatment plant | place: Denmark: WWTP Soeholt ... | reverse complement strand
CCTGTGTCGTCGGCGTACAACGGCGGGTTCATGCCCACACTCATCGCGGCGATATCGGGGCGCGTGTAATCCTCCATCAGCCTGCCGAGGTGTATGCCGGACAGATCCGGCAGCGAGACCCGACCGGGCACGAGGAACTCGTCGCCCTTCGTCTTATCCCACCAGTAGAGCGGTGTGCCGAAGTGCAGATTGTCGTCACCGCCGTTGTAGTTGATGACGCTGAACTTCGCGTCGGCATCGGCTGAGCGGAGCGCCTCTGCCGCCCGCAAGAGGTTCTCGCGCTTATGCCGGTAGTGGAACGCGTAGAACTCGTCACGGTGATTGTCGTAGACCCACCTGCCTGCATGCTCCGCGGGCAGTTGGAGGCCCTGTTCATCGGCGAAGCGCTGCAGCTGGTAGTCGCTGTAACTGATCTGCCAGGCCTGGAACCTGTGGGTGAGCACCACGCCGGCGAAGCTGGGGTGTGCCCCGCAGGCGGCATGCACCTCGGCCATCAGCGCCCCCAGGTCATCCCCGATCTCCGGGTGCGCCATGTCGATACACTGTGTGCGCTCACGGTAGTTCCATGTGCGCAGTCCGTCCTCGCCTTCCTTCGTCCCCCACCTGTAGGGCTCGGGCGCCCCGTCGGGCCCGACCGCCAGGGCCTCAGGCGGCACGGCGCCGGAGCCGGAGTACTCGAGCACAGGCATGATCCGCATACCGAGGCGGTCGGCCTCCGCGAGAATCGGCTCGGACACGCCGGGCTGGAGATGGTAGTAGGGCGGCTCCGCCTGCGCCCAGGGGTTGCGGAAGTTCTCGGGGGAGTAGAGCCTGCTGTCCCAGCCGACGAAGCCGCCCTCGACCGTCGAAGCTCCGCCGCCGTAGGAGAGCGTGAGCGGCCCGTACATATTCAGGCCCATGGCTGCACACTTGCGGAGCGTCCGCACGCGCGGAGTGGCATCCTCCTGGATGAAGCCGATCTGCCGGTGCGGGAGCCCCTCCGGCTCGGTCGGCTTGGGGATGAGCGCATCCAGTGCGGCATCATCACCCAACTCGTAGATGCGTATGGCGTGGACGGCGACACCCTCCGAGAATGGGTCGGCCACCTCCCCCATCGAGTGGATGCCGACCCAGCCGTCAACTGAAGTGGGGGTTATCAGCAGCGTCTGGGTGCGGTAATCGCCCGACAGCGGAAGGTCGATCCGCTGCATGAACCGCTGCCTGCTGTGGGGATCGCCGAGGGAACTCCCGGTGTGAAAGCCGCATGCTGCGGAGTGGTCGAAGGTCGGCCAGAGCAGAAAGTTGCGCGACACGTCCTCCGGGTACTCGATGGTCATCACGTAGTGTGTCCCCGGTTTGAGCACGCCGCGGCCCATCCGGTAGGCGAACCAGCCCCAGTTCTCCGTGACGCGGCAGGGCTTGCCGAGGATGGTCTCGATGCGGGTGAAGTCGTCGCGGTCGTCGCGGTACTCGAGCCACCAGTTGAAGTTGAGCCGGTCGCTGCCGCCGTAGTAGCCGAGCGGGTCGGAGGTGTACTTGGTGTTCAGTCCGCGCCCGCCCTGTCGCATCTGGTGCTCATCCGACGGGTCGCCACAGAGCACCTCATCGACGAGCTTGAGTTCGCCGTAGACGGCGAGGCTGTCGGTGCGCGCTGAGGCGAGTGGCTCGAGCGCCACGGCCGGCGACATCTCCGGCTTCACCGCCGGGTCGGTCTGGGAGCGATGCAGTTCGGCGCCGTCGCGTAGCAGACGGCACACGACACGACACGACTCCGCGCCCGCATCCCGCCCTGCCGCATAGATGCGGCGCAGGTGCGAATCCGGAAGCGGCAGCAGTGCCAGAAAGGAGCGTCCGGGCGGCACGTCAACCTCAACGGTGCCCTGCGCGGCGCGGAAGAAGTAGTCGAGACACTCCCAGTCCAACTGCAGCGGCCCGTTGACGGCAGCGGTGCCGTTGATGCGCACCACGACACCGCCGCCTGTGTCCTCGCTCTCGAGTTCAAGCGGCGAGAATGTGGAGTTGAACTGCCTCCGGCCGTCACGCTCCAGGATGAACCCGAGCACCTCGACGGGTGCGGCGGCGGCCGGGGCCGGGTGTTCACTCAGCCCCCACCGATCCTGCGCCACCGCGGCCGTCACATCGACGGCCAGCACGGAGAAGGAGCCGAGCATCGTCGCCGTCACGTCCTCCCCATCAACCGTGCCCTGCGCCCGCAGCAGCAGGTGGATGTCGCGGCCGGTCAGCTCCGGCGCGAAGGCCACCGTGACGGGGATGGTGACGGTCTTGCCCGCCTCCAGCGTGACAGGGCCGGTCGGTGTGACGGGGTTGTTCTCGTCAGGGCTGGTGATGACCAGACCGGTCAACTCGGATCGATAGGGGTTCGTCAGTGTGAGCGTGACCTGCGTCCGCCCCGAGCAGGTGGCCGGCGCCGCGTAGCCGGCAAGACGCGTGAGGTCCGGGGGCGCCACGACAACGGGCGCGGTATCGCTCCGGATCAGACTCACGTCATCGAACCAGGCCTCCCCCTCCCCGACGAAGCGCAGTACCACCGCCGCGGTCACCGAGCCGGGCGGCGGGACGACCTCGAGACCGCACTGTGTCCAGTCCGAGTAGCCCGTGAGCGTCTCATAGGCCCATCCTGCATAGGAGGGATGGTCCTTGTCCTCGATGATCTGCCCGTTGGCATTCTGGAAGCCGATGTGGATGCGGCAGAAGCTGCGCGGATACATGGCCCCGCGCGGCAGCACCCAGGCCGAGAGCACGTACCGCCTGCCCGCCTCGATGGGGATGTTGCGCGTCGTCCAGTAGGCATGGTTGCCGGGCACATAGCCCGCCATGAAGAGGCTTCGGGCGCCGCTGTGTGCAACGGTGGTGCTGACTCCGCCCGTCGAGCGACGTCCGGCAGGCTCCCAGAAGTTCAGGTCCCAGCCGCGGGCGGAGTTGGCGAAGCCCTCCTCGAAGCTCGAGTTGGGCAGCAGATTCTCCTGCGCACACGCCGACATGCCCCGGAGCATGAGTGCAGCAAGGCAGATGATGCGAACGCGCGACATTGGCGACCTCCCCGATGCCGAATCCCGGCCCACGCCGGTGGCCTCCCGTGCAGACGACTATCGGCAGCTTCCGCGCCGGGGCGCGAGAACCTTCGGGGCGGCGACAGGCGTGACGCTCATCTGAGCATCGCCGAGCGGGGCGTCCATACTAAGAGCACACAAAAGCCGTTAAAAGGCCATATATCCGAGGTGTCTCAGGAGCCCGCAACGAGCGCGCAAATGCACCATGAGACCATTGGCATAGCGCCGCAGAATAGCTTTGTTGTGATAACTTGATAACTTGATAAAATGATAGAAGGCCACGCGCTCAGGGCCTCCCGCGATTGCAGCATTTCTCACGAGACCATTGTCACTGCTCGTTGATCCACCATAAGCAAGCGACTACGCAAGATCTCCAGAATCCCAGAATCCCAGAATCCCACAGTTCCACGATATCGACGTCTCCGGGTAGTCGCAGTTCGCGCGACGGCCCGGGGGGGGATGGGCATACGTGCTAACATCAGAACTCCTGATATGGGCACCAGGAGCGATGTCCGTTTGCCGCGCCCCGGAAGCCCTTGCCGGGCGGCCGGGGTCAGGCATTCAGAATTCAGTTTTGCTCGGCCTCGGGCGGATTCCAGCATGCTACGCGCAAAAGTGAATTGTGAGTGCCTGACCCCAGCTGTTGTTCTCTATGGCCTGCGTGACGTCAAATCCAGACATCTATCTCCCGCGATACCCAACAGACGAAGCCCGCTTGCACAGGGGCTCATGGCATCGCTGACGGGCAACGTCAGGAGTTCTGAACATCAGAACTCCTGATATGGGCACCAGGAGCGATGTCCGTTTGCCGCGCCCCGGAAGCCCTTGCCGGGCGGCCGGGGTCAGGCATTCAGAATTCAGTTTTGCTCGGCCTTGGGCGGATTCCAGCATGCTACGCGCAAAAGTGAATTGTGAGTGCCTGACCCCAGCTGTTGTTCTCTATGGCCTGCGTGACGTCAAATCCAGACATCTATCTCCCGCGACACCCTACGGACGAAGCCCGCTCGCACAGTGGCTCATGGCATCGCTGGCGCGCCATGTCAGGTGCTCTGAACACAAGCGCTTTCGGAACGTTGGAGGGGCCGCATGCGCAGGCGTCACGTGACGCCGCTGCGCGGCGTCTTGGGCGGGACGCCTGCGCATCCGGCCCATCCCCAATGATGCGCGTTTGCACGTCGTGTCGGGTGCAGAGAGATGCCGTGGGCCGGATAGGCCCCTCCAGTACAGCCTGCAGCGCTTATGCTAGCGCCTATGGAGGGGATGGACGTAACCGCTATCGCGTGGAGGTATCCGAGCACTGATACGGAAGTCAGAGGTACGTTCCATGGAACGGGCATCAGCTTGTCAGGAGGCTCCCATGTTCATCGACATGCATGTTCACACGCGCTACTTCCCCGGTCCTGAGCGGCTCTCCGGCGGCACCTACGCCACACCCGAAGAGCTTATGGCCATGCTCAAGCCACTCGGGGTCAAGAGAGCGGTGATCATGCCGGGGATCAACCCGGAGTGCGCCATCAGCATCCAGGGCATGGGTGACGCGCTTGCGGTCGTCGAGAAGTACCCGGACTTCTTCATCACCTTCATGAACGTAGACCCGCGGCAGGTCAGTAACTCCCCAGACGCGGACCTGGGCCATATCATGAGGTACTATCTCGAGCGTGGGTGCAAGGGCCTTGGCGAAGTCTATCCGAACCTGCCCTTCAACGATCCGCTGGTTGAGAACCTCTTCAAGCACGCCCAGGCGCTGAACCTGCCTTTGACCTTCCACATGGCGCCCCATCAGGGCGGCCATTACGGTATGGTGGATCATCTGGGCCTGCCGCTGCTCGAGGGCGCTTTGAGGAAGTTCCCGGACCTGCAGTTCATCGGCCACTCGCAGCCCTTCTGGGCCGAGATCAGCGGCGATCTGACTGAGGACATCCGCTATACCTACCCGAAGACGAATGTGGCTCCGGGCGGCGCTGTGGTGCGGTTGATGCGCGACTACCGCAACCTGTGGGGTGATCTCTCCCCCGGCGCGGGCAGCGGCTACAACGCCATCAGCCGCGATCCTGAGTTCGGCTACGCCTTCCTGGAGGAGTTCCAGGACCGCCTGCTGTTCGCCACCGACATCTGCGATCCACGCAATGAACTGCCGCTCGTTGACTTTCTCAATGATGCGGCCCAAAACGGCGACATCAACCGGGATGCCTATGAGAAGATATGCTACAAGAACGCAGAAAAACTGCTCGGGATCACGCTCTGAGCGGGGTTCGCCCCGCACAAGCGTGGGCGGCGGGACCTCGTTGCCGGAATATGCGATGCGCTCAACGTTCGCCCCGCACAAGCGTGGGCGGCGGGGGCCGGGGGAGCGCGCAACTGACACCAACCGAGGTGATTGCGATGCGAAGTGCATACCGCTCAGGTGGGCACCGGGTTGTCCTCGTCCTCATATCGGCGCTGCTCGGCGTGGCGGCCTGCGGGCAGCCCGCCGCCACGCATGACCTGGTGAGCCCGCGCATTGACGCGCAGGTCACTGTCGATGGTCGGCTCGATGAGGCCGTCTGGGCGCACGCGGCCCGCATCGGCGAGCTTGTCACGCTCGGAGCGATGCTCGCCCCCACGCATGAGCCGACACACGCGAGCGTCATGCACGACGGCGAGATGCTCTACATCGGCGTGCATTGCACCGGTGGGGTGCGCGGGCCGATAGCGGCGCTGCCGCGTGATGACCGGCGCATCTATGAGCACCAGCGGATCGAACTGCTCTTCAACCCCGCCCCCGAGAGTGAGGGCGGCTATGTGATCGTCGTGGACCGGGCCGGCAACACGCGCACGGCGATGACGGTGCCCGGACAGGCCGAGCGCGACCCGGCCTGGGGCGAGGACATCCAGTCGGCCGTGGCGGAGATCGAGGGCGGCTGGAGCGTTGAGGTCGCGATTCCCTTCGCCGCTCTGGATCTGAGCGTGCCTGACGCGGGCGATCTGTGGCGGCTGAAGGTCTGCCGGGACGGCGGGCCAGACCGCTCGCTGAGCTGGCCGCCGAACCCCACCAGCAGCTTCCACACGCGTGAAGCCGATGGCGCTTTGTACTTCGAGCGGATGAACCTGCTCTCCAACGGCGACTTCCAGCAGGGCGATGTCGGCGAGCACTTGCCGCCCGGCTGGTCGGCGAGTATGACGAGCCCGGAGGTCGACAACACCATCCAGGGAACCGTCGAGACCGTCGAGGGCGCCGGGGTTGACGGCGGTCGCGCAGTGCGTCTGACCAAGCTCATCAGTGCGCTGTACTGGCCGCAGATATGGTCGCGGAGCTACGAGTTGGCGGTCGGCGGGGCGTATGAGTTCTCGATCATGGTTCGCGGCGATCTTCCCAACGTCAACCTGCGGGTGAACATGTTCGATGCCGACGGCAGGCGTGTCGCGCGGCCCTCGGAGACCTTTGACACGCCGGGGGACTGGACCCGACTGCACACCTACTTCCGGCCCGCGGAGGGTATCGCAACCACCAGCGTGGGGCTCTCGGCGCCCCACATGATCCAGGGGCAGGTGTTCTTCGACCAGGCGGTTCTGCGACGTGTGCTGACCGGCACGGGTGACGTGGCGGCCACGGCCGCTGCCACGTATGAACGCGATCAGGACCAGTTCCAGGGCCTCGAGGCGCTCATGGAGCGCTCCGGGGTCAAACCGTATGACCTGTTCTGGGACGGCGAGGCCCTCAAGACACTGCGCGTGATCTTCAGGGATCGGCAATTCGGGACCGAGGTCTGGATGCTGGACAACTCACCCACGGTGGACCACTGCATCACGGCATCGGTGTGGCCGGCCTGGAATGCCAACGCCTCTCACATCCGTGTGTCGGGCAACCGTCCCGTCGATGAGGCGACGCCCGGCGGGTTCATCTTCAACGAGGACTTCTCCCGGATGAGCCGGCACATCTCGGGCACCTGGAGCAGAACCGACCCGGACCTGCGGTTCATCCATCGGCCGGGGGCGCTGCAGATCGGCGACTCCAGGACCGGGGAGATCCGCGATGTCGCGACCTGGGAGCCGTTCCCCCGCGAGCGCGTCTACGGGCTCACCAGGGACGGACGCTACGCCTTCCTCGATACCCCCAACGGCGGCATCTGGCTGACCTACGAGCCGGGGGATGTCCCGATACCGCGTCTTGGGCTCTATGACGGACGGCCCGAGGCGCCCGGGAAAGTGGTGCTCTCCCAGTCGCACTCCGCGGGCCCCAACGTGCTGCACGGTGGCGGGAGCTGCACGGCGGATACGGCCGAGTGGGGGCCGCTGTTCCGCGTGCGCGTCGGCATCCTCATCGACATAGCCACAGGAGAGATGGAGCACGTGATCGCGCCGCTCTGCGGGCATGCGGAGTACCTCCGCACCTACATCAGCGGGCGGGTCAACTTCCCGACGGGCGACCAGTACGAGCCCTTCAACGGCCCCGGCTGGGAGCACTTCCGCATCATGACCAGTGACGACCCGGAGGAGCTGTTCCGGATGTACCGATACCTCCCGGCGACCACGCACGGGCACGAAAGCTCCTCCCCGTGCGGGGAGTACATTGCCAAGGATGGCGGCACCACTCGCATCATCCGCAAGCGTGACGGCCATGTCTGGAACGTGAACCTCTCGCCCAACGGCGGGAACTACCATCTCCACTGGATCAAGCACCCGCGGTTCTTTGTCGGCTGGGTGCGCGGCTGGAGCTTCGGCAGCTTCCTGCGACCGGCGAACGCCAATGTCGAGTTCCAGGTGTTCTCGGATCGCACATTTCAGCCGATTGTCGACACCAAGCACCTCCTCAACGGTTACTACGGTGGCGGCGACTTCTCGATGCTCTCGCCCGATGCGACGAAGATCCACTACGGATCGAGCATGACCGGGCGGTTCAAGAACTACATCGCGGTGATGGCGCGCCCGCGCCCACCCGTCAACCCCTCCTGGGTCGCCGAAGCGGATGCCGTGGTGCTCAACTGGGAGCCATCCGCGTACAGCAGGGAGACGCGTGGGTACCTGGTCTATCGCTCCGACTTCAGCGGCGACGGGTATGAACTGCTCACCCCCACGCCGGTCCAAGCCACCACCTGGCGTGATGAGAGCGTCGAGCGCGGTCGGGCATACCACTACGTGCTTACCAGCATCGAGAACTGGGGCCTCGAGAGCGGCTACTCCGCCGAGATCGCGCGCGCGGGTGTCAATCTGCCCCCCGAGCTCGACAGCCCACTGGTCGTCTACGCGGAGCCCGAGGCATCCATCAAGGACATCGCGACCGAGGCGGAGCCCGGCCTCGCCATGGGTGTCGACCGCAGGGAGGCCTCCGACTGGTACTACCTCTACCGCCATCCGGGCGCCCAGCAGGGCCGAGCATCCATGTTGGTGAGCATTCCCGCCGCGGGTGAGTACCATCTGTGGGCGCGGGTGCGAAGCGCCCGAGTGGCCCGCACCGTCTGGACCATCGACGCCGGGGGCGCCGGAGCGCGCGATGTCGCGACCGGTGAGAGTGAGTGGACCTGGGTCCGCGCCGAGGGCCCACTGAGCCTCACGGGTGGGGCGCTCGAACTGAGCTTCATCACCGGCGACCGTGACGCCGAACTCGACCTGGTCTGCCTCGCAACCAGCAGCCAGTTCGCGCCGGCGGGGCCGCGACCCGAGAGGGCCTCCCCGCCGTTGGCGATCACCGGGCTGACGGCGGAGAATGTCCGCGAGCGCGTGAATCGCCTGACATGGGAACGACCTGATGACCCCCACATCTCTCACTACCAGGTGTACGCATCGCACGAGCCAATCTCGGAGGTCTCACAGGAACTCCTGATCGGCTCACCGACAACCGAGGAGCTGATCGACTGGGGGCTGCGGGCAGGGACCGACTACTACTATGCGGTGACGACGGTCGACCGTCGTGGCAACGAAAGCGAGATCGTCACCGCCCGGGCCGCGACACCGGCCGGACCGCCGGAGGTGCACGTGGCGCTGACATTCGCGGAGGCGGAGCTTCAGGGGCCGTTCGAGCAGTCGGAGGCCGACGCGACGCACGGGGCGTTCTACGTGGTGCCGCAGGACCCGGAGGACAACTCCGCGACGTGGGAGGTCGATCTGGCGCGCGACGGAGACTATGCGTTCTGGCTGCGCTACCTGCACCGCGGCGACGGTGGCCGCGGCGGTGAGGTGACACAGAACGTCGAGGTGCTGCTCGACGGCGAGCGCGTGACGACGCTTGGCGGCGGGCTGACCGACCTCCACGTGCCGGACACGTTCCTCACCAGGGATCATCCCCTCGCCCCGCAGCTCTGGACGTGGGCATGGCCGGGCAACAGCAACCTGACACAGGTGCGTATCCCCGCGGGGAGGCACACGTTGCGGCTGCAGAAGCTCGTGCCGGGCATCCGCTATGATGCGCTTGTGATCACCAACGAGCCGTCGTGGGTCCCGGAGGACGGGCGTCTGCGGCAGCGATAGGGGCAGGCCGGGCAGGTGCCGCGGACGGGTACAGGGAACGTGTGCTTCATGGCTACGGAACCCTCCCTGCAGCACGAACCGCAGCACTCGAAGCCACCTGTGATGACAGTACGAGAGGCCGCCGTGATACTGGCCGTCACGTCGGTTCTCTTCGTGGTCGTGAGCCTGTTCACCCTGCGCTATGACCTCGAGGGCGGGCGGTCCTACGGCGTCCAGGGCGTGCCGCCGGCCGTACCGTGGTTTCTCCTGCTCTGCCTGCTGCTTGTCTCCGAGGGCCTCCGGCATATCAACAGACGGCTGGCGCTGAGCAGCCGGCAACTGCTGGTCATCTTCGGCATTTGCGCGCTGGGCATCCCGATCACGGGCTTCATGGGGGTGCGGTCGCTGCTACCGCACCTCTCGATCCCGATCTACTATGCCGAGCCTGAGAACGAGTTCGCCCGCATCGCGACCCACATCCCCGACTGGCTCATGCCGAAGGACCCCGCGGTGATCGTGCCGGCCTACGAGGGCAGCCCCGACGGGAGCATCCTCTGGCGGCCCTGGCTGGGTCCCTTGTCGCTGTGGGGCGCCTTCATGCTTGTGCTCGGCCTCACAACACTGTGCTGGCTGTGCCTGCTGCGCAACTACTGGAACGAGACCGAGCACCTCTCCTACCCGATGCTCGAGATTCCCACCCGGCTGGTGACAACCCACAGCAGCGGGAAGAACATGCTGCTGGGCAGCAAGCTGATGTGGATCGGCTTTGCGAGTGCGGCAATCTTCCACCTGAGTGATATCGCGCATTACTTCAACCCGTCAATCCCCACGATCCCCGCGAGGACTGATCTGGAGCCGTTCCTGACGGAGGAGCCGCTACGCTACCTGCTGCCGATGCGCTTCTACATCGCCCCGCTGACTATCGGGGCCGCCTACCTGGTACCCCAGGACATCCTCTTCTCGGTCTGGTTCATCTACCTGCTGTACAAGGTGGTGGCCATGATCGGCGGGATGATGGGGCTCACGACAGGTTGGGACTTCCCCTACTACCAGGAGCAGGCAGTAGGCGGGTACATCGCCTACGGGCTGATGCTGCTGTACGCGGGGCGCACACAGATCGTGAAGCTGCTCTCCCAGGCCGTACGGGGCGTGAAGAGCGATGACGCCTATCCGCTTTCGGCGCAGGTCGCCGTGTTCGGCACACTGCTCGGCAGCGGGCTGATCGTGCTGTGGTGTATCATCAACCAGTTCGCGCTCAATGTGTCGATGCCGTACTTCTTCATCCTGCTCCTGTATACACTCGTGCAGGCGAGGATCCGCGCGGAGACGGGGGTGCCGCTGGGCTGGTACTACCCCTTCGGCACGCAGCAGTCGGTGTTCCGGATGGTCCTGGGCACCCGTGGTATCACTGCTCTGGGGGGCGAGCAGGGCCTTGTGTTGCTGTCGAACTACTCGTGGTTGGCGCGTTACAACTACTTAGGAGAGACCGCGGCCTTCGAGACCGACAACATGACCATGTGGGCGAAGGCCGGCGTCGGTCCGCGGCAGAGCGTCGGGTTCATCGGGTTCGCGCTGGTTGCCGGGCTTGTGCTGGGCTTTGGCATCCACATCTACGCCTACTATCACACGGGGGCATCGCTGCTGCAGGGCGGTGGCCTTTTCGGGGGAGCGAACACCCAGGTGGCGCGCGGGGAGTACATCAACCTGAGTGCTGCACTCATCTCCCCCACTCCGCCTGATCTCACACGCACGAAGTACATCGTCGCCGGCTTCATCATCACGCCGCTGTTGGCGCTGCTGCGTCACAGGTTCCTGAGCTTCCCGATCCACCCGCTCGGCTTCCTCATGGCCA
>MTKY01048059.1_pt1 | contig 11333 bp, 7 predicted proteins | sample 1042731 | NCBI WGS metagenome assembly MTKY01 (sample SAMN06212206, study PRJNA360538) | anaerobic digester metagenome | biome: Wastewater treatment plant; material: sludge; isolation source: anaerobic digester fed with sludge from wastewater treatment plant | place: Denmark: WWTP Soeholt ... | reverse complement strand
TTGCCGTTGGCACGCGCGAAGACAGTCCACTCATCGAGCGGGCCTGCCTTGCAGGCATTGTCGATGTCGGCCCCGGCAACCCCGGCTCCAAGGGCTACGAGATACGCACCTCGGCCGATGGGCACACGGTCTACGTGGCCGGTGCCGACCCCATCGGCGCGCTGTATGCGTGTGTCACCTTCGCCGAGTTGATACAGGCACGTGACGGAGGTCCGGCCTGGCGAGAAGCGCGAGTCCGCGACTGGCCTGACATCCAGCACTTCGCGCTCGGCGGCACCCGCACAGGCAGCACGCTAACGCCCGAGCTGAACAAGCTATTCCACGAGGCATTCAACGTCCATATCACCAAGGACTTTCGCGAGCAGTTCCTTGGAGCAATGCGGGCGCACTATGATCGTCTCCTGGGCTGGAAGGTCTCCTACCTGGAGTTGCACACGACATGGGAATGGGAGCGACAGGCGAAGCCGGAGAACCTCGCGCTTGTGCGGGAGGCGGTCGAGTATGGTCGGGAGCGCGGCATCGGGGCGCTTTCGCTGGCAATGAAGCCGTTTGTGTGCCTTGCGGCGGACCACCCGGAGGTCGGACACCCCTGCCTGGGTCCCGGGCGCTATGAGGACTGGGTCCGCTGCTGGTCGATGGACGAGATCAGGCAGGAGACCGCGCGGCGGCTGGCCGAGTTCGTCAAGCAGGTGGGCTACACCGATGTGTGGTTCCATGATACCGATACGGGTGGCTTCGAGAACCCCGCGCAGTGGAATGAGCGCTGCGAGACCTGCCGGCAGCGCTGGGGCGATGACTATGTCGCCGCCACGGTGCACATCCACCGCATCTACTATGATGCCCTCAAGGCTGCTTTGCCCGACCTCCGCATCCACTTCTGCGTCTACCCCTACAACATCGATGTGCTCGACCCCGAGGCCGGAGCAGCCCCTGCGGTTGGCTCGGCGGGCTGGGGACAGCAAGGCCCGGAAATGCGCGAGCGGTATGAGGACTTCTGGCGGCGGATGGCTGCCGAGATGCCGCCGGATGTCACGTTCGCGTGCAGGGAGACCAAACCCGAGACGATTGCGCGCTTCCGCCGGCTGATCGCGCCGCACGGCGTCTTCATGGGCTACTGGGAGATGGGTGACCGCGGCTGGACGAGCTTCTTCAATGAGAGTCCACAGTGGGTCGGCTCATTCGGTTGTGGGCCCGACGACCTGCTCTACTGCCAGACCGTCAGGGAGGACTTTGTGCCGCTGAGGGCATTGGCCACGGTCGAGCACGCCTGGAATGGCAATGCCCCCGGCGCGGAGCCGTTTGCCCGCCTGAGCGAGCGCGACCAGTGGCGGCATAGCGTCGCCGAGGGGGAGATCTTCGACACCGTTGTGCCCCACATAGTGCGTGGGTTCTTCGGCAGGCGGGCCGGTCCGGAGCTGGTGGAGGCGCTGAAGCTCAACATCGACCCGGCCCGCATCTTCGGCGACACCGCCCCCGGCGACATGACGCCTGTCAACACGATCACGGCGCTGCAGGAGCAACTGCAAGTGTGCGAGCGCGGCGCGGAGTTGATGGATGTCGTCTGGGCGCGACGCGCGGGGGCAGATGACATGCTCGGGATGGACGGGTACGCATTCCGGCGCCTGGTCTATCTCCGCGAGGTCTTCCACTGCAGTGTCTGGATGGCGAGGGCTCGCTACCAGGAGCTGCTGGCGCTGAAGCTGGTCGATGATCAGCAACCCGAGTCTGCCACGGAGGCGCTCCGGACGGGGCTCACGATCGTTGCGCAGGCGCGAACGACGGTGGCGGCGCTCAAGGCGCAGCGGCCCGCGGACCCGGTCTGGGATACGCCGGGGAAGAACAAGTACGAGGACCTCTGGCGCAAGTACACCGCCGATGCGACGAGCTTTGATGGGATCGAGAAGGAGCTGCAGGAGACGCTTAATCGCCTGCCGGAGCTGGGGCCGATCCCCGAGTGGCTGATGGAGAACCTGTCGAAGCGACGCATGCTGCGAGCCGTGCGGACGCACGATGCTCCCGCCATCGACGGCCTGCCTGAGGAAGGTGCGTGGGAGGCAACCTACCCCATCGAGGCCTTCCTGGTCGAGGAGGCGACGGAGCAGCCCAGACTCGCTCGGGCTCATACGCGCGCGAAGCTGCTCTATGACGACACGGCGCTGTACATCGGCCTCGTCTGCCGCCCGCCGATTGTGGATGGTTCGGCTCAGGCAGTCCCGCCCGATGACGCCGCCACGGCGCTGTTTCGGCCGCAAGGATGGGGCGACGAGCGTCTGTGGCTCACCGCCCGCGCATCGGGCGATGTGGTCTGTCAGCGCGGCCGGTTCGTCGAGGTGAATGGCGCGCTGCACTGGGAGCCGAGTGCCAACTGGACATGCGAGGGTCTCGAGGCGCGCGTCTTCGCACTGGGAGACCGGTGGACGCTCGAGGCGCGGGTGCCCTGGCAGGCGCTCGGCGTGAGCGGGCTCACCGGTGGCTGGTCGGGGGCGTTCTATCGGAGTGCACCGTTCGCGGGGAGCGTCGAGGTAGGCTCGGTGCAGAGCCCCGCCGTGCAACGCTACGACCAGAAGGGCCTGCGGCCTGTGGTGCTGTGTGAGGATGAGGGGTATCTGCCGGAGTTCCAGATCGAGGCCATCGGGATGGATGTCGGCCCGCAGACGCTGCCGGATCGCATCGTCACCGCCGCCGACCTCGGCATCAGCATCACGGCGAACCAGGTGCTGACGCATGTGACGCTCACTGCCGAGGCGTATGGCCCCGATGGGAAGCTCCAGACGCGCGAGGAGCTGTTGACGCGCGACCGGCTCTACTACACCTGGACCGCGCCGGAGCGCTACCAGGTGTGCTTCGGCGGACTGCTCGAACAGGGCGGTATCAGGCTGGTGCTCGACTCGAATGAGGGCTCAACAGAGCGCTGGCTGCGGATCGGTGGCTGGGAGGGGCAGGGAGCGGCAGGCGGCATGTTCGGGCAGTCGGAAGCGGCATCTGCCGCGGGCGATTTCCGCTCAACCCAATCCCTGGCCGACCCCGTCAGCTTCATGTCCGTGATATCAGCCAATGGCGCAGAGGCGCCGCTGCTCGAGAGCCGGCGCGGGACGGTGGAGTTCTGGGTGAAGCCTGAGTGGCGCGGCGGCTTCGGGCCGGGTAGCTCAAAGGGGGAGCACTGCATCCTGACCGAGGGCCTGTTCCACGTCGGTGTCGTGCGGCCGGAGTACCCGATCACGACGAACATGCGGTGCATGACACTTACCCGATACGGCTCCTACGGGACGCTCGTGATGCAGATCAACTCGCCCGAGTATGCCTGCTGGAGCGCGAACGGCGTGCCGGAGGGGTCGACGGCCATCCCCGCGGGGCAGTGGAGCCATATCGCCTGCGTCTGGGATGCCGAAGGGCAGCGCGAAAGCTGGGTCCGCCTGTATGTCAACGGGAAGCTGCTTTCGGGGCTGACCGGCATCGGGCATGAGGACCGGCTGCCCGAGGACAAGTCGGTCCGCATGCCGTTGGATGTGACCTACCTGGTTCAACTGGGAAGCCTGAACACGGGTCGCCAGCCCGCCAATGCGCTGTTTGATGAACTGCGCATTTCCCGCACGCCACGCTACACGGCCGATTTCGACCCGCCGACGGCGGAACTCACCGCCGACGCGGATACATCCGCCATCTTCCACTTCAATGGGAGCCTGCAGGCTGTGGGCGTCACACCGGACGGGCAGCCGTACACGTTCGAAGCGACCGCAGGGACGCCGGGGTATTACTGATGCCGGGCGGCACTGCACGGCAAGCCAGTTGAGATCCGCTGCAGCGCTGCTTGCATAGGCAGAGGACTACCCAAACCACACCAGTGTATTGTTGTGCTCCCACGTCGAGTGGTTTCCATCGATGTACCAGACGCGGACCTTGTACTGGTATGTGTGCCTGTCGTCCAGCATAGCACTGTCGGTGTAGCTCACCGCGTCGGGAGCAACGGTATCGGTGAGGCGCAGGTACAACTGCCCATCGACGCTTCGCCAGATCTCATAGCGCTCGATCACAAGCGAAGTGCCCTGCGGCGGGGTCCATGTTACCAGGATACTCGTCTGCCCACCTGTGGCATTCACGTTGGTGACGGGTAGCGGCTCAGCGACGATCTCCCCGATGGGCCACTCATCCAGCCCGACCACACAGCGCAGCACCATGATGGCATCGTCGACGCCTACGCGGCCGTCCCGGTTGCAGTCTCCGAGGGAGTTGTATGAGGCCAGGCCGACCACGATCCGGAGAATGGCGATGCCATCGCCGATGCCGGGCCTGCCATCGTTGTCGAAATCGCCCAGCCAGGTGCCCTGCGCGGTCGAGACGGAGCCCTGGGCCACATCAGCGGCGCCACTCTGGTCGATTGCGTCCTCCCCGCCACCACTGCAGCCGCCCATGGCCAATCCACACAGTAACACGGCAACCAGCGCCGCCATCAGGATAGGTCTGCCTGCACTCTTCATCCACTCACCACCCCCGCCAAGCGCGTCTCTCACCTGAAACTGCCGCAATTCTGCGTACAGACAGTGAATTCGCCACCCGGTGGCAACCGGCCTGCGCTGATGCCAGATCGGGGCGCAGGAGAACAGGTGGCCTGGTGTGGCGTCTTCAGTCGTGCGCGGCCAACCGCGCGACGGCGTCCCGGACATCCTGCACCGTACGGTCAGAGGCCTTCATGATTCCGGTGATGGGCTTGTCGAGTGGCGTATCAGCGGGCAGCGACAGCTCAGAGAGGAGCCTCTCCGCGTCGATGCCGAACTCGGCGGCTATCTGCTCGAAGGTCATCGTTCCCTGGATGGCCTCGGCAGCCGGGCCGGCCTCTGCCCCACTCGGTGGTTGCGCACCGGCGTAGGGAGCGGCAGACGGTGGTTGTGACCCGGCTACGGGTTCTCCCAGGCGCCGCGCCACTACCGCTCGTATCTCCTCGACGTCGCGCCCCTGCGCCTTCATCATGGCGTTGATTGGTTGGTCGAGGTCGATGTCGGCAGGCAGGCCAAGCTCGGCGACCAGGGCTTCGGGCGAGATGGCATAGGCCCCGGCGATCTCGTTGAGAGTCATGAAGCCGCGGATATTGTCGGCGGAGAGAGCACCGCCGTGCTCGACGAGTTCATCCATCGAGCCCGGCAGGGAGCGCCATGTGCCCGTGGCCTTGGTGACGAGCACGACTCCGAAGAAGATGGCCAGGGCGAGCACACCAACCATCAGGGGAGAGATGACGCGTCGGGGCGCCCGGAACTGCAGCGTCCCCGGTCTGGGGCAGACGTTGACGCACTCCCCGCAGGTGAGACACTCGCCGGTCGTGACCTGCTGCATGGCCTCGACCCGGATGTCGACCGGGCAGGCACGGTCACAAAGGTGGCAGTGAATGCAGGTGTCGTCATTGCGCACGACTCGCGCCGCCCCGATCCTGCCAATCAGGGCGAGCAAGCCGCCAAGCGGACACAGGTACCGGCACCAGAGCCTGTCGACAAACAGGGAGCCGATGAGCGCGAGCAGGAGGATTGCTGCGCCGATGAGGTACTCGCCGCCGATCTCAGCCCATCCGCCGCCGATGTGCGCGTAGGCGGCCCACGGGTCGTAGGCATTGAAAACGAGTTCGCCGGTGGCCCAGGTCATCGCGATGATGAGTACGAGTGCGATGATCTTCACCGGGCGCAGGAGGCCGTCGAAGCGGTTGTGGTGCAGCGCCAATCGCAACCGGGCTCTGCGACCGATTGTGGCGAACAGCTCCTGCATGGCCCCAAGCGGGCAGATCCAGCCGCAGAACGCCCTGCGGAAGACCAGCGCCAGCACAACGGTGCCCCCCAGGAGGATGATCGCCGATGGGTGAACCCGCTTGATGAAATCGCCCTGCGCAAGCGTCTGGTGAAGCGTCGCCAGCCCGCCGAAGGGGCACAGGGCATGGATGGTCGGTGCGCCGCCCGGGCGCTCACCCAACTGCTGGTGCCTGAAAGAGATGAACGTGATGGCAGCCCACACGGCGACGAGGGCGGCGATGCGGGCGATCTTGAATGCGTTGAGCCTCCCCATCGATCTACCTCCCCCTCGTCAGTTCGTCAGCCACCAACCGCGAACCTCTCGCAGGGTCACGGGCTGGGCCGACAACCGGACTGAGACGACGGTTGATTGACAATGATGCACTGGTGTTATACTATTTCGATTGGTATGCCGAGTCCGCCCACAGGAGCCGAGAGATGACGGCTACAGAGATTTGGCAGGAGCTGTGGTCTTCCGAGATCACCGAGGACAGGTTGCGGGAGGCGTTGGCGCAACTGGATGATGCGCCGGCTTCGCTCAGTGTCCAGAGCGTGCGCGCGCAGATGCTGGCTCAACTCGCGCGATGGGACGCCGACCGGGAGCAGGAGGCCCGCGATGCGCTGGATGCCATGTCCGCGCTGCTGGACGCCGCGTCACCGAGCGAGCGCCTCCCCGCCTGCATCCATGGCTTTGACGCGGCGCTGTCGCTTGATGATATCCCACTCTCTGAGCGCTTCTTCGAGATGGCGAGGGAATCTGCATCCGGCGATGATCGCGCGCAGGTTGCGGTTCATTACCACAACAACCTGGGCTGCCATCTGCGCAATCGCGGGGAGTTCCGGCAGGCGGTGACGGAACTGCACAGGGCACTGGAGTGCGCGGGCCCGAATGATGACGCCACGGCCGTCTACCACAACCTGGCAACGGTTCATGCGAGGCTGCACAACGTCGAGGAGGCGCGGCCGTACATGGAGTTGGTGGCGGAGGCCTGGGGGCTCTCCGACGGCTGGCCGGACTCGCACTGGTTCGCAAGCATGCCGGCCGCGGTGATGGAAGAGATTAGAGAGCGGTACGGGGGGCGGTAGGAGGCCAGGGCGCGCCTCCCCGGTGGGGTGGGGAGACGGTCGTGTTGCGCTACACCTCCACGGCAGCACGCAGCTGGTTGGGAACCAGCGGCTTACGGGCCCAGTGTTCATCGATGGTCTGGATGAACTCGGGCCTGACAAGCTTGGCTCGCGCGCCGAGCCAGTCGCCGGCGTCGCAGCGGAGGTAGAGGCCCTCGGCAGGTCCATCCCCCACTTTCGAGGTCGCGAGGAGGCCGCGCAGTGCGTCGAGCGTGAACCTACCGCGCGCGACCTCAGGCACCGAGCACAGACTGGCCCCGCGGATCAGTTCGTCTCGCCTGCAGCTGGAGAGGAACCTGCCGTCCCGGCGATCGAGGACATCGAAGACAAGGAACCAGTCAGGCAGGCGCGTGTAGGCTACCGAATGCTGCGCATAGCACCACTCGCCGAAGAGGATGTAGCGGTCCATCAGCGCATCGAAGAGCGCGTCAAGCTTGGGCTGAAGCCATGCATCGAGGTGCTTCCACTGCCCGGCGTTTGGGGGGTGCAGGTACGTCCCCCTATTCTGCAGCCGCACGTTGCCGGCGTTGCCGAACGATATCCCCAGGTTCGCTCCGTCGACCTTCTCCTCCACGACGAGTTCGTGCCGCAGGAACTCAGAGCGCTCAGGCTCATCCATGACCTTGTCGCCACGGACTTGCTGGCCCCCGAGCACGGCCAGATGGGGCGTAGAAGGGAACTTGAGAAGGCTCTCGCTCACTGCTCCATCTTCTCCCTGTACTTGGTCTGTGCATAGGTCGGACACAGGAACTGCACCGTGATGCCCACCTCGGCGAGAGCCTCGCGCCACCCCCACCACTTGCTGTCGGTGGCCTCGAGGATGGGAGGCTTGTCGGGGTGCGCGTTCGCAACGGCGACAAACTTCCGGTCGGACGGGTCGAGGTTGGTCAATCCATCGTGCTTCGGGAACTCTTGGTAGGTGTCGCCGTCCGGAGTGATGGCAATGCGTTCGATGTAGCGGTCGTCCCATGTGTCATGGACCCATTTGGCGAACACGTTGCCGACGCCTGGTTCCTTTGGGTCCAGTGAGAGGTTCTGTAGGTACTCGCGGAATATGTCGCCATCATGGTCGATGACCATTCCGCCGTCTCTCATAACGCGCCTGATTGCCTTCACGCACTCAAGCACGCAGTTCACGAGATCATCCTCTATCGCCGCGGTGCGGGCAGCCATGTTGGCGGTCACGGGCACGTTTGTGTCCACAACACACTTCTCGCGGGGCTGTCTCATCGCCCGGTTCCCCTGTCGGGCCCGATCTGCCGAGCGCGCTTCTCCAGAGCCGCCTCTGACTGCGCAATCACGTCCTCCATCTCGTCGCCGAAGAAACCCTCCGGCCAGTTGCGGATGTTGCCGTAGAGATCGACATCAAGCGGCGTGAGCACGGCCGGCGTCGAGCTGATGTCGGCGAAGTAGGCGGACACATCGTCCTGCGGGACTTCGTCTTCAGCTATACGGCGCTGTAGCCGGCGCAGGAAGTGCTCGGAGTGCGTCTCGATGATGAGTTGGATGCTCCTGTCGTTGCCGTCTTCGCGCGACTTGATGGCATCGATCATGACGTCTGCCAGGGCTGCCTGGGCGCTCGGGTGGAGGTGAATCTCCGGCTGCTCCATGATGATGATTGACCCCTTCGGCGCGTAGAAGCACTGCACGATCACCGGCAGAACCTGCGAGACGCCAAAGCCGACGTCGGGTAAGTCGACCCAGTTGCCCGACCCGCCCGCGCGCAGATTGACCTCGTATTCCTGACGCTGCTCGGAGACAGGCTTGACGCGGAACTCGTCGATGAGCCCCATCGCCACGAGTTCAAGAGCGATGATCTCCTCGAAGGCGCGACGGTGATGCTTGGGACGCAGGTTCATAGCGCGACCCCGCGCAGCCAGTATGGCCGCCACCGTGCTTTCGCCAGAGGGTCCGACGCTCTCCGGTTCCACTCCGGTCCAGGAATAGAGCCGCTCTGCCCTCACACGTAGCGGCCCCAGATACGATATCGACTGGAGGAACTGCTCGTGGCGCAGGTTGAGCGCCTGGACGAAATCCGCATTCTGGTAGTACGCAACCACCTCGTCCGGGAACCCGTAGAACCTCACAGGTGCCTTCGGGGGCCAAGCACGGCCCTGATGGCGTCGTAGGGAGTAGCCCTCGGCTTCAACCTCGTACTCCGACCTCGTGTCTGGCCTAAGCCGCATCCCGACGGCCAGCCTCACCTCGCCGCTCTCTCGTAGCTCGTAGCGGAAGCGCTGGACCACTGGGGAATGCTGGTGTTCCTCAACCAACCCCACGTCCGCCTCGAACGCCAGGGTGTGGCCCGCGTATGCAGCCCCATGTATCACGTCCTTGAACTCAAGGCGATCGCTCAGATCCCACGTGTACTCGAAGGCAATATGGCACTCTGGGTTGCGCTCGAAGACCATTTCCCGATAGGATCCCAACTGAACGGGCGAGTTCTTCCCGCCGGGATAGAACACAGCCCTTCTGTCGGGGGACTCGGCGGTCTGCTTGAGCATCATGAGGAACTGCCCGATGCTGGACTTTCCAGAGCTGTTGGTCCCAAAGAACAGAGTGATGGGCGCCATTCGGATAGGCCCCGTGTCCGCCCATCCTTTGAAGTTCTGTATTCGCAGTTGCCTGAGCATCTCCGGCTCCCTCCGTGTACACTGCCACCGAGCTACACGCCGGCGCCGGCGGCGGTCCATCGCGCCGGTGCGTCGTTCTTGCTCACGTTCTATGATACTGGTTTGGCCGTCTTCCGGGCAACCATATGTCTGCGCCTGGCGGAGCCGCGTCTCCCCTACCGCTCCCCAAACACATCGCGCTCGATGACCTGGACGCCCTCCGGCAGCGCGAACTCACTCTCGGGGACCTCGTTGATGCGGGAGTAGGCGAAGCGGTGGATGCCGCCCAGGCGCTTCACCTGCCGCACCAGACCAGTTTCCTTGTCCACCCAGACCTCGTCTCTGGACTCGACGCCTGAGGGCTGCACCACCCAGCAATCATGGCCTTCGATGGTCTCAGGGCGCTGGATCGTCCCCTCCATGCCGGCGGCGCCGGTGGGGTCGCTGAAGCCCGTCAGATCGGGCGCGGGTATCTTGATGATCGCCTCGGCGCCGTCCCTGTAGGCGTACATTGCCCCGGCCTTGATGTCGATCAGCATCCAGCGGCCTTCCTCGATGACCTTCACCATTGTTGCTTGACCACCGATGAGCTTGAAGAGCGTCCGGCGTTGGGTCTTCGTGCTCATCCCGGAGTCGCTGCGCAGTTCATAGCTGCTCGGGTGGTCGATGGTGGCAAGATAGTCCTGCAGCGGCCTGCCGATCCATGGATCGGCGGCCGCCCCGGGCTCGACGGGGAGAGCGGCCGGCCATTCAGCCCGTGGGGTCGCGCGGCAGCCGACAAGCAGAGACACGCCCGCCAGCAGCGCGAACGCGGCGGCTGTCACCATGCTCCGATGCATCGGGTTCCTCCTCGATGGAAGGGCTCAGGCGATGTCGGACGCGGGCGTCAGTCAGGGAGCCTGATGAGCTGCATATCGTCGATGTAGATGCGCTTGCCGGCCGGGAACTGGCGTGCCCAGACGCCGGCGCGGATGCGCACGGCTCCGGCCGGTGGGGTTCGGACATCCATGAATGTGGCCACTGTCTGCCATTGCCCCGGCGCCGGGGTCACGCTTGTCGTGCCGCCCTGCGGGAGGTTCTGGTTCTCGGCGTTCAGAGCGCGCACGCTCAGGTCCACAAAGCCGCCATCGACCTGGCCCTCCGGCAGGTACAACCGCGTGACCAGGCAGTAACGGCCGAGGGCAAAGTCGACGGCCTGGTGGGGTCCCCCGTACTGGACGCCCTCGGCGATGATGCCGAACTCACCCGTGCAGGCGGCCTCTTCGCTTCTTGTCAGCTTCCCGACGCTATCCTGCAGCCAGTAGGCATAGCCGGCCGCCTGCGCGCCGGTCCCTTCCTCGAACGAGCTGTTCGTGTTCAGCGCAGTCATCTCGCCGCCCAACACCATCAGCATCGCCTGTGCGTGAGCGCCAAGACCATCCGCCGGAGCGTCTCGCGCGACCTCGGTGAGCTTCGCGCGTACCGCATCGGAGCGCTCCGCCCAGTCCATGAGCCCCCACAGGTCGCCCGAGCCCCAGTCGAGCCCGCTGAGGGCGGCGTGACGATCGATGTCGGTGCCGTGGTGGAAGAACGGATGGTTCCTGAACTCCACCGCAGCCATCTGGCGGCGCGAGGCTGCCATCTCGGAGCGTCTCAGGGTGTCGGCGATATGTCCCAGCGCATCCGCTTCCGTGGTGAGCACCCGAGGCCCGGTCTCGCGCGGGTAGGCGATGGCGGAGGCCTCGTAGTACTCGAAGGCGCGCAGGAGCAACTTCGCGCGCGCCTGCTGGTCCTCGGTGCCGGCCTTCGCCACGGACGCTTCGAGCCACTCGCGGGATTGGGCAATCTC
>MTKY01068831.1_pt1 | contig 11336 bp, 7 predicted proteins | sample 1042731 | NCBI WGS metagenome assembly MTKY01 (sample SAMN06212206, study PRJNA360538) | anaerobic digester metagenome | biome: Wastewater treatment plant; material: sludge; isolation source: anaerobic digester fed with sludge from wastewater treatment plant | place: Denmark: WWTP Soeholt ... | reverse complement strand
GGTCGCTGACGTTGGAGCTGGGGGTGCCGGTGGTCGTGTGCTCGTCGACGAGCACGTTGTAGTCGTTGGCGTCGTGGTGCACGACCGCGCCGCGCAGCATCGGCAGCAGTGGCACCACGCGTTGGCTGTGCCGGCGGAACGCGGCCTCGATGACGGCACGATCATCCGTGTTGGCGATGCCGGCGGCCCACGGTCGGACGGCCTGCGCGGCATCGAGGTTCCACAGGAAGTCGGGCTTGTGTGCGGCAGGGTGACCGAAGCCGTGCAGCCCCTTCGACACGCGGCCCATGAACCGCCCCAGCTGGTGGCGCAGGTGCGGGGACTGCGGCACGGTTGCATAGGGGGCGCCGCGCACGAACGTGACCGCGCGCAGCAGGTTGCCCTGGTGTTGCACGATGCCGGGCGGCAGCACGCGGGGAAGCGGCAGCGTGGGGTCGACGGCTGCCAGGTGCTGCAACGCAGCGTGCTGCAGTTCCAGCGTGGATCGTTGCTCCGCTTCGTTGGCGATCTTCACCACGTGATCGCCCACCTGCACGTTCTGGTCGCGCTCGCTGTCGAGATCGCGCAGTGGGCCACTGATGCCGAAGTGCTCGCGGGCGAGTCGTGCCACTTCGTCGTCGGTGAGGGTGGGCTTCGGTGAGTCGAACACGGAAGTCTGCATGCGGCGAGCAGCCTAAACGTCGCTGCTGAGTGCGTGGGGGTGGTCCCGGCTGCGCGGTAGGGTCGGCAGCCATGCCCGATCGCGTCGTCATCACTGGGACCGGCCTGTTCACACCGCCGTTCTCCATCTCCAACGAGGAACTGGTGGCGTCGTTGACCGTCGCGGTCGAGGAGTGGAACGCGGAGCGTGCGGCGCAGATCGCCGAGGGGACTGTGGCCGCGCGGCCGGTGCCAGATGCGGAGTTCATCGAGCGCGCCTCGGGCATCAAGAGCCGCTACGTGGTGGAGAAGTCGGGCGTGCTCGACCCACAGCGGCTGCGCCCGCACCTCCCCACTCGCAGCGAGGACGAGCTGGGTCTGCAGGCCGAGATGGCCCTCCCCGCGATCCACGAAGCGCTGGCCCAGGCCGGCCGCCGTGCCGACGAAGTGGACTGCGTGATCGTCGGTTGCTCGAACCTGCAGCGTGCGTACCCTGCCGTGGCGATCGAGATCCAGCATGCGCTCGGCGCCGGTGGCTGGGCGTACGACATGAACGTGGCCTGCTCGTCGGCAACCTTCTCGATGCAGGCCGGTGTCGATGCGCTGCTCAACGGTTCCGCCGACTGCGTGGTGGTGGTGCACCCGGAGATCACGTCGGGCCACAACAACTTTGCCGCTCGCGATCACCACTTCATCTTCGGCGACGCCTGCACCGCAGTGGTGCTGGAACGAGCCGAGGATGCGATTGCCGGCGAGCAGTGGGAGGTGCTGCGCGGCCGTCTGCTGACGAAGTTCTCCAACAGCATCCGCAACGACTTCGGCTTCCTCAACCCCAGCGAGGACACTGAGCGCGATCCTGCTGAGCTCGTCTTCCGCCAGCGGGGCCAACAGGTGTTCAAGGAGGTCTGCCCGATGGTGGTGGGCCACATCAACGAACAGCTGCAGGCGCTCTCACTGGAAGCTTCGCAAGTGCGCCGCTTCTGGCTGCACCAGGCCAACTTGAAGATGAACCAGCTGATCGCGAAGGGTGTGCTCGGCCGAGTGCCCGACGAGGACGAAGCCCCGGTCATCCTCGACCGCTACGCCAACACGTCGTCGGCCGGGTCGGTGATCGCGTTCCACCTCTGCCGTGACGGCATGGTGGCCGGCGACATCGGCGTGATCTGCAGCTTCGGTGCCGGGTACAGCATCGGCAGCCAGGTGATCCGCCGGCTCTGACCGAGCGACTGCTCCTGCATCACACCTTGATGCGGGCGTTGGTGGGGTCGTACAGCGGGCGCAACGACACCGTGGCCGGGTGCTCGGCGCCGTTGACCTCCACCGTCCACGAACCGTCGGCGAGCCATGCGGGAGTGATGGTTGCGCCGTGGCCCTCCACCATCGCGAGACCGCAGGCGCCCCCGAGCGTGTGGCCGTAGGAGGCGGCGCGGATGTAGCCGACGGCAGTGCCGTCGCGGCGCAACACCTCCGCGTGGTACATCAGCGGCTCTGGGTCGTCGAGCAGCACCGAGACCAGCCGGCGCTGCAGTGCGCCGGCTTCGCGACGGGCCAGCACCGCCTCGCGACCCACGAAGCCGCCCGGCTTGTCGAAGGCGAGCGCGAACCCGAAGCCGGCTTCCAGCGGCCCATCGGTGTTGTCGATGTCGTGCCCGTAGTCGCGGTAGCCCTTCTCCATCCGCAGGCTGGCCAGGGCTTTCAGGCCCGCATGCCGCAGCCCGAACTCGGCCCCTGCCGCGACGATGCGATCGTGCACGTGGATGGCCTGCTCGGTGGGCACGTACAGCTCGTAGCCGAGCTCGCCGAGGTAGGTGATGCGGGCGCACAGCACGCGGGCGAACCCGAGGTCGATCTCGCGGGCGGCGCGGAACGGGAGTGCGTCGTTCGACAGGTCGGCGGTGGTCAACGACTGCAACAGCTCGCGCGAGCGTGGCCCCTGCACGTTGAGCTGCGCGTACGCGCCGGTGACGTCGGTGACGAACGCGTGCCCACCCAGCCCGCAGGCTCGTGAAAGCTGCGACTCGACGTGGCGATGGGCGGTGTCGGTGGCAACCACGAGGAACGAGTCGTCGGCCAACTTGGTGACGGTGAGGTCTGCCTCCAGCGTGCCCCGCTCGTTGAGCCACTGCGTGTAGGTGATCTGGCCGGAAGCGCCGTTGACCGAGTTGCCCGACATGCGATCCAGCACCCTCCCCGGCATCGCGGCCCTGCACCCGGAACTTGGACATGAAGCTCATGTCCATCAGCACCACGGCATCGCGGCAGGCGCGATGCTCGGCCGCCCACTGCGCCCACCACGATGGGCGCCCCCATGTGAGCGGGCCGCCATCGGGAGCGGCCGCCGGGCCGGCGTACCAGTCGGCGCTCTCCCAGCCGCTCACGTCGCGCAGGTACGCGCCGTGCTCGACCAATCGCGCGTGCAGCGGTGAGAGCTTTGCGCCGCGCGCTGTCTGCAGTGCCTTGTTGGGGTAGTGGCATTGGTAGACCATGCCCAACGACTCGACGGTGCGTGTGCGCCGGTACTCGGGGTTGGCCTGGTACGGCTGCAGTCGCGCCGGGTGCATGCCGGTGACATCCGCGCCGGGATCGCCGTCGACGATCCAGTGCGCGACCAGCCGGCCCAGCCCACCACCGGTGAGGATGCCGATCGAGTTCAACCCGGCAGCAACGAAGTAGTTGCGCACCTCGGGGGCGGGCCCGATGATGGGGCGTAGGTCGGGCGTGAAGCTCTCCGGACCGCAGAAGAACGTGCGGATGCCCGTGTCGATCGACACGGGTACCCGCGACATCGCGGCCTCCACGTACGGCCCCATGCGATCCCAGTCGGGCTGGATCGAGGTGAACGACGAGTCGGCGGGAATGGCGCCCACGTTCCAGGGTGCGCATTCCTTTTCGAACAAGCCGATCATCAGCCCGCCCACTTCCTCGCGGTAGTAGCCGTAGTTCGCCGGATCCTCGATGACCGGCCACGACGGGTCGAGGCCGGGCATGTGCTCGGTGATGAGGTAGTAGTGCTCGGCAGCCTGCAGCGGAATCGAGACACCGGACCGGGCGCCCAACTGGCGCGCCCACATGCCGGCTGCGTTGACCACGTACTCGCACTCGATGATGCCCTGGTCGGTGAGCACACCACTGACGGCGCCGTCGCGCATCAGCACCTCGAGCACCGACACGCCTTGAGCGATCCTGACGCCGGTCTGACGGGCACCCTTGGCCATCGACATGGTCGCGTCGACGGGGTTCACCCGACCGTCCTCCGCCACGTAGAAGCCCGCCAGCAGGTCGTCGGTGCGGGCGAGCGGGAACATGTCGGCCACCTCGCGCGGCGACAGCTCGTGCACGTCGACCCCGCAGTAGCGGTTGAACGTGCTCACGCGTCGGTACTCCTCCAGCCGCCCTGCATCAGCGGCCAGTTCGATGAAGCCCACCGGCTTGAAGCCGGTGGCCAGCCCGGTCTCGGCCTCCAGGTTGGCGTAGAGGTCGCGGGTGTACTTGCGCAGTTCGGTGGAGGTCTCGGAGGTGGAACCGAACGTCACCATCAGGCCGGCGGCGTGCCAGGTGGTGCCGGAGGTGAGCTGATCGCGCTCCACGAGCACCGTGTCGGTCCAGCCGAGGTGCCCCAGGTGATATGCGATCGAGGTACCGATGATGCCGCCACCGATCACGACCACTCGGGCGCGCGACGGGAGCGTGGAGGAAGTGGGCTGGCTCACGATCAGTCATTGAAGCACGCGCCCGCGTCGTTGGGCGGACGACCGGGTGGGTACGGTGCCCGGCATGACCGATACCGCCGCTTCCAACGACGCTGCCCCTTTGGACGACGCAGCCCTCGTTGCCCTGGCCTGCCCCATCATCAACGCGTGCGGCCCGGCGTTCTACTTCGCGCCGGCCACCGCCGCCCGAGGTGCGCAGCTCGGGCTCGACCCCGTGCAGTTCTACGCGCTGGGTCGCGGTGGTGTGTTGGGCGACGTGGAACCGCCGGTCGTCTCGGCCGCATTCGGCTACTTCAATCCGGGCATGGTGGCCGGGCTGTGGAACACGGCTCGCAGCATCGTCGCGCCGCGCGTGGCCGGCGCCGCGTACATGGAGTGCTGCGCGGAGCACGGGCGTGGTGCGCTGGCCGACGTGGCCGGTCTCGCAGGGTTCGTCGCTGCCGCCGAGAAGGTGCTCGCCGCCAGTGACGGAGATGCGTTCGCGCTCTTCGCCGGTGCCGCCGCCGAGCCGGCGGCCGCCGACCTACCCGGTCGCGCGATGCAGCTGGTCACCATTCTGCGCGAGTACCGCGGCAGTGCGCACCTGGTGGCGCTGCGCTCGGCGGGAGTGAGCAGCAAGGATGCGCACTTCGTCAAGCGCCCTGCCGACATCGGGCTGTTCGGCTGGACCGACGCCGACGCGCCCACGATCGACGAGGCGCTGGTGGCCGCGATGGCCGACGCCGAGGCGCTGACCGACCGCCTGGTCGCGCCTGCCTTCGCGGTGCTGGCCGACGATGAACGGGCGGCGCTCGTGAACGGTCTGCAGGCCATTCAGGTGGCACTTGGCGCCTGACGCGGCCGGGCGCGAATAGTCTTCGGCATTGATCCACAGGGGGTGCCGGATGAGTGTCTTCGACAAGCAGCGAGGCATGTTCACCGCCGTTCGGGCGTACATGCAGGGAGCCTTTCCCGCCGACGACCCGATGATCGGCGCGATGCTCGGCACTCACTCCACGTCGTTCAGCAACCAGACCTACGCCGTCGCCGTGTCGCAGGGGCTGTTGGCGCTGCAGGCCCTCGACAAGAAGCTGCAACCGTCGAAGCCGTTGGCATGGTTGCGGCCCAGCGACATCGCGTCGGCCACCATCTGGGGCGAGGGCGGCGGCTTTCGCGAGTGGCTGGCCACCAACTCCGAGTTCCAGCTGCGGTTCACCACCACCGGTGGCGACAAGTACAAGATCATGGCCCTGGGTGGTTGGTCGATGGCGAAGATGATGGGTCAGGAGTACATCGACGGCTTGGAGGCCGTCGGCGCCTGGCTCGATCGTGCTCGCGGCTGAGCGGCCGGGCCCTCCACGAACCCGGTGTGACCACCGTGCGCCGGCGGCCCCGCCCCACGGAGGGAACGGAACCGCCGGCAATGGTCAGCGTGTGACGATGATGAGGAGCGGGTTGCTGGTCGAACCGTTGATCGACGCCGTACCCGAGTACTGGCTGCGCACGATGTGCACGCCGACGGTGAGGTTGCTGCCCAGTTGCAGCGTCGCCACTCCGTTGATCACCGGAGCCGAACCGATGGCCCTGCCGTCGAGGGTGAACGTGACGTTGCCGGTGGCTGCAGCAGGGCTGTTGAGCGCCACGTAGGCCGTGAGCTTCGGGCCCGGCTGGCCACGCTTGACCACGAACTTGCTGCTCCAGAGCAGGGTGCCCGACGAGGCCTTGGTGACCGTGACGGTGGTGGGCGCCGAGACGCTGCCGGCGATGGTGTTCGAGTCGGCGTAACGGGCGGTGTACACGTGCGCACCGGCCGGTGTGTCGGCCGGCAGCTGGAAGGTGGCCGAACCACCGACCAGTGACACCGTCGCCAGCACCACGTCGTCCTGCAGGATGTCGACCGCGCCGCCGGCAGGGCTGGCGTCGCTGAGCGAGACAGAAGCCGTGAGCGTGGCCACCTGCGGGCCGCCGAAGCGTTGCGAGCTGCGGTTGCTGGAGAGCGTGGTGGCGGACGTGACCCGGTTGTCGACCACCTGTACCGGGATGGTGACGGTGGTGTTCGACGGGCTGGCCACCAGTACCAGCGACTGAGCACCGACCGGGGTACCCGGTGGCACGATCATGTCGAGCGCGACAGCACCGGCAACCACTGGCATCTGCACCGCGGGCACACCACCGATCGATGCCGAGATGCTGGTGTTCGGCGGTGAGCCGACGCTGGTGAGATCGAGGCCCGAGACGTTGAACGTGAGGTGCTGGCCGATCGAGGCAGTCGTCGGCAGTGGCGACACGCCCACCGCTTGCCGCGCGAAGTCGGGCTGCAACGGCGAGTTGGCCGTGATGTAGGAGATCCACGCGTCACGGTCGATGAGGCCCGAGTCGCGCACGTTCGTGCCTTGGCTGAAGACGCGGAAGTTGTCGCCACCCAGAGCCAGGAAGGAGAACGTGCCCACCCGGTACCCGGCTGCGGGGTCGATGGGCTGTCCGTCAACGGTGATCGACGTGATGCGTGAACCCTCGGCGAGCGATGCGTCGAAGGTGTAGGTGACGTTCTCGGAGAGCCCGAGCTGCAGGTACGGGCGCGACGGGATGGTGCCGTCGGGGTTCCTCTGCCACTGCTGCTCGAGGAGCGTCTTGAACTGGGCGCCGGTGAGCGTGATGGTCCACAGGTTGTTGACGAACGGAAGGACGTTGTTGGCCTCCGCGTAGGTGACGACCCCGTCGGGCGAGTAGCACAGCTCGCTGCGCAGGCCCCCGGGGTTCACCACGCCGATCGTGGCGCCACCGCGCGCCGGGTCGCCGAGCGAACTGACCATCGAGTCGGCGACCAGGTCGCCGATCGTCGACTCCCTCGAGCGGTCATCACGACCGCCACCGACCAGAACGCAAGGACCGGTGCCGGTGAAGGCGGTGGTGATGTCGGCGGCGACGCTGCCCACCGGCACGTTGCCGACGGCTGCCGAGTAGGCGAGCGCGGCATCGACGATGGTCTTCACGGCTGCCACCCGCGGGTACGTGGCGACGAGGGTGGCGTCGGGGGTGGTGGTGCGAGCGACGTTCGCAACGGTGTACGAAGCAACGGCGTGCGTGGTGGTGTCGACGGTGAGCACCACCTTGCCGACGTTCTCGCCGTAGGAACCGGTCTGCAGCAGCGGGCGAGTACGAGTGGGGTCGCCGGGAACGGGGCCGTCCCAGGCATAGGCCTTGTGGGTGTGGCCGGTGAAGATCGCGTCGACGAGGGCGCTCGTCTGGTTCACGATCTTGGCGAACATGCCACCCTTGGCGAGCTCCTGAGCGAGGGAGGACGGGGGTGTGCCGTCGGATGCGCCCTCGTGGTACTCGGCGACCAGGATGTCGGCTTCACCGTTGGCCGGGTTGCCATCGCTGAGCTCAGCGGCAACTCGGTTCACCGCGTCGACGGGATCGCCGAACGTGAGACCGACGACGCCGCCGGGTGAGACGAGCGAGGGGGTCTCCTGCGTGACGGCGCCGATGACACCGACGGTCTGGCCACCGACGCTGAGCAGCGCGTACTGGGGCAGCACGGTGTCGCCGCCGCTGTCGTAGATGTTGGCCGCGAGGAAGGCGAACTGCGCGTTGGCGCCACCATTGATGATGCGGCCGGTGAGATCGAGAAAGCCTTGATCCAGCTCGTGGTTGCCCACGGCGGAGGCATCGAGGTCGAGCGCGTTGAGCACGTCGATCGTCGGTTGATCACCTTGGACAGCGGATGCGAACAAGCTGGCACTGACGTTGTCGCCGGCGGCGAGCAGGGCGGTGTTGGCCTCGCCGGCGGCGGCCCGGAGCATTTCGACGGTGCCGGCCCACTTGACGGTGTTCGCGTCGATGCGGCCGTGGAAGTCGTTGATGTTGAGGAACGTCAGGTCGACCTGGCCGGGGCCGGCAACGGCCGGCGCGGCACTGGTGGGGGAGTGGACGGTGACGAGGCCGGCGGCTGCGGCAACGACGCAGACGACACCCCAGCGCCGGGTACGGGACGATCTCATGAGCTCACCCTTCGAAAAGAAGTTGTAGGGAAACCGGCAACACCCCCACCCAGGCGCTGTCGGACGTGATCCTATGCCCGTTGCGAAACCCCCCTGAACGGCGTCCGGGGCGGCCGCGTCGGACGGTGCCGAGGCTGGCCTATGGTGGGCGCATGAAGGAGCTCATCTACCACCGCCTGCTGTTGCCCGCCGTCGCCGCCAACGCCGACCGTCCCTGTGCCACCAATGCCGGTACCGGCGTGGGCACCACGTTCGCCGAGCACCTGCACAACGTGAGCACGACCATCGGCGGCTTGCAGAGCCTTGGCGTCGGCCGCGGCGACCGGTTCGCGGTGATGACGCTCAACTCTGTCGAGTACCTCGAGCTGTACCACGCTGCGTTCCTCGGCGGCGGCGTGGTCAATCCGCTCAACCTCCGCTTCGCGCCCAAGGAGCTGGCGTACGTGCTGCGCGACTCGGGCACCAAGGTGTGCTTCGTCGACGCCATCTTCGCCAACCTCATCGACTCGGTGAAGGAGGAGGCCGGTCTCGAGCACGTGGTGCTGGTGGGCGGCGGCGACGTGCCCCACACGGTCAGGCACGCCGATCTGCTCGCCGCGGCCGACGCCGTCATCCCCGACGAAGGCGAAGAGACCGATCCGGTCGTGCTGATGTACACCGGTGGTACCACCGGCCTGCCCAAGGGCGTGCTGCTCGACCAGCGTGCCGAGATGCTCAACGCGTACCACGTGTTCACCCGCCTGCAGTTCGATCGCAGCACCGTCAACCTCATCCAGACCCCGATGTTCCATGCCGCGTCGATGTTCGGGGTGCTGGGTGGGCCGGCACAGGGTGCGCACTCCGTGATCCAGCCGATGTTCGAACCGACGGCCGTGATGAAGACGGTGCGTGCCTACCAGCCCACCAGCACCGTCATGGTGCCGACGATGATCGGCATGACCATGGCCCACCCCGACTTCACGCCCGACGGGCTGAGCAGCTTCACCGACCTGGTCTACGGCGCCTCGCCGATGCCGCAGGCCTTGCTCGAGAAGCTGCTCGCGCTGTACCCCGACACCAACATCTGGCAGGGCTACGGCATGACCGAGAGCTCCAGCGTGCTCAGCTTCCTCGGCCCCGACGAGCACCGCGCCGGCGGCAAGTACCTGCGCTCCGCCGGCAAGCCGGCGATGGGGGTGGTGTTCTCCATCCAGGACGACCATGGCAACCTGCTGCCCGTCGGCACGCCGGGCGAGGTGTGCGCACGTGCCGGCAACTTCATGATCGAGTACTGGAACAAGCCCGAGGCCACGACCGAAGCCTTTCGCGGCGGTTGGTACCACAGCGGCGATGCCGGCTACCTCGACAGCGACGGGTACCTGTACCTGGTCGACCGAGTGAAGGACATGATCGTCACCGGTGGCGAGAACGTGTACTCCACCGAGGTCGAGAACGCGGTGGCATCGCATGCCGCCGTGCTGCAGGTGGCGGTCATCGGCATTCCCAGCGAGCAGTGGGGTGAAGCCGTGCATGCGGTGGTCGTGCTGAAGGAGGGGCTCACTGCCACCGCCGCCGAGCTCATCGACCACTGCCGCGAATGGATCGCCGGTTACAAGCTGCCCAAGAGCGTCGAGTTCCGCACCGAGCCGCTGCCGCTGTCGGGCGCGATGAAGGTGCTCAAGAAGGATCTGCGCGAGCCGTACTGGGAAGGCCACGACCGCAAGGTGAACTGAGCCGTCCACCCGGCACGCACGCAGCCCGTGCGAGGCCCCGGTATACAGTCCGGCTGATGCCCGTTCCAGCCCGGCCGATGCCCGTGTCAGCCCGGCCGATGAGGGAGTGGTTGGTGGCGGCCGATGATCGGACGGGCGCGTTCGAGGTGGCCGCTCTGCTCACGGCGGTGGTCGGCCCGATCACCGTGAGCGTGGGTCGCGCCCCGGACGGCAGTGGCGTGGTGGATCTGGGGTCGCGGGCCGCGACCGTGGTGGCTGCCGGCGACCGCGCGCGCAGCGTGGACGACACCCCCTCTCGTTGGACGGCGCACAAGATCGACTCCACGTTGCGCGGCCACTGGGCGGCGGAGCTGTCGGCGCGTCGAGCCGCGACGGGCCGCCGGCTGGTGCTGCTGCCCGGGTGGCCGGAGATGGGTCGCACATGTGTAGGAGGCCAGGTGCTGGTGCACGGCGAGCCGATCGGGAGCCCGCTCGACGCGCTGCCGGGGGCTGCGCTGCTGGCCGATGCCGACGCGCTGCGGGCCTGGTTGCGGGGAAGCGGCTCGATGGCCGTGTGCGACGTACCGGATGCCGTGTCGCTGAGCGACCTGGCACGCGAGTTGGCGGAAGCCGACGTGTTGCTCGCCGGGCCGGCCGGCCCCCTCGGAGCGGTGTTCGCTGCCAGGTTGGGCACGCGCCCGAACGTGCCGACGCCGTCAATCGCCGGCACGGCGATGGTCGTGTGCGGGAGTGCCAACGCCGTGTCGCGCGAACAGATCCTTCGGTTGGCTGCCGCGCGGCCCGACATCGAGATCGTGTCGGCCCCGGCAGCGCAGGGGCCGTTGCACGCCGACGTCGCCGCCGACCTCGCAGCACGCGCCCGCGGCCGGTTCGAGTCGTGCGCTCCCGACAACCTCGTGATCATCGGTGGGGACACGGCTGCGGCGTTCCTGGGTGATGCCCCGCGACGGGTGGGCGGCTTCGCGGCGACGGGCATGCCATGGAGTCGCGCCGCCGACGACTCGGGGCCGCTGGTGATCACCAAGGCCGGCGGCTTCGGCGATGCCGATGCGCTGGTGCGGTTGCTCGCCGAGGCGCGGTGAGCCGGCGCTACCGTACGACCGATGAGCGCTTCGCGAGACCGGGAATGAGCGCACCGCTGGCGATCACCATGGGTGATGCCTCCGGCATCGGGCCCGAGATCGTGCTGCGCCGCTTCTGCGAGGGCGGCCTCGGCGACGACGTCGTCGTGTACGGCGACGCTTCGATCCTGCGGCACGGCGCATCGTTGCTGGGGCTCGATGTCGACTGGG
>MTKY01053893.1_pt1 | contig 11337 bp, 7 predicted proteins | sample 1042731 | NCBI WGS metagenome assembly MTKY01 (sample SAMN06212206, study PRJNA360538) | anaerobic digester metagenome | biome: Wastewater treatment plant; material: sludge; isolation source: anaerobic digester fed with sludge from wastewater treatment plant | place: Denmark: WWTP Soeholt ... | reverse complement strand
GCGGCGATGCGCTGCACGCGGGCATCGCTCGCGCCGTAGGGATAGGACAGGATGCGCACCGCGTGGCCCAGGCCGTCTTCCAGGGCCGCCTTCGACTGGGCAAGCTCGCGGGCGACCTGCGCATCGTCCAGGTGCGTCAGGCGCGGATGAGTCAGGGTGTGCGAGCCGAACTCGACCCCCAGGCCGTCTAGCTCGCGCACCTGCTCCCACGAGAGCAGCGGCGCGGCGGCGTGCCCTCCCTGCCCGGCCCAGTCGCTGGCCAGCCCGACGCGCCCGGCCACCAGAAACACAGTCGCGCCGAAGCCAAGCTGCGCCAGAACCGGATAGGCGGCGGTGTAGAAGTCGCGGGTGCCGTCATCAAAGGTGAGCACGCAACGGCGGTCGGGCAGGCGCATACCCCCCTTCCAGTAACGCAGCGCGTTGCCCAGGCTCAGGGAGTGGTAGTCGGAACGGGCCAGCCGGGCCATCTGCCGCTCGAATGCCTGGGGCATCACCGCCAGCCGGCGCGGATCGCGCTCCACCGGCACGTCAGCGACCTGGTGATAGAGCAGAATGGGCAGCATGTTCCTCTTCATGGTGATGCGTCACTCCACCCAGGGCGCGAGCATCTGCGCCTGCAACTTCCGCCTGCCGCCCGCCGTCCACAGAGCCAGCATCAGCAATGCCACGCCATAGACCAGAGCACCCGCGCTGACCGTCAGCAGCAGCCAGCGGTCGCCCACCAGCAGCAGGAAGGCAGCCATGACCGCGCTGGCTAGGGTCGGCTTCCACATCGGCCCGATCAGCGAAATGCCGGACAGCAGCCGCGCGATGGGCACGTAGTGCAGCACGAAGTCAAGCATCTGCGACAGCAGCGTATTGACCGCCGCGCCGATCAAGCCGAAGCGGTCAATCAGCACCAGGCCCAGCACAAACCACAGCAGCGTATTGGCCGCGACGATTTGCAGCGAGAGCTTCTCGCGCTCGCTGGCCCACAGCACGCGGCCCAACACCTGGGTGAACACGCGGAAAATCTCCGACCAGATCAAGATGCGCAACGAATCGCTCGCCTGCAGAAAGTCCACGCCGTACACCAGCCGCAGGGCCTGCTCGGCCAGAATGAACAGGCCCACGACGAAGGGCAGCGTCACCATTTGCAGAAGCTCAATCGCGCTCTCCGATAGGCGCTTGAGCACCCCCAGGCCGGACTCAAAGCCCCGGCACATGACCGGGAAAATGGCGACGCCTACACTCTCGCTTATCAGCAGCAGCGGCAGCGCGAACTGCATCGCCGCGTTGTACAGCCCGGCTTCCACTTCGGTCGCCAGCTTGGACAGCAGGACAACGTTGAGGCTTGTTCGGATCGCCAGAATCAAGTTGATCCCCAGGAAGGCCGTCGCCTGTCTGACGATCAGCCACGACTGGTGCAGGCTGAAGCTGGACTGTGGGGCTGAGATGCGGCGCACGACCCACCACCACTCGATGATCGCGGCCAGCACGAAGGCGAGATCCAGCACCAATATCAGCGGGTATAGGCCGTAGCCGCGCGCCAGCAGCACAACCGCCAGGACGACCTTGAACCCATTCGCTGGCACGTTGGCGTAGACGATGTAGTGCATCTTCTCCCACGCCTGAAACACCGCCTCGCTGATGGCCATCAGTGCGCTGGGGATCAGGCCCAGGGCCAGCAGCAGGATCACCGCTGTGGTCTGCGCCGAATAGCCCATCAGCAGCGTGAGGGCCAGCATGGCCAGCAGCGACACCGCCGACGACAGCAAAGCAGCGCCGACGCCGTTCACCAGCAGCGATGCCGTCTTGGACTTGTCGGCAGCAACCTCGCGCGTGATCAGCGTCTTCAGCCCCGTGACGGCGATCACCCGGAAGGCGTGGAACAGGGTCAGCCCAACGGTCATCTGGCCGAAGGCGTAGGTGCCCAGATAGCGCCCCACCAGCAGGTAGAGGATGAACGTGGACATGCGGTTGGCAACATCGGTGGCCAGCAGCGAGGCAACGTTGCCAGCCAGCAGGCGCAGCGTGCGCATCGCCCCCCTGCCCGGCGGGATGCCCTCAGCCGCCGGAACAGTATCACCCTGCAGGCTGTGCGACATGGTGCTCACTCCCATCCATCAGACTCATCGCCGTAACCAACCCAATCACCAACCACAAGCCCTGCACCTGCGGGCGGTCGTTATAAAGCTCAACCATCATGTGCGTCATCTGGCCCACCAGCGCGGCGGCCAGCCCCAGCCCCAGCGGAGACAACAGCCGATCCTGCCAGCGCCAGCAGTGCCAGCCCCGGTACACTCCCGACAGCAGGAACCACAGATAGGCCAGCAGCCCGCCTATGCCGATCTCCGCCCAGACGAGCAGGTACTTGTTGTGCACCGTGTAGAGCCACAGCGCATCGTCTTCGCTGTCCTGCAGCAGCAAGTAGTCCTCGACGATCAGCGCGTAATTGTTGGCGCCGATCCCCCGGATAGGATCATGCTTGATCGTGTCCAGGGCGACCTCGACCAGCACCAGCCGCGACTCGGCGGCTCCCTCGTCATCACCGAACAGCCGATCCCGGATTTTTCCGTAGAAGACCCCCAGCAAGAGCGCTGCGCTCAGCACAATGACGATGGGCACCGCCGGGGGCAGCCAGCCGCGATAAAGCGCGACCGAGCACAGCAGCGCCGTCGAGATGGCAAAAGCGAGCCACCCCCCGCGCGAAAGCGTGAACACCAGCGCCACCCCGCCCAACACGAATGCCAGGATCGCCAGCCAGTGACGCCCGCGCGATCCAGGAATCATCAGGGTGCTCAGCGCCAGCGCCAGCAGAAAGCTGAGGAATCCCCCGGTGCTGTTCGGCGACCCGAACGTGCCCCCGGCCCGGCCTCCTTCGCCTATGCGCATGATGATCGGCCCGATCTCGATGTTGCGCCCCACCAGGCGAACACCGATAACCGTCAGGCTCTCGAACAGCAGGCCGATCAAGAGCGCCGTGACAAAGAACATCACCTCGTTCGGGGTCTTGACTGTGGCGATCACATAGATGAACAACAGGAAGACCTGCCCCAGCAAAAAGATCTCGCGCAGCGAGAGCTTGGGGTCGCGAGCGCTGCCGAGCGACAAGATGATGAAGAAGAGGTACACCGCCGCCGGAAGCCATGTTCTGAGCGGCGGCCATGCAAACTCAGTCTTGCGGGCCAGGGCCGGGGCCAGCCACATGAAGTAGAGCAGGATCAGGCAGGCTGTGGTCGCCGAGAAGTTAAAGCCCCCCAGCCCGCCCAGCGTGTCGAACCACTCGCGGTAGCGCAGGCTGATGTCCACCGGAATGAGCGTGTCCAGCACGATGATGATCAGCAGCAGCCGGCGCACATTGGGAACGACCATCATGGCGAAGGGCACCACACACGCACCCAGCAGCAAGACAGACCATTTGGTCGGGAGCAACGAGGCGCAGAGGATGCAGACGCCCAGGAGCAGGCCGGTGACGCTGGCGGCTATCCCCGTGACAGCAGCCTCGCGGCCCGGTACAACCTTGCGTGCGTGCTCCAACAGCGTTGCCACCACGCTGACCTTCCCTCTCAGCTAGTCCCGCTTGCCAAAGTGCTTCGTCGGGGCGCGTCGCCATAGAACAGTATCCTCACCGGCCCGGTGCCCTGGGACTTCACCAACTGTCTCACGTGTCCGCTTGTCCCTCGGTGTCCGCCGGCCCCGCTGCACCGGCAGCGCGCGCCCGCGCCTGCTCGATCCACCCATCGTGGTGGATGCGCCTGAGCGTGACCGGCGGCCCCAGCTTGCGCACCAGCGCCTCCGGGTCTTGCCCGGCCAGATCAGCGAACGTCCAGATGTCGCACTCGTGCAGGGCGCGCTCCAGCACCGGGCCGATCCCCTTGATCTCGGTCAGGGGGTCCTTCCGGGGTGCGCTGCCCTGCCCGTTCGAGGAAGGGGCAGGCCCACTGGACTCGCCTAGCGGCTTGGCCAGCATTGATCGCAACTGGTCGTGCGGAAGTGCCCTGATCGAACGGCGAGTCCTGCGGTAGTGGCGATAGTAGCGGTCGCTGGTTTCTTTCTCCGCCCAGGTGATTGCCACGCCAAGCAAGTGCGCGCCCGCGTGATGCAACATCTCCAGGGTGGCGCGCAGGTCTTGGCGGCGCGTCCGGTGACAGCGAACCACCAGCAGCACGCCATCGGCCAGCGCCGCCAGCGCAGCGGCATCGGCGGCGGCCAGCAGCGCCGGCGTGTCCACCAGCACGATGTCGAAGCGCCCTTTCAAGTCCTCCAACAGCGCGGCCATGCGCGGCGAGCTGATCAGCTCAGCAGCCAGAAACGTGGGAGGGCCGCTGGTGATCACCGGCACGCCGGAGAAGGGGTCCTCCTGGATCGCGTCGGCGAGCGCGACCTCGCCCACCAGAACGTCGGCCAGCCCCCGCTCATTGGGCAGGCGAAAGCGCCTGTGAATGGCCGGACGGCGCAAGTCCGCGTCCACCAGCACCACACTCCGCCCTGCCTGAGCCAGGCTCACGGCCAGGTTGGCGCTCACAGTGGACTTGCCCTCACCCGGCCCGCCGCTGGTGACCAGAACGACGCGCAGTTCCTCCGCCTGGATCGCGCTGAGGAACTGGGTGCGCAACTGGCGGAAGATGTCCGTGTAGGGGTGCTTGAAGAACAAGAGTCCGCGCCGCTTGCGCCAGCCCGCGCCGGGAATCTTGCCCAGGACGGGCAGGCCCACGCTGGTGGCTATCTGGGCGGTCGAATGCAGCCGCGTGTCCAGGTTCTCGGCGACGAAGGCCAGCCCCAGGCCCCCCACCAACCCCAGCACAGGGCTGACCAGCACAAACAACAGTTTGTTCGGCGAGGCAGGAGACTCAGGCTTTTCCGCCAGCTCGAAGATGGAGACAGGGTGCACCTGCATCGTCTCTGTCGGCGCGTCGGACGTGACGCCGGTTTGCGCAATCGCCCACTCGTAATAGGCAGCGCTTTCGTCTATCAGAATGATGGCCAGCGTATTGGCGATAAGCTGCGCCTTTGCCGGATCGTGATCCGTCGCCACGATCTGCAGAAGCTCAGTCTCACCTACGACTCCGACCGCGACATCAGGCTTCTTATCCAGCCCAAGCCGCTCTTTGACTTGGTCCAGAACCGGCCCGCTGGTGGCGATCTCGGTGTACGTGTTCATCAGGCGCACCGTGTAGCGGATGTCGTATTGCAGGTAGTTGGCGGGTCCGACGGTGGCAGTCAAGACGCGCAGCTTGGCCACGGCCTGGTAGGAGGAGGGAATCTGCGAGCTGCCGATAATGACCACTACCACCGTGATGATGGTCGTCCAGAAGACAACCCACTTGCGCCGGGCAAGGACTTTAAGATAGTCACGCAGTTCCACAGCCACCCCCACAGGAATCGCTAAGGTCTACTGACCTCATGCAGCCGGACACGATCATCGAGACTGTGGCTTTCGGCGCTCCAGCGAGATTACGCTGGCGCGCGAGCTCGTCTGGCACGGGCTGGCTCGTAGCCAGGTCAGCGCAGCGAACGCCGTACTGAAGATCAGCGGCGGATTCGCTCGTGGCAGCCAGCATCCGCAGCGTCGCGGTCGCCTCATAAGTGCCTTTCCGCAGGTTCGCCCACCCAGGGACACTGCTCTGCTGCCCCCGGCACTTGACGGACAGCTTGCAAGTGGACGGCGGTTGCGCGCTGCTCACCAGTACCACCGGAGCAACGGCGGGAGCGCCAACGACTCCCCATCCGCGCCGTTCCGACTCTTGACGGCAGTGTATCCTTGTCGGTTGAAACTCATCACACAGGGATGGGGGGCACACGGCAGCCAGTACCCACTCCATTTCAACCGAATTCGATACACTACCCTCTTGACACAGGCCGAGAATCCCACCGCCTCTTGCCTTCCTGATGCGTCTACGAAGCGATCAAACAGCCCAACGATCTCTTGATGCCATGAAGGATGAGGACAGACCATCACCGATGAGCTTGATCGCTTCCCACTGACCCAACCCAGCTATCCGGAATTGGAATTCACAGCCAGCGCCGGATGGGCCTGATCATCATTCTCCTTGCCTCCGCACTGCGGCTTTGCCACCTTCTCAGATACCAGGTTGTCTTTGAAATCGTAGAGTCCGTCCCGCACCGCCCAGCGCCCATCTCCACCAGGACAAACCAGCTGATCGCCCTCCGCGTACAAAAGAGCACCGCACAGTGGGCACTTGAATAGAGGGCCATCCAGAGCAGCAGGAGGCGTGCTGCCGGTCGCGACATTCAGCGTGAAGACGCTCGGCGAGTAGAGGGCGATCTGTCCGGTAGGCTGTATCAGCCGATCCAGGGCAACGAGCACGTTGGCGGGCACCAGGCGTTTCAGGGTGGTAGCACGAAAATAGGAGACCGCCAATTTGCGCCGGGTTTCGAAGCCGCATTCCCGCAGGCAGCGCGCCATGTGAGTAGGATGAAAATTGAAGTAAAGCTCATAAAACTCGACCGGATCGCAATCGAACGGACTCCAGTCCTGGCATCTGAGCCAGTAGCGCAAGATAGCCTTGAGATGGTGCTTGCTGGCGTATTCGAGCACAAACGGCGCGCCGGGAGCCAGGACGGCACGGATCTGCCGCAGCGCAGCGCACACGTCAGCCATGTGGTGGATCACCCGCTCCATCACGGCGGCGTCGCAGCTTCCGTCGGCCAGGGGCAGGCGGTAGATGTCCGCAGCGACGTAGATATAGCGGTCTTCTCTTCCCAGGCGCGCCTGGGCGTCGCGCAGCATCGTGCGCGAATAGTCCAGGACAATGACCTGATCGTAGCCGCCAAGCTCGCGGGTCATCCGCCCGAAGCCCGCGCCCAGGTGAACCACCCGGCGTCCACGTGGCGGGAGCAGACGGCGCAGCGCGATGCGCTCTGTCTGATCTTCGTAGTAGCGAGGCTTGGTTCCCCAGAAGCGGTCGGGATAGTCCGACCCCTCATAATCACAAACTGGTGGCGTGTCCATACATGAGCTTAGCCTCCAATGCTCCTTGGGTTACTAGCGGATGGGTATCCTTTGCTAGGGGTGCCAGCTCTGCCAGGCGAAAGAGACTGGCGGAGCGCATCCCCAGCCCTTCCGGTCAGGTGATCCGGCACTGTCTTGTCCGTGAGCAACAGGTCTGTAAGCTGTGGCAAGAGCGCCCGTGCCTGCTGGATACAGGACACAGGAAGGTGAGCCTGGATGTCAAGTCCAGGAGTAGCGGAGAGCACCCGCACCCAGTCCGCTGAGTGACAGACGCTGCTTGGGCAGAGGTGCCCCAGCAGTTGCCGCCGCGCGCCGGTGTGCGAGTCTGCGGTGATGACGGACATAGCCAATCCCTCACGATGGCTTGCTGCCGCCTGACGAATCGTACCTCTGCAACCGCCCTTCACGCCAAAAAACGAGGCGTTCCCGACCATGACCAAAGTGCTGCGCCCTGACTGAGAAACCGTTTGAAAACCTCACCCCCCGCCTCCCTCTCCATACACGGGGGGGAGTTATTTTGGGGTTAAGTCCCCTCTCCGCGTGTGGAGAGGGGATTTAGGGGTGAGGTAAGCCCACAGATCAGGACTTCTCAAATGGCCTCTGACAGACCCCTGTCGAAAGTCAAGGGGCAGCCCGAACGGTGGCGACCGTGTCGCGCCGTTCCTCGGCTACCCCTGCCGCGATCGCTAAGGTCTGCTGACGGCGTGCAGCCGGATGTGGTCAGCGAGAAATGTCTTGATCGTATCGGCGACGTAGGCGACATGCGCGGGCGTTAGCTCGGCGTACATCGGCAGCGAGAGCATTTCCCCGGCGCTGTGCTCGGTCACCGGAAAGTCGCCCACGCCGTAGCCCAGGTCGCGATGGGCGGCCTGCAAGTGGATGGGCACCGGATAGTGGATGCCCGTGCCAATGTGCCGCTCATTCAGGTGGGCCTGTAGCTCGTCGCGGGCGATGGTGCGGATGACGTACAGGTGCCACACCGCCTCGGAGTAGTTGGCTTCCACCGGCAGGCGGATGCCGTTGCCGCCTAGCAACTGCTGGTACAGCCGGGCGTGAGCGCGCCGCGCGGCGTTCCACTCGTCAAGATACTTCAGCTTGACGCGCAGCACGGCGGCTTGCAGCGTGTCCAGCCGCCGGTTGTAGCCCAGCAGGTCGTGGTGATATTTCGCACTCTGGCCGTAGTTGCGCAGCTTGCGCACCGTCTCGGCAATGTCGGCGTCATTGGTCACCACCATGCCGCCGTCGCCGAACGCGCCCAGGTTCTTGGCAGGGTAGAAGCTGAAGGCGGCGGCGTGGCCCATCGAGCCGGCGCGCCGTCCTTTGTAGCGCGCGCCGTGCGCCTGGCAGGCGTCCTCGATGACGATCAGGTTGCGCTGGTGCGCCAGGGCCAGGATCGGCTCCATGTCGGCGGGCTGGCCGAAGAGGTGTACCGGTATGATCGCCCGCGTGCGCGGCGTGATCGCCTCTTGAACCTGAATAACGTCGAGCGTGTAGGTGTAGGGGTCTATGTCCACGAGCACCGGACGCGCGCCCGTATAGCTGATGGCGAAGGTCGTGGCGACGAAGGTGTTGGCCGCCGTGATCACTTCGTCGCCGGGGCCGATGTCATAGGCGCGCAGGATCAGCTCCAGGGCCGAAGTCCCCGAATCCACGCCCACTGCGTGTGCCACTTCGCAGTACGCGGCGAACTCCTGCTCGAACAGGGCCACTTCCTCGCCGAGGATGTAGCTGTTCGAGCGCATCACTCTAGCCAGCGCCTCGTCAATCTCCTGCGCAAGTGGCAGGCGCTGGGCAGTCAGATCAATGAACGGCACCCGTACTGCTTCGGCGCTCATAGCTGCTCTCCATGACGACTCGGGCCGGCTTGTCCTCGGCCTGCTCCCACTCAAGCTCGACCGGCGCGCCACGCTGCGCTATCGAGCGCCCTACTGCTTCCATCACCCGCACGACGTTCAGCCCTTCATGGCCGTTGGTGAGCGGCGGGCAGCCCTGGCGCACGCACTCGATGAAGTGCTGGCACTGCGTCTTGAGCGGCTCGCCAAAGTCAATGGTCGGGCTGGTGATCTCGCCGTCGCGGATGGAGAAGTGATACTCCCCGTAGCTGGCTGGCTCCGACTCGACCGGCGGCGCGGCAATGCCCTTGTCGAAGATGCGGACGCGCTCCAGCGGGTTGAGGTCGTCGAAGACGATGCGCTTGTCGCTGCCGACGACGACCACTTCGCGCACTTTGAGCGGATCCGCCCAGCTTACGTGCACATGGCCCAGCACCTTGTTGGGATAACCCAGCACGATGAAGCCGACATCTTCGCGGCAGTTGTGCAGCACCTGCGTGCCCACCGCGCTGACCCATTCGGGCCGCGCGCCGAGCAGGTAGTTGAAGATGGACACGTCGTGCGGAGCCAGGTCCCACAGGGCGTTGACATCGAAGCGCACCGGGCCGAGATTGGTGCGGCGCGCGTACAGGTAATACAGCTCGCCCAGCGCACCCTCGTCAATGTACGACTTGATCTTGCGGACGGCGTTGTTGTAGAGGAAGATGTGCCCCACCATCAGCGTGACACGCCGGGCCGCAGCCAGATCAACCAGCCGTTGCGCGCGCTCGGTAGAGGTGGCCATCGGCTTCTCGATCAGCACGTGCTTACCGGCTTCCAGGCAGTGGCGGGCCACGTCGTAGTGCGCAGTGGCGTTGGTGCAGACCACCACCGCGTCAACACCGGGCAGGCGCAGTGCCTCTTCCAGATTGGTCGTCAGCACAGGCTCCGGGAAGCGCCGCCGCAGATCATCCAGACGCTCGGCGCGCTGGTCGCACAGGGCCACCACGCGCGTTTCGGACATCTCGGTGAAGTTGCGAACGTAGTTCACCCCCCAGTACCCGCACCCCACAATCAGCAGTCCCAGTTGATCACCCATCACACACCTCGCTGGTTCCAACGCTCAGAGCACCCTCACCCAGCACCTCGCCCCGACAACACCGCTAGCGGGGTCCGCAGCAGGATTACGGTATCGAGCCACGGCGATTGGTTGCGGACATACGCGATGTCCAGTCGCATCTGTTCGTCAAACGGGTTCGCGCAGCGCCCAGAAACCTGCCACAGGCCGGTCACCCCAGGCGTGGCAGCCATGCGCTCCTTGTGCCAGTCCTGATAATCGTCGAACTCGTACTGCGGGACGGGGCGCGGCCCGACCAGGCTCATCTCGCCGCGCAGGACGTTGAAAAACTGCGGCACCTCGTCCAGGCTGATGCGGCGCAGGACGCGGCCCACGCGCGTCACGCGCGGATCGTCCACCAGCTTGTAGATCGGCGAGCCGCTGATCTCTGCCGCGTCCGCCGCACCCGACGTGTAAGCGTGGATGTACTGCTCGTGCAGCGCCGGATCAGCGTCGCAGACCATCGAGCGGAACTTGATCATGCGGAAGCTGCCGATCTCCCAGACCGTGCGCCCGCCAACGGTGCGCCGGCGACTGCCGACGCGCTCTTGCACGAAGAAGACGGGGCCGGGGGTATCCAGCTTGATCAGGACGGCAATGAGGAGTAGCAAGGGAGAGAGACATAGCAGGAGGAGGCAGGCGAGGGTGATGTCCACTGCCCGCTTGCACAAGAAGTAGAGACGTCGATCTGCTTGGATAGCAGATACCACCGTCTGCGCCTGCATCATCCCTCATGCCTCCTCTCGCCAACCCCGTGCCCTAGGGCCGCCATTACCCCCGTCAGACACAGAGAGACGAGATCGCTAGAGGTGCTGCCGCACGTCCAGAGTGCAGCGCATCTTTGCCGAATGCACTTTTCGGGTGAGGATGAATAGACTTGGCGATTGCCAGACCGGATGGCCCGCCATGAAGCGCAGCTTGTGAGAAGATCGGTCAACCAGCAGCGCGCTGTGACATGGCACAGAGCTTCGATGGTGAGTGCGATGCGGCGTACTGAGGGAAGAGGGGCGCAGCACCCGCTTACTGGCCGTCACAGTTCCCCTGGTACGTCGTGTGAGCGCTCAGGCGCTGTCGGCTCCATCCGGTATGGCTTAGCTTGACGGACGAGATACCCACGAATCTCCCAACATTTCAGTGCTACTGAAGCCTGCCAGCTCTGGCGAGCCAGGGCTGTATCAGCCTTCGCTCTTATCATAGCACAGTTTAGTGATTTGATAATAGAAGAAAGAGTATAGTTTCACCAGGAGCGTTGAGGCATCGTGAAATTAGTAAAAGGTTGGCCGAGTTCAATGACCAGCTAGCGGAGGAGCACTCCCGTAGACAACCGGAAAAAGGCGGCCCACCGTTGCATTAAGAGGCGGATTTGGGGCTGGCTCCTGCGCGGCGGGTTTTGATCCGATCGCCCTGGCTGGGGCAGTGTATCCTTGTCGGTTGAGACTCGTCACACAGGAATG
>MTKY01051976.1_pt1 | contig 11342 bp, 11 predicted proteins | sample 1042731 | NCBI WGS metagenome assembly MTKY01 (sample SAMN06212206, study PRJNA360538) | anaerobic digester metagenome | biome: Wastewater treatment plant; material: sludge; isolation source: anaerobic digester fed with sludge from wastewater treatment plant | place: Denmark: WWTP Soeholt ... | reverse complement strand
AGCCGCCCCGCCCGGTGGAAGCGGAGCGAGAGCCTGGAGGAATCAGGCTGGTGTTCAGCAAGCGCGTGGATCCTGCCTCGGCGGGCGATGTCCGGAACTACACGCTCAACTCCGGGCAGGTTCTCTCGGCCAAAGTGGATGGCAATATCGTTCATCTTCGTGTGCCCGGAGCGGAGTCAGGGTTGATAGTCACGGCCTCAAGCATCAGCGATGACACTGCTCGGAGGCTCTATCACGACAAGCCTCCGTGCGTGATGAGGGACGCCGTTCGTATTCCGGTCAAGTAATCACAAACGTCTGGCTGATTTGCGTTGCGCGGCTTGCGCACGGATGCTATAATGCCGGTGCGAAATGTCGGCAAGGAGCTGAACAAGGGTGCTGTACCGAATCCTGACAGCAGTGGTGGGCATACCTCTTGCCTTTGTACTGGTGTTTTGGCCTGGCGGGATTCCATTTGCGGTTGCGATGGGCACCGTTTCCATCCTTGGCGCAATCGAGTTCTACAGGGGTGTGCGTAAGGTCGGCGCAAGGCCGGTCGAGTGGGCGGGATTGCTCGCCGTGCTCTTCTTCGTCTTCTCCGCTCGAACGTTTCGTTACGCGGATGGAACAACCATCGGCGCCATCTTTCCCACCGCCCTTACTCTTCTGCTGATTCTGTCGTTTACCGTTGAGATGATCCGCCGCGAGCGCGCCCCCATCGTTAACGTCGGCTCCACTGTGTTCGGGGCGATTTACGTCGGCTGGCTGATATCACACCTCGTCGTTCTACGCGGCGTACACTTGGGCGTGCCCGAGATCGACCTTCGCCACTGGAACCCTCTGGGAGACCCGGGCGCGTCCCTCGTCATGCTTACATTCGTCGGGACTTGGGCGTGTGACACCGGAGCCTACTTCCTCGGCAGGGCCTTCGGCAAGACGAAACTCGCGCCAAAGCTGAGTCCGAACAAGACGTGGGAAGGCGCAGTCGGAGGATTCCTGTCCTCGATCGTTATCACCCTTGGCGCGGGCTACATCATCCATCTTCCGCTCGTGCATTCGCTTGCGCTGGGAGCCCTCTTCGGGCTGTTCACCCAGCTGGGCGACCTCTCCGAATCCACGATCAAGCGGGAACTCGGCATCAAGGATTTCGGCACGTTAGTTCCCGGTCACGGAGGCATCCTCGATCGATTTGACAGCGTCCTCTTCACCGGCCCCATCGCCTACTACTATGCCGTGCTTTTCCTGAACAACTGGCCCAGGTGACGCTTACCTGCCCCTTTCCCTCACAAGGCCATAGATCAGTGCGGCGACCACACCGCCCACCGCCGGAGCCAGCAGATACAACCACCACGCCGTGAACTTGCCTGCCGCGATCATCGGTCCCAGAGCCCTTGCGGGGTTGACCGCTCCTCCTGTCAGAGGGCCAGCGATCAGCACCGCCACGCCCAGCGCGAAACCAATCGCCAGCGGATGCGCGCCCTTGGTGGCCCTATCGTCGGTCGCTACTCCCATAATGACGAATACTAGCAGGAACGTCACCAGCGCCTCCACGAGGAACGCCGCGCCGATTGAGACCCCCGAAGCCGGAAACGTTGCTCCAAGTGCCGGCCCGCTCCTTGCCGGGTCCCCGAATGTCGCCCAGACCGCAAGTCCCGCGAGGATGGCCCCGGCAAACTGGGCGATCCAGTAGAGGACGACCCTGGCCCACGGGAACTTGCCGCCGACCGCGAGGCCGATGGTCACAGCCGGGTTGAAGTGCGCGCCCGATACGTGCCCGAGTGCTGCAACAAGCGCTGCCAGCACGAGCCCGAAAGTGAGTCCGACGGCCAGTGAGTTTGACGGCGCACCCGCGATTGGCAGGTTCAGCGCCGCCGCCACCGCAACCGCCGTGCCGGCAAATACCAGAAGAAATGTCCCAACAACCTCTGCAATCAGTGCCTTCGAAATGCTTCTTTCCTCTTCTGCAGGCATATCACACCTCCTGGCGCAGTCCGATTCGCAGATCTACGCGTCAGCATTATACCCCAGAACTCCTCAACGCGCGATTTTCCGCCTGAGGCAGGGTTCGCGGCCGCTGCTGCCGAAGGACTCATCAAAAGCCGATTAGGAGTTGCCGTGAACTGGAAAGTGGTTATGCCAATCGTCATCTGCGCTATTTGCCTCGCCTCTTGCGGTGCGAACTCACAGCCGCGTACCATCAAGGACATAGTCTACTCACGAGTCGGGAGCCGTGAACTCCACCTGAACCTCACGCTTCCGGCGGAGAAGCCGTCCAAACCGCGCGCCGCCGTGATCTGGGTCCACGGGGGTGGATGGTCGGGCGGAGACTATAAAGACGATCCCGGTGTTGCTTATGGTCTGTCTGATCTCGGCTACATCACCGGGACGGTAGAGTATCGTCTCAGCGGGGAGGCCAAATACCCGGCGCAGATCGAAGACTGCAAAGCCGCGATCAGGTTCCTAAGGAAGAACGCCGGCAAGTACGGCATCGACCCGAACCGCATCGGCGTCTGGGGCGGATCTGCCGGCGGGCATCTCGTAGCTCTGCTGGGCACTACAGCCGGCATAAAGCAGCTTGAAGGGGATGGGCGCAACCCGGGATTCCCCAGCCGCGTGCAGGCCGTGTGCGACCTGTTTGGGCCAACTGAGTTCACCGAAGACAGCATGCAGGAGTACATTCCCGATGTGGTCGGAATGGTCGAGGGGCTGCTTGGCGGACCTGTAAAGGATCGCCGTGGCCTGGCGCGCCTGGCGAGCCCTCTCGAATTCGCCTCCAAGGATGATCCTCCGTTCCTGATCCTGCACGGAGAGCAGGACACGCTGGTGCCGATGAGCCAGAGCGAGAAACTCCGCGATGCGCTCAAGAGGGTGGGCGTTGACGTGACGCTGGTGAAGGTCAAGAACGCCGGGCATGGCTTTGGGCCCCAAAGCGAGCCCAGCCCGGATGAGATCAAGCGAATCGTGCAGGAGTTCTTCAAGGACAAGCTCGGGCCGGCCGAGAGCTTGTAACTCCGCGCTGGGCGTGATATGCTTGCTTGAAGTGGACGCGCAAGAGCTGATCGACAAACTGGGGCTGAAGCCGCTGACGATAGAAGGCGGGTACTTCTTCGAGACGTATCGGAGCGATGAAATCCTCGCCGCCGGATCGCTCGACCCCCGCTACGGCGGCGACAGGGCCGTCTCGACAGCCATCTACTACCTGCTCGTGCCCGGCAATGTTTCCAAGCTCCATCGCCTTCGCTCCGATGAGATATTCCACTTCTACGCGGGCGACGCCGTCGAGATGCTGCAGCTCTTGCCCGACGGCTCGCACAGGATGGTTCTCCTTGGCAGCGACATCGCCCGGGGGCAGATGCCGCAGGTTGTCGTGCCGCGTGGTGTATGGCAGGGAGCAAGGCTGGTTCGCGGCGGCAAGTGGGCGCTGCTGGGCACCACAGTCGCGCCGGGTTTCGACTACGAGGATTTCGAAGCCGCCGATCGAGCGGAACTCATCCGCTGCTATCCCGAATGTGCCGATACTATAACAGAACTGACTGACGAACCCTCACGCTGAGCATCGCCAACAAGACGCGCATAAGGCGGGAGAGTCGGAACGGCGCCGGAAACGCCTGGCGCTCGTGGAAAGGCACTGAGTATGAGGAAATGGGTCCCTACGCTTATGCTTATCTTCTTCGCCGCGCGGGCCGGCGCATACACCGTTCCCTACGAGATGTGGATGGGGACATTCGTCGGTGACAGCAAAGTCGGATGGATGTCGCTCAATATCGAGGCCAACGAGTACGAAGGCATCAAGGGCTACAAGATAGCCACGGTCGTGAACAACCATCTCACCGTACTTGGCGCCGAGATGACCCAGCTCGTGGTTACAACCTGCTACACCGACCTCAAGTATGCTCCGCTCGCCGAGGAGCTCTCGATGTCCAGTGGCGGTAAGACCACCACTGTGAAGTCGAAGTTCGGCAAGCGCTCCATAGAATGCGAGATGTCCGCCGGCAGCGGGAACTCGACCATGTCTATACCTATTCCCGAGGGTACGCCGCTGACCGCCGACCCCATTTTCACGACTTCGGATGTATTTCCGGAGGTTGGCAAGGAATACGAGATGCGCTATTTCAATCCGCTGACAATGGCGCTCGAGGACCTGAAGATCAAGGTTGAGGCGAGGGAAAAGCTGACCGTTGACGGCAACGAGCACGACACAGTCAGGCTTCGAAACGTGACTCCGCTCGGCACTATGACGGTCTGGCAGGAGGCAGACGGCGCTGTCCTGCAGGTCGATGGCATGATGGGCATCAGAATGCTGCGGATGAGCCGCATGGAAGCCACGGCGGACGTAAAGGATACGGGCGATCTCGCCATTCTCACCTCCGCTGCATCCAGCAGGCCCATAGACAACCCCAGAGACGTGAAACACATGGAGGCGGTTGTCGTGGGGCTAGACGACGAAGCAATGCTCATATCGGACGCCCGCCAGAAGGCAAGCCAGGCGGAACCGCAGACTGCCCCGCCCTCCGCGAGCTTCAAGGTCACCGCGAGCAGGTTCGATGCCGCCAAAGCGGCGCTTCTGCCGATCTCGTCAGCGGAGCTGGCGGCCTACCTCAAGCCAACGCCGCCCTACATCGACTCCGGCGAAGAGAGCATCGTGCGGAATGCAGCCGAAATAGTGGGCAACGAGACGAACTCCTACCGCGTGTGCTCAAAGATCAGGGCCTGGATCTACGGCAATCTGAAGGTAGACGCCAAGATCGGCATTACCCGCTCGGGGTCGGATGTGTTAAAATCTAAGGTAGGTGTGTGCAGGGATTATGCAATCCTGTTCGCCTCGTTGGCGCGGGCTGCGAAAATCCCCACCAAAGTTGTATCGGGACTGATTTACACCGATGGCGCGTTCTACTACCATGCGTGGGTGGAATGCTACGTCGGGAAGTGGGTCCCGTTCGACGCGACACTGGCGAGCGATTTTGTTGATGCCACCCACATCAAGCTCGCGGAAGGTGACGCGACAACCATGTTCAGCCTGGCCAGAGTCATCGGCTCGCTGAAGGTGGAAGTGAAAGAGGCACGATAGCGATTAGCCGCCAAGATTTGTTAGCCCGCAAGCCTGGAGCATCCTGAGCTCAGTCGAAGGATCGAAAGGCGCGGCGGGCGTATAGAAGTGCGGCGAGGATTCTGTGATACGCTGCGCACTTGAGACTAGCAGCGTGGAGAGCCTGCGGAGCGAGAATGTTAGCCAGAGATTTCCTGACCGTTGCAGTATTCATAATCATCGGAATCGGCTTTGTGGTCGTGACGCTGCTTGCGTCAATGATCTTCAGGCCGCACAGGCCCAGCGATGAGAAGCGAACGACCTACGAATGCGGCGAGGAGCCGATCGGCCCGGCGTGGCTGCAGTTCCGTGTAGGTTACTACATCTACGCGCTCATCTTCCTCATATTCGATGTGGAGGCCGTGTTCATATTCCCCTGGGCCGCAGGGCTGTTGGGATTCTCGAAGACGCACGCGCTGGCGACGTTGGCGTTCGTGGACATGCTGATATTCGTGTCGATCCTGGCGGTAGGGCTCGTGTGGGCGTGGAAGAAAGGTGTTCTTGAGTGGAAGTAGATCCCAAGTGCACAAGTGAATGCAACATCGACCCCGGTGTTTCGGGATTTGAGCGTCAGCGGAAATCCCGAAACGAGAGGCCGGACCGCCCCTTTGACTATATCGAGCGCATCCCCGGCGGCACAATCGTCACGACCACCGTGGACAGGGTTTTCAACTGGGCGCGGGAAAGCTCGATGTGGTATATGCTCTTCGGCCTTGCGTGCTGCGCCATCGAAATGATGGCGGCTGGCGCGGCCCGGTTCGACCTGGACAGGTTTGGCATGATCTTCCGCGCGACCCCGAGGCAGAGCGATCTGATGATTGTTGCCGGGACCGTGACCAAGAAGATGGCCCCGAGGGTGAAGCGGCTCTACGAGCAGATGAGTGAACCGAGATACGTGATCGCAATGGGAAGTTGCGCCAACGCCGGCGGCCCGTTCGCCGATTCCTACGCCGTGGTGAAGGGCGTGGACCAGATCATCCCGGTCGATGTCTACATCCCCGGCTGCCCGCCCCGCCCCGAGGCTCTGATCAATGGCATAATGGAGCTCCGCAAGAAGATGCGCGCGGAAGTTGGGAAAAGGTAGAGAGTGGAAAGTGGAGAGCAGAGAACAGGAACTGCAAAGCGGTCAGTGGTGTTCCCCCTGATTCTTCTGCTGCTAGGTCTTGGCGCGGCCGTGCATTCAGTGGTCGCTCGTCAGTGGCTGGAGTTCGTCATCGCCATTCCGGTCGTCGCGGCGGGCTTCTCAATACTGAAGGAGAGACAGAACCCTTTTTTCGTCGCCGCTGCTGCTTTGGGCGTTGGGACTAAGCACGCTGGCGAGCGGCGTTAGGGAAGACGCCTGGTTCAGTCTGGTGCTTGGGGATTCCTGCTCCTGGCATCCACGATGGCGCTCGTGCTCGCACTGTTCGAGAGGCACCGGGGCCGGCTAAGGACTAACGACTAAGGGCTACGACTACTCATGTCCGAACTGATAGAAAAAGCAATAAGAGACTCCTTCCCTGACGCGGTGGTTGAAACCACTGACGTCTTCAGGACCTTGAACGTGAAGGTCAAAGCGGAGAGCTTGCTGGCAATATGCGAGAAGCTGCGCTCGGAGCCGGAGCTTCGCTTCGACTACCTTGCGGATATTACCGCCATTGATTGGAATGACCGCATCGAGGTCGTGTATCAGCTTACGAACCTGGCGAAGAACCAGAAGGTTGCGCTGAGAGTCGATCTCGATCGTGGGAAGCCGGAGATCGATTCCGTCACTTCCGTCTGGAAGGGCGCGGAGTATCAGGAGCGAGAGGCGTTCGACCTGATGGGCGTCGTTTTCAAAGGCCACCCCGACCTTCGCCGAATCCTGCTCCCCGAGGACTGGGAGGGCCATCCCCTAAGGAAAGACTATGTCATCCCGGATTAGAACCGACCTCATTGAGATCAATATGGGCCCGCAGCACCCCAGCACGCACGGGGTTCTGCGCCTAGGCGTCACGCTCGACGGCGAGGTGGTTGTCGACTGCAAGCCCGATGTCGGCTACCTGCACCGCGGGATCGAGAAGCTCGCCGAAATGCGCACGTGGGTCCAGTTTATCCCGATTACGGACCGGCTTGATTACCTCGCCTCGATGCTCGGCAACGCGGCCTACGTGGGCGCAATCGAGAAGCTCGGACAGATAGAAGTGCCGGAAAAAGCGGAGTATATCCGCATAATAATGATGGAATTACAGCGCGTTGCGAGCCATTTGGTCTTCTTCGGGACGATGGCGCTCGATCTGGGCGCGACAACGCCGTTTTTGTACTCGTTCCGTGAGCGGGAGGATGTGCTCGATCTCTTCGAAATGGTCTGTGGCGCGAGACTGACCTACAACTACTTCCGCCCGGGCGGCGTCTCGAAGGACCTGCCCGCCGGGTTCTACGACGCGTGCAAGGCCTACATCAAAAAGCAGCGCGAGAAGCTGCCCGAATACGACGACCTCTTCACCGGCAACCAGATTTTCATTGCCCGCACCCGCAACATCGGTGTCATCTCCGCCGAGGATGCCATCGACTACTCCCTCAGCGGCCCCTCGCTGCGTGGATCGGGCGTCCCATACGACGTCCGCACGGCCGACCCATATTCGATCTACCACAAGTTCGACTGGCAGGTTGTCACGTATCCCGACGGCGACTCTCTTTCCAGGTTCCTGGTGCGGACCCAGGAAATCCGCCAGAGCCTCAACATCATCGAGCAGGCGCTTGAGGGCATTCCGGAGGGCGAGTTGAAGTGCAAGCTTCCTCCGCGGCTGAAGCTGCCGGCAGGAGAAGTGTATCATCATATCGAATCCGCAAGAGGTGATCTTGGCGTCTACCTGGTAAGCGACGGCGGTGAAAAGCCCTATCGGCTAAGGTGGCGCGCCCCATCATTCATCAACCTTGGCGCGCTCAATTCTATGGTCAAGGGCTGGAAAGTTGCTGATGTGGTAGCGATTCTGGGTAGCCTTGACATAGTACTGGGCGAGGTAGATAGGTAGCACAAGCAATCGTAGCGGCTGGGCCTCTGTCCCGGCCCTCCCGGACTCCTAGGGCGGCGACCCTGGCCGCCACTACGCCGCGAAAGGAGGTGATACTAGATGGACCTTTACAGCAGACGACTCAGGCCGTTGTTCATGGTCGTCTTCGCCATACTGGGTGGCGTAGCGGGAAGCGCGCTGGCAACCCAATACATGGCTAAGCTGATCGAACTGATCGGCCAGGACAACCCGAAGCTCTTTTGGCTCATTCCCATCAACCCGACCAAGCTGACGCCGGCCGAGGAGATGCGGACCTACCTCGTGTTCGTAATCGTCGGTGCTCTGTTCGGCTTTATCCTCGAGCGCGCTTCTTTCGCTCAAGCCAGCAGAATCCGGACGGCTATCGAGCACTTGGGGCCGCACGACAAAATCGCAGCCGGCATCGGCTTCATCGTTGGCCTCGTACTTACTGCACTGATAGTCAGCATCATCAACACCCCGCTGTCGTTCAATCTCATATTGGCGGTCGTGCTATGCTACGTTTCAATTGCCGCACTGCTGAGTGTGAAAGAGCAGCTCCGTTACTTCATATCCGGTCCTTTGCCGCCGAAGGGCGAGGCTGTTGTCGGCTACGTGCCCAAGCTGCTCGATACGAACGTCATCATCGACGGGCGCATCGCCGATATCTGCAGGGCGGGCTTTGTTGAGGGACCGATCTACGTTCCGAGATTCATAGTAGAGGAACTGCAGCAGATAGCGGACTCCAGCGATTCGCTCAAGCGCGCGCGTGGACGCCGCGGGTTGGAGATTCTGACCCAGATGCAGAAGGAAATGGACCTGCAGGTCCCTGATCTGCAGGAGGCCCAACCCGGTGAGGAAGTAGACGCCCGGCTCGTCAGGCTTGCAAGGCAGGTTGATGGTGCTATCATCACCAACGACTACAACCTCAACAAAGTCGCGGGTCTGCAGGGCGTGGACGTTCTGAACGTGAACGAGCTTGCCAACGCGCTCAAACCCGTGGTTCTGCCTGGCGAGGAGATGCGGGTGACGATCATCAAGGAGGGCAAGGAAAAGGAGCAGGGGATCGGGTACCTGGACGATGGTACCATGATCGTCGTCGAGGGCGGTCGCCGGAGGCTCGATGAGACCCTTCCGGTGTCGGTCACAAGCGTCCTGCAAACTGTCCAGGGCAAGATGATCTTTGCCAGGATCAAAGATGAGGCAAACGGCGCGCCGGGGTCTACCGCCCGGGCGCCGCAGGGAAGTCCAGTTGACGAAAGCATCCGCTCTTATACCGGCGGCAGGAGCAGGCGAAAGACTCGGTAAGGGAGTCAACAAAGCATTCGTTGAGGTGGCGGGCAAGCCCATACTCGCCCGCACCCTTTCCGTGTTCGAGGCCTGCGAAGCCATCGGTGAGATAATCGTTGTCACGGCTGAACAGGATATCAAGGCGGTCGGCGAACTGGTCGGCCGCTTTGGTTTTGCCAAAGTGAAGCACATCGTCGCGGGAGGCGCGCAGAGGCAGGACTCCGTACGCAACGGGCTTGCCAGAGTGGCACTCGATATCGTTGCCATCCACGATGCCGCCAGGCCGATCGTGACATGCGAGATAATCGAGCGCAGCATCGCAAAGGCGTACGAAACCGGCGCATGCATTGCTGCCGTGCCGGTTATCGACACGATCAAATCAGCCGCAGACGGCATCGTCTCCGCAACGGTGGACCGGGCTTCGCTTTACTCCGTCCAGACTCCGCAGACGTTCCGCACGGAGCTTGTCCGCCGCGCCTACGAGCGGGCCTACGCCGACGGCTTCTACGCAACAGACGACGCCGCGCTTGTCGAACACATCGGAGAGAGGGTAGCCATCGTGCCGGGAAGCTACGAAAACATCAAGATCACCACGCCGTCGGACCTGGAGATCGCGCAGGCACGGCTGTCGCCTTCACCTTTGGGAGAGGAAGCGCCGCAAACCCGGACCGGCTTTGGCTTTGACGTGCACAAGCTGATCGAGGGACGCGAACTCTGGCTCGGCGGGGTGAAGATCGAGCACGAAAAGGGCCTGCTCGGGCATTCCGACGCGGATGTTGCCCTGCACGCTATCGCCGACGCCTGCCTTGGCGCGGCCGCGCTTGGCGACATAGGCAAGCACTTCCCGGATTCCGATCCTGCCTACAAAGGCATTTCCAGCCTCACGCTGCTGGCGCGTGTAGGGGAGTTGATCACCGCCGAAGGCTATGCGATCATCAACATCGATGCCGTGATAGCCTGCGAGCGGCCGAAGATCGCTCCGCACACATCGCAGATGCGCGACTCTATTACCGAGGCGCTCTCCACCACACCGGACCGCATCAGCATCAAGGGCACCACCACGGAGGGCCTGGGCTATACCGGCAGAGGCGAGGGCATTGCTTGCTGGGCGGTTGCGACGCTGAGGCGATTGACGGTTCCGCGCTATTGACTGAGCCGTGAAGGAGACAATGAACGTGAGCAACGGCACATCGCAGGACATCACCGCCGTGCTGGATCGAGAGATTCAGCGCACCAAACCGGACTACATAGTGTATCGTCCAGGCAGCGTCGACGGATCGACGTTCGATACCGGCAACGAGGAATTCCTGGTGTTTGACGGCCCTGACGGTTCGCTGATGGCCGTCTGGACCCAGAGCAGCTACGAGGGGGCAGGCGATCACCGAATCGTCTTTGCGCGATCGGACGATGAAGGAGTCACCTGGACGCCGCCCCGCCGGTTGGTCGGCCCATCGAGGCCGGGCGATGGCCACATGGCGAGCTGGGGTTTCCCGATGGTGACCAGGTCCGGGCGGATATACGTCGTGTGGAACCAGTATCAAGGAATCGACGACGTCATCCACCAGCACACCGGCACCATGGATGCCATCTACAGCGACGACTGCGGCGAGACGTGGTCGGCGCCACAGACTGTTCCTATGAAGCGCAGCCCTTACGACCACCCCGATCCGAATGTGCCCTCCTGCTGGATCGTTTGGCAGAATCCTATCACTGACTTGCAGGGCCGGCCGTTCACGGGCTTCTCACGTTGGGTGAGTAAGGCGGTCCGCACCCCGCCGCATGTTCCTTCCTGGACCGCCTGGGAGACTGTGGTTGAGTTCATGCGCTTTGAGAATATTCATGATGACCCGGAGCCCCGCGATATTAGTATCGGCTGGTCGGGATGGGGCTCGGACGCGCTTCGCGTGCCGCATTACACGAACCCGCTCCTGAGCATCGCGCAAGAGCCGAGTCTGGTGCGGCTGCCCGATAGCCGTCTGTTCTGCGTCATGCGCACG
>MTKY01003834.1_pt1 | contig 11345 bp, 10 predicted proteins | sample 1042731 | NCBI WGS metagenome assembly MTKY01 (sample SAMN06212206, study PRJNA360538) | anaerobic digester metagenome | biome: Wastewater treatment plant; material: sludge; isolation source: anaerobic digester fed with sludge from wastewater treatment plant | place: Denmark: WWTP Soeholt ... | reverse complement strand
TTGCGCTGTTTCTACAGCGAATCCCGCGAAACCGGCGCGGACCTGCGGGTCGCGCTCCGGCGCATCATCCGCATGGCGTGCGTGGCGCTTGTCGCGGGCGTTGCGCTGTTGCGGGGGCTGGCGCCGGCCTGCGCACAGGAAGCGCCCTCCCCGGACGCCGTATCCGCCGCGGCCCCGACGGTCGATGCCCGGGATCTGGATCGCGCCATCGCCGAGACCCTCGAACAGGAGATCTATCGCTGGCGGCAACCGCGTGTAACGCCCCGCGACGCCGCCGATGACGCTGCCATGGGACCGTTTCTCCGCGCCATCCGTGACTTTTTCAACTGGCTGCTCGAAATCCTCCGGAAGGTTGTCAAGACGGTCCTGGAATGCCTTCGGTGGCTGATTCCCGACGAGCCGCCCGACATGAGCGGCCGGTTTGGGTGGCTCGGCGGAGCGCGGTTTCTGCTGACCGTCCTGCTGATCATTCTGCTCGTGGCGCTGGTGTTCCTGCTGTTCATGCTGGTCGTGCGCTCACGGCGTACCGAGCGCGAGGAGAAAACCGAGACTGCCGCCGTGGCGGTCGACGTGCGGGACGAAAACGTGTCCGCCGATGAGCTCCCCGAAAGCGGGTGGCTGGCCATGGCGCGCGAACTGCTCGACAAGAACGAGCCCCGCCTCGCGTTGCGGGCCCTGTTTCTGGCCGGGCTGGCCGTGCTCGGCCGTACCCGCTTCATCCGCATCGCCAAAGGCAAATCCAACCGCGAATATCAACGCGAACTGGCCCGGCGCGCCCATGCCGCGCCGGGTCTGCTCGACCTCTTTACAGGCGCGATGGGCGTATTCGAGAGCGTCTGGTACGGCACGCGGCCCGTGACGCCGCCCGACGTACGCCAGTTTGCCAAAACCCAGGAACAGTTGCGACGTTATGTGGAACCGGAATAAAACACTGGCGGCTCTGGGACTTGTCCTGGCGGGGAGTTTCCTTGCCGGGACGCTTCATCTGCTGGCCATGCGGGCGGAAACAGGCTCGTATTATCCGCCGTATTCCACGTACCGCGCGGATCCTCTTGGTGCGCGGGCGTTCTACGAAGGGCTCCGGGCATTGCCGGGGATGCGTGTCGAGCGCAACCTGGCCCCTCTTCGCACGCTCGGCAGCCACCGGGACGCCACCTGCCTGTTTCTCGGCGACAGTCCCGCGTCGAAGCTCCCGGAATCCATCTTCGAGACCATCGAGGAAATCCCCGCACGCGGCGGGCGCCTGGTCATCGCCTTTGCCCCCCAGGCCGGGGAGGCCATGTGGGAAGAAATCGAGCGCGAGGTCGAAAAAGAACGCGAACGCAGGCGTGAAAAGGACGCGGAAAAGCCCAAGGACGCGGAAGAGGCCCCCGAAGAACCTGCCCAAGCGCCGGAGGACCCGGCAAAACTGCCCCTGCCTGCCACGCACTCCGACGAAGAAGCCTCCGCCCCCCCGGAATCCGTTCCCCCTGCTGGCGGTCCCGGCGACCAGAGCGAGGCCGCCGAAGATGAAGACGCCGGAGAGGATGCGGAAGAGCCGGACCGCGAATACATGAAATGGATGACGCTGGAAGAACGCTGGGGAATGGAATACGCCTATACCAGCCTCCAGCCCGACGGCGCCGGCGGCTATACGCCCCTGACCGCCACACGGAAGGCGGCCGAGGCCGGCCTTCCGGAGCGCCTCGCGTGGCGCAGCGCGCTCTATTTCCTGAACCTGAGCGACGCGTGGCGCGTGCTCTACGAGGCCGGCGGGCATCCCGTGGCCATCGAACGGGATTTCGGCCCGGGAAGCATGGTGTTCATCTCGGACTCGTTTCTCTTCAGCAACGAGGCCATGCGGCAGGACCGCCAGCCGGGGCTTCTCGCCTGGACCGTCGGGAGCAACCGGCACGTGATCTTCGACGAAACGCATCTGGGCATCGCGGAGGGCACGGGCGTGATGGTCCTGGCCCGGCAGTACCGCATGCACGGCCTGTTTGTCGCGCTGGCCGTGCTGGCCCTGTTGTACGTCTGGAAGAGCGCGTGTCCGTTGATCCCGCGGTACGAATCGCGCGGCGAAGGGACAATCGTGGCACAGGTGCCGGGCCGGGACGCCGTGTCAGGGCTCGCTAACCTGTTGAAACGCAGCGTCCCCCAGCGCGAGATTCTGAGCGTGTGCCTGGCGGAATGGCGCCAGGCCTTCGGTCGTTCGCCGCGCAACGTGGAAAGACTAAACGCCGCCGAGACGCTCGCCGCGCGAACGCCTCAATTGTTGAATGCGGGCATGGAAACCGTCGAAGCATACAAGGCCATCGCGGCGATCCTGTCGCAACGGGGCCGCCAAACCTGAGGAGACATCGCAAGTGAGTGCGGAACTGGAACAGGTAACGTCGGTACTGCAGCGAGCAAAAGCGGAAGTCGGCAGGATTGTGATCGGCCAGGAAGCGGTGGTCGACCGGGCGCTGATCACCATCTTCACGAACAGCCACGCCCTGATCGAGGGCGTGCCGGGGGTCGCCAAGACCCTCCTGGTGCGTACATTGGCCCACGTGCTCGGATGCGATTTCGCCCGCATCCAGTTCACCCCCGATCTCATGCCCACCGACATCACCGGCACCAATGTGTTCAACTTTCAGCGAAACGAATTCACGTTGGTAAAGGGTCCCGTCTTCACCACCTTCCTGCTGGCCGACGAGATCAACCGCGCCCCCGCAAAGACGCAATCCGCGCTGCTTCAGGCGATGCAGGAACGCACGGTCACCATCGACCGCGAGACCCACGCCCTCTCGCCCGAATTCACCGTGTTCGCCACGCAGAACCCCATCGAGTACGAAGGCACCTACCCGCTCCCCGAAGCCCAGAAGGACCGCTTCGAACTCAAGATCACCATGACGGCGCCCGAACGCGACGAGGAAATGAGTCTCGGACGCCGCATGCTCGGCGACGACGCACCCGAGGCCGCCCTGGCCCGGGGCGATGCGCACAAGGTCATCGAGATTGCGGATCTGCCCCGCATGCGCAGGGTTCTCCAAACCGTCACGGTGCGCGACGAGCTCCTGGCGTACATCGTCGACATCGTGCGAACGACTCGCGACCACGAAACCGTGCTGGTGGGGGCGAGTCCGCGCGCCACGCAGGCCCTGGTGCTCACGGCGCGCGTGCAGGCCGCCATGGCCGGCCGCGATTTTGTCACGCCCGACGACATCAAGGACATGGCCCTTCCGGTGCTCGAGCACCGGCTGATCCTGCGTCCCGAGTATGAAATCGAGGGGCTCACGGTGAGCGAGGTGATCCAGCGCATCCTGCAGGAGGTCGCGGTACCCCGATGATCGTGCCGCAAGACAGACTGCTTTTCTGGGCGGGCGTGGTTCTCGTGCCGTTTCTGTTCCTCGCCATCGCGTTCGGACCCGGCGCGGCCGTCGAACGGCCCGGCGTGGGCCGGTGGGAAGAGGTGGCCGGCCCGCTTTCCTGGATCGTTGTCGCGATTTTCACCGCGCTGGCCGCGCTCGACGCCCTGCTCGCTCTGAACCGTCTCGACGGGGTGTCCGCGAGTTGTCCCGGCATCGTGCGGTTCTCGAAAGGCCGCGACGGAGCGATCCCGATCCTGATCCGGAACGAGACCGGACGGATTCGCCGCGTCCGCCTGGGCATCCCTCTCCCCCGTTCGTTCCGGTACGACAAGGAAGACGTGCGCGCGCGCCTGCCCGAGGGCGGCGGCGCCAGCCAGATTCTGTGGCCGTGCACCCCGCTCGAACGCGGGAATTACCGCCTCGACCGCGTCTACGTTGAAACCTCCTCATTGCTGGGATTCTGGGCGATCCGGCGTTCGTCGGCCACGCAGACCGAGATCCGGGTCTACCCGAACCTCCAGCAGGAACGCCGCAACCTGGCGGCCCTGTTCCTCAACCGCGGCACGCTGGGCGTCCACGCACAACGCCAGATCGGAAAAGGCCGCGAATTCGAGAAGCTGCGCGAATACCAGCCCGGCGACAGCTACGAAGACATCCACTGGAAAGCCACCGCCAAGCGCGGCCATCCCATCACCAAGACCTTCCAGCTCGAACGCACGCAGGAAGTCTATGTCGTTGTCGACGCATCGCGCCTGAGCGCGCGGGTCGCCCCGCCGCGTCCGGAGGTGCCGCGGGAAATCACCGATCGCACACAGCTCGAACGGTTTCTGACCGCCAGCCTGGTGATGGGCCTCGCCGCGGAACGCCAGGGCGACCTCTTCGGCGCCCTCGTCTACAGCGACCGCATCGACGCGTTTGTGCGGGCCAGGAACGGCAAAGCCCATTACAGTGCGTGCCGCGACGCCATGTACACCCTCGAACCCCGCGTGGTGAACCCCGATTTCGAGGAGTTGGGCGCATTCATCCGCCTGCGCATGCCCCGCCGCGCCCTGCTGGTGTTTCTCACCAACGTGGACGATCCGGTGCTTGCCGAGAGCTTCCTGCGGATGGTCGACCTCATCGGCCGGCGCCATCTCGTCATGGTCATGATGATCAACCCGCCCGGGGTGCGCCCGATCTTCTCCGGGCGCGGCGTCGCCGCGGCCGATGACCTCTACACCGAGCTGGCGGGGCACATGCACTGGCACGATCTGCGTGAATTCGAGCGCAGCCTCCACCGGCGGGGCGCGTCGCTCCATCTCGTCTCCAATGAACACCTGTGCACGGAACTCGTCACCCAGTACCTGAGCGTCAAACAGAGGCAAGCGCTGTGATCATCGATCTGGAACGGTTCATCACCGAGGAACGGCCCCGCTGGAACGAGCTGGAACGGTTCCTCGACCGCCTCGCCAACGAAGCCGCCTACCGGTTCAACATGGCCACCGCGCGCCGGTTCCACTACCTGTATCAGCGCGCATCGAGCGACCTGGTCAAACTCGGCACCTACGGCGCCGAGCCCGAACTGCTGCAGTACCTCGAATCCCTGGTCGCCCGGGCCTACGGCGAGATCCATGAGACGCGGAAGCGGCCGCACCAGCTCCGGATCTGGCACTGGTTGCGGCATGTCGTGCCCCAGACCTTCCGGCGCCACGCGGCCGCGTTCTACCTGTCGCTCGGCATCACGATGCTCGGGTGTCTGCTCGGAAGCGTCTTCGTGATCCATCCCGAGGCCAAACGCACCCTGCTGCCGTACGCCCACCTCCAGATCGATCCCGCCGAACGGATCGAGCAGGAGCGCGAACTGTACGAGCAGGCCAACGAAGAGGGCTTCGACCCGCTCGCCGGCAGGAAAGCCCGGGGCACGGCCTTCTACATCATCAACAACACCCGCGTCTCTTACGTAACCATGGCCCTTGGCATCACCTGGGGCCTCGGCACCGTCGCCGTGCTGTTCGGAAACGGCGTCTTGCTCGGCGCGGTGTGCATGGACTACGTCCGCGCGGGCGAAGGCGTCTTTCTGGCGGGGTGGTTGTTCCCCCACGGCGCAACCGAGATCCCCGCCATCCTGATCGCGGGACAGGCCGGCTTTGTGCTCGCCCGGGCGCTGATTGGCTGGGCCACGCGTGATCCGCTCCGGGAACGCATGCGCGCCATCGGGCCCGACCTCGTCACGCTCGTGGGCTGCGTGACGCTCCTGCTCGTCTGGGCGGGATTCGTCGAGGCGTACCTGTCGCAGTACCATTTCGTGGTGCCGTTCTGGATCAAGATCGGGTTCGGGGCGACCGAGCTGGTGCTGCTTTTCCTGTACCTGTTTTACTCGGGCCGGACGGAAAAGCCCACGGAAACCGGGCCCGCCGGGGCATCGGGGGCGCCATGAGCCGCCGGACAACCCAGAGAATGGTGATCCGAACCCCGGAAGGCGTCGAATTCGGGCTGATTCTGGCCGGGCCGGTCTCGCGGTTTCTGGCGTGGCTGGTCGATTCGGCGTGTCTCGCCTTCGCGGCGTTCGTCCTGTCGGCGCTCGTGTCGGCGCTGATGCCTTCCAGAGCGACCTCATGGCCGGGCTGTTCGCCGTGACGCTCTACGCCCTGTTCACCGGCTACCGCATCGCCGCCGAATGGTTCCTGCGCGGGCAGACCATCGGCAAACGCCTGTTGCGCCTTCGCGTGATTGACGCGCAGGGGCTGCGCCTCGGATTCAGCCAGATCGTGGTGCGCAATCTCCTGCGCTTCGTGGACGCCCTCCCGCTCCTGTACTTCGTGGGCGGCGTCCTGACCATTCTGTCGAAACGCTCCCAGCGGCTGGGCGACCTGGCGGCCAATACCGTCGTGGTGCGCGAAGAGACGTTTGCCACGCCCAACCTCGAACGCACCCTGCCCGGAAAGTTCAATTCGCTGAAGCACTATCCGCACCTCGCGGCGCGCCTTCGCCAGCGCGTATCGCCCGAAGCGGCCAAGCTGGCCCTGCATGCCCTCCAGCGCAGAGACTCGTTGAGTCCCGAAGCGCGCGTCTCCCTGTTTGCCGAGCTCGCCGATTACTTCAAGTCGCTCATGCCCTTCCCCGAAGAGGCTACGCTCGGCGTATCCGACGAGAATTACCTGCGCAATGTGGTCGATGTGGTGTTCAGCGAACGAACGCACGCCGCGCCGCCCACGTGACGCAATCGCCAGTACCCGGCGGGGCCGCCACGCGCGGCTGGCGGCCGTCGACGGTCCTTGACACCCGCCCGGACCCTTGGTTATTGTGCGTGTTTCGAACAGGACCCCGCGCGCGGAGGGGGTCGCAGGCATTCTCGGCAGGCATTCCAGGGCAAAGCGAGGGAACGGGTCATGGCAAAGAGCGAGATCATTCAGGCCGCGGTGATCATGGGCAGCAAGTCCGACTGGGAAACCATGCGCCCCGCCTCCGAAACGCTCACGAAATTCGGCGTCGCGCACGAGTGCCGCGTGCTGTCGGCGCACCGGACGCCCGAAGCGCTGGTCGAATTTCTCGCCCATGCCGAAAAACGCGGCTGCGCGGTGTTTATCGCGGGCGCGGGCGGCGCCGCGCACCTGGCGGGCGTCATCGCGTCGAAAACGCTCAAACCGGTATTCGGCGTGCCCATCGAGAGCAAATTGCAGGGGCTGGATTCGCTGCTCTCGACCGTGCAGATGCCCGCCGGCATCCCCGTGGGCACTCTGGCCATCGGCCCGGCCGGCGCCACCAATGCCGCGCTGCTGGCCGTCGCCGTGCTGGCGCTCCAGCAACCCGAACTTGCGGCAAAACTCCAGGCCTATCGCGCTGAACGCGCGCAGAATGTGCTCGATTCCACCCTCGATTGAGCGCTGCTCCGGCCGGGCGTTCAGAAGACGACGATTCCCCATTTGCCAAGCACCAGCCTCTCGCCGGCCTCGGCGCGTTTCTGAAACACCGACACGATATTGCCCTCGATATCACCGAACAGCAGGAATTCCGGCGATTTCACCTTCACGAACCCCCGGGAAACGAGGGCGTCGTGGATGCTGTCCTGGTTCCGGTTCGGCAACGGCGTCAACACATACACCGTGCCGCCCTTCGTGCAGGTGGCGCTTACGGCGTCGATGCTCCCGCGGACAAAGATCCTGCCCCGGAGAAACTCGGGGAGGTCCAGCGCCGTGTATTGCCGGTTCGTGAACAGCAGCGCGCCCTTGTTGAGGGTATCGAGCGCGCCTTCGGCCGGTTCGAACGCGGCGCGCTCGCCCGCGAGCAGTTCCTGCCCGTCGTCGTTGGCGCTGTACGCGAATTCCTTCTTCCCGAATGCCTTGTTGACCAAGACGCGAGAACGGACCGCGCTGGAAACCGGTTCGCCCGCGGCCACGTCCTCTTCCCGGAACGTGGTCATCAGGATTTCCCGGGCGCCCTTGCGGTCCCAGTCATAGATAAGGTAAATCGTGCCGTCGGGCGCCTGCACCGCGTCCGGATACGACACCGAGGGGCGCTCGTCGATCAGGTACTCCCCGTACCACGTTTTCCCGTCGTCATCCGACAGGAACGCGGTCAGGTGCGACCGGGTTTTCTGATCGGGCGGGTTGTGCTTCACGAAGAGGAGTTTCCCGGAGGCGAGCCGCCGGATGAAAAACCGCGCGTGGGGGATGTGCGTGACCGTTTCCGCCTCGGCGCGTTCGGTCCAGGTCTTGCCGCCGTCCGTCGAGACGGCTTCCCCGAGGCCGGTCCGGGTGCGCACAAGCACCCAGAACGAGCCGTCGTTCCGCTCGACCATCATGTGCTCGTCGCAGGCCCGTTCGGGCACGTCCGACCCGCCCAGGAATTCGAAGCTTGCGCCCTGATCGCGCGAGCTCCACAGGTTCGAGCCGGTGCTGCCGGTGATATCGCGCGCGTACTCCGCCTTCATCACGTTGGGGGGGAATCCCCAGATCGACACGGGCAGAAGCCATTCGCCCGAACGCAGCACCGTGGGCTTGTTCATCATGATGCCGTCGCAGATGCGGCGTGGTTCCGACCACGCGGGCTGGGCGTCACCTGAATTGCCGGTGGTGATGGCCCAGACGCCCGCGCGGCCGTCCCAATGGCTGAATCCCTGTGCCCAGAACCACCACAGCCTGCCGGACGGGTCGTGCCAGAGGCAGGGATCGAACGCGCGGACGTCGCCCGGCGGATCGATCACGATCTGCACGCTGGACCACGTCTTGCCGTCGTCGCCGCTTGTCGCGAGCGCGCAGTAGTTCAACGGGCCCTCGGTATCGCCGCCCGCATACCATGTGGCCCAGAGGCGGCCGTTCGGGGCGCGTTCAATGCCGGGGATCCCCTGAAACAGCCGTGTATCGTCGCCGTATTCAGGGCCGGGATTCATGAGGATCGGCGGGGCGGCCAGGGCCAAATCGCTTGCCGCCCCTTCCTCGGCGTGAACTGCAAAACCCAGTGCCAGGCCGGCTGCCAGAACGGCGAGAACCCATCGTGTCATCGAATCGACCTCCTGTAAACGGAAAAGACCCGCGCGAAACCCGCGGGCATGGCGCCGGATACCTTATTTCAAGAACGCCGCTTCCACTTTCGCCAGCGCCTCCGCGATGTCTTCCGCCTCATGAAGGGTCATGCCTTCGTGGATCTTGATGAGGAACAGCGAGCTGTTGTTGGCCTTCCAGTTGGGCAGCTCGTACCGGCGGTTGGGGTCGCCCGTAAAGAGCGGGCAGGTCCACGGGTAGCCGCTGTTGCCAAAAACGGCCCGGTTCTTGAACCACGGGTGCTGGATGAACGGCGTGGTGTAATGCGCGTTGAACGGCAGCCCCTCCGCCCGCAATGCATCGACGAACGCATCCAGATCGCAGGAAACCTTGCCGAGGTCCAGGCGGAAGACCATAAACCAGAACGCGCTCTCCGCGCCGGGAGGCCCTTGATCTATGGAGACGGCCTGCAACGGCTCGCACCGGTCGATCACCTTCTGCGCCACCAGCCGGATCCGTTCGAGCATGCCCGGCAGCTTCTTCAACTGCACCATGCCCACGACGGCGCTCAGATCGTTGAGATTCAGGTTGAGCGAGCACGTGATATTGCCCTCGGCATCGTCCAGACCGAACGGCTTGCCGCGATCCGAACAACGCCGCGATTTCCAGTAGAGCCCCTCGTTCCGGGTGTACACCACCCCCCCCTGCGCCGCCGTGGCATGGTGCTTCCCCGACATCGTCGAAAACGCCGCGATGTCTCCGAACGTCCCCACATACTCGCCGTTGTAGCGCGCCCCGTGCGCCTGGGCGCAATCCTCGACTACCTTGACGCCCCGCGAACGCGCGATCTCCATGATCGGCCCCATATCGGCCGGGGTTCCCGCGATGTGAGCAACCACGATCGCGCTCGTGCGCTCGGTAATCGCCTTCTCGACCTGTTCCGGGCCCATGTTATAGGTGCCCGGCGCGCAGTCCGCGGGCACGGGGATGCAGTTCATCAGCGGAACCGGCATGACGCCCCCCATGTCCGACACGGACGGGACAATCACCTCGGTGAACGGCTCGATGTCGAGCGCGCGAAGGGCCACATACACCGCGGACGTGCCTGAATTCACCGCATCGGCATGGCCTCCGCCCAGAAACGCAGCGAACTGCCTGCAGTACGCCTCCTCCTCGGGTCCGTTGTAGCTGAACGCCTCGCCCGTCTCGATGCTCTTATCAAAAAGCGCGATGACCGCCCGCTTTTCCTCTTCCCCGAACAGATGGCGCGGCGGCATCGGCTCCTTGCGCACGCGCGGCCCCCCCTTGATCGCCAGTTCCTCTCTCGGTCGCGTGGTCATGCCGTGTATACTCCCCGGGTTACGATTTCGCCGAATGATAGCAGCCTTACCAGGCCTGCTCAAACAGCCGGATGAAGTTGCCGCCAAGAATCTTCGTGATGTCCCGCTCGCTGTACCCGCGCTTGACCAGCTCCGCCGTGATGTTGGGATAGTCCCCCGCATCACGCAGACCCTCGGGCATCACGACGGGCCAGTCCAGGTCGACCGTCCACCACGGTTTTGCGCGTCCGCCCTGGAACTTCTGCAGTTCCGTCTTCGTCCGGTTCATGCAGAAATCACTCGCAATGGCCGCATAGTTGATGCCCACCAGGTCCACCACGTAATCGATCGTGTCGACATAGTCGGAAAGCGCTGATTTCGGGCCTTTCTTGAGGCACTGGGGCCAGAACGTGCACCCGAACACCCCGCCCTTCTGGGCCAGCAGCTTGATCTGTTCGTCGGTCTTGTTGCGCGGATAGTCGCACAGGGCCTCCGGACTCGAATGCGTAATCGCCACGGGCCCTTCCGAACGCTCGATGGCTTCGAGGGTGCTCCGGGGGCCGGCATGCGACAAATCAATCAGGATGCCGTGCTCGTTCAGGCGTTTGACCACCTCGAGCCCGAACCGCGACAGGCCCGCGTCCACGCGCTCAAAGCAGCCGTCCGCGACATAGTTGCGCTCGTTGCAGGTCAACTGCATGATGCGGACCCCCATCCCCTTCAACACGGGGATGAGTTCCAGGTCCTCTTCGATGGCCGCGGTATTCTGAAGCCCGAGAATGATCCCGAGTTTGCCGTATTCCTTGGCGGCCGCAAAGTCCTCCGTCCGGCGGATCGGCATGATCAGGGCATCGAACTGGGTGTACAGCCGCATCCACGCGCAGATCTTGAGCATGGTCTCTTTGAAATAGTCGAACACCGCGACGGTCGCGTTGACCGCCGTCACCCCGCCCACCAGCAGCCGGTGGAACATCGCCTCATCGAACTTGCTCGTGTTGGCCCCGTCGATGACCACGGCGTTCTGATGAATCGCCCGTGGATCCGCGTCTGCCATGGCGCTCCCTCCAATGCCATCCGGACCTGACGTTCGAGATGCTGGCGCCTCTGCCGCAGGCGCTCCCGCTGCCAAGGATACCACACGCACAAAGCACCTGAGAATCAACCGGGCTGGGGTCCAGGGCAATCGCACTAAGACCAGACGGAAACAATCAGTTCGCCGGAAGAACAGGTGCTCT
>MTKY01046923.1_pt1 | contig 11348 bp, 10 predicted proteins | sample 1042731 | NCBI WGS metagenome assembly MTKY01 (sample SAMN06212206, study PRJNA360538) | anaerobic digester metagenome | biome: Wastewater treatment plant; material: sludge; isolation source: anaerobic digester fed with sludge from wastewater treatment plant | place: Denmark: WWTP Soeholt ... | reverse complement strand
CGGAGGGTCCGGCGGCATACGCGATCTGCACGAACTGCGCCGAGAGTTGCTGGCGATGCGCCGCGCAATCTGGCCCCTGCGGGACATGGTGAGCATCTTGCGTCGCGGCGACTGCCCGCTGTTCGGAGCCGGGACCGAGGTCTTCCTGCGCGACATCCACGATCACGTGGTGGAGGCTATCGAGACCCTGGAAGCCTTCCGCGACGTACTTACCAGCCTGCTCGACACTCATCTATCAGTGATGAGCAACCGGATGAACGAGGTGATGAAGGTGCTGACCCTCATCGCCACCTTGTTCATGCCGATCACGTTCATCGCCGGCGTATATGGCATGAACTTCGAGTACATGCCGGGGACGGAGTGGGTCGGGGGCTTTGCGGCCTGTATGGCGGCCATGGCGGTAACGGCGCTCGCAATGCTCTGGTACTTCAAGCGAAAGCGCTGGCTCTGAGTCGGGCTGCGGGGCAGCCCGCAGATCCCTCACCGTGCGGGAGCGTGCGGCCGATGGATGACGATGAACTGCTGGACCGCCTCGAGCGCCTGGCGACATCGCTGGGGTATGAGATCCGTTACGAGGCCGCCGGTGGCCGGAGCGGCAAGTGCGTGCTTCAGGGGCGCAAGGTGATGATCGTGGACAGCACCCAGAATCTGCGGGGCAAGGTGGATGCGCTGGCAATCATGCTGGCCGCTGAAGACCTGGAGTCAATCTACCTGCCCCCGGCGCTGCGGTTACTGCTGGACACCTACGCTCCCCCGCCGGAGAAGTGACGCGAGGGCGGAGGTACCGGAGGGGGTCGCGGTGAAAAGTGGGTGACGCAACGCGATGCCGGCCGCGACGGCTGGCCCGCCCGGGAGAGGTGACATGGTGTGCGAGTGATGGCCGTCGGGGCGCACCCCGATGACGTGGAGATGTACTGCTCGGGAACCCTCCTCGCCTGCCGCGCACGGGGCGATGATCTGTTCGTCTGCTGCATGACCAACGGCGACAAGGGCGCCTATGAGATGACCTGCGAGGAGCTTGCAGCCATCCGCCGAAGGGAAGCCGGGAATGCCGCCGCGATTATCGGCGCGGAGCTGATGTTCCTGAACCTGCCGGATGGCGAGCTCTTTGTGGATGAAGCGTGCCGCGCGCCACTCATCGACGCGGTCAGACAGGCCCGTCCAGACATCATCATCACCCACAATCCTGAGGATTACCACCCGGACCACTGCAACACCAGCGCCCTCGTGTTCAGCGCGAGTTTCCTGGCGGGCGCGCCCAATGTGAAGGGGCTGCGCGACCTGCCCGGACATGACCGTGTGCCCTCGGTCTTCTACATGGACACGCCCACTGGCACGGGTTTCCAGCCCACTGAGTACGTGGACATCACCCCACACTGGGAGACCAAGGTGCGGGTCATCGAATGTCACGCCAGCCAGGTGCAGTGGATCCGCGAGCATGACGGGCTGGACATCGTGAATGTGGCGCGGGTAATGGCCGAGTTCCGCGGGATGCAGAGCGGGGTACGCTACGCGGAGGGCTTCCGACAGCTCACGCAATGGCCGCGGATGACCACGAGACGACTGTTGCCCTGAACCGGGGCATGCCACGGAGGACGCGAGGGATGGCAAATTGGAATCTTGGCGAGACCACCCTGGGACTTGCTCAGGATGAGCAGTACCAGGTCGCAGTGCTTCCGGTGGGCGCGACCGAGGCCCACGGGCTTCATCTGCCCTACGCCACCGACACGATCATGGTGGAGCGCCTGGGGCGGCTGGCGTGTGAGCGGGCGTGGGGCGACGGTGCAAAAGTCCTGCTGTTGCCCGGCATGCCCTTCGGGATCAACGAGAACACCCTGGGCTTCAAGTGGACGATCAGCCTGTGCCCGAGCACACTGTTTCAGGTGGTCACGGACATCGTGTCCAGCGTGGAGGAGCACGGGATCCCGAAGATGGTGGTTCTCAATGGCCACGGGGGCAATGAGTTCCAGCCCCTTCTGCGGGAACTCTATCGGCAGACCAACGTGAAACTGTTCCTCGTGAACTGGTACATGGCGAACCAGGCCGCGGCGCGGGAGACCTTCGAGCGCCCAGGCGAGCATGCGGACGAGATGGAGACTTCCATGCTCCTGCACATGCGCCCGGACCTGGTGCGCATGGAGATTGCGGGAGACGGGGCGACGCGCGAACCGGTGCTCGGGGCGATGCACGAAGGCTGGGCGTGGGTTGCCCGGCCGTGGGACCGGTTCACCGTGGACAGTAGCTTCGGAGACCCGGCGCTTGCCACAGCGGAAAAGGGCGCGGCTTACGAGGAAGCGGTCGTCGGGAAGCTGGCGCAGTTCCTGACCGAGCTTGCCGCGGCTCAGGTGGACGACCTGTTCCCATACCGGGAAGGTTGATCTCCGAACTGACCGCCGATAATGAAAGACCCCGCCGGGGTTGCCCTGGCGGGGTCTTTGGCTTACGCGATGAGTGTCTTAGTTGATGACCATGACGTTCTCGGCTCGGGGGCCCTTCGCGTCCTGGACCACGTCGAACTCAACCTTCGCGCCTTCGGCCAGAGACCGGTAGCCCTCGCCAGCAATGGCGGAGAAATGGACGAAAACGTCCTCGCTACCCTCGGTCTCGATGAAACCGAAGCCCTTCTCGTCGTTGAACCACTTGACAGTGCCAGTAGGCAAAACAGATACACCTCCATTCGCCAGTTTCGACCAGGAACCCCCGCCGCGACCAGAACTGGCAGAGATGGATCTGCCGAGCTGGACAATCGCACACCAGGTACCTTAGTCGTGCATACGTCAGGCTTGTGAGTGACCACAAGCCCAAAGACACTATACCACGCCGTCGGTCAGATGTCAAAGCCGCTCAAATCGGGCCAGCAGGCGCAGTCGGATGCACGCCGCACGCCCGCGACGATCCGATCACTTCACTCTCCCGGCCCGTACAGCCAGTCGGTGTCCACCCGGGTGATGGCCGTCAAGTTCAGGTGCCCCACTTTCGGGTTCCCGGCGCAGTAGCCCAGCAGCACCGCGTCCGGCGCGAAATCGATGGCCGTGTAGCAGTACCACCCCGCCGGATCGTCCTCAATGGTCTTGCGCTGCTCCCAGGTCTGGCCCTCATCGCGCGAGATGGCGACATGCAGCGGCGTGCGCTTGCCCCGGTATGCGTCCGCAACGTCGGAGTGATCGTTCCAGACCAGCACCAGGTCGCCCGTAGAGGGCATGCGCTCGATGCTGCAGGGCGAGACCGGAGAGATGATGTTCGAGGGCTCCGCGGGGGACCAGGTGATGCCGCCATCCGACGAGTAGGACCGGAACTGGCTCCCCTGATCGGTGCGGCTGAGCATCATCAGGCGCCCGTCCTTGAGCTCAACCACGGCAGGCTCCTGGAGACCCGTGCCGCTTTTCGGCGGCGCCTGAAGCTCGGAATCACTGCGGTACCAGGTCATGCCCAGGTCGTCCGACAGATAGCACATCGCCACTCCGCGGCCGGTCCACGGCGTTCCAGGCACGCAGTGGAGCGCGGCGGGAATCACCAGTCGACCGCTGCTCAGCTGCACCAGACGGCCGTTGTTCACCACGTAATAGCCCTTCTCGGGGATACAGAGGGTCGGTTCGGACCACGTCGCGCCCTCATCCGAGGAGAACCGCAGCCGCGGGCGGCAGTCATCCAGGTCATCCTTGCGCAGATACAGGAGTGCAATCCTGCCATCCTGGAGGCGCAGGAGGGAGACGGACATGATGTTCATCCGGCCCTCGTTGGGGACGACGATCATGTCCTCGGAGGACCAGGTCCGCCCATCGTCCGACGAGACCCGGGAGGCCAGGAACGCCTTTGAGTGGTCCCCACCGCCGCCGTAGAAGTGGGTATAGATGAAAAGGATGCGCCCGTCCTTGAGGCGGATAAAGTCGCCCTCGGAGTTGCGGGGATTGCCAGGACCGGGAGGCAGCAGGCGAATGCGCGTCACGCCCTCGGTGGTCACGATTTCGGGTCCCTCGGCATCAGCGGTCACTGGTAGGACGGACAGCATGAGGACGATAGGCAGACAGGCAAGGGGCACGATGGCACCTCTTTCGGCCGATATGCAGCGGACGGCAGGAATGACGTGTCGCGCGGGGAATTCCCCTGTATCTGCCCAATACCTGCCCGGCTGACGAAAGGGAGCGCGCTCATGACACGGTACGGAATGGTGATCGGGGTTCGGCCTGAGAAGCTCGAGGAGTACAAGAAGCTGCACGCAGCAGTCTGGCCTGATGTGCTGGCCATGATCCACGACTGCAATATCCGCAACTACTCCATCTACTATCGCGACGGCCTGCTGTTCAGTTATTTCGAGTACGTGGGCGAAGACTATGAGGCAGACATGGCAAGGATGGCCGCAGACCCGATCACCCAGAAGTGGTGGGACCTTTGCATGCCATGCCAGGACCCGGTGCCGACCCGAGCCGAGGGTGAATGGTGGGCGCCAATGGAGGAAGTCTTCCACACCGACTGAGGACCGAGGGTGAACTGGTGCTGATCGCCCCGTTCGGCGCCGTCGGCGCATATGGGGACTGGCATCCGGGTTCGCCCCGCACTCGAACCCGGTGCCTTTGCCCAATGCGTTCCATTACCCCTCCGCCGCCGTTGTCTGCACGCGGAAGTACCCGTCCGCCTCAATGCCTGACGCCAACTCCGTCACATGCACGCGCCAGAGTCCTGGCACGTCATTGGCCGCAATGACTGCCCCGATCTCCACCACGCCATCCTTCGCCCCGTAGTAGCCCGACATTTCCGCAGGCCGACCGTGCGGGTCAAGGATCTCGACCTTCACCGGAACGACAGCATCCAGCGCCGTGTTGCTCGGGTCCACAACGGCGGCCTTGATGGTCACCGGCTCCCCGGGAGCGGCAGTCTCGGGCGTCTCGACGTTCACCCCGGCCACCGGCTGCGAGGTGACCATGTATAGGCGGCCTTCGCAGGGCCCGAGGGCGACGTCCAGGCTGAGCTTGCCGCCTTCATTCGCCTGCCGGACCTCGCGGTGACGGACCAGGTCGTAGACGTGAGCGCCGGACCGTTCCATCGCGAGTGTGGCGTTGATCGGCAGGCCGTTCTCCATGACCAGACCGTGATGCCCCACGTAATCGCCGAACTCCCGTAGGTCATTGATCGCGAACAGGTAGTCGGTGGACCCGTAACTGCGGACCCGGGTGATGACGCTGGGGTCGGACGCCGATGCGTACCGGGTGTAGTGGGGCGCAAGCTCCGCCCACAGGTTCTCGGCGGCCTCCATCATGTTCGCCCTGGCCATGTCCGCCTCTTTGGGCCGCTGGTAGCTATGCAGGAGGATATCCGGCTGGATCGCCGGGCACAGGTTCTCGTCGCCGACCACAATACCACCCGCCGCCTGGAATGCCCTGATCTTGTCAACCACCGACCGCAGGAGCACATCGCAGTCCACGAGAACCAGGACCCTGAAGCCGTCCAGGCCCTTTCGCTGCACTGTCTCGTCGTAGATCACCTGCGGCTGTAGGCCGGCGTAGTGCAGGATCAGGTAGGCATCCCCAGCCCAGCCGCCGTTCCAGCCCCAGGTGCCCTTGCGGGCAAAGGTCTGGGACGCGAAGCTCTCCAGGAACGCCACGTCCGAAGGCCTGTCCGGAATCTGCACAAGGGAGGGACCCAACGGTTCGACCACAGTATCCACCAGTCGCCGCAGTTCGTGCTTCGTCTCCGGATGAGTGTACCGGTACGAACTGTGCTGTTCTTCGCAGTCCACGAGCGACTGCCAGCCGTGGTACATGATGCCTTTGATGGGCCGCGAGATCTTCGCCCAGAACGCTTCGCGCATGTGCATCGGCGCGATGGTGATGAAGCGGGCATCGGGGATGCGCCGCTCCCATTCCGCCAGATAACGGCCCGAGGCATCCACCGCTCCCGTACCCCGGGGCTTCACGTCCTGGTCAATGAAGTCCGCAGTCTGGACCTTCGCCTCCTCGCCGGGCTCGGGCGCTGTCTGGCTGCGGTACCAGATCACCTGCGTCATCTTCATGACTTGCTGGTCCGGGCGGTCCGCACCGCCGGCCATGCAGAGCAGTTCGTCGGTACACAGGCCGATGCGGAGCGGGTCCGGGTATGAGTAGGTCCAGTGCGCCAGGTAGTCGACATTGCCCCCGCTGCCGTACACGCTGGGGCAGCGCACCGCCGGGTCGTGGAAGGTCCACAAATCATCGCGACCCGTTGATTTGAGGCCATCATGGACGGCCGTGTGCAGGTCGTTCCAGCCGTCGCCTTTGGCCCAGAACCAGCGGTAGTAGACGTAGAGCGGGTAATCGTCGGGAATCACGCGATCCGCCGGGAAGTCGTCGATCTCCTGGTATGACACGCCCCGCGCAGAGGTCACCTTATCCGGGATGTCATATCCCGCGAACTTGCGAAACGCTTCCCTGTCATGCTCGTGGAAACAGACCTGAGTCTCGCCGCGCACTTCCGTGTGGATCAGCGCGGATTCCAGGTCGGGGTGGTCGCCGAAGGTCTGTGCCACCGACGCGCCCACGTTGTAGCAGAACTCGCGGATCGCCGGGTCGCTGGCGCAGACGTCGTGCTCCTTGCCTGTGGGCTGGCCGTCGCGTTTCACCCGCGCGTACTCTTCGAGTTCCCGCGCCCAGCGGCCAGGAGACAGGCTGGCGGTGCAGAAGATCCCGTTGCGCAGGGCATTGTCCATGGCCTCGATCTGGTCGGCCACGCCCTTCTCACTAGTGGATCGCGTCGGCGACTTCGCTTCCCAGATGGCCTTGTAGTCCGCGCCCAGGCCGATGGCGTGGGTGAAGCCGATGTCCTTCAGCCGGTCGATCTCCTTCAGCCCCGCGCCCCACATGAGCACCGGCATGGTATTGGGGAGCTTCCGGGGCACGATGGTGAGCAGGAATCGCTCGGTGGCGGTGAAAGGCGGGTCCGATGGCACCTGAATCGTCGCCACAAGACTATAGTCGTCGGGGCGGAGAGTGGTATCAAGCCTGCACGCCGCCCGGTGGGTCTCGCCGGGGCCCAGGTCGGGCAGCTCCACAGTCTGCGGCGGCATTCCCGTGATCTGGAACACCGCTCTCGCGCCGCTGACGGTCGTGCGCAGCTTATTGGTGATATCCAGCGAGATCGTGGCCTCCGGTTCCATGCGGACGAAGACCTTGCGCTGGACGGGTACCGAGAACGCAGCCGGACGGAACTCCAGCGCGCCTTTGCAGATGCGCACCTGATCGATGAAGCCGGGGAAGCCGTGGTAGTAGCTGCCCACGCGGTCGCCGATCATCAAGTCCTTCACGCCGGGGGCCACGTCCTTGCGCCCGGGAGCGGTCCGGGTTCCGGCAAGACTGCCGTTGATGAAGAAGCTTCCGGTACCCGCACCGTCGTAGGTGAAGGCGACATGGGTCCAGACATCCACCTCAAAAGGCGCGCGGTCGCTGGCGAAGACCTCGGTATCCGCGCCGAATCCCAGTTCCATTCTCAGATTCCGCAAAGCGCCAGATTCGGCGCTCAAGACCAGTTGCATCCCGGTCTTGTCCACATAGCGGTTGTCCAGGAGGAATGATTCCGGATAGCCCTTCATGTCGGGCTTCGGCCTGATCCACATTTCCACCGTGAATGCGCCGCGGGGAGTGAGGTCCGGGTGGGCCTTTGCGCTGGCGCGGTGAGGGGCATCTTCCACCGGCCAGCCTGGGAAGGTCTCAAGCGCTCCGCCGAACTTCCCGTCGGGCGAGAACTGCGCACCCTGCAGCCGCAGGTCGTGCCCGTGCCCGGAGAGGTCTTGCGCGGCCTCGTCGCCATCGAACTGCCAGAGTGCCACCACGTGGTCGCCTGTCGCGTCTTCACCTGCATACGGGCTCAGATAGGACTCGGCCAGTTGCACCGTGGCCTTCGCCTCCTGCTGGGCAAATGCGGGCAGGACCAGAGAGATGAGGAGGATAAGGGGCAGCGGAACTGCGTATCGCATGGTTTCATCCTTTCGTGAGCCACCGGTCTCTTCGCATGCGGCAGGCGCCGCCGGCAACCAGCGCGGCGCCTGCACGACCTACCTTCCGAAAGCGAGAGGGTTCCTGCTTAACCAGCCTTCTCAGGCTTCAGGTCGCCGCTTTCGACCATCGCGGCCAGCGGATTGTCTTCGATGTCCAGCGGGAAGTCCACGCGGCCCCTGCGCCGGCTGGATTCGTAAGCCCCGAAGATGATCTCCGTGGCGACCAGCGCGTTCTCCGCATCCAGTTGGCACTTGCGGCCATTGACCAGGCAGTCGACAACATCCGCGATGGCGCGCTCGATGAAGTTCGGGCCGTGAATGCTGGCGCCGTTGGTGTCCGGCACGGTCCAGTCTTTCTCCCCGGCAAGCTGGTAGCGGATGGGCGGACCGTTGACAACGCCCACGTCGATGACGCCCTTGCTGCCGATGAGCCGGTCCACGCAGCCCACCGGGTTGGCATCCCCCGGCTTGCCGGTCATTACCAGGCCGAAGACGCCGTTGTCATACTCGGTGAGCATCACCTGCTGGTTCTCATTGTGTGAGCCGAAGACCAGGCTTTCCGTGCGGTAGTCAACCTGGCAGATGACCCACTTCGCGGGCACGCCGTCGCCCAGGAAGAAGCTGAACATGTCGATGAAGTGGGTGCCCGTGTCGTACAGGTTGCCCGCGCCGCACTCCAAACGCCACAGATCGCCGATTGCGCCCTCATCCAGCATCTGCTTGGCGATCATGAAAGGCTCGCCATACCGGCGCTGGTGGTTGAAGGTGAGTTGGACGCCTTTCTCTTTCGCGGCCGCGGCCATGCGCTTGGAGCCGCCCCAGGTGTCGGCCATGGGCTTCTCGCAGTGGATCGCTTTCACGCCCGCGTTGATGGCGTCAAGCACCATGGGCTCATGCAGGTGCATCCAGGTGCAGACGCTCACGATGTCCAGCTTCTCATTGGCCAGCATCTCGCGGTAATCAAGGTACACGCCGGGGATGTCGTACGTATCCGCGAAGGCCCTGGCGTTCTCCTCCACGATGTCCGCGCAGGCCACCATGGTGCAGTTGTCTAGCTTCTTGAAGGCATTCGCGTGTTGGTACGCCATGGCATAGCCCATGGCGTCTCCGCGTTCTTTTTTCCGTCCGGTCCCGATGACTCCGACCCGCAGTTGGCTCACAAACGATCCTTCCTTTCGCCAATTCGAGGGGGCGATGAGCGCCCATCCTCCAGGAACGCCAGCGCATTTCGCCGGCGATGCGAAAGGACCTGCCGGTCTGTCACAGGGAGGAACCTGCGCGTCCGGGGGGAATTGTCCGCGCGGACGCAGAATGCATCCACAGACCGACCAACGGGAGCCTTCGGCCATGCAGGACCGCATCCGCCGGTACCTTGACGCCGCCGCACGTGGGGCTGACTACCTGTTGTCCATGCAGAATCCGGATGGTTCTTTCATCCGTGAAGACCTGCAGGCCGATGTGTACCATAAGGCGCCCCAGGCGCTGCTTCTCACCGGACATCCCGCGGCGGCGAACCGCCTGCTGGAGTGGGTGAAGCGCAATGACCTGCGCGAAGGCGGGCGCCTACACCACTTCGACGCCGGCCTGGCGCTCTATAAGACCAACTGGCTCTGCCAGGGCGCCCACCGCATGGGCCGGTTCGACATCTCAATGCCGGTAATGCGGTTCATCCTCAAATGCCAGGCCCCCTGTGGCGGGTTCTACCAGTGGCCCGAGATGACCACGGTGATCGAGCCGGTCTGCTCGGCCTGGGGTGGGATGACATCGCTCTACATGGGGCACGTACCCGCTGCTCAGAAAGCAGGCCAGTTCCTGCGGAGCATGCTGGAGCAGCAACCCGACACCCGCCGGTTCTACGTCCAGACCGACGCCGAGGGGGCCCTGAATCTGGACGGGCCCTTCGTAGATGCAGACCAGCCCGGGCAGGCGTACTACTGCCCGGGCATCGCCGCCCTGTTCTGCATCCGCCTGCATCTGGCCACAGGAGACGAGGATGCCCTCGACACCGGCATGCGCCTACTGCTGTTCCAGATGAACTGCGCGGACGATGCCTTCGCATATCCGACCGCGGGCAAGTCGGCGGTTGCGGCCGCTACACTGTACGCGGTCCTGGGGGATACCCGGGCGCGTGATGCGGCCTGCAGCATGGGCGACTACCTTGTGTCCGAACAGAGCGCCGAAGGCTGGTGGCGCAACCCGCACAGCGACAGTACGGTGGTGCGGCTCGACCATACCGCCGAGTTCGTAGTCTTTCTGAGCGAGATAGCGGCGATGCTCTCAGTGCGTTCGTAGGCCGGGAGAAAGGCGGGAAGGCAATGGAACCACTGGGCCGGGACTTGCGCGACTTACTGCCGGTGGTGGATGAGGACGTGGCTGCGTCCGTCCGCGCCATCCGCAAGCAGGAGATCCGGCGAAGAGAACCTCACCACCACGAGGAGTTCCATATCCGTGTCATCGAGGACCCGGCGGAGTTCTACGACGCCCTCGCCACAAACATGCTGCGTCGCATGAACCAGGCGGCGGCAGAGGACCGGCCTTTCGTGGGCGTGTTCCCAGTGGGTCCGGTAGGTCAGTACGATCGCCTTGCTCAAAAGATCACCGCCGAGCGCGTGGATCTCGACCACTGCACTCTCTTTTTCATGGACGAGTACGCGTACCCCAACGGGCAGACGATTGACAAGTCTTCCGCGTGGAGCTTCGAGTACACCGCGCACCGGCACCTGTTTGATCTCATCAGCGGCACTGGGCTGGACCTGTCCCGCGTGCACTTCCCGGGGCCCGACAACATCGCGCAGTACGACGAAATGATCCTGGATGCGTCGGACGGGCGAGGCGCGGATGTCGTGTACGGCGGCGTGGGCTGGTGCGGGCATTTCGCGTTCTGGGAGCCGCACCTGATCGAGGAGTTCGCGTCGGACGTGGACTGGATGGGCGCGCATTCGGCTTTCGTGCGCCTGCACCCCATGAGCCTGCTGCACAACTCACTGCGTGCGGGAGGCGACTGGACCAGCATCCCACCGTGCGCGTACACAGTGGGGCCCGGGGTGATTCTCGGGGCGAAATACCGTAGCTTCTGGCTCGACGCTCACCTGGGGTCCGGAATGAGCTGGCAGCGGTTCATCGGCCGCCTGATCACCCACGGGCCGGTGACCCCACAGATCCCGGCATCATACCTGCAGACGCTCCCGGGCGACGTCGTCTTCTTGGGCGCGGTGGCCGAGGACATCGGCGGCCCGAGGGTCTCGTGGCAGTGAGAGGACGGCGGGGGATGGTGAGTACAGAGTAGTGAATAGCAGTGGGAAACGGCGGAGGCGCACAGCGAGAAAGAGCAGAGGCGACCGCGAGAGGCTGGCGTCGAGACGCCAGCCTCTCGCAGTTGATGGGT
>MTKY01053111.1_pt1 | contig 11358 bp, 11 predicted proteins | sample 1042731 | NCBI WGS metagenome assembly MTKY01 (sample SAMN06212206, study PRJNA360538) | anaerobic digester metagenome | biome: Wastewater treatment plant; material: sludge; isolation source: anaerobic digester fed with sludge from wastewater treatment plant | place: Denmark: WWTP Soeholt ... | reverse complement strand
TGGCTGCACGGCTTCGTCACGCAGTATCCGGGCCAGGATCGTTTTCGCTTCATTCTGCTGGGCGAGGGACGGCGGGCTTGCCTGGAGTTCCCGAACGACCCGATCAGCATCAACGACGACATCCTGAGCTTCGCCACCAACATGCTCGGCGCGGAGAACGTCGTCATTGACGAGTGAGCGGGGTGGCGTTCTGACAGAGCGCAGCCACCCCCCAGGCTATTGGTAGATGCGCGCCAGGAGGCGCTCGGCCAGCGCCGGGAAGCGCCGCCCGGCCCACAGCATAGCGCTGTCGCGCCAGCGCAGGGTCATGGTGCGCGGCTTGCGCTCCAATGCGCGGGCAATGCCCCCGGCGACGCGCTCCGGCGTCATGGACGGCCACCTGGGTGCGACGCGCCCCGGCTGGCCGAGCCGCCGCTCGGCGAACTCGGTATCCGTCTGCCCCACCCACAGCACTGAGACGCGAATCCGGTCGGCGCGTAGCTCGGCGCGCAGCGCGTGCCCCAGCGCATCTACGGCAGCTTTGCTGGCGCAGTAAACACTGACGTAAGGCCCCGGCAGCGCCCCCAGCACCGACGAGACAATCACGATATGCCCGCCGCCGCTGGCGCGCATGGCCGGTACCGCCGCCCGCACGCTGTGAATCACGCCGTCAATGTTGGTGCGCAGCACCGTCTCGATGTCCGCCCACTCCGCCTCGACCAGCGCGCCGCGATGCCCGATTCCGGCATTGGCGACCAGCACATCAAGCCGGTTGAACTCGGCCAGCGTTAGCGCGACGGCCTGCTGCATGGCCTCGGAGTCGGTCACATCGGCGACGACGGGCAGGATCATGCCCGGTAGCTCGCGCGTCTCGACTTCCTTGCGCAGCGCGTCCAGGCGGTCGGCGCGGCGTCCGGTCACGGTCACGTTGTCGCCCAGGGCCGCAAACAGCAGGGCCGCCGCCCGGCCAATGCCCGACGACCCGCCCGTGATTAGCAGCACGCGCGGCCTATTCATGGGGAGCAGTGCCTTGCGGAACAAGTGCATGGCGATACCTTTCTGCCAGGTAAAGCCTCATACGGGCTTCCCCGCCGTGCCTCAGCGGACGGGACGCGCGGCCAGCCCCCACACGTTCTCGGCGATGTCTTCCCCCGCGCCGCCCTCTGCCGGGACGCGCCAGAGGTGCGTAGCCGGCATGTAGACCTGCATCTCCGGGTCGGTGGGCTGTGCGCCCGGCCAGACACGGCGCGCGTTCAGGTCATTGACCAGCAGCGTGTTCGGGTCTACCACAGCGGCGAACACGTAGCGCTCGGTCGCCGCCAGCGCACTGACACCATACACATCGGGGCGGCGAGCCAGCTCGCGGATGACGCCCGTGACCAGGTTCAGGCGGTAGAGGATGATGTCGGCGCTGCGCAGGTCAACGGAGAAGGTCGGCTCTCTGTCCAGCGCCAGCGGCGTTGTGGGAGCCTGGCGGGCGATGAAATAGAGGAAGGCGTTGTCCGGCGACCAGGCGACGCGCTCAATAACGCCAATCCCTCCGGCGATGGCGACCTCGTAATCGCGCACGCCGCCGGTGATCAGGTCAATGACGCGCAGCACGCTGTTGACGGTCGGCCCGGCCAGGTGCGTGCGCACCGGATTCGTCGCCGCCGCGCCGGGCATGAACTCGGCATCGTAGACGGCGAAATCACCCGTGCCGACGTTGTAGAGCGCCAGCCCTGGGTCGGGGAAGCAGCACGTGCCGAACACGCTCGCGCCGAAGGTGGGCCACAGGTTCGGGCGGCCAGGGCCGAGCAAGCCGCCGTCGCGCACGTAAAGCGCCGCCGCGAACGTAACCGTCACCTGCGACGACCCCGCCTGGAAGCGCCCGAAGTAGCCGGTCAGCCGCCCGGTGCCGCCATCGGCAGCGCTGAAATCCAGGTCGCGGAAGGGGAAGGAGACACGACCAGGGAACTGGTCACCGGCCTGCTGCGGGGAGACAGTTTCCAGGTAGTAGAGCGTCTGCCCGTCCTGCGAAAGCGTCAGCGTGCGCCCGTAGAAGCCAGGCACGTGCACTGCCGCGCCGCCGGTCGCGCCGGTTGCGTACAGGCCGTCGTCGCGGGCGACATAGAGCATCCGCCCGTCGGCAGTCCAGAAGAGGCGCGCGCCCTGCCCGTAGGTGAAGGTGGGGCCGGTCTGCTGCAACGGCTGCCCGGCGGAGTCGGCCAGCGTGACCGTGTCCTGCCAGACGTAGGCCAGGGCCACCTCGCTTTGCTGGCCGCGTGCCACTCCCACCAGTGGCAGCGCCAACGCCAGGACACTCGCCACCGCCCACAGCACGCACAGCCAACGCGAACGCCGGTTCATGGGCACACCTCCTGGGCTTGTCCCATCGCTCTTATGGCTAGTGTACCGCGCGGCAAGGAGGATCGGAAATAGGACTGTGGCCCTGGAATTTGCGACTGAGGGAGCAAAGGAGCGAGCAGCCCCTTTACGCGCCGGGAGAATGGCGCGCCCGCCACGCCTCGCCAAGCGCCCGGTTGACCGGCACCGCCTCAAGGAAGCGCACGCGCTGAGCCTCGTCCAATCCCTCGGCCTGGCGCTCCAACAGCATGTGCGCCCCGTCGAGTAGCTCTCCAGCGACTTCCTCCTGGCGCATGGCGTGCAGCGCCCGGTAAGCCGTCCAGTAGACACGCAACGGCTCGTCCAGCCGGGCGGGGCCGTGCTCGCTGAGATGGCGCAGCACCTCCTCAACCAGGCTGTAGGCGGCCACGATTTGCCCTTGCGCCAGCATCACCCGCGCGACGCCCGCCGTCGCCTCCACCGCCTCCGCCCGCGCAGAGAGCGCACGCCAGCGCTCAACCGCCGCGCCGTAAGCGGCCAGGGCCGCCTCCCAGTCCTTGCGCGCTTCGTGCAGCAGACCCAGGAAGTGCTGCGCCTGCCCCGCGCCCCAGTGATCCGCCGTCTGCGCGCTCAGCAGCAGCGCCTCGTCCAGCAGTACCGTCGCCCGCTCGAAGTTGCCCTGTTCCGTGTGCACCGCGCCCAGGCACGCCCGTGCCGTGATCTCGCCGCCAGAAAGCTCCCACTCCCGGGCGACGAGGATGGCCGCGCGATGATCGTCCACCGCTGCCGCGTAGTCGCCCAGCCGCCGGTAGACGCTCCCCCGCGCGTTGCGCGCGGCGACTTCACCGGAGCCGCGCCCCAGCCGCGCCCAGACCTCGATGGCCGCTGTCAGCATGGGCAGCGCCCGCGCGTAGCGCCAGGCGGCAGCGGTCTGCACGCCCTGGCTGTTGGCTTTGGCCGCGACCGAGTCCAACCGCTCGCGCGTGTCGGGATCGTCGAGGTTGGACAGCTCGAGCGAGACGACGAGCTTATCCCACCAGGGGCCAGACGCTGCTTGGATCGGATCGTCAGGCAAGGGATTCACTCCTCTTGACAGCCAAGAACATCCGTTCTATGATGAGCATACCGTCCCCGTTGATCACAGGAGATTGCTCATGCTCACCCCTGCCATCAGCCATATTATCCTGACCGTCTCCGATCTCGACAAGACGCGCGCCTTCTACGGCGACCTGCTCGGCTTCGAGCTACACGAAGTCCCCGCCCAATATGGCAAGCTGATGTACTTCGCGGCGGAGGGCGGCGCGTCGGTCTGGCTGATCCAGCACGCCCAGACGCCTCCCGGCGACCGTTTCAGCGAGTTCCGCGTCGGGCTGGATCACCTGGCCTTCGCCGCGCCGAACAAGGAGTTTCTCGACGCGCTGGCCGCCAAGCTGCTCGCCGCCGGAGTCAATACGAAGGGTGTCGAGCTTTTTCACGGGCGCTGGAACTACGTCGCCTTCCGCGACCCGGATAACATCCAGCTTGAGTACTGGCTCGACGAGCCGGTTCAGCCGGAGGGGTAAGCTCCCATGATCACCGACACTCTTGATCACGTCGTCCTGACCGTCAGCGACCTGGCCCGCGCACGCCAGTTCTACGGAGATGTGCTCGGCTTTTCCGTACACGACGATCCCAACTACCTGGGCGGCTCGCTGTTCTTCATGGTGGGGGATGTGCAGCTTTACCTGGTGCGCCACGCGGCCACCCCGCCCGGTGACCGCTTCAGCGAGTTCCGTGTCGGGCTGGATCACCTGGCCTTTCGCGCACCGGACGCCGCCGCGCTGCACGCGCTGGCCGACCGGCTGATCGCCGCCGGGGTGCCCACGAACGGAGTAGAGGTCTACGCGCCGAGCAACAAGCCGTACGTCTCCTTCCGCGACCCGGACAACCTCCAGCTTGAGTACTGGCTCGACGAGCCGGTCGCTCCGTGAGGCGTCGGGCACACGAAAAACGGGGACGCCCGGCAGAGGGGCGTCCCCGCATTCGTGCTTGTACGGTCAGGCGCACCTAACCCGCGCCGGGCTTCTCGTACAGCTCTACGAGCACACCGGACGCACTGCGCGGGTGCACGAAGGCATAGCGCGTGCCGTCATCGCGGACGCGCGGCGTGTCATTGATCAGCATGACGCCGTGCGCCGTTAATCGCGCCAGCGCCGCCTCGATGTCGTCCACCTCGACGCAGACATGGTGCATCCCCGATCCGCGCTTGGCCAGGTGACGACCAATCCCGCTGTCGGCCTCGGTCGGCTCCAGTAGCTCGATCTCGCTCTCGCCGATGGGCAGGAAGGCGATCTCGACCTGCTCGCGGGCGTTCGTTTCCGTCCGCGTCACCGGCAGACCAAGCGCGTCGCGCCAGAAGCCAAGCGCCCCCTCGATGCTCTCCACCACAATCGCCAGGTGATCCATGCGCTTGATCATGCGCCTCTCGCTCCTGTGCCCAGGCCGCCGCTATGAGACCGGCCCCCACGTGCGGATCAGTTCTTGCCAGCGCCGCCAGACCTCCGTGCGGCCCTGCAGGTCTACCTCGCCCTGGAACAGCGTGCCGCCTGCCTGCAAGAAGCAGCCGTAATCGTTAGCGAGCACGGTCGTGATGCGCTCATGGGCGGCGAAGGCGGCCACCGTCTCCAGCCAGGTCGCGTCCAGGTCCATGCTGCGCTGGGGAGCCAGGCAATAGCCGTACCACGTCTCCAGCAGCCATAGCTCCTTGCCATGATCGGCGGGATGCCCGCGCTCGGCCAGAACATCTTCCAGCAAATCGAAGGCCGCCGGCTGGAAGATGCGCACGCCGATGAAGTCCACTGACTCCAGGGCCAGCACCCGCTCGTAGAAGTCCAGGTCGAAGTCGTCGGAGATCGCGACCGTCACGCCGACCAGCGTCTCAGGGCTTTCTTCGCGCACTGCCACGGCCAGCCGCTCCGTCTGCGCCACCCACTGCCCGATCTCGTCAGCGTCTTCCTGCTCGGCGATCCCGCTATACTGGGCATACTGGCCCGGCTCGCTGATGACCTCATAGGCCAGCGGTTGCAGTGTGCGTGCGTAGTGGCGCACGCGGTCTTCCTGCACCTGGGTGAACTCCTCCCACGTGGCCTTTTCTTCGTCGTTGGCCTTCACCAGCAGGTAGGGCGTGTACTGCGCGTCGGACACGATCAGGCCCACCCCAAGCTCGTTGATCGCCCCCAGATAGGCGGTCTCATCGTACCGCTGCCGGGTGATGCGCGCGGCGATTTTCGCCTGTTCCTCGGCGGGGTCTTTGTCTTCATCCGGCTTGAACAGGCGCGGCTGCTCAGCTTCCAGCAGCATGTCACCGCTGGCCGTGACGCGTACCACGCTCGCGCCCGCCTCCGCCGCCGCGCTTAGCTCGGCCAGGCGCACGTCCAGCCGGTCGTCGTCATCTTCCTCTGCTGTGACGAAGCTGTAGCCCAGCGTCACGTTGGCTGTAGACCCCAAGCGCAGCGAGTTCGTGGCTGCCTGCGCCGACCAGTCATGGAGGCGCTCATCCAGCCAGGTCATGCGCTGCGTTTGCTGGGTGAAGTGGAAAGCCAGTGCGCCGATAACCAGCACGCTTGCCACGACCGCCCAGATGATGGCGCCACGCCGGGTCGCCGGGCCAAGCCGCCGCCAATAAAACAAGGTGATCACGTCCGACACCAGCGTGCCGATCAAGACCAGGATCACCAGCAGCACCACCATGCCGATCATCATACCCAGCCCGCCCAGGGGAGCCAGGGCCCCGGCTGCGGGCACGAACGAGTACCAGAAGTAGGCGACGACGGCCAGCCCCACGATGACCACCATGGACACTACCAGCGGCACCTGCCGCCCGCGCCAGACGCCCACCGTCCCGCCGACGAGCAGCAGTCCACCGGCTAGCAGCAGCCCCGGCCCCCACAGGTAGTAACCGAACCACATCGCCGCCAGGAACATGACGATGGCCGTCAGAGTCAGCAGCACGCCGCCGCAGCCCTGGGCCAGACCCCCCATGCGGCTGGCAAAAGGCGGCGGCGGAGCATACTTGCGGACCTTTTCATCAAGCTCTTCGACAGCGCGCATCCGGGGGATGCCGCGCATGGCCTCAACGACCCGATCCTGTTCCGCGCCCGCCGGTTCCTCGGCGGTCTCATGCGCGAATTCTTCGTTCTGCATGGACGACTCCTCAAAGTTGGTGGCAAGCCTCAGGTCGGGCAGACCGCCTCGGCTCAGCGCAGCCCCAGCTCGGTACGGGCGATCACCATTCGCTGAATCTCGCTGGCACCCTCGTAGACTTCGGTGATCTTGGCGTCGCGAAAGTAACGCTCCAGGGATTGCTCCCTACTATACCCTATCCCACCATGAATCTACACAGCTTGATGGGCAGATGGAGGGCAGGAACAAGCCGTCAGACAGTTGTCGGCAGGCCCCTTCCCCCAGCAATGACCTTCCCCTGGAGCCAGGGCGTTCCTAGAGGCCATTTGAGAAGTCCTGATCTGCGGGTCTGCCTCACCCCTGGTTCCCCTCTCCACACGCGGAGAGGGGACTTAACCGCACAGTGACTCCCCCTCTCTACCACGTGGAGAGGGAGCCGGGGGTGAGGCTTCTTAGGCCCCAAGCAGGTTCATCCTGGGTGCGCATTGTTTGATCTCGCCTCAAGCCACTCGGTGACGACCCTGGCACGTACCCAGGCGAATCGAGGAACGTCTCACGTTGGGAGCGAGATTCCTTGAACCGCGCCGCGAAAGCTAGCTCAGCCCGCCGAGCATCTTGCTGAGCAGACCGGTCAGCGCCCAGTTGCCCAGCGCGGCCAGCACAGCCATCAGCACGCCGCCAAGCAGAATCGCCAGGCAGCCCATCCCCGCCCCAAACTGGTACACCTCGCCGACCAGCTTCGACACCAGATAGAGGGCCACAAACGACCCGGCCAGCATAATGAGGGGGATGGTCAGCCTGAACCCCGTCGCCGAGCCGGTCAGCGCCAGGCCGACGAACAGCAGGGCGAAGGCCATCATCACGTAGGTCTGGAAGGGCACCAGCCGCCGGTACAGGTAGACGAGCGTGCCGTCACCGCTGAACAGGTAGGCGGCGGCCACGTGAATGGCCGCCCCCTGCAAAGCGAGCGTCACCGCCGAGTAGATGCCGTAGAACCCGCCGAGCACCAGCAGGGCCACGACGCTGGCATCGAACAGCGTGTCGAGGTCTTCAGACGTGATCGTGGCCGAAGGGGCGGTTTCAATAAGCTCGCGGATGGTCTCCAGGGTGAAGACAAGGATCGCTGCCGCGCTCAGCGCCACGACCAGCGCGTACAGCAGGAAGTCAATCGCCACATTGTCCCAGGTAGCCGTCTCCGCACCCTTGCCGTGCGCCTGGCGATGCGCAACATGCTTGCCGCCCACCTTCTCAACCAGCGCGCGGCGGCGATCCGGATGAGTGAGCAGGGGCACAGCATCGGCCACGCTCATGCCGGTCAGCGACATGACCAGGTTGGCGACGAACGGCTCCTCTTGCAGCGCCGGGTTCAGGCTGAGCGCCTTGCCCAGGTTGTCTGTGGCGCGCCCCTTGTCACCTTCAAGATGGTAGGTCGTGGCCGCGTCAAGCAGCTTCTTGGCCAGGTCGCGGTCGCGCGGGCCGATCTCGACTTCGCTGACGGGCTTCTCCGGCGCGTACTGGCGCAGGTAGCGCCCCGCCTTGAGTGCCAGCTCGCGGAGGGCCGGATCGGGGTCACTCCTGAAGAGCGCCGCCAGCGGCTTGAGCGCCGCCGGATCGCGGCTGTTAGCCAGGGCGACGATGGCCTGTCGGCGCTGAGCGGGATCGTCGCTGTGAAGCTGGCGCAGGTACGTGTCGAGCATAGTCCCCCCTTGCCGGTGACACCGGCGCTCCGTCACACGGGGCGTATCTCATTTCTGGGGCAGAAGATCACCGCTGAGGCGCAGAGAGCGCAGAGAAAGGACAGGTTGGAGAGGGTGCCAAGTTCTTCTCCGCGTCCTCTGTGTCTCTGCGGTTCAGATATCTGCCATCGTGAGATGCGCCCGTCGCACAGTTCACATATTATCAGCTTCCAAGATGCGGTACAATTCCTGGCAGGCGAACGCAGCGGCACCGGCGAGCCGGTTGGCGCGCTGCCACACTGCATCAGGCCGCTGACCGGCGCGATGCAGTGCTGCACCCACCAAAGGAGCATAGCCGTGGTTACTGTTGTCACCGATAGCTGCGCCTCAGTCCCGGAGCCTCTGGTGAAGGAGCTAGGGATCGAAGTCGTCCATTACCACGTCCACACGGTGCAAGGTACCTACCGCGACGGCCTGGACATGCCCGCCGACGACTTCTACGCCTGGGTGAAGACCGCCCCCGAATGGCCCACGACCGCCAATCCCAGCGCCGGTGAATACCTGGAAGCCTACCGCCGCGCCTCCCAGCAAAGCGACGGCATTGTGGCGATCAGCATCACGGGCACCGGCAGCGGTGGCTACCAGTCGGCGATGCTGGCCAAGCGCCTGCTGGCACAGGAAATGCCCGGCGTGCCAGTCGAGGTCATTGACACGCAGCAGGTCGCTATGGCGCACGGCTGGTCGGTCATCCAGGCAGCGCGCGCGGCCTTGCAGGGGCTTTCGGTGGCGGAAGTGGCGGCAGTCGGGCGCAAAGTCGCCGCCGAAGCGTTTGTCGGCTTCACCAACGACACGCTTGAGTATTTGCAGCGCGGCGGGCGCATCGGCAAAGTGACCGGCATGGTCGGCAGTATGCTGAGCATCAAGCCCGTCATTGGGATGCGCGGCGGGATGCCCTCTCCGCTCAGCGTGGCGCGCACGCGCAGCGGCGCGTACCAGCGCATTGTCTCGCTGGCGCTCAACCACATCGCAGAGGGCAGCGCCATTCGCGCGGCGCTGATGCACGTCGCCGCCCGCGAAGAAGTGGAGAAATTCCGCCCGCTGCTGGAGCAGTCCTACTCGGTCATCGAGTGGGTGGTCGCCCAGCTTTCGCCGGCGCTCGGCGTGCACAGCGGGCCGGGCACGGTCGGGATCAGCATCATCCCTGAAAGCGCCCCCTGATCGTCTGTGCGAACATCTTCATCTGGATCGCGGTAGGAGCGTGCGGGCATACGCGCCTACCGGTGGGACGGGGCCTGTCAGGGACTCAAAGGATCGCGCCATGTCCGACGGAGCATGGGACAACTTCCTGATCGCCGCGCAGGGTGGCCAGCCGGAGCGCGTGCCGGTCGCGCTCGGCGCGGACTGCGGCTTCATCGCCAGCGCGTTCGGCATAAACACGCTCGACTTCTTCCTCTACCCCGACCGCTGGCTGCGCGCCTACCTCGCCCTGCTCGCCCGCTTCCCCGATGTGGTCTTCCTGCCGGGATTCTGGGTTGAGTACGGCATGGCCGCCGAGCCAAGCGCCTTCGGCGCGCCGGTGCTCTGGCGGCAGGACGAAGCGCCCGCCATTCGCCCCCTCGCCCTGCCCCTGGCTGAGTGGCGCAATCTGCCGCGCCCCGACCCTTACTCGGACGGGCTGATGGCCCTCGTCCTGCGCCGCACCCTGAACCTGGAACAAGGCGGCGAGCTACCGGAGCCGCACCGCATCCGCTTCGTGGCGGCGCGCGGGCCGTTCACCATCGCCACGCATCTTTTCGGCGCGACCAACTTCCTGACCGCCCTGGCCGGGGAGCGGAGCGAAGCGCGCATTGCGGCGGACGTGCTGGAGATTCTGACCGAGACGACGATCCGCTTCCTTCAGGCGCAGCTTGGCTGTCTGCGCGAGCCTTGGGGGATGATGCTGCTCGACGACACAGTGGGGATGCTGTCACCGGGACTGTTCAACGCCGTCGCTCGCCCGCTGCTGGAGCGCATCTTCGCCACCTTCGACGGCCTGATCCGCATCTACCATAACGACACGCCCTGCGAGCACCTGCTGCCCCATTTCCCTGGCCTGGGCTTCGAGGTGTTCCACTTCAGCCACCGCGTGCCCATCGCCGAGGCGCGCGCCCTGCTCGGCCCGGATATTGTGCTGATGGGCAACGTGCCCCCGCTGGAGGTCATGGTACACGGCACGCCGCAGCAGGTCGCAGAGGCAGCGCGCGACTGCATCATCCAGGCGGACGGAACCGGACTCATCCTGGCACCGGGCGGCGGCACCAATGCCGGCACGCCGGCGCACAACATTGACGCCCTGGTGAGCGCGGCGCTGTATTGAGCAGTGCGCCCGCTGCCCGCAGCTTTGACGGAGAGCCTCATGCGCATTCTGGTGGATATGGACGGCGTGCTGGCCGACTTCGAGCGCGGCTTTGAGGAGGCATGGCAGGCCGCCTACCCCGATCTGCCGGTTGTTCCGGCGGCGCAGCGACGCCATCAGCTCGTACAGGACGAGTACGCGCCTGAACTGCGCGCTCACGTTCACGCTGTGTTTCACGCGCCGGGCTTCTTCCGGGCGCTGCCGCCGGTTCCTGGCGGGCGGGGGGCGCTTGAGGCGCTGCTGGCGCTGGGCTGCGACGTGCGCCTGTGCACCACACCGCTGCTCGACTTCCGGCACTGCGTGGTCGAGAAATACGAGTGGGTAGAGCGCGAGCTTGGTCCGGCGTGGCTGGATCGCCTGATCCTGACCCGCGACAAGACGATTATCCGCGCCGACGTGCTGATTGACGACCGCCCGCAGCTTGACGGGGCGGACACGCCCACCTGGGAGCACATCCTCTACGACCAGCCGTACAACCGCGCCGACCGGGGCAAGCGCCGCCTCACCTGGCAGACCTGGCAGGCGGTGCTCTTCCCGGACGGGGCGTGAGCCTCTGCCCGCAACGCAGAGCGGGCGCCCGCACGTGCGACGCCCGCTGCCTTCGGCCCATGTCTGTGGCTGATTACAGGCTCCCAATCGCCAGGCGGATGCGCTTCAGCGATTCCTCGCGGCCCAGCACTTCCATCGTCTCGAACAGCGGCGGCGAGACCTGCTGGCCGGTCGTCGCGGTGCGCAGCGCGCCGAAAAGCTGCCCCACCTTCAGTCCCAACTGCTTGGCCAGCGCGCGCATGGCGGCTTCCTGCGTCGCCGCGCCGAAGTCCG
>MTKY01049271.1_pt1 | contig 11368 bp, 11 predicted proteins | sample 1042731 | NCBI WGS metagenome assembly MTKY01 (sample SAMN06212206, study PRJNA360538) | anaerobic digester metagenome | biome: Wastewater treatment plant; material: sludge; isolation source: anaerobic digester fed with sludge from wastewater treatment plant | place: Denmark: WWTP Soeholt ... | reverse complement strand
CATCGCGGCACTTGCCGGCACCGACCCTCGCTGGCCACTGGTCATGGACGCTGCCGGCCGCTACTACGCCGAACCGGAGGCAGGCGGCCTGCTCATCTCCCCGGCCGACGAGTCACCCAGCGACCCGTGCGATGCACAGGCCGAGGAGCTCGACGTGGCCCTAGCGCTCGACCGGCTGCAACGGGCCACCACGCTCCCTCTGCGGAGCATTCGTCGCTCCTGGGCCGGGCTGCGCACGTTCAGCCCCGACGGTGCCCCGGTGGTGGGCGAGGAACCGTCGGCCCCCGGCTTCTGGTGGCTGGTCGGGCAGGCGGGTGCGGGCATCAAGACGGCCCCGGCGATGGCCGCACTCCTCACGGCGTTGATTCGCGGCACCGACATTCCAGCATCGATCAGCACCCTGATCTCGGTCGACGACGTGTCGCCGCTGAGGTTCGGCCGGCCCGGCTGAGCTCAGTCCCACGACGCGACAGTGGCCACCAGCAGAGCCAGCGCGACAGCACCGGAGAACACCAGGATGGCAGTGCGCGTGTAGCCACGGTCGAGCCAGCGGCTCGCATGACGGGAGAGCAGCAGCCCAACCAGCATCGCCGGAAGCAGTCGGGCCGCCCGGCCCACATCTGCCGCGTGCAACTCGCCGGCAACTGCCAGCAACGCGAGCGACAACGTTGCGCCGAACGTGAAGAACAGTGCGAGTGTGGAACGAAGCTGCGCGCCTGAGTGGCGCTGGTAGACGAGCGCCATCGGTGGACCGCCGACCGACGTCAGGCTGCCCATGAAGCCCGACAGCGCACCAGCCCCGAACAACGTGCTCCCAGTGGGGGTCACCCTCCAGCCGGCTGCACTGAGCACCACCCCGGTCACGATCATGACGGAGAACACGACCAGCATCCACTGCTCCGGCAGCCACACGATCGCGACGGTACCCAGGATGCTGCCCGGCACCCGGCCGAGGAACGCCCACTTGAGCCCTCTCCAATCCAGCGAGCCACGCTCGCGGTACGCGACCACGATGGTCAGCAGCAGAGCCAGCATGAGCAGTGGCGCCGGCACCAGATCGGGGTCGAGCAGCGCCAGCACCGGCGCTGCGATCAACCCGAGCCCGAAGCCGAGCGAACCCTGCACGCAGGCGCCAACGACGACCACGGCACAGGCAACTGCAAATGCGCCGGGGCTCATCGGCCCACCCAGGAGTTGGTCACGAGTGGCTCAACGCAAGAAGCACGCGGCCCAGTGGCCGGGGTTCTTCTCTTCGAGCGGCGGGTTCTCGACCCGGCAGCGAGGCTCGACCAGCGGGCAACGGGTTTGGAACCGGCAACCAGGGGGTGGGTCGACCGGGTTGGGGATCTCGCCGTGCAACACGATGCGCCGCCGCGCTCTTTGCAGGGGCGGATCCGGGATGGGCACGCTGGAGAGCAGTGCCTCGGTGTACGGGTGCAACGGTGAGTCATACAGGGCGTGAGTGGGGGCGATCTCGACCAGCCTTCCGGCATAGAGGATGGCGATGCGGTGTGAGATGTGACGCACCACCGACAGGTCGTGAGCGATGAACAGATATGTCAATCCCAGCTCGGCCTGCAGGTCCTGCAGGAGGTTGACCACCTGCGCACGCACTGAGACATCGAGTGCTGACACCGGTTCGTCGGCCACGATGAAGTCGGGGTGCAGGGCAAGGGCCCGCGCGATGCCGACACGTTGACGTTGGCCTCCGCTGAACGCGTGCGCGTAGCGATCCATCGTGTCGACCGGCAGCCCGCAGCGGTCGAGCAGGTCGCCGACCAGAGGGCGAGCAGATTCGGTGTTCTTCGCCAAGCCGTGCACGATGAGTGGCTCGCTGACAAGCTCGAGCACCGTCTTGCGCGGGTTGAGACTGGCGTACGGATCCTGGAAGACCAGTTGCATGTGGCGCCGCAACTGACGGAGCTCCTCACCCGTTGTCTCGGTGATGTCGGCACCCTTGAACCTGATGGTGCCGGCTGCGGGCTTGATGCGCCGCAGCACCGCACGACCGAGTGTGGTCTTGCCGGAGCCGCTCTCGCCCACGAGCCCGAGCGTCTCGCCGCGGCCGATGGTGAGCGAGACGTCGTCGATGGCACTGACGAACTTCAGCTGCTTGCCCCAGAACCCGGCGCGGCCGACGGGAAAGCGAATGCTGAGCCGATCGACCTCGACGAGCGGCTCGGTGGTGATGGCGTGCTCAGACATCAACGTCCTCAAAGGCTCTCCAGCACGCGACCCTGCGGCCGTTCGGGTGCGTCTTCAGCCCCGGCGTCTCCTCCATGCACTGGGTGACCGCCAGCGAGCACCGAGGGGCGAAGGAACAACCGGCTTGTGCCATCACCAAGTCCGGCGGCGCCCCCTCGATGCTCACCAACCTCGGCATCACTACATCGAGGCGCGGGGTGCTGCGCAACAATCCGGCCGCATATGGATGGCCCGGCGTTGCGTACAGTTCCTCGGCGGTGCACAGCTCGACCACCTTTCCCGAGTACATCACCGCCACCCGATCGCAGAGGCCGGCCACCACACCCAAATCGTGGGTGATGAGCAGCACGGCCAACCCGAGGCGTTGCTGCAGATCGGCGATGAGGTCGAGGATCTGCGCCTGGATGGTGACATCGAGTGCCGTGGTGGGTTCGTCGGCGATGAGCAGTTGCGGCTCGCAGGCGAGGGCCATGGCGATGAGCACCCTCTGTCGCATGCCACCCGACATCTCGTGCGCGTACTGCTTGACGCGCTCGCGGGGGTTGGCGATGCCAACCAGATCGAGCAACTCGATGGAACGCTCGCGTGCCGCCCGTCGGTTCATGCCCATGTGTCGTCGAAGCACCTCACCGATCTGCATGCCGATGGTGAACACCGGGTTCAGCGACGTCATCGGATCTTGGAACACCATCGCGATCTCGTTGCCGCGAACGCGGGCCAGCGTTGCCTCGGCGTCGGTGACGAGCGACTGCCCCTTCCACCGAACATCGCCGCTGGTGATCTTGCCCGGTAGTTCGGTGAGGCCGAGCAGCGCCTGGGCGGTGACGCTCTTCCCGGAACCGCTCTCGCCCACCAGGCCGAGGGTCTCTCCCTTGGCCACGGTGAAGCTGACGTCGCGTACGGCATGAACGACACCGCGACGGGTGAAGAACTTGACCGTCAGGTGGTCGACCTCAAGGATGGTGTCACCGACCGCGTGCTCGCCCACTGCGACATTGCCCGACGGTTCCGTGCTCACGCCGCACCCTTGCCTGCGCCGATGGCTGTCGCCGCGAACTTCTTCTCGCGTTCCTGCGGGTCGAGAGCCACTCGCAGCCAACTGCTGAGCAGGTTCACGGCCAGAACAGTGAGGCTGAGCAACAACCCCGGGTAGATGATGAGCCACTGATTGCCGAACAGTTCGTGGTCGCCGGCGCGACTGATGTCGAGACCCCACGAGACGCCTGGGTACTGGATGCCGAGCCCGAGGAAGCTGAGCGCTGCCTCGGCCAGGATGATTCGTGCGAACTCGAGCACCGCCAACGTGGCGAGCGGAGTGACCAGGTTGGGGAGAATGTGGGTGAACACGACGCGCTTGGGCTTGCAGCCAATGATCTCCGCCGCCTCCACGAATGGGCGCTCCTTGACGGAGAGAACGACGCCACGCGTGAGGCGGGCATAGACCATCCAGCCATTGACTGCGAGGATGAGAGTGATGCTCGTGATGCTGCCGCCGACCAGCGCGATGAGCAGCATGGCCAGTAGCAAACCCGGAAATGAGACCTGCACGTCGACCCAGCCCATCAGCCAGCGATCGGCGCGCCCGCCCTTGTAGCCGGCCCAGAGGCCGACCAGCACACCGAAGGTGCCGGCGACAGCCACCACGAGTACCCCGATGGTGAGCGAGGTGCGCGCCCCGGCGAGCAACCGTGACAGTACGTCGTAGCCCTGCCAATCCGTGCCCATCACATGGCTCCAGCTGCCGCCGTGCCACACCGGAGAGGCCATCGCATTTGATAGGTCACCCGCGTTCGGGTCGGCGCTCATCAGCATCGGGCCGAAGATGGCTGCCGCGACCAGCACGATGAGGAAGACCAGCGATGCGAAGCCCAGCTTGTCGCGCACGAGGTCGGGCAGCAGCCCACCGCGGCTGCGGACGGCCGCCAGCTCGAAGGGACGGCCGTGCAACGCTTCCTCGGCGTGCACAGCCTCGTCGGCGTCATGGTGTTCGCTGGTGTACTCGTCGGGCACGGTCATTGGAGATCCACCCTCGGGTCGAGGAGCTTGTACGCGATGTCGATCACGATGTTGAGCAGCACGACGATGACCGCAATGACGAAGACGATCGCCTGAATCAGGTAGAAGTCCTGGTTCTTGATTGCGGTCTTGGCCATGAAGCCCAGGCCCGGCCAGTTGAACACCGATTCGACGACAACGGTGTACCCGGCAAGGGCACGGATGATCTCCCACCCGAGCAAGGTGACGTATGGGATGCCGGCGTTGCGAAGAGCGTGCACACCAAGGATGCGCCGCTGCGTCATGCCCTTCGCTCTGGCGACCTTGACGTACTGAGTGTTGAGTTCGTCGATCATCGACGAGCGGACCACGATGGAGAGGCGTCCGATGGCGGGCAGCGCCAGGCACACCGCGGGCAGCACGAGATTGGTGGTCCACGGGCCGGGGCCGGTCTCGAACCAGTGCAGCTTGACGGTGAAGGCGATGATGAGCATGAAGCCGAGGAAGAACTGCGGCATGGAAAGACCAACGAGGCTGAGCGTGGTGAGCACCCGGTCGGTAACGCCCCCTGGCTTGCGGCTGGCGAGCACTCCCAGCGGGATGCTCAGCACGACGGCGAACAGCATGCCGAGGCCGACGAGTTGAACCGTGCGGGGTAGGTAGTCGAAAACCACCGAGAGCGCCGATTGGCCTCGCACGTACGTGCTCTCGCCCAGGTCGAGACGAATCAGATCGCGCAGGAACCGGAAGAACTGCGTCGGGATGCTGGCATCGAGCCCCATCGCCGCTCGCCGGGCTTCGCGCTGTTCCGGAGTTGCCGAGAGCGGCAGCATGAACTTCACGGGATCGCCGATCAGGCGAGTGATGACAAACACGAAGATGGTCACTCCGAGGATGACCACGAGGCCTTGGCCCAGTCGACGTGCGATGTATCGTCCCATGCTGTTGCTGCCGCTCCCGGCTCTCCTGTCACCAGCTCAGCTGGTGACGGACATTTCCTTGACGAGGATCTTCGAGTCGACCCGCGGTGTCCAGCTCATACGAGCTGACAAACCGTAGAGGTCGGAGTTGCTGGCCAGCCATACGAAGTAGGAGCCGTCCGCCGCAATCTTCACGGCCGACTCGTACGTGGTGGCCCGTTCAGCCTGGTCGAGCTGCTGCCGGCCCTGGTCGACGAGCGCCGACAACTCCTCGTTGGTGTTGGACGAACCGATGCCACCCGCCTGGTAGTAGGTGGAGAGCTGACGGTCCGGGTCGAGGATGTCGTTCGAGCTGGACACGAAGATGGCGTCGGCCCGGTTGGTGCGATCGAACAGCACGTCGAGGTAGGCACCGAACTCGAGGATGTCGAGCTGCACGTTCAAGCCTGCAGCCTTCCAGTAGCCGGCGATGGCTTCCAGTACTTCACGGTCGTTCAACCAGCGACCTGCCTCACCAACCAGTTGGATGGTCTCGCCCTCCAGGCCGGCGTCAGTGATCATCTGCTTGGCCTTCTCGGCGTCGTAGGCAACGGCTGACAGGTCGGAGTTGAAGCCCAGCACCGACGGGCTGAGCAACTGGCTGGCATCTGCCACCGCAAAGCCTGCGTACACCTGGTCGATGATGGCCTGCTTGTCGACGGCCATGTTCAGCGCCAGACGCACGTTCGGGTCGGCGGTGATGCCCTCATCGGTATCGAGGATGACGACCGGGTGCTCCTGGCCTTGTGCAGTCGCAAGCTGTGGGGCCTGGTCGACGTCTTGTGGCGGCAGGTTGGTGATGACGTCGTACTTGCCCGACTTGAGACCCGCAAGCCGGGTACCGCCTTCGGACACGAACTCGTACGTGACCTTGCTGATGGACGGCGCCTCCCCCCAGTAGTCGGCGTTGACCTCGATCTTGATGTCGGAGCCGACGGTGCGACTGACGAACTTGTACGGCCCGGTACCGACCACCGATTCCGAGAGGTCCTCGACGGTCTCTGCAGAGGTGGGGATCATCTTCAGCCAGTACATGCGCGACGGCAGCACGCCGTCGGGACCATCCGTGGTGATGTTGACCGTGGTGTCGTCGACCTTCGCAGCTCCGGTGATGCTGGCGTAGAAGCCATCGTTATCGGTCTTGCCGTCGACGATCAGCTTCACCATGCGGTTGATGCTCGCCACCACCGAGTCGGCATTGAACGCCGACCCGTCGTGGAACAGCACGCCTTCGCGAAGCTTGAACTGCCACGTGACGTCGTCGATCTGCGTGGGCATCGCAGTTGCGAGGCCGGGTTGCAGCACGCCGGCCGCATCGCGGCTGAGCAACGTCTCATAGATGTTGTCGTTGACGGCACGCTCGGTGCCGTCGTCGACCAAGTACGGATCGAGGCTGGTGGGTTCACCGCTGAGTGCAATGGTGATCTCTGCGCCGGCGACGGCTTCGCCGCCTTGCGCCGTGGTGTCACTGCTGTCGTTCGTGGTGGTGTCACTGACTTCACTGTCGTCGCTGCCGCAGGCGGCAATCACAACGCTCAACGAAACCAGCGCACCGAGAACTCGGTAACGCTTCTTCAAGTCATTCCCCCTTGGTAAGGTGGACCCAACGTCCATCGCATACTTTATACAATCTACACAGCCCGATGGTCAATGTCCACACCGAACGTTCACCGGGCGAAACACACATCGCGCACACGCCTACGCTCTCCACCACGTCCACACCACAACCTCGCACTACCACATCTCGAACCGAGCAGAGCGATGACCAGCACCGACCAACCCACTTCACTTGCCGTACGAGTCGGCCGGGCGCATCAACCGCTGCGCCGCGCGGTGTACGAGGAGATCCAGCGACGAATCGTCGACGGCCGGCTGCAGCAGGGTGAACGCATCTACGAGGACCAGCTCGCCACCGAGCTCGACGTGTCGCGCAACCCCGTGCGTGAAGCGCTGCAGGCGCTGGAGGCTGAGGGGTTCGTAGAGCTCGAGCCGAGGCGCGGCGCGCGGGTCGCCGTGATCTCGCTCGAACGGGCCAACGACCTGTTCGAGATGCGCGAAGCGCTCGAGGGCATGGTGGCTCGCCTGGCCGCACAGCGGCGCAGTCCTCAGCAACTTCACGAGCTGCAGCGCGTGGTCGAGCAAGGCTCAGTGGCGGCGGCAGCCGGCGACGTAGCCACGCTGCCGGCGCTCAACACCGAGTTCCACCGCATCCTTGGCGAGGCGGCCAACAACTCGATGCTCGCCGACACGGTCGAGCGCATGTCGCAAATGATCGAGTGGGTCTACACACGGCGCATCACGCAACGCGGCGCGATGTCGTGGACCGAGCATCGACAGATCGTCGAGGCCATTGCCGCGCGCGACGAAGCGCTCGCCTTCTCACACGCATGCACCCACATCTCCAACGCCCGCCAGGCATTCGTGAGCGACCAGCTCACTGCCGGCTGAGCACGTGACCGCGATGACCAAGGCATACGTCATCAATCAAGTGGTGGTGCACGATCCGGTGCGCTACGCCGAATATGCCGGCCTCGGTCGAGCAGCCATGGTTCGCCACGGCGGGCGCATCCTTGCGGCCGGAGGCACGGTCGAGACTCTCGAAGGAGAGCCGATTCCGTCACGCGTGGTAGTGATCGAGTTTCCCGATCGCGAGGCTGCGCTTGCGTACTACCACTCGCCCGAGTACCAGGCTGCGAGGTTGGTGCGCGACGATGCCGCCACCGTTCGCTTCGCTGTCGTCGACGGCGTGCCCGACGCCGGCTGACGCCGACCCACGCCAGCCTCGGCGATGTCAGAAGCCCCGCACAGCGCCACCATCGACACGCACCACTGTGCCGGTCACGAAGCCCGCGCGCCCGCTGGCCAGAAAGACGGCGACATCGGCGAGCTCTTCCGCACGGCCGATGCGGCCCATCGGAATGCCCGCCACGTGCCGGCGGCGAACCTCTTCTGGTGAGAGCCCTTCGTGCGCGGCCAGTGCCTGCTCGAACCGTTCGAGCGCAGGTGTCTCGAACTGGCCGGTGACGATGACGTTGACGGTGACCCGCGGCGCAAGTTCGAGCGCCAACGACCGCGCTGCCGCCGCGACCCCGCTACGGAAGACCGAGCTGAGAGCGAGGTCGGGGCTGGCCTCCACCACCGAACGGGCGGTGAGGTAGATCAGACGTCCTTGGTCGGACTCAACCAGGTGTGGTGCAGCCGCGCGGCTGATCTCCAGCACCGGTCGCAGCATCGACGCGTACGCGGCATCGTCGGCGCCGTCGGTGGCAAGAATTGGACCCGGCTTGCCGCCGCCGGTGTTGACGATCACGATGTCGAGGCCGCCCAACGCCGCTACTGCGTCGGCCACGAGTGTGGCGGCTTGGCCGGGGATGGTGAGATCGGCGACGAGTGCCGAATCTGCGTCCAGCGCCGCTGCGGCCTCGTGACTGCGCTCCTGGGAACGGCTGACCACCGCCACGCGAGCGCCTTCGGCGATCAGCCCTGCCGCAACCGCACGGCCGAGGCCGCTGGAGGAGCCGAGCACAAGTGCACGACGACCATGCAGTGAGAGGTCCATCAGTTCCCGAGCCAGACCGTACGCATGACGGTGTAGAAGTCCATGACCGTTGGCCCGAGTTGCTCCTTGTGGGTTCCTGTGCCCGACTGCTTGATGCCGCCGAAGGGGGCGTTGAACGCGGCACCCACCGTGGCCCGATTGATGCGAACCATGCCAGCCTGGATCTCGGCGGCAAAGTGCTGCGCCGCGCGAAGGTCGCGGGTGCACAGCGCCGCCGACAACCCGTACGGCACCGCGTTGGCCGAAGCGATCGCCTCGTCGATGCCACTGATGCGCTCGAAACCGACGACTGGGCCGAACACCTCCTGGCAACTCAGCGACATCTCCGGCCGGGCGTCGGCCAGCACCGTCGGCGGGAAGTAGCAGCCGTGCTTGAGTTCGTCGTGCGTGGGCCGAGCGCCACCGCATGCGACCATTGCACCGTCTGCCACCGCCTGGGCGACCGCAGCCTCCATGGCCGCCACGGCGTGCGGGTCGACCAGCGGCCCCATGGTGGTAGCCGGTTGATCGCCAGCACCGATCACGTAGCCGTTGGCGAGCGCGACGACTCGCTCGAGCAGCTCGTCATGAATGCGGCTGTCGACCAAGATGCGGCCTGCCCCGGTGCACGCCTGCCCCGAGAGGCTGAAACTGGAGCGGGCGACGATGGACGCCGCGGCTTCGAGGTCGGCATCGGCAAGGACGATCACCGGGTTCTTTCCGCCCAGTTCGAGCTGGACGCGTCGGCCGAGGCCGACGGCCGCGTGGATCTTCGAACCGGTGGCGTTGGAGCCCGTGAACGTGATGGCTCCCACGCGGGTGTCGGCGACCAGGTCGGCACCGGCAGCGACGCCGTGCACCACGTTGAGCACACCTGCCGGCAGCCCGGCGTCGATGAACGCGGCAGCCAAGCGATCACCCATCAACGGCGTCATCGGCGACGGCTTGAAAACTACCGTGTTGCCGGCAGCGAGCGCCGGGCCGATCTTGCGACTGGCCATGTTGAGAGGGAAGTTCCACGGTGTGATGACCCCAACGACACCGACTGGGTCGCACACCGAGTACACCAGCGGCGTGTCGTCGCTCGGGAAGGTGGAGCCGGTGAGCCGGTACGCCTCGCCCGCGTAGAGCTCGAGGTTGCGCGGGGTGCGGCCGGCCTCGTTCCTTGCGTCGGCCAGTGGCTTGCCTTCCTCCGCCACCATCTCCGCTGCGATCGACGCGCTGCGCTCGGCCAACAGCCTGGCAGCGCCGCTGAGCAGCTCGGCTCGCCTGGTGGGTGTGGTGTGGCGCCACTCGGCCGCCGCCTCCTTAGCGGCGTCCACTGCGTCACGCACGTCAACGGCCGTGCTCTCGGGCGCCACGGACACGATGCGCCGGACGTCGGCCGGATCACGGCGTTCGAACTCGGCACCGTCGGAGGCGGCCAGTAGTTGCCCTCCGATGCGGTTGAGCACGCGATGCGGTTGATTGGATCGGGAGTCGGGAGAGTCGGCCATCTCAGTCGGCCGCCGGCTTCGGCGGCTGCCAGTTGTCCCACTTCGAGAAGTCGACCGGCTTGCCGAGGTGCTCGAGCAGCGCAGTGATGCCGGCCTTGCAGCAGGCGATGTCTTCGCGGGTGTGGCCGCCGGACACACCGATACCGCCCACGACCTCGCCGTCGACCTCGATGGGCCAACCCCCGACGAAGATGGAGAAGCGACCGCCGTGCATGTTCATGATGCCGAACGCCTCACCACCCGACTGAGCGTTCGAGTAAGTGTGCGTCGGGCGCTTGTGACAGGCGGCGGTGAACGCCTTGTTGATCGCGATCTCGACGCTGGTGGGTTTGCCGTTGTCGGGCCGCTTGATGACCAGTGGCCAGCCACCGGCATCACTGACGCACATCACGGAACCGACGCCGAGCTCTTTCGCCTTGGCGAGCGCTGCATCGACGATCAGTTCGGCCTCGGCCATGCTGAGTCGGTTGATCTGGATCACGGTGTCATCTCCTGAAGTGTGTGTCGGTATTGAATCTCATTCGGATGCGTCTGCTTGCGCTCGGTGTCGCTGCCACGCCAGACCAGCCGCGGCGACGTCTTGCAGGGCCACACCCTGCGTCTCGAACAGCACCGGCGCGCTGCCCGCGCGCGACACGCGCACGGTGCGCGCCATCACCGCGTGCAACTCGATCGCCTCGGCCCAGTCGAACGACCCGGCGGCGTGCGCCTGGATGAGGTCGCCGCACTCGGCGCGACTGCCGACCACGTCGTCGCACACCACTGCTGCGCAGCGCTCGACCACGTCGGGGCCGATCTCGCACCGGTCGTACTTGGTGGCGCCGACTGCGCAGATCAGTGCATCGTCTCCGATCGCGGACGCGGGGAACAGCGCTACAGCGCTCTGCGTGACGGTGACGATGACCTGCGCACCGTCGACGGCTGTCGCCGCGTCGGTCGCCGCGAGAGCAGGGATTCCTGCGTCGTTGGCTCGGGCCACCATGGCAATGACCGCCCGCGGGTTGATGTCGGCGATGCGCACCTCGCGCAACTGCGGCAGTTCGGCCGCAAGCATCTCGAGGTGGTACCAGCCTTGACGACCGGCGCCCACCAGAGCTGCCGTGGTGGACGACGTGGCCGGTGACGCAGCCAGCTCGCGGATGGCGAGTGCACACGCAGCAGGCGTGCGGAACGCG
>MTKY01053655.1_pt1 | contig 11373 bp, 4 predicted proteins | sample 1042731 | NCBI WGS metagenome assembly MTKY01 (sample SAMN06212206, study PRJNA360538) | anaerobic digester metagenome | biome: Wastewater treatment plant; material: sludge; isolation source: anaerobic digester fed with sludge from wastewater treatment plant | place: Denmark: WWTP Soeholt ... | reverse complement strand
CCAATTCGACGATATCATCGCCCATGCGTCACGGATTCAGGTTGAATCAGCCGCTCGGGTCAGCGCAATCCGTGGAAATCGGGGGACACCATACCTATCTTTGTACTGTTTCACGGCAAGTGAGACAATCGGACGTTCGGGTATGGTGACGGTTCATCGGGGGCCCCTGAGGGGGGGAACTCTGGCCCTTAGGTTCCCCCCTCAGACTCTCCCCTTGTATGCGCAGGTTCGATTGGCCGGCCTTCGGGGCAGTGCCGTTGAATCGCCAGACGGTTTCTGGAGAGCGCCGTCGCCATAAGAAAACGCGGCACCGCGGAGGCTACTGTTCACCGCGATGCCGCGTTTGGATTGCGGATTGAGGCATGCCGCCTCAGGTGGCGTCGCTTACGCCGCCGCCAGCGCCGACGGGTTCGCCGACGTCGGTGTCCACCAGGCCTTCGAAGTCCAACACGGGCAGGGCGTCGTCGGTCTGCGGCTGCTTGACCGTGACCACCACGCGGTGCTTGCCCTCGAAGTGGCCGCGAAGCATGGACTCGGACAAGGCGTCCTCCACGTACTGCTCGATGGCCCGCCGCAGCGGCCGGGCGCCGAACTTCTCGTCCGTACCCCGTTCGATGAGGAAATCCTTCGCTTCCGCGGAGATGTCGAGTTTGAGCCCCTTGGCGGCCAGCCGCTTGGCCAGTTTGGCGACCTCCAGATCCACGATCTGCGTCAGGTCGTCGTGGACCAGCTTGCGGAAGACCACCACCTCATCCACGCGGTTGAGGAACTCCGGTCGGAAATGCGCGTCCAGCTCGCCCTTGAGCGTTTCTTTCATCTTCTCGTACGTGACATCCTCGTCGCGTTTCTGGAAGCCAAAAGCGCTCTCGTGCGTGATCTTGTGGGCCCCCACGTTGCTGGTCATGATCAGGATGGTGTTCTTGAAGTCCACCTGCCGGCCGAAGGAGTCGGTCAGGCGACCCTCCTCCATGATCTGCAGCAGCATGTTGAAGACATCCGGGTGGGCCTTTTCCACCTCGTCCAGCAGAACGACCGAGTACGGCCGGCGGCGGATGCGCTCGGTGAGCTGGCCGCCCTCTTCGTAACCGACGTATCCCGGCGGCGCCCCGATGAGCCGGGAGACGTTGTGTTTCTCCATGTATTCGGACATGTCCAGCACCAGCAGGGCGTCCACGTCGCCGAACATGAATTCGGCCAGGCACTTGGCCAGGTAGGTTTTTCCGACGCCGGAAGGCCCGACGAAAACGAAGCTGCCCATCGGGCGGTTGGGGTCTTTGAGCCCGCTGCGGGAACGGCGGACGGCCCGGGCCACCGCAAAGACCGCCTCGTGCTGCGAGACGATGCGTTCGTGCAGCCGGTCCTCCAGGCGGAGCAACCGTTCGGCCTCGTCCTTGTCCATGCGGTGCAGGGGGATGCCGGTCATCTTGCTGACCACCTCGCCGATCACTTCGGGATCAACGATGCCGTCGGCCTCCTCGCAGCGCTCCCGCCACTCGCGTTTCATTTCCTGCTTCTTGATTTTCAGCGATTCCGCCTGGTCGCGGAGCTGGGCGGCCCGCTCGTAGTCGGCGTTGCGGACGGCCTCGTCCTTCTCCGCAATCAGCCGCTCGACGTCCTTTTCCAACTGGCTCAGGTTCGGCGGCTTGGTCATCGTGCGCAGGCGGACGCGGGCTCCCGCCTCGTCGATCACGTCGATCGCCTTGTCCGGCTGCACGCGGCCGGAGATGTAGCGGTCGGACAGCTCGACGGCTTGGATCAACGCGTCGTCGGTAATGCGCACGCGATGGTGCGCTTCGTAGCGATCACGCAAGCCCTTGAGGATGTCGACAGTCTCCTCGGTACTTGGGGGATCCACCAGAACCTGCTGGAAGCGACGATCCAGGGCGCCGTCCTTCTCGATGTACTTGCGGTATTCGTCGAGCGTCGTGGCGCCGATGCACTGGATTTCTCCGCGGCTGAGGGCGGGCTTGAGCACGTTGGAGGCGTCGATGGCCCCCTCCGCCCCGCCGGCCCCGACCAGCGTATGCAGCTCATCGATGAACAGAATGACGTTCCGGGCCCGGCGGACCTCGTTCATCACCGCCTTGATTCGCTCTTCGAACTGCCCGCGATACTTGGTGCCGGCCACCATCATGGCCAGGTCCAGCACCACGATCCGCCGGTCGGCCAGCAGTTCGGGCACGTCGTTGTGAACGATCTTCTGGGCCAGGCCCTCGACGATGGCCGTCTTGCCCACGCCCGCCTCGCCGAGCAATACCGGATTGTTCTTCTGCCGGCGGCAGAGAATCTGGATGATCCGCTCAATCTCGTTCATCCGACCGATGACCGGGTCGAGCTTGCCCTCGCGGGCCAGCTCGGTCAGATCGCGGCCGAAAGAGTCCAGAGCGGGCGTGCGGCTTTTGCCCCGTTTACCCTCCGGGGCCGACGGCATGGCGGAGGGATGGTCTTCTGCTTCCGCGCCGGCCCCGAGCAGGTTGAGCACTTCCTCGCGGACTTCGTCGAGTTTCAGGCCGAGGTTCATGAGCACCTGGGCGGCCACGCCGTCCTGCTCGCGGAGAAGGCCGAGCAACAGGTGCTCGGTGCCGACGTAGTTGTGATTGAGTTGCCGGGCCTCTTCGATGCCGTATTCGATGACTTTCTTGGCGCGGGGGGTCTGGGGCAATTTGCCCATGGTGACCATATCCGGCCCGCTTTTGACGAGCTTCTCGACCTCCAGGCGCACCTTTCGCAGGTCGACCTCGAGGTTTTTGAGCACGTTAGCGCCAACGCCGGAACCTTCCTTTACCAGTCCCAGCAGAATGTGTTCAGTACCGATGTACTCGTGATTGAACCGCTGGGCCTCCTGGTTGGCCAGGGCCATCACCTTGCGAGCACGATCGGTGAAGCGTTCAAACATGCCCGATTTCCTCCGTTAGCCGTCCCTGGCGGTCGACGGCCATGGTTGTCCGCCGCGGGGCCGAGCCGACAGGGTCGCGACACCGTCACCGATCCCGCCGGAACCATCGGGATTCACCCTGCCCCGGTGGTGTCGGAATTACAGACGGGCCCCGCCCCGGTCGTACTGTCACGATTGGTTACCCACGTTCAGCAGCCGCACCGGATTGTAGCCCTGGCCTATCGGACCATCAAGGCGGCCACCACCCCGGGGGCCGATGGCCTAGTTTGCTGACTGTATCGGCAGTATGCAGGGGGCTGATTGACTCCCATAACGGGTGATTGCAGCCCTTGCAGCGGACGCGGAGCGTCGCCCCGGCCGGACGGCACCGGCAAAGGTCCGGTTTGCTTGCCTAACGCTTGGACAGGCGGTAATCTGTCCGCCCAGCGGAAGTGTGGAAAACTGTCGGACCGGGGGTGGTTTCGGAGCGGGTACTCCAGAATCCGCCTGCGACCAGGCTCCGTGTTCCGGCAGGTCGTTGCCCGGGTGGCGGAATTGGCAGACGCGCATGGTTGAGGGCCATGTGCCCGAAAGGGTGTGCTGGTTCGACTCCAGTCCCGGGCAGTGAAGGCGGATTTGCGCGTGGTCCTGAAATCGCCAATGGCCAGCGGGCTCTGGACGTGGCGTGGATCGCCTCGGAACCCCGTCGTGTCGTTCCCACCCGGTTGCTGCTTCGTCCAAGGCCGCGTGAAGCGGGCGACGGTCCGTTTGTGGGGAATCGTGCTTCTGTCGGCGGTTCCGTGGTCCGGTGCGGGATGCGTGTCTCCGGCGCCGCGGGATTGGGATCCGGCCGCGCACGCGGACCGGTTGCGGTCCAGCTATCCGGACCTGTCATCGGGCCGGTTTGCGGTCATCGCCGATTTTGAACGAGAAGACCACTCCGAGTTGTTCCGGCTGACAACGCCGTCGGGTCAGGGGCGCCTGCGGATCGATCCGAATAGTGGATGGGAGCCGACAGGACGGTCGGGGCTGATGGTCGCACTGGCCGGCCCGCAGGACGTTCTGGTGGCCAGCAACGCGAACGTCAAGCGTTGGTATCTCAAGCGCGACTGGCGGGAGTATGACCTGCTGATCATGCAGATTCAGGCGCCGTCGGAGGGTCTGGACCTCGAGGTCGGGATCGTGGCGGAAAGCGATGGTCGGCAGAGTGTCGTACAGACCCTTCTGCCTTTGCGGCCTGGCTGGAACCTCCTGCGGCTGGACCTCGGGGAGGTGGCTGAGCATCTGCCGCTGGACGACATCAGCGAGATTCGCTGGTCAGCGCCCTGGGCGACCGGGCCGATCGAATGGGTGCTGGACGACGTCATCCTCGCGAACAACACGGCGGACCTGTTCGGGCGCAGCGACGGACCGGATGGCGAGATGTATGTGCGTCGACGGGGTCGGCGGTGGTCGGTTGGCGCGGCCGGCCGGTTTGAACTGGGGTTCGGCGGCGGGCAGATCGTGCAGTGGTACGATCTGGCCGCCGATCCGAACCGATTGAACAACCTGGTGGCCAACACGATTCTGGGACCCAGCCCGGTCGTGATGCCGGCGGACGAGTTCAGCGAATCGAACCAGAGCATGAGTGATTTCGTTGAGCTGGGCGAAACGGTCATCGCACGTCAGCAGGTGTCGGAGATCTCGCCGGTGCGGGTGGTCGTGGAGTCGGAGTGGCGCTTCGTGCGGCGTGACGCGTCTGAGGCGGCGGCGCCGCAGGCACTCCAGCACTGGACCTACACGATCTATCCCAGCGGAAGCGTGTATTGCCACCTGCGCTGTACGACGGCCCGTGGCGACTGGCGGCCGGACAACATCGGGCTGGCGGTATCCCGGGCCGACCGGGGCAATCTGGAGTATCTCGGCCACCCGCCCGCGCAGCTCCAGGACGAGGGTCGGCTGCGGCATGTGTCCTTCGCCAGCATTCGGCCGGCAGATTCCGACGGGGCGAGTCTGCTGTTCGCGATCCACGATGCGCGACGGGCCCCCCAGCTCGACTTTTTCCGGGAGCCACAGGCAGGGCGGTCGACCGTAGTGGCCTCGGGCGGCCGCGTGCACTATGACACGGACGAATGGTCGGTCCTGATGTGCGTCTGGCCGGCGGAGACGGGAACGGGGTTGAATCCGGCCAATCGCTCGTTGGACTATGCGTTTCCAGGCGAGCGAATCACGATTCTTGCCGGCCGGCGGATCACGGATGATGCCGGCGACTCGAATGCGGACGGCTTTGACGAGCAGCGGGGTTGCTACGTGCTGGCCGCGGACAACCGCCGAGTGAGCGTGGAACTGAACGGTCGTGAGCAACCGCTGTATTCTCCGGCGTTCGTCATTCGGTCGACAGCCGGGGTCAAGGGTTGGGTGTACCTGGACTCGCGTTCCCTGGAGTCGGTTGGGCGCGACGCGAAGGGCGATCTGCTGTTCCAGGTTCCGCACACGGTGACGGACGTTCAGCGGCTTGACGTCTATCTGGACGACAGCACCGGCCCAACCGGCTCGTCCACGCTTGACACCTCTTTGTGACAACGGTATAGTGTGGTGCTCCGGTTGGAGCTTTGTTCTTGACCGGCAAGGACTTAGGTGCGCCGTTGCAGTGCGGCCGGAGGTCCTCGTGGCAGTCCCGAAGAAAGCGAAAACCAAGCCCGGGTCTGTGCGGAAGACCGCGTCGGGATCCACGTCCGCCAGATCGTCGGGCAAGTCGGTGGGCAAAGGGAGTCCGGCACCCAAGACGAAGGGGCAGATCAAGCCGGACCGGAAATCGAGCAAGTCGACCAGCCGGGTATCCCCGAAGGCTTCCAAATCGACGAGGCGTGCGTCCGGATCGCCAAGTGACGGACATCCGCGGGCCGCGGCATGGAAACCGCGAACCTCGGCACTGTCCCGGGCCTTGGTGGCCGCCCAGGGGGAAGGCTTCACGGTGGTGGAGGATGGACGTAAGCTGCCCAAGACGAAGCTCAGTCGCAAGCAGTTGCGAGAGTTCCAGGAGCTGCTGCTGACCAAACGGCGCGAACTGGTCGGCAACGTGGGCAATTTGACTGACGAGGCTCTTGGCCGGAATCGCCGGGACGCGGCCGGGGATCTGTCGGCTATGCCGATCCACATGGCGGACCTGGGTTCGGACAACTGGGAGCAGGAGTTCACGCTCGGGTTGATCGACAACGAGCGGAAGCTGCTGCGAGAGATTGACGAGGCCCTGGCTCGGATCGAAGACGGAACATACGGAGTCTGCCTGGCCACGCACGCGCCCATCAGTTCGGAGCGCCTCCGGGCCAAGCCCTGGGCGAAATACTGTATCGAATACGCTCGAGCCCGCGAGGCCGGCCGGGTGCAATAGCCCTCACAGGCATTTCGAGAGGTTCCGATCCGCTCGACATCCATGGCGCCAGATTCCAGAAAACAACCCGATCGACGGACGGCCTCGCCAGCGGGCCTGTTCCGCCTGCCCGCCGACAGTGCTCTGCGCTACTGGAAGCCGCATCTGCTGCTGTGGAGCCTGGCCGGCGTGGTGCTGGCCCTGGATCTGTGGAGCAAGGCCTGGGCGATGAGCAAGCTTCCGGTGATCAACCCGGATCCGCCCACTTTTCTGTTCGGGCGGATTTCGCTGCAGCGATCGTTGAATGCGGGCGCGCTGTTCGGAATCGGGCAGGGCATGTCGGCGTTGTTCATTGCCGCTTCGCTGCTGGCCCTGTTGTTCGTGCTGTACCTCTTCGCCAGCAGTCTGCGGCGTCAGTGGGTCATGCACGCCGCGCTGGGCTTCATTCTGGCCGGTGCCCTGGGCAACCTGTACGACCGCACGTGGTGTACCGCCGACATCGTGACGTTCCGGGACTCCGGAGCGCAGGAGTTCGTGACGGTCGTTGGTGATCGGGACGCGGACCCCGTATTGCTGCAGCCCTGGGGGACCGATGCCGAGCCTGTGAAGACACCCCGGAGTGCCATCCTCTCCATCCGCACACAGAGTGTGGTGCGGGACTTCATGCGGATTGAACCGGTTTTCGGCATTGACGTCTGGCGGTGGGTGTTCAACGTGGCCGACGTGGCCCTGACGGTCGGCGTGGCCGCTCTGCTGCTCCAATTCCTGCATGACCATCGATCGGCCTCGGCCGCCTGCAAGGACGCCGGCGCCCCGGCAACATGATGCAGGTTCTCCGCACGGCCTGTGTGACGGTTGCAGGCCGGCCGCAACGCCTCTGCTCATCATGCCCGCCGCTCCATCCTGCAACCGCCCCGCCGGGCGCGCGGCTTCGTCCTTCATCCCCCTCTTTCTGGCCGGCGAGTCTCCATCCATACCGTTGCGTTCGATCGACCAAGGGCGCGGTCGATACAAAACGCGGCGTTCCGGTTGAGTTGATCGCCGGCTTCTGATAGGATCGAATCCGTTCATGATTCTGGCTTGTGCGGAGGGGCGAAGAAGTCACCGGGCCAGTCCAGAGGATTGACCCTGCCGTGCGTGCTCCGCCGGGCTGATTCGTGGCATAGCTGTGTTTGAGTCTTCTCTGGACCCCAAAAGGGGGGGAGGCATGATCGTGCGCGCAATTCTGACATGTGTGGCACTTTGTGTGATGGCCGGCAGTGCGGACGCCCAGCTTCAGTGGTCTGTGGAAAACATCTCGACGAACGGAGGCTCGCTGGTCGAAGGGCAGACCTGGGGCACCGCCCTCGTGTCGGACGGCACGGCGCTCTACATGCTTCAGCAGGAGCCCGGGCGCATTTACACGTCTTGGACCGGGGCTTCGGGCTCGTGGCACCGTCTGACAACCGTTCCCGGCTCTCCCGCGGCCGAGAACGGCAGTCTGGCCTGCTGGAACGGCAAGTTGATTACGCGCCGGGACAACCAGAGCGGCCAGGACTGCGAGCGCGCCAACGTACTCTACATGTATGATCTGGCCACCGGCGTCTGGTCGGAGCACGACGCCCGCGGGTTCGGCGACCATTCTTTCGTGACGTCGGGCGATCATGTCTACGGCCTGGCCCATGCGGCGGGTTCCAACCAGGGCGGTCCGTTTACGCGGGTCAACCCGGCCACGGGAGGGCTGGATGCGTTTGCCTGCACTCGGTTTCACGTGGATGATCAATTGTCTGGCACGGACAGCCACTGGTTCAGTCGCGCGGCCCAGATCACCGCGTTGGACGGCACTCTCTACGGGTTCAAGAACGACTGGCGCACAGATCCGCCGGGTGACGGAGATCGACTCTTCGCGATTCATACGGCGGACGTGGTGGACTATGTCTGGGCGGGCGATCCGAGCAAACCGCCGTGCGACCCGGGCGATTTTCCCAACGGGCTCATGTGGGAGAACTGGGTGGGCAGCGGCGCTACGCCGGCGACGGACCTGGGCCGCCTGCCTGTGGAGCCCGGACACAGCGGCGCGATTGTCGGGATCCCGGCCGGACAATGGACCTCGCTGCTTGGCAGCGCGGGCGGGTTGTTCATCCTGTACGGACGACACACGGACAACCCGGACCACGAGGCGTTCGGCGGACCGGGACATCTGTTCGGACTCTACAGTCTGGGCACGGGCAGTTTCGTGATTCCCGCCGGCGCACTGCCCGGGTTCTCCGGCAGCGGCCTGGCAGCGACGTTCCATCAGGGCAAGGTGTATATCAAGCGAGGCGCGGCCAATCCGGCCGACCCGGACGATGATGTGAACGCGCATCTGTGGATCGTGGAGCCGGCCGCCGCGGGCGTGTGCGATGCTCCCACGGCGGAGTTGCACGTGTCGAGCCAGCAGTACTGCGGCGGCCCGCTGACGGAAAGTGTCGACATGTCTCCCGCGGACTGTAACGCCGCGGCCGGCGGGCCGACCCCGCTGGTCCGGTCGCTGGCGGACGGCGCCGCGTATACGATCACGGCGGAAGAATCGCTGGACTACCGGTTCGTGCGATGGGAAGTCACCATCGACGGGCAGATGACGGTATACCCGGATTACTTGCCGACAATTCCGGTGGGTAACGTGACCACCAACGGCGTGTACCCGGACGTCTTCGCCACCGCGTTCTATGATGAACGCTGCGCTCCCGGAAACCAGATCACTGCGTACCTGGAGAGCCAGCCAAGCGGTCTGACGGTCGCGTTCAGTCCGGCCGCGTGCGCCGGCAACGCGAGCCTGGTCACGCCGGGTTCGGCGGCGTTCGGGCAAGGCCTGACCGTGACGATCTCGGCTCCGGCGCTTCCGGGCTACAGCTTCATCCGCTGGAAAGATCCGGCCGATCAGACGCTTGGCACCAGTCGGCACCTGGTCTGGAAGGCCACGTCCGTTCTGGCGGCGACGGCCGTCTACGAGCCCAATCCGGACGACGGCTGCCTCAACATTTCCACGACGGCCACGCCGGTGAACGGGTCGTTCCAGACCTCGCTGGTGGCCCTGGGGTCGGACCTGTACTTCTACCGCCAGGACGGCGGGCATCTCTACCGGTCGTCCGATGGGGGTGACACCTGGACCGCGCTGCCCGACGCGCCGGGCGGTGACGAGGGATTCTGGCAGGTGGCCTCGTTTGCGGCGGCCCCGCAACTGGGCGCGCAGGGCAGCCTGATCGCCTATCGCGACGTGGGCGGCGCGCACGGATTGGTCGTGTACGACTTGGCCGATGAAACGTGGTCGATGCACGGAAACGATTTGTTCGGCAACACCGGCTACACCGTGCTGGACAACAAGCTGTACGGCAATGCGCACGCCTGTATGGACAACCAGGGCGGGAACCTCACCGTGGCCGACCTGACGGACCTGGATGCGACGTACTGCCAGCGGGCGTGGTACCAGCCTTCGATCCTCGGGCAGGACAGCAACTGGTACAGCCGAGTCGTTCAGTTCACGAGCCTCGACGGAATGCTTTACGGCTTCAAGAACGACTGGTCGCGCGATGCGGCGATGCCACACCGGGGCACGGGCGATCGCCTGTACCGGGTGGATCCCGCCACGCTGGTGCTGAATACCTTCGACGGAGATTCCTGGACCGGTTTCCCGTCGCCCGCCACGGATCTGGGCAACCTGCCGGTGGAGCCGGGCTGGGGATCGGCCATCGTGGCCCTGCCGGCCAACTGGGGATGCATCGTCAGCAGCCAGGGCGGGCTGTTCATCCTGTTCGGGCGGGAGAGGGCCGGCGGCGAGGGCTGGGGAACACAGGGCAACACGTACGCGATCTACGACCTTGCGAGCGGGCAGTACCAGCTCGGCCTGCTTCCCGACTGGTCGGGCAGCGGGCAGTCTGCCACGTATCTTCCCAAGGACGCCAACGGCGATCCGGTGCCCGGCGGGGCCGTCTATGTCAAACAGGGCGCGGCGGACCCCCTCGATCCGGATGCCGAATACACGCAGACCATCTGGATCCTGTCTCCCAGTGTGGTGGATTCGTGCGCCAGCCCCTATGCCCTGAATGTGACCAGCACGATTCCGGGCGTGGCCATCGGCGTACAGAACGCCGACTGCAACGGAAACACCGACGGGGTGACGAGCTTCCAGCGCTTCTACGGACCCGATTCGGCGGTCTTCCTGAGTGCCCCGTCCTCGGCCGGCGGGCTGCCGTTCATCGAATGGCAGGTGGATGGCGCGACGGTGACGACGGAACCCCTCCTGCCGCTCCGGGTGACGGCCGACGGCATGGAGGCCCGCGCCATTTATCAGGATCCGTGCCTGGCGCATCCGGTTACGGTGAATCTCAGCGCGATCGATGCCGGGGGGCCGGTCACCATCACGGTTTCGCCGGATGACTGTGACGGGAATCCGCAGGTCACGATCAACCCGACGGGCGTGATCACGGTCGGCGGGAATCAGTCCATCGCTTTCATCGCGGGCGCCGCGCCGGGCAAGGTTTTCGATCGCTGGATTGTCAACGGCGCGGACGACACCACCGACAAACTGCTGGTCCGCACCATCACGAGCACGACGTCGCTTGCCGCCAGGTACGTCGATGCGCCGGCGGACGTCGACGACCCGGCCATGTGTGTCCGGTTCCACCGCGACGTGCAGACGCCGCAGCCGGGAGAATTCGCCACATCCCTGGCGGTGGATTCGGCGGACGGCCGCCTGTTCTACATGAAAAAGGATAATGGCCGGGTTTTCCGATCCGATGACGCCGGCGCCACCTGGCACTGGATCACCACGGCGCCGGGAGACGGCGGGGGAGCGACCAGCGGCCATCTGGCGTACTACGATTCCGGCGCCGACGGCACGCTTCTGGCGTACCGCAGCGACGGCTCGGACGATCTGATCTACTCGTACGACATCAGCGCCGACGTGTGGACGGCCCGGGGGAATCGCGCCATGGGCGGCTCGGGCTTCGTGGTGGTTGGCGACTATCTGTACGCCAACGCGCACGCCGTCGGCCCGAACCAGGGCGGCTCGATTACCCGGATGGATCTGCTGCAAACCGATCCGTGGGCGTGCCAGCGCGGCACGATCCACGAACACGTGTACGGGCGCGACCCGTGGTGGCAGAACCGCTCCACGACGTTCGCGGCAATC
>MTKY01050883.1_pt1 | contig 11382 bp, 10 predicted proteins | sample 1042731 | NCBI WGS metagenome assembly MTKY01 (sample SAMN06212206, study PRJNA360538) | anaerobic digester metagenome | biome: Wastewater treatment plant; material: sludge; isolation source: anaerobic digester fed with sludge from wastewater treatment plant | place: Denmark: WWTP Soeholt ... | reverse complement strand
CGCGCCGGATTGGCGTATTTTGGTTGGCTGGGCCTGGGCTTTATGCTGGTGGAAATCCCCCTCTTGCAGCGCTTCATCCTCTTCCTGGGCCACCCGGCTTATGCGATGACGACCGTGCTGTTCGCCATTCTCCTCTTCTCCGGCGTCGGCAGCGCGCTCTCCCCGCGTTTCCCGGCGCGTCTGGCGTTGGCGCTCCTCGTAGGGTTGATCGGTGTGTATGCGGTGGGGTTGCCGTGGCTTTTCGCGCGGACGCTCGCGTTGCCGTTGGGCGCGCGGATGCTCGTCGCGGCGCTGGCGCTGGCGCCGGGCGGCCTGTTGATGGGGATGCCGTTCCCGCAGGGATTGCGGCGGTTGGGCGCGTCGTCCTCTCGCCCGGAAATGTTGTTGCCGTGGGCGTGGGGGATCAACGGCGCGCTGTCGGTCGTCGCGTCGGTGTTGGCGGCGCTGTTGGCGCTTTCGTTCGGCTTCGACGTGGTGCTGCTCTGCGGGGCGTTGTGTTATGCTGGCGCGTGGTTGGCGGCAGCTCAGGGAATAGGCGGCGTACCCCCACCTCCTATCCCGGTTCCGGTAAACGGCACAAAGATGACGCCGCCCATATTGTAAGCGCGCAGCTCCTTGCCGTCTTTCACGAACTGCCAGAGGCTCTGGTAGCCGCCCTGCGGCCCGATAGGGATCACCAGCCGTCCGCCATCTTTGAGTTGTTGCGCCAACGGCGCGGGCAAATGGTCCGGCGCGGCGGTGACGATGATGGCGTCGAAAGGCGCGTACTCCTCCCATCCGTAATAGCCATCCCCCTGTTTGACGTGGACGCCGGTGTAGCCCAGGTCGCGCAGTCGCGCGGCGGCCTGTTCGGCCAGTTCCGGCACGATCTCGATGCTGTACACATCGATGTCGCCCAGTTCGGCCAGCACCGCGGCTTGGTAGCCGGAGCCTGTGCCGATTTCCAGCACCTTCTCCCCTGGTTGCAAGGCCAGCAGCTCCGTCATCCAGGCGACGATGTAAGGTTGCGAGATCGTCTGCCCGTAGCCGATGGGTAACGGGTGATCGGCGTAGGCCTGGTCGACGTAGTCCGCCGGAACGAAGCGGTGGCGCGGCGCCGTCTGCATCGCGCGCAGCACGTCTGGGTCGCTCACACCGCGATTTTCGATGGTCTGCTCGACCATCGACATTCGTTTCTCGGCCAGCGCATCTTCGTCGAACTCGAGCGTGGCTGTTGCAAATGGCGTTTTTGCTGAAGACGATGGTGAAATCAATGGTTCAGGGGATGACGTAGGAGATGCGGTCGTACACGCCGCAAGGCCGACAACGACGCCCACGACGAACATCAGCCAAGACTGCCGTATGCATATTTGTTTCATAGAGGGCCTCCCTGATAAAATTGGCCAAAGATTTGACTTTTCGACGAATAAAAATACTATTGGAACCGAGAATCAATGAAGATTGCGCGTAAGATTCAGAATGGGTGAGAGAGGAGTAATGGAAATGTCATCTACCGCAGTGATGACGCTGGTAAAAATGGTAGAATCCCCGCCCGACGCCGCGCAAGAGCAGGTTGTCGAACACCTGCGCGAATACATCGCCGCTTTGCAGGATGAATTGCAATGGAATGCTACATTCAAGAAAACCCAATCGCAATCGTCTGTTGCTGCGCGCCGCGCCAAGAAGGAAATTGCAGAAGGCCGAGCGACTCCGCTAGATCATCGCCAGCTATGAAATCGCAGACTTTGCCCTCGTTCTGGGAAGCCTATCCAGCCCTGAATGATGACATCGAACAGTATGCCCGCAAGGCCTACCGGTTAACCCGTTTCATCCCTCTTTGCACTTCAAGTGTATCAACCGCGAAGAAGACGTCTGGTCAGTCCGTATCACCTTGGGCCGCCGCGCAGCAGGCATTTTTGAAGGTGATACAGTAACGCGGTTCTGGATCGGTAGTCACGACGAGTACGAGTCTTTCTTCGCCTGAAAAGACCTTGTGTGAAGCGTGTATATTCACGCATCATGCACCACGCACATGCATATCCCCGTACACGACCCACTTGTACGTCGTCAGCGCCTCCAGCCCCATCGGGCCGCGCGCGTGAAGCTTCTGCGTGCTGACGGCAACCTCCGCGCCCAGGCCGAATTGCCCGCCGTCGTTGAAGCGCGTGCTGGCGTTGACGAAAACCGCCGCCGAGTTGACCGCGTTGACGAAGCGTGTGGCGTTGCCCCAATCGTTGGTGAGGATGCCGTCGGAGTGCTCGGTGCTGTGCGCGTGAATGTGGGCGACCGCCTCATCGAGCGTGTCCACGATCTTGATGCCGAGGATGAGCGCCAGCCATTCCTGATCGAAATCCTCCGGCCCGGCGGCGACCACTCGAGCGCCACCTCCATTATCCTCCAAAATTGCCAGTGCGTCCAGCGTCACCCGCAGTTCGACGCCGCTGCGCGCCAGCCGCTCCGCGAGCGACGGCAAGAACTCCGCCGCGACCGTCCGATGCACCAAGACCGTATCCAACGCGTTGCAGACGCTCGGACGCTGAACCTTCGCATTCTCGATCACGTCCAGCGCGCGCACCAGGTCGGCGCTGGCATCGACGAACAGGTGGCAGATGCCGATCCCGCCGGTGATGACGGGAATCGTGCTGTGCTCGCGGCACAGGCGGTGCAGCCCCGCGCCGCCGCGGGGGATGATCATATCGACGTATTCGTCCAGGCGCAAGAGATGGTTTACCAGCGCGCGGTCAGGGTCGGCGAGGATTTGCACGGCTTCCAGGGGTAGGCCCACTTTGGCGAGCGCGGCCTGGATCACGGCGACCAGCGCCAGATTGCTGCGCAAGGTTTCGCTGCCGCCGCGCAGGATGACGGCGTTGCCGGTCTTGAGCGAGAGCGCGGCGATGTCGATGGTGACGTTGGGTCGCGCTTCGTAGATGACGCCGAGCACGCCGATGGGGATGCGGCGACGGCTCAGGCGGAGGCCGTTGGGCAGCAGCCGGCCTTCGATTTCCGCGCCGACGGGATCGGGCAAGCCAACAACCTTGCGCGTATCCGCCGCCAATCCGGCCACACGCGCCTCCGTCAGCAGCAGGCGATCCAGCAGGGCATCCGATACCCCTTTCGCCCGCGCATCCGCGATATCAAGCGCGTTCTGCGCCAGCACAAGCGCCGCCTGCGCTTCCAACTCGTCGGCAATCGCCAGCAGCGCCGCGTTCTTCTGCGCCGTCGTCAACACTGCCAATTCCCGGCTCGCTGCTTTCGCCGCGCGGCCCATCGCGTTCAAGTCCACGTGTATGCCTGCTTCGTTCATCGTTCCTCCATTCTGGCTATCAGCAGTCAGCCCTCAGCTATCAGCTAGAAATTTGATAGCTGACCGCTGAAAGCTGATAGCTATAACACAATCATATCATTCCGATGCACAGCCACCGCGCCATACGTGTATCCCAGCCGTTCGGCGATATTGTCAGAATGGCACCCCTTGATTTGCCGTAAGTCTTCGCTGGTGTAGCGGATGATGCCGCGCGCGATTTCACCGTTGTTCTCGCTGAGGATGGAGACGGTGTCGCCCCGGTCGAAGCTGCCGTGGACGGCAAGGATGCCGGCGGGCAGCAGGCTGCTCCCGCGACGGCTCAGGGCGCGCGCGGCGCCCTTGTCCACGACGAGGTAGCCGGTGTGCGTGACGCCTGCTAGAATCCACCGTTTGCGATTCTCCGGCGGCGTCTCCAGCGCTGCGAAGTGCGTGCCCACCATCTCACCGCCGACGATGCGCGTCAGCACGTCCAGCTCCGTCCCCGCCGCAATCACCGCATCCACGCCGGCCCGCCGCGCAACGGCGGCAGCTTGCAACTTTGTTGTCATCCCGCCCACGCCCAATCCGCTGCGACTGCCACCCGCCAACGCGAGCAAGTTCTCGTCGATCACATCGACTTCGTGAATGAGTTGCGCATCCGGGTTTTCGCGCGGGTCGGCGGTGAACAACCCCAGCTGATCCGTGAGCATGATGAGCAGGTCGGCGTTCGCCAGCACCGCTACGAGCGCCGAGAGGTTGTCGTTGTCGCCGATTTTGATCTCGTCGGTGGCGACGGCGTCATTTTCGTTGATCACGGGGATGATACGGTGTTCGAGCAGGGTGTTGAGCGTGTCCTGCGCGTTGAGGAAGCGATGGCGGCTTTCGACGTCACCGTAGGTCAGTAAAATCTGGCCGACGTGGATGCTGTAAATCTCGAAGAATCGCTCCCAGGTGAGCATCAGACGGCTCTGGCCTACGGCGGCGAGCATCTGTTTGTTGGCGACCGTGGCGGGCAGATCGGGGAAGCCGAGACGCGCCCGTCCCACGGCCACTGCGCCCGACGTGCAGATGATCACCTCGTGGCCTTGATAGTGCAATTCGGCGCACTGCCGCACCAGTTCGACCATGTGCGGCAGGCTCAAATTGCGGGTTCCGCCGGTCAGGACGCTGGTGCCAACTTTGACGACAATCCGTCTATGATCGTGGTTGCTAGATCTCATAGATGAAGTATAGCATCGTCGTCATAATCTAGAAGTTGGGGACAATGGCTCCTTCGCGTTGATCGAGTGGGATATAAGGCCTCCCCACCGGGCCGACGTATAACGAACCAGGCCGGATCAGCCGGTTGTTGGCGTATTGCTCCATCACGTGCGCCGTCCACCCGGCGATGCGGCACATTGCGAAGAACGGCGTCAGCAGGTCCACCGAGATGCCGAGCATATGCAGCATAGGCGCGAGGTAGAAGTCCACGTTGGCAAACAGCCGCTTTTTCTCCCAGACCGTTTGCGCCACCGCGTCCGCTAATTCGTACAAATGGAAGTCGCCCGACTGCGCGCACAGTTGGTAGAGCATATTTTTGATGAACGGCACACGCGAGTCGCCCGCTTTGCGATAGATGCGATGGCCGAACCCCAGGATGCGTTGTTTGGCCGACAGCGCCGCATCGATGTATGGTTCCACCCTGTCCAGGGTTCCGATCTCGAACAGCATCTCCAACGCTCCCTGGTTCGCTCCGCCGTGCAGCGGCCCTTTGAGCGTTCCCATTGCCGACGTGATCGCCGCTCCCATATCCGATAGCGTCGACGCCGTCACTCTGGCGGCAAACGTCGAGGCGTTGAAGCCGTGTTCCACCATCACCAGCATCGTCAAATCCATCGCCCGCGCTTCGACGGGGGTAGGGCGTCTGCCGTGCATCATATAGAGGAAGTTGGCGGCATGGTCGAGTTTGGGATCGGGGCGCACCCACATTTTTCCCTGGGACTCGCGGCAGTAGTAAGCGACGAGCGTGGGGAACTTGGCCGTCAGGTAGATCGCTTTGGCTAGACGTGACTCAGGGCTGGTATTGTCTTCGCCGGGATTGTCGGAGGCCAGCGCGGAGACGGCCGTGCGCAGCGCATCCATTGGTTTCATATAATGGGAGAGGAAACGTAAGATTTCGTAGATACCGGCATCCACCTCGCGTTCGGCGGCCAGGGCGGCCTTGAACGCCCACAACTGGTTGCTTGTGGGCAATTCGTTCGTCCACAGCAAGTAGACGACTTCTTCGTAATTTGAATGTTCGGCCAGTTCGCGGATGTCGATGCCACGAAATTGCAACGCACCCACATCGCCGTCGATGTCACAGATGGCAGTGCGTCCCGCCAGGACCCCCTCAAGCCCTTCGTAGACGCGCTGTTCTGGCAAACACTCGCCGAGTAGCGTCGGCAAATGATTATCCGAAACCAACATAGTTTCTAACTTGAACCCCGTTTTCATCTCCATCGCATTCCTCCTTGTTGAACTGAATAATGGCTGTTGTTGACGTGCTAATAAAAAAATCAGCCTACCGAGAACCGGTAGGCTGACTTCTTCTTTGGTAAATTCCCAGGTAGCGCTAACCGGCCCTCCACAAGGTGTAAGGCTGAGGCTGCTGAGCCAGGGCTAAAATGATGTGCGTTATCATCGTATGACTTCTCTGCATAACTTGATCCAAACTGTTACTATATTAGCTGAAATGCGCTACTTGTCAAATTGCGGCCCGCAGCGCCGCTGTGAACGCCCGTGCTGCCTCTGCCGGATGCTCCGCCGACCCTACCGCCTTGACGAGCGCGCTGCCGACGATGACGCCATCCGCGATCTGCGCCACCTGCGCGGCCTGCTCTGGCGTAGCGATGCCGAACCCCACGGCCAGCGGCTTTTCCGTGACCGCGCGCACGCGGGCGACGAAGTCCGCTAGATCGGGTGGCAGGCTCTCCCGCGCTCCCGTCACGCCGACGAGCGACACGAGGTAGACGAAGCCTCCCGACAGCGCCGTCACCGTCTGCACGCGCTGCACATCGGAGGTGGGGGCCAGCAGGAAGATGACGTCCAACCCGCGCGCCGTCGCTGCTTTGTATAGCGCCCCGGCCTCTTCCGGCGGCAGGTCGGGCACGATGAGTCCGTCGATGCCGGAGGCCACGGCCTGTTCCGCGAATCGCTCGAAACCGAACTGCATAATGGGATTGTAGTAGCCCATCAGCACGAACGGCACAGTTACGCCGCGCCCGCGGAGCGTCGCCGCCTGCTCCAGGCACACCGCCAGCGACATGCCGTTCGCCAGCGCCTTTTGCCCTGCGGCCTGAATCGTCGCCCCATCCGCCAACGGATCACTGAACGGGACGCCCAGCTCCACCAAATCCGCCCCCGCCTCCGCCAGCGCCGGAACGATATCCAGCGCGCTCTCCAGCGCCGGATAGCCCATCGTCACGTAGGGCATCAGTGCCTTGTAGCCATTTTGTTCGAGAAGCTGAAAGGTTTTTGTGATTCTGCTCATTTTTAGATTTGTACCCCCAACACCTGCGCCACTGTATGCATATCCTTGTCCCCACGCCCGCTGACGTTGATAATCATCAGGGCATCCGGCGACATCGCAGGGGCGCGTTTGAGGGCTTCGGCGACGGCGTGCGCGCTTTCCAACGCGGGGATGATGCCCTCCAGACGGCTCAGCGTTTGCAGGGCGTCCAGCGCCTCGGCGTCGGTCGCGTAGACGTACTCCGCGCGGCCCAGGTCGCGCATCCAGGCGTGTTCCGGCCCGACGGCGGCGTAGTCCAGCCCCGCCGAGACGCTGTGTGTGAGCGCAATCTGCCCGTCGGCGTCTTGCAGCACGTAGGTTTGCGCGCCGTGGAGCACGCCGAGCCGTCCCAGCGCGGGATCGGCGAAGCGCGCTGCGTGCCGTCCGCCGGCAATCCCCTCACCGCCCGCCTCCACGCCGATGAGCGCGACGCCTTCATCGCGCAGAAACGGATGGAACAGCCCGATGGCATTGGACCCGCCGCCGACGCAGGCCACGAGCGCGTCGGGTAGACGGCCTGCGGCGGCGAGGATTTGCGCGCGCGCCTCCGTCCCGATGACGGACTGGAAATCGCGCACGATGCGCGGATAGGGGTGCGGTCCCAGCGCCGAGCCGAGCAGATAGTGCGTGTCGCGCACGTTCGTCACCCAGTCGCGGATGGCTTCGTTGATGGCGTCCTTGAGCGTGCAACTGCCCGCGTCCACACCGCGCACTTCCGCGCCGAGCAGGTTCATCCGCAACACGTTGAGCTTCTGCCGTTCGATGTCCACCGTCCCCATGTAGACGATGCATTCCAGCCCTAGTAGTGCGCAGACGGTGGCTGTGGCGACGCCGTGCTGCCCGGCCCCGGTCTCCGCGACGATGCGGCGTTTGCCCATGCGCCTGGCGAGCAGTGCCTGGCCGAGCGCGTTGTTGATCTTGTGCGCGCCGGTGTGCGCCAAATCCTCGCGCTTGAGGTAGATGCGCGCCCCGCCGAGCGCCTCTGTCAGCCGCCCGGCGAACGTGAGCGGGGTGGGGCGACCGGCATATTCGCGCAGCAGCCGGTCGAACTCGCGGGTGAAGTCCGCGTCGACGATGGCGGCTTCGTAAGTCGCTTCCAGTTCGCGCACGGCGGGCGTGAGCACTTCTGGGATGAACGCGCCGCCGTAATTGCCGTAGTACGGGCCGTTGGAAATAACAAGATTTAATTCGGTTTTATTCATTGTTTATCTGTTCGCTCCTATGCTATAATGTGGCTGCGCATCTGTAGACGGCGCAGAACCAAAGACAGGAGTCTCAGTAGATCACAAATTGGGTTCGTAGTAACCGCTTTAGCGGTCTCTTGGACGGCTGAAGCCGTTACTACAAGCCTAAATTTCGATCTACTGAGTCTGATGTGGTAGTCATATTCGCTTGCGGGATGAGACTGATCCTAATCATTTGCCAGTTACTGCGCCTAATCACAAAACCATTAAGCCTGGCCTGTTACACAAATTCTGCGTGATGCCAATTTGACGGTAGATCAATTCCTATCGCTTCTGAAGTAGACTCGCCGCTGTATCGCTTCGATAAACGCTTTCACTTTTGCGTGATCCTTCTTCCCTTTTGTTGTTTCCACCCCGCTTGCCACATCCACGCCCCACGGGCGCACCTGCGCGATGGCGTCCGCCACATTTTTCGGCGTGAGGCCGCCCGCCAGCAGCCGACACCGCTCCGCCAGCCAGCGCGCAATCTCCACGTCCGCAACCAGTCCGGCGCCGCCCTTCTCCTGCGGGTGGTAAGCATCCACCAGTAATTGGGGGATGTTCTCAACGGATTCAGCGGATCGAACGGATGAAATCTCTGTTTGAATCCGTTCAACCCGTTGAGGGAAATACTGCGCTAAACCCTCGCGCGCTTCGGCGAGAGTTTGGGGACGTAGCGCCTTGAACGCATACGGAGCCAGGGCCGCGACGTCGGCGGAGGATTCCGCGCCGTGCAGTTGTGCGAGATCCAACCCGGCGGCGTCGATGACGGCGCGGACGGCGTCTACCGGCGCATCCACGAACACGCCCACGCAGCGCGGACTCGCGTCCCTGAATTCCGCGCGGATGGCCTGTATAATCTCCCCGGCCTGCTCCGGCGTGACGTAACGTGGACTCGGCGGATAGAAGATGAAGCCCAGAAAATCTGCGCCGGCCTCCGCTGCGCAGCGCGCATCCTCAAGATTCGTAATTCCACAGATTTTGACGTAAACCAACGTTCTCCTCTATTCGCGAAGATTCGCGTGATTCGCGGTTAGCTTTGTAAGTTGGCGCACTTTCTCTCCCACATCTTCCGCCGTGACCAACGCCTCGCCTACCAGCATTGCATCCACGCCGATAGCTCTCAGGCGCGCGACATCCTCCGGTGTGTGGATGCCGCTTTCGGCGATGACCACCACGCTGTCGGGGATGCGCGGGCGCAGCGCGGCGACCGTGTCCAGCGTGACGTGGAACGTGCGTAGATCGCGGTTGTTCACGCCGATGAGACGCGGGCGCAGCCATAGCGCGCGTTCCAGTTCCGCCGCGTTGTGGACTTCGATCAGCGCCGTCATACCCAGCCGGCAGATCAGTGCGTAGAGGTCGCACAGCGTCGCGTCGTCCAGCGCGGCGACGATGAGCAGCACGGCGTCCGCTCCAGCGGCACGCGCCTCGTAGACCTGGTATGCATCCACGATGAAGTCTTTGCGCAGCACGGGGATGTCCACGGCCTGCCGCGCGGCGCGCAGATCGTCCAGGCTGCCCTGGAAGAAGCGCGCATCGGTCAGCACGCTGATTGCGGCTGCGCCGTTGGCGGCGTAGGCGCGCGCCAGTTTTACCGGGGCGAAGTCCGGGCAGAGCAGGCCCTTGCTCGGTGACGCCTTTTTCACCTCTGCGATCAAGCTGACGCCGGGCGCTTGCAGCGCCGCCAGAAAGTCACGCGGGGGTGGAGCAGATTGGGCTTTGTCTGCTATTACATCTAGCGGCCTGGCCTGCTTTTGCAGGGCGACTTCTTCACGCTTGTGCGCGATAATTGTATCTAAGCTGATGTGCGCTTTCTCCAAAAACACGACGGTATGCGTTGTCATATCCTGGCATTTGAACTTGCGGTAGCCCAGTTTGTGATAGAGGTGCAGCGCCGGTTCGCTTTTGTGACCGGTGAATAGCTCGAAGCGTTGCACGGCGCCAAAGTGCTGCTCCAGGGTTTGCATCAAGCGCGTACCGATGCCTTGCCCTTGCACATCGGGATGAACGATCAACCGCCCGACGTAACATGTGCCGTCTTTCGCGTAGCCGCGCACCGAACCGACGATGCACTCCCCGGCTGTGGCTTTGAAGAATGCCATCCGCGCAAAGTCTGCCTGGATTTCGGCCAGGGTTTGGCGCAATGGCGGCAGATCGGAGTCGTTGTACCGCTGCGCCTCGCTCAGGTAAGCCAGCTTTTGCAGGGCGAGGATAGCGTCTAGGTCCGCTTCCAGCGCCGGTTCAATCGCAATGTCTTGCAGGGTATGATCTAGTTTGCTATTCCCCGGCTGCATGTCACCAACGCCTCCAATTTGTAGAGCGCCGCACCGCAGTCGATGCTCTCAGTGGCTTTGGCGACGCCATCCGCCAGATCCGTCGCCAGCCCACCGACGTGGAGAGCCGCCGCCGCGTTGAGCAGCGTCACGTCGCGCTTGGGGCCGCGGTCGTCGCCCGCGAGGATCGCGCGGGTGATGGCGGCGTTCGTCGCCGGATCGCCGCCGCGCAGCTCGGCGGCTGTGGCGCGGTCGAAGCCCAGGTCGCGTGGATTGAGCGTCTGTGTGACCACAGCGCCGTTCCCCGGCGCGACGCCGAAGACGCTGATGCGGTTCGGGCCGGTTGTCGTTAGCTCGTCCAGACCGTCATCCCCGTGGACCACGTAAGCGGCCCGCGAACCGAGCGCCTGAAGCACGCTCGCCATCACCTCGGTGAGCGCGCCGTCGTAGACGCCAAGCACCTGCGCTTGCGCGCCTGCCGGGTTGGTCAGCGGCCCCAGGATGTTGAAGACCGTGCGCACGCCCAACTCGCGGCGCGGGCCGACGGCGTACTTCATCGCTGGGTGCAGCTTCGGCGCAAAGAGGAAGCCGATGCCGACCTCATCGATGCATTGCGCGACCTGCTCCGGCGTCAGATCGAGGTCGACGCCCAGGGCGGCGAGCACGTCCGCGCTGCCAGACAGGCTGCTGACGCTGCGGTTGCCGTGCTTGGCGATGGACAGCCCCGCCCCCGCCGCCACGAACGCCGCCGTCGTGGAGACGTTGAACGTGCCGGAACGGTCGCCGCCGGTGCCGCAGGTATCCACCAGGCTGGCTTGGTGCGGCGCCACCTTGACTGCGGCCTGCCGCATCGCCTTGGCGCAACCGGTGATTTCCTCCACTGTCTCACCCTTGACGCGCAGCGCGATGAGGAACCCGGCAATCTGCGCCGGCGTGGCCTTCCCCGCCATCACCTGCGCCATCACCTCCTCAGCTTGCTCCATAGACAAGGATTGTCCCTCTAACAATCGATTCAGGGCTTCTGTAATCATTGTGTTCCTCCTATAAGTAAAGCGAAATGGGTAAAGCGAAATGGGTAAAGCGAAATGGGTAAAG
>MTKY01056085.1_pt1 | contig 11385 bp, 13 predicted proteins | sample 1042731 | NCBI WGS metagenome assembly MTKY01 (sample SAMN06212206, study PRJNA360538) | anaerobic digester metagenome | biome: Wastewater treatment plant; material: sludge; isolation source: anaerobic digester fed with sludge from wastewater treatment plant | place: Denmark: WWTP Soeholt ... | reverse complement strand
GACAACGCAGACGACCTGATCCAGAAGTACACCCGAATCGCCAACCAGGCCCGACAGGCCGGGATTACCCAGGAGATCAGCGAGATCGTGGGCGGCGCCAACGCGCTTGCTGACGCCACCGCTGGGAGTGAGTGAGAGATATGCCAACCGCCAAGAAGACCGCGCCCAAAAAGACGTCATCAAAGAAGTCGACCACCGTGCCAAAGGGCACAGGCTCCTCGAAGGACTTCGCCACCGGCCGGGTGGCTCGCGTCATCGGTCCGGTGCTCGACATCGAGTTCCCCAGCGATGCCATCCCCGAGATGTACAACATGCTCAAGGTCGACACCGAGGTCGCCGGCATCAAGGAGACCCTGACCCTCGAGGTCGCCCTCCACATCGGTGACGGCATGGTGCGTGCAATCAGCCTGCGCCCGACCGACGGCATCGTCCGCGGCGCGACGGTCACCAACACGGGCGGGCCCATCACTGTCCCCGTCGGTGACCAAACGCTCGGCAAGGTGTTCAACACCACCGGCGACGTCATGAACCTCAAAGAAGGCGAGAAGTGGGAGGTCAAGGAACGTCGTGGCATCCACGGCAAGGCTCCTGCGTTCGACCAGCTCGAGTCCAAGACCGAGATGTTCCAGACCGGCATCAAGGTGATCGACCTGCTGACGCCCTACGTGCTCGGCGGCAAGATCGGCTTGTTCGGTGGTGCCGGTGTCGGAAAGACCGTTCTGATCCAGGAAATGATCGCCCGAGTCGCTCGCGACCACGGTGGTGTGTCGGTGTTCGCCGGTGTCGGCGAGCGCACCCGTGAGGGCAACGACCTGATCGTCGAAATGGAAGAGGCCGGTGTCCTCGGACAGACTGCCCTTGTCTTCGGCCAGATGGACGAGCCGCCGGGAGCGCGTCTTCGTGTCGCCCTGTCAGCGCTGACCATGGCGGAGTACTTCCGCGATGTCCAGAACCAGGATGTGCTGCTGTTCATTGACAACATCTTCCGTTTCACCCAGGCAGGTTCGGAGGTGTCCACGCTGCTCGGCCGCATGCCGTCAGCCGTGGGTTACCAGCCGACGCTCGCCGATGAGATGGGAGTCTTGCAAGAGCGAATCACCTCCACTCGAGGGCATTCAATTACGTCACTCCAAGCCATTTATGTGCCTGCTGATGACTACACCGACCCGGCTCCGGCCACGACGTTCGCGCACCTCGACGCGACCACGGAGCTCGACCGAGAGATTGCCTCAATGGGCATCTACCCGGCCGTGAACCCGCTGACGTCGACGTCACGAATCCTCGACCCGCGCTACATCAGCGAGGACCACTACAACACCGCCAACCGGGTCAAGAGCATCTTGCAGCGCAACAAGGAGCTCCAGGACATCATCGCGATCCTCGGTGTCGACGAGCTGAGCGAAGAGGACAAGACCCTCGTGGGTCGCGCCCGTCGTATCCAGCGCTTCCTGTCGCAGAACACTTACGTTGCCAAGCAGTTCACCGGTCTGGAAGGCTCGACCGTTTCCATCGACGAGACGATCGACGGCTTCACCAAGATCTGCGACGGCGACTACGACCACGTGGCAGAGCAGGCCTTCTTCATGTGCGGCGGTCTCGAAGACGTCGACAAGAAGTGGGAAGAAATCCAGAAGAGCCTCTGATGGCAGATCCGTTGCAGATCGAACTGGTCTCGGCCGACCGCGTCGTGTGGTCCGGCCAGGCGACCGAAGTGCTCGCCCGCACCGTCGAGGGAGACCTCGGCGTGCTGGCGGACCACGCTCCGCTGCTCTCGTTGCTTGTGCCGGGTGTTGTGGTCATCACGCCGCTTGAGGGTGAGAGCGAGATCAAGGCTGCTGTCGCTGAGGGATTCATCTCGGTCGCCAACAACCGCGTATCGATCCTGAGCGAGGACGCGTTCCTCGCCGACGAGATCGACGTCGCGGCCGCCCGGGCGGAGCTCGAAGCGGCCGAGGCCGACGAGGATGCACCCGCTATTCTGCGAGCCGAAGCCAAGTTGAGCTTGGTCGACAAGGCGTCCTGACGTCAGGAGGGAGCACGTGATGCCATTTTGGTGGTGGCTCGTTGACTCCCTCGCGCTCATCATCGCGATACTGCTCGTTCCCCTGGTCGGGCTGCTGGTGCGTCGCCGGGTGTTGGCGCGTTCGGGTGGCACGTTCGACATGAGCATCAACCGCAACCAGGTTGGCGTCTCCAAAGGCTGGACTCTTGGGCTCGCTGTCTATCGGGACAACGACCTTGAATGGTTTCGTACGTTCTCGCTCTCGCTCCGCCCGCGCTACCGATTCTCGCGCGGGGACGTACAGATTGAAGGACGGCGCGAGCCCGACAGCAACGAGGTGCACGCTCTCCATGACGGTCATCTGATCGTCGGCACCGAGAACGCCTCGGGTGTGCGCCAGTTTGCCATGAGTGCCAATGCGCTGACAGGTCTGTTGTCGTGGCTCGAGTCGGCCCCACCAGGTCAACGGGTCAACAACGTCGTCTGATCTGTTGACGGTCTGGCCTACTCACGTGAGAATCAAGCAAGCGCAAAATTCCCCCTGAGAAAAAGTTGGTGTTCACGTTGTTCAAGCGTTCTTTTGCCGCGGCATGTGTCTCGATTGCCGTGCTGGTCGGTGTCGCACCCGCCGCGTCTGCCACGCCACGGCCTCACCACCACAAGATGGTCAAGGCCATTGACTGGGATGCTCCGAGTCCGTCAGCTCCGAGTGTCGGCGTCAATCGCGCGATCGATTGGGACTGAGCCCCAGATCGTTCAGGCCGTCCGCGGCTGAAGCGCCAACTCGTCCGCCAAGGAGGCCGCCTGCGGCCGACTGTGAGCGTAGCGAGGCGGGGTGACTCTCTGTGCTTGCGTTCCTGAGTCACGTCACGTCGCTTCGGAGCGTGACGCCTACGGCGTGTTCCCCTCACGGTCGCTTCGCTCCTTAGCCCGGTTCGCGCGTTCGGCCGCAAGCGGCCTCAGCGCTCACCGCCCGGAACCCAGAGGACATCGCCCTGCTCGCGGTTGGCGTACCTGCCGAGGATGAACAGCAGATCGCTGAGTCGGTTGAGGTATTTCGCCGTCAGCACGTTCATGGTGTCGCCATGCACCTCCAACGCTGCCCATGCTGAGCGCTCCGCACGTCGCGTCACAGTGCAGGCAACGTGCACTGCAGCGCCTGACGGCGTACCACCGCGCAGGATGAACGAACGCAGCTTCGGCAGCTTCTCGTTGTAGTGGTCGCACCATCCCTCCAGCCGGTCGACGTAGTCGGGCTCGACTCGCAGCGCCGGGAACTCTGGGTTCTCCACGACAGGGCAAGACAAGTCGGCTCCCACGTCGAACATGTCGTTCTGTACGTGGGTCAGCACCTTGACCACGTCGACCTCGAGCCCGCCAAGCGCGATGGCCAGGCCGATCTGGCTGTTGGCCTCGTCAACGTCGGCGTATGCGGCGAGCCTCAGATCAAGCTTGGAGGTCTTGCTCATGTCACCGAGATTGGTCGTCCCGCCGTCGCCCGTTCGGGTGTATATCCGTGTCAGATTGACCATGTGCCTGAGTCTAGGCCGCAGGGGAGTGTGAGGCAGAACGCCCTGTCGAGCCCGTGACCAGCGCTGATGCTGCGCGGTAACCTGACAGTTATGCCTGACAAGCCCTGGGTGATGCGAACGTATGCTGGTCATAGCTCGGCCTCGGAATCAAATGCGTTGTACCAACGCAATCTTTCAAAAGGACAAACAGGTCTCTCGGTCGCGTTCGACTTGCCGACGCAGACCGGTTATGACCCCGATCACGAGCTCAGTCGTGGGGAAGTCGGCAAGGTCGGAGTGCCCATTCCTCACCTCGGTGCGATGCGTCAGCTGTTCAAGGACATTCCGCTCGACACCATGAACACGTCGATGACGATCAACGCCACTGCCATGTGGCTGTTGGCGATGTATGAAGTCGCCGCCGAGGAGCAGGGCGTTGACCCATCGAAGCTTTCAGGTACGACACAGAACGACATCATCAAGGAATACCTGTCGCGCGGCACGTACGTCTTCGGCCCCGCGCCGTCGCTGCGCCTCACGACCGACATGATCGCCTATACGGTCAGCACGATCCCGAAGTGGAACCCACTCAACATCTGCAGCTATCACTTGCAGGAGGCCGGGGCGACTCCCACGCAGGAGCTGGCATACGCGCTTACGACTGCGATCGCGGTGCTGGATGCCGTACGTGACTCCGGGCAGGTGCCTCCCAATGAGTTCGAGGCCGTTGTCGGTCGCATCTCGTTCTTCGTCAACGCCGGCGTGCGGTTCATCGAGGAAATGTGCAAGATGCGGGCCTTCGGCCGGCTCTGGGAGGAGATCACCCGCGAACGCTACGGCGTGACCGATCCAAAGATGCGTCGCATGAGGTATGGCGTGCAGGTCAACTCGCTCGGCCTCACCGAGGCCCAGCCCGAGAACAACGTGCAGCGCATCGTGCTGGAGATGCTCGGCGTCACGCTGAGCAAGGACGCCCGCGCGCGCGCCGTACAGCTCCCGGCATGGAACGAGGCGCTCGGCCTTCCTCGTCCGTGGGACCAGCAGTGGTCGCTGCGCCTTCAGCAGGTGCTTGCCTTCGAGTCCGACCTGCTGGAGTACGACGACATCTTCGAAGGTTCAGTCGTGATCGAGGCCAAGGTCGCCGACCTTGTTGCCGGCGCCAAGGATGAGATCGATCGAGTTCAGGCAATGGGAGGGGCGGTTGCCGCCGTTGAGTCTGGCTACATGAAGCAGGCACTCGTCGGCTCCCATGCTGAGCGTCGTGCCCGCATCGAGTCCGGTGAGATGAAGGTCGTCGGTGTAAACGTCTATACCGAGACCGAGCCATCGCCGCTGACCGAGGACCTCGACGCGGCGATCATGGCGTCCGATCCCGAGGCCGAGGCAAATGCCGTCGCCGATGTCGTCGCGTGGCGCGAGCAGCGCGACCAGGGCGCCGTCGACGAGTCGCTCGATCGTCTGCGTGCCGAGGCCACGACCGACACCAACCTCATGGAAGCGACGCTGGCCGCCGTACGCGCTGGCGCCACCGTTGGTGAGTGGGCCGGGGCGCTGCGGGAGGTGTTCGGTGAGTACCGCGCGCCGACGGGTGTCAGCGGAGTTGTCGGAGTGGCCGAATCCGGCAAGGAGCTCACCGCCGTACGCGAGAAGGTCAAGAAGACCGGTGATGAGCTCGGCACGCGACTGCGCTTCCTCGTCGGTAAGCCCGGCCTTGACGGTCATTCCAACGGTGCCGAGCAGATCGCTGTACGAGCCCGTGACGCTGGTTTCGAGGTCATCTACCAGGGCATCCGTCTGACGCCGGCGCAGATCGTCGCCGCGGCAGTTGCAGAGGACGTGCACTGCGTCGGCTTGTCAATCCTGTCGGGGTCACACATGGAGCTCGTGCCGGAGGTCCAGAAGGCCATGGCTGAGGCTGGAATCGGCGACGTGCCACTGATCGTCGGCGGCATCATCCCCGAGTCCGATGCTCGCAAGATGGAGATGACTGGCGTCGCTGCGGTTTTCACACCGAAGGACTTTGGCATGACGACCATCATGGATCGCATCGTCGAGGAGATCCGCAAGGCCAACGGGCTCTCCGCCTGATTCCCAGCTGGGAATCTTGAAACCTAGTTGAGGCTGCGGTATCCGCTCGGCAGCCCACCTCCGGCGACGACCTCCTTCGTGAGGTCCTGCAGAGCCATCAGGGCGACAGACTGGCTGAACGGACCGTACGACACCCTGGCGACACCGAGCTCCTCCATTCGGGCCAACGGCACCGACCCGGGTGCACCGATCAAGGTGAGCTTCTGCGGGCCCCAGGAGTCGACGATGGCCACGATGTCGTCCTCCGAGACGCCACCAGGCACGAACACGACAGGTGCTCCGGCGGCAAGGTAGGCGGACCCTCGCTCGATGGCATCTGCGAGCACTTCAGCGTGCGGGCGATCACCGGCCTTGATGAATGCGTCCGTACGGGCGTTGAGGACGAATTCGACGCCCTCGGCCTGACCGGCGGCGACGACAGCTTCCACCACGCCGACGGCCTCGGGAAGCGGCTTCATCTGGTCTTCGATGTTGGCGCCGACGACTCCGACGCCAATCGCCCTGCGAATGGTCTCGCCAGCGTTGCCATACCCGGCTTCGAGGTCAGCCGTGACTGGCAGATGGGTGGCCGCGACAATCCGGGCGACGGCATCGATCATCAGGTCGACGGGTATGTTCTCGCCGTCCTCGTATCCGTATGCCGCTGCGATCGAGTGGCTCGCGGTGGCAACGCCGAGGATTCCCTCCACGCCTGCCACGACGCGGGTGCTGATCGCGTCCCAGACATTGACGACCTTGAGCAGCTTGGGATCGGAGTGGAGTGCGAGAAAATTCTGGGCCCGTTCGGCAACGTTGTTCATGCTGTGAAGGCTAGCCAGTCCTTCGTGGAGACCGGGGCGCGAGGTGCCCTAGGCTCAAGCCGTCCGCTAGGCGGCGATCTTGACCCGGTCCTTCTTCTTGACCTTGACGAGCTTTCGCTTCTTGACGGTGTAGCCCTCGGGAAGCCTGCCCTTCTTCATCATGAGGATGGGGCAGCGCTTGCAGGCAGGCTTGCTGCTGCAGCACTTGTTCTTGGGCTTCGGAGGCACATTGCTATCGTACAACCTGAGGTGAGGCTCGCCTTACTCAATAGGGTTGTTCAGAACAGGGAGATCATCACTCATGGCAGCACCAGCGTTCGTCAAACAGCTCAACGAGCAACTCGGCAATGAGTTTGGCGCGCACCAGCAGTACGTCGCCATTGCGACGTACTTCGACGCGCTGACGATGCCGCAGATGGCGGCGCTGTTCTACCAGCAGGCCCTTGAGGAGCGTGACCACGCGATGATGATGGTGCGCTATCTCCTCGACGCGGACGAGAAGGTGACGATCCCCGCGCTTGAGGCTCCGCGCTCTGACTTCAAGGATGTCATCGAGCCGGTCGCGGCCGCCCTCGAACAGGAGAAGCGCGTCACCGACCAGATCAATGAGTTGACGCGTATTGCCCGCGATGCCAACGACTTTGCCTCCGACCAATTCATGCAGTGGTTCATCAAGGAACAGGTCGAGGAAGTCTCCAAGATGAGTGATCTGCTCGCCGTGGTCATCCGCTCCAAGGATGACTATGAGCGCATCGAGGACTGGATAGCGCGCGAGGACAAGGGTGTCGGCAATGACCCAACCGCCCCTGCGGTCGCTGGTGCTTAGGGCACTCGCTGCGGCGACGATTCTGATCGCGCTCGCAGGGTGCAACTACGACGACAATCAGCCGGGTACGTCGACGGATCTGACGATCACGGTGACCACAGACGAAGGTGCGACGCCGGTCGTGATGAAGCTGGAGTGCGATCCGCCCGGTGGCAATCACCCGGAGCCGGCTGAGGCCTGCAAGAGGATCAAGGCCGCAGGGCTCAATGTCTTCGAGCCGGTTCCTCCGGACCAGGCCTGCACGATGATCTTCGGTGGTCCCCAGCGGGCCACAGTCGAGGGCTCCTACAAAGGTGCACCGATCAACGCGAGTTTCAACCGCAGCAACGGCTGCGAGATCGATCGCTGGGAAAAGCTCGGCACGACAGTCTTCGACCTGCCGCTGCAATGAGCGTGGCGGAACTAGAAGAGGCGCAGCGAGGGGTCGTCGATGCCCCTGAGTGCGTCGTAGTCGACGACGACGCACTCGATGCCACGGTAGGTCGCGAGCGTACGGGCCTGCGGCTTGATCTCCTGCGCCGCAAAGATCCCCCGCACCGGGCGAAGGGAAGGATCGCGGTTCAGCAGCTCGAGGTAGCGGGTGAGCTGCTCAACACCGTCAATGTCGCCGCGTCGCTTGATCTCGACTGCCACTGATGCGCCACCACCGTCCTTGCAGAGTAGGTCGACCGGGCCGATCGCGGTCATGAACTCTCGGCGTACGAGGCTCATCCCTTCGCCCAGCGCGACGGTGTGATCGGCGAGGAGCTCCTGAAGGTGCTTTTCGACGCCGTCCTTCTGCAGTCCGGGGTCGATGCCGAGCTCGTGGGCGGAGTCGTGGAGTACCTCTTCGATGCGGATGCGCAAGGTGTCATCAGTCTTGCCGGCGGTGATGGTCCACTCGGCGACTCCATCGTCGGCGACACCTTCGCGAAGTATGCAGGGCGGGCTCATCCAGTTGAGCGGCTTGTAGGAGCCGCCGTCGGAATGGATGAGCACCGATCCGTCGTTCTTGACCATGATCAGACGGGTGGCGAGCGGGAGGTGGGCCGCGAGCCGGCCGGCATAGTCGACCTGGCACCGGGCGATGACGAGGCGCACGTCAGCTCCTTGTCAGCGTGCCAAGCCTGAACACCAACGTGACACCGGTAATGGTCCCGGTGCTCGTGTTGCCATCGCCTCCGTTGAGCGTCACAGTCTCGCCGTTGACCTCGTATGTGCCGACCCGAAAGTTCACGATTCCGTGGAAGTCCTCGATGAACGTGCCGTCCTCGTTGAAGTGAACGACCCACTGTGCTTGATCGTCTTTCCAGTCGCCCGGGAGGTCAGCCTTGCCGAGCGTTTTGGGCGCTGTAGGTGTCGCGGACTCGCTGACGCTGGGAGAGACGCCAGGCTTGGCCCCGTCACTTCCGAGGGTGCACCCCGACGTCACCAGCAGTGCTACGGCAACCACACCTGTGGCCAGTGTCATACGTCGATTCATCGATCTCCCCTGTAAGTCACGTTAGTCTGTCACGACCCCGATATTACTCAGGAGTAGCCATGCAGGAGATCGTCGACCAACTGGGCGGAAGCGACCGGGGAGCTGAGATTGCGCGCACGCTGCTACTCCCGTACCTCAACCATGCTGCCTCGATGTATGAGAGTGGCTATGCCACCAGCGACGACATCGATGCGGCAATGCGACTGGGTTGCGGCTACCCGATTGGGCCCCTCGCATTGATCGACGCAATCGGCGCCAAGACCGTCGCGACCGGACTGGATGCGCTGTACGCCGAGACTGGCGAGGAGGTCCATCGGACCGCGAAGGTCATCACCTCGATGGCCAGCGACGACTCGACGTTCGCCCTCGCTTCGGACGGCGACAGTGTTGCTCCGCCGGACCTTCACCACGACGTCAAGACCGTGGGCGTCGTCGGCACCGGCACGATGGCCTCTGGCATCGTCGAGGTCTTCGCCAAGTCCGGCTATGACGTCGTCTACGTCGGCCGCGGCGAGGAGAAGGTTGCCGGGGTGCTCACGTCGATCACCAAAAGTCTCGACAAGGCGATCTCGCGTGGCAAGCTGGACGAGGGAGGCAAGTCGACTGTGCTCAACCGTCTCACCGGCTCGACCGAGCGCGATGCTCTCGCAGATGTCGACATCGTCGTCGAGGCGATAGCCGAGGACCTCGACATCAAGCTTGAGCTCTTTCGCGACCTCGATCGCATCTGCAAGCCCGGCGCGATCCTGGCCACCACAACGTCCTCTCTGTCGATCAACGACTGCGCAGACGCGACGTCGCGGCCGGCCGACGTCATCGGTATGCACTTCTTCAACCCGGCCCCGGTCATGAAGCTTGTCGAGGTCGTGTCGGGGGACGCTACCTCGGCCGACGTCGCCGAGACCGTGCGTGCGGTGTGCCTTGCAACCGGCAAGCATCCTGTGTCGTGCGCCGATCGCGCAGGCTTCATCGTCAACGCGTTGCTCTTTCCCTACCTCAACGATGCCATCAAGCTGCACGAGGTCGACGGCGACAGCCTGGAGTCGATTGACGAGGCGATGACGTCCACCCAGCTGCCGCTGGGACCCTTCCAACTGCTCGATGTCGTCGGCAACGATGTGTCGCTGGCGATCCAGAAGTCGTTGGTCGAGACGTTCGGCCATTCCGGGTGGCTGCCGGCTCCGATGCTGGAGGCTGTCGTGGCGGAGGGCAAGCTCGGGCGCAAGACCGGCGCGGGTTTCCACACGTACTAGAGGCCGAAAAGTTATGCCCTGTCGCTGTGGCATCTATCTTCTGCGAGACCGGTAACTTCCACGTTGCCGGTCTCGTTGCTCTGTGCGGGGGACATGTGACAAGGAGCGGCACGAATGATCGGCACGTCCCTTGTCACAGCTGTGGCGCGAATGGTCCGAGTCGCGGCCTTGACGTTCGCCGCGACGATGTTCGTCGCCTACGTAGCCGTGCAGGCATTCTCGACGCACTACGCCGAGCTGCCAACCACTCGCGCTGTCGTTGCAGACCCGCCCAAGAACCCCGAGCTCGCCGCTGCGATCAGCGAGCAGGCATCACGCGGTTTGAGCTGTCGTGAAGAGCCGGCGCTGACCGACACTGTCTTGTTCCAGGACCTTGAGCGGACTGAAGTCCAGGTGTTGACCTTCGAGCAGGCCATCTCGGCTTCAAGTGCACGTGAAGGCCGGATCCGTCGCTACTGCCTGTGACCGCACACTTTGGTCGACCGTAGACTTGAGGAATGCCCCGTCGCCGCCCAGCATCGCGCCAGAGGCCAGCTGCACGGCCGAGCTCCCAGCGCGTTGAGACCAAGGCTGACGGCGACTGGAACTACCGTGCATTGCGGGGTTCGTCCAAGCAGTATCGCTGCCCCGGGTGCGGCCAGCTGATTGCCGTGGCGACTCCACACGTCGTCGTCTGGCCCGTTGAGAAGGCCCTGCTCAGCGAGGCTGCGATCGACGAGCGACGGCACTGGCACTCCGCCTGCTGGACGAGGAAGCATTGACATGGACCAGCGAAGCGAGCAAATACGGGGCAACTCCGTGCTGCCAGCCAACCGGAAAGCCATAACCCTCGAGACGGCCGACGGACTCAAGCTGGTCGGCGAGCTTGCCCTGCCGGTCGACCGATCGCCCGTGGCGACCATGATCTGCCTGCACCCGCTACCGACGCACGGTGGGATGATGGACAGCCACTTGTTCCGCAAGGCGTCCTATCGCCTCCCGGCGCTCGCGGGCATTGCCGTACTGAGGTTCAACACCCGCGGGACGACGAGCCTGCAGGGCACCAGCGACGGCACGTTCGACAATGCTGTGGGGGAGCAGTACGACGTCGCTGCCGCCGTCGAGCTCGCCGAGTTTGCCGACTTGCCCCACATCTGGATTGTCGGCTGGTCGTTCGGCACAGATCTTGCCCTGATGTACGGGCTGGAGCCTTCGGTCGAGGGCATCGTGTTGCTGTCACCGCCGATGCGTTCGGCAACGCCGGAGCAACTCAAGGCGTGGGCTGACTCAGGCAAGCACGTGACGGCTCTGATCCCTTCGCTGGATGACTATCTGCGACCGCCGGAGGCGCGGGAACGCTTTGCTGTGATCCCGCAGGCAGAGGTCATTGCAGTCGAGGGTGCCAAGCACTTGTGGGTTGGCGACTCTGAGCTGGTACTCAATGAGATCACGAAGAGGCTTGCG
>MTKY01052416.1_pt1 | contig 11389 bp, 11 predicted proteins | sample 1042731 | NCBI WGS metagenome assembly MTKY01 (sample SAMN06212206, study PRJNA360538) | anaerobic digester metagenome | biome: Wastewater treatment plant; material: sludge; isolation source: anaerobic digester fed with sludge from wastewater treatment plant | place: Denmark: WWTP Soeholt ... | reverse complement strand
CCACCGGCAGTGCGCGCGTTATCGCTTGCGGCCAGCGCCCGCATCCCGGCGAGTTCGGCTTGTGCCGCCTCGAGTTCGCGACGCGGGATCACGCCTGCCTCTAGCAGTGCCCGCGCACGCGCCTCGGCCTGTGTTGCCTGGCGCAAGCGTGCGCTGTTTCCCTGGGCGCTCGCGATTGCCTGCGCCCACTCCGGACTGTGCAGGCCGAGCACTGCCTGTCCCGCGCGTACCTCCTCGCCCTCGCGCGCCAGCACCGCCACTACCGTGCCGGAGTGGCGCGCGCTCAGTACCCGTCGCAGCGCGGGGTCGAGTTCCACCCGTGCCGGCAACCGGGCCACACGCACCCACTGCGCGGCAACCAACGGCGCGGTTTCGATCCCCATGGCCCGTGACTGCGCCTCGCTGACCTCGAGCACCAGGGGGGGAACCTGTGCGGCAGCGGCAAGATGGACGGCGAGCAGCGCGGTGCAGAACGCGCGTGACAGGGACTTCATCGGCAAACGACTCCGGTACAGATCGTGCCAGTTTCCCAAACCAGGCTGTGGATTCGCTTAAGCGGCGCCGAGTGCATCCAGCGGCTGGAAATCCTCGATGCGCACAATGAGTTCGCCGCCCGCCAGGGCGAACTCCAGGCGCAGACCGTGGGCCCGCGCCAACGCCCGCGCCAGTGCCAACCCGAGGCCTGCGTGATGAACCGGCGCGCCGGCAACCGGATCGACGGCACGAAAGAAGCGCGAACCCAGTCGCGGCAGATCGTCCTCGCCCAGCGCCGGCGCGTCGTTGGCGATTTCCAGCAGCGGCGCTGGCCCATCGTGCAAGCGCAACCGCACCACGCCTCCCGGCGGCGCATGATCCAGCGCATTGGCGAACAGGGTCGCGAGCAGACGTTCGAGCATCGCGGCGTCGGCCTGCACCCAGCATTCCGCGGGAACCATCGCATCGAAACGCAGGCCGCGCGCCGCGGCGGCCTCTTCCAGCCGTTCACACATCTGGCGCAGCAGCCCGGCGAGATCGAGCGGTTCGGGTGCGCTCACATCGAGCCCCGCGTCAAAGCGTGCCAGCGTGAGCAAGGCCTCGACGGTACGCTCCATTTCCGCACCGAGCACACCCAGCTCGCGCAAGGCGCGCTGCAGCGCCGCCGGGTCCGCGAGCCCGGTATTGATCTCCGCGATCGCACGCAGCTCCGCGACCGGCGTGCGCAACTCGTGGGCGAGGTCCTGGGCAAAGCGACGTTCACGATCGAGCGTCGCGATGAGCTGCTCGACCACCTGATCGAATTTTTGCGCCAATGGCTGCAGCTCCGCGGGCAAGCCTGGCTCGACCAGGGTTTCACGCGGTGCGCCCGGACGGATGCGTGCGATACGTTCCGCGATGCGATCGAGTGGTGCCAGTGCCCGGCGCGCACCGCTGGTGGCCAGCAGCACCGTGACGAGCAGCGCCAGCAGCACGCCGCCGACGAAGATCAGGTGGATGCGATCCTCCAGCTCGTCGAGCTGTTCGCGCTCCTCGGCTACGACCAGCACGATACTGCCACGCTCGTCCGCGGCCGCAAGCTCGTAGCGACGCGCCACCGCGCGGCCACGATGACCGTCGGGAAGCGCGAGATCGAAGTGCCGGAACTCTCCGGTATCGACTCGCCGTGGCTGCGCGAGATCGAGCGACTGGCTCGACTCCGAGCGGGCAATGACACGCCCCTGCGCATCCCATGCCTGGAAGAAATCGGTGTGCCCCTCCTCGCGGAACTCCGGCATCCAGCGCGAGAGTTCCTCGGCACCGGCGACGTGCGCGCCGAGGTAGGCGGCGATCGCATTGGCGCGCCCCGCGATGCCGGCGTCGAAGCGCCGATATAGCTCGCGATCCACGAGGGTGTCGATCAGCACGAACAAACCGCCGAGCGACACCCCGACCGCGAGCCCCACACCGAGCGCTATGCGCCGTCTGAGCGACGGCAACTCACGCGGCAACATAGCCGAACCCGCGCCGCGTTTCGATCAGCTCGGGCAGGCCGGCACGCGCGAGTTTCGCCCGCAGATTGCTCATCAGGACCTCGATGACCTTGTCCGATGAAGCGCTGTCGCTGGCATAGATGTTCTCGAACAATTGCGCCCGGCTGAACAGGCGTCCGGGGTTTCGCACCAGCGTCTCGAGCAGCGCGTACTCCTTCGGGGTCAGTGCGATCGGTCCGCTCGCGGCGCGCGCAATGCGCCGCGAGGTGTCGAGCTCGAGACCCCTGAACTCCAGCAGCGGAGCTGCTTCCTCGTGGGCGCGCCGGCCGAGCGCCAGTACCCGCGCACGCAGCTCATCGAAGGAAAACGGCTTGACCAGGTAATCGTCGGCACCGGTGTCGAGCGCACCCACGCGATCGGCCACGGCATCGCGCGCCGACAGCACCAGCACCCGCAGCGGCAACCTGCGCCGACGCACTTCGCGCAGCAGCGCAAGCCCGTCCATGCGCGGCATCACGATGTCCAGCACCAGCACATCGTAGCTGGCGGAGTCGAGATAGGGCAGCGCATCGCGGCCATCGTGCGCGGTATCGACCGCAAGCCCGGCCGCGGCCAGCCCCGCGGCGATGGCGGCGCGCAGACGCTCGGAGTCATCGACCACCAGCACCCGCATGTGGCGTCTACGCCCGGGGTGCTGCGGCAGCCGCGGTATCGCTCATCGTTGCCAGCTCCATTGACCGGGTTGCGAAAACACCAAGCATAACCGGGGAAATTCGTGACCGTAACCGAAATTTGCGCGATTGCCGGCGCGCGGGCAATCGGGGTTATCGTCACGAGTTTTTCCTGCGGCAGCCCGGTTGCGCAAGCGATCACGCCGCACCGTGGCTGCCGGTCCATTTGCAGCATGACAGCCCGCGCAAATCTGGCTACGATCCGCGCAGATCATCGGACTGGCGGAGCCATACATGAGCAACAAGGCGGCCGAGCGTCTGCTCGCGGGCAGGGCGTGGGACGATTTCTGCGAGCAAGTGCGCCTCGCGGGCCATATGGTCGATCGCTTCGGCGACACCGCCGACGAACTCGACCGCGCCGAATGGTACCGCTTCGTCACGCGCCTGATGCGCAACGGCTTCGAGCGCTTCGTGGAGAACTGCGAACCGGAGCGCCCGCGCCTGCGCGATGCGCCATGGCGCCAGGGCATCAACTTCCAGTCGCCGGACCAGGATCACCTGCTGGCCGAATTTGCCGACGGCAGCCACGACTATCGCATCAGCGGCAACCGCGGCACGATCCCGTATTTCGTGATGGCTGCCTGGAGCGCGGGCCAGCCGCGCGACCTCGGCGAGCATGACTGGGCGCCACGCGGCATCGCCGGCCTCGCCGAGTTCGATCCGGCGACGCTGCGCACCACCGGCTTCCTGCCGAGCGATGCGATTCGCTTCGACGCCGACGGCAATTTCGAGGTGATCGTGAGTCGTGAAAAGCCCGTGAACGACAAGGACTGGTTGCCGATCACGCAGGATTGCGTCGGCGTCCTGGTACGCACGGTGTATCACCGGCGCGCGCAGACGATTGCGCCGTCGATGCGCATCGAGCGCCTCGATGATGCGCCACCGCGATCCACCGGCCCGGCGCAGATGAGCGAGGCGCTGGCGAAGTCGGCGCAACTGGTGCTGGGCTATGCGGAACTGGTGCGCTGCTGGTGGCAGGACAATCTCGGCAAGCGGCCAAACCATATCCGCTTCAGCCGCACGGTATATCTGTCCAACGGCGGCGTACCCGACCGTCACCACGGTTTCGGGACCTGGGAGTGTGCGCCCGATGAAGCCCTGATGCTGAGCTTTACACCCACTCCCTGCGATTACTGGATTTTCCAGCTCTGCAACATCTGGCAGGAGAACCTCGACAACTACGAGGACGGCGACGGCTATGTGCAGAAATACACCGCGGTGTACGAGCCCGACGGCTCGGTACGCGTGATCGTCGCCGAGGGCGATCCGGGTATCGGCGGCAACTGGATCCGGCCCTGCGCCCATGTGCACGGCGGCATGAGCCTGCGCCTGATCAAGATCGAGGGCGAACCGCCGCAGGTGACGCTGCATCGCGTCGCGCTCGCCGCGCTGCAAACGCAGGGACTGGCCGCGCTGGCCGCGATCGAGCCGATCGTCAGCGGCGAAGTCGGGGACTGAAGCCGGAATCGAGGACAACTCTTTCCGGCGCAGCCGGATCCAGATCAAAAAAGGGACAGAACATGAGTGAGACGATCCAGAACTTCACGTGCTTCGACTATCGCGGCGCGCACGTGCTCGTCACCGGAGGCACCAGTGGCATCGGCGCCGGCATCGCGGCCGCCTACCGCGAGGCGGGCGCGCAGGTGACGATCACCGGAACGCGCGCCTCGACGGCCGACTACGACACGGATCTCTCCGGCTACCGTTACCTGCAACTGGATGTGGAAAACATGTCGCAAATCGACGCGGTGGCACAGGCGCAGCCCGAACTCGACATCCTGGTGAACAACGCCGGTATCGCGCTTCCCAGCATCGGGCTGGACGAGTGGGATCCGGACGTCTTTGCGCGCGCGATCGACATCCACCTCGTCTCGGGCTTCCGGATGGCGCGCCGCTGTCGCGATGCACTGATGAAGAGCCAGCTGACCGGGGGCGCCTCGGTCATCGGCATCGGCTCGATGAGCTCGTATTTCGGCATCGGCATCGTGCCGGGCTACGGTGCGGGGAAAACCGGTCTGCTGGGCATCACCCGCGCGCTGGCGGTCGAGTGGGGGCCGTACCGGATTCGCGCCAACGCGGTGGCGGTCGGACTGTGCGAGAGCCGCATGACCGTGGGCACCTTGTCCAACCCGCAGTATTACGAGCCGACGCTCGCGCGTACCCCGCTCGGCCGTACCGGCACGCCCGAGGACGTCGCCGGAGCCGTGCTGTTTCTGAGCAGCGCGCAAGCCAGCTGGATCACCGGGCAAACGCTGCCGATCGACGGTGGGTTCACGGTATCCGGTTAGCCGGCGCGCTTCTTCACCCGGCGCGCGCTGGAACGCTTCGGCAACGCCGTTGGCCGCCGCGACGCACGCAGCCAATGTACCTCGCTCACCTCAAACGCATGCAGGATGCCGTCCAGTGTACGACCGATACGACCGGTCATGCGCACGGCAGGTATTTTCGGCCAGGTAGCCCGCTCCCCGGCCTTGAACAGGTGGGACATTTCCTCTTCGTTCAGCATGCGCAGAATCATGCCCAGGTTGGCCATGCCGTAGCCGGGAAAGATGTTGATGTCACCCACGAACTGCTGGTCGATCAGGGAGTTCAGCGTATTCATCGCCATGCCCAGGCGGGGACCGACTGTCGTGCGCCGCTGGACCCAGTGCAAATTGCCGCGCACGATTTCCTTGGTGGCCGCAACCATCGCGTCGCGGGTGATCTGCCCGATTCCCGTGCGCTGGTTCGGCTCGCGGCCGAGGCCCGGCATCACCTGGCTCACGATGAAGTGATTGATCCCATACATGCGCCCCAGGCGCTTGGCCGGCAGATCCTGCGAGAACGAGCCGTCAATCCAGCGCCGCGACGGCAGGTGGGGTCGGATCTTGCCCGCCGCGTTGCGCGCCTCGAGTTGCACCGGCGCGAAGACACCGGGCAACGCCGAACTGGCCAGCACCGCCGAGAGCACGGTCACGTTGGGCGAGGCAATGTGATTCAACAGGCGCGATGTCTGCCTGACACTGGCGGGCGAGACGGTAATGTTGATGCTGCGTCCCGTCTTGCGGAAGGCCTCGAGAAAAGTCATATCCGGAATCAGGCGCTGCATCTCGCGTTTGACCAGATCCATGTCAATGCGGTTCTTTTTGCCAAAGCCGAGCTTGATGCTTTCGGAATTCATGGTCAGTGCGCGGGCGAGGTAATTGTCCTCGAACAATGCGAGGAACTCCGCGTCGGTGCGGGTTCCCACGATGGCCGCCACAAATGCTCCGGCACTGGCGCCCGATATCACTGTCGGGCACAGTTCCTGCTCGATCAATGCCTTGAGCACGCCGAGGTGGAAATAGCCCAGGGTACCACCGCCACTGAGCATCAGGGCCGAGCGCCCGTAGCAATGGCTGGCTCGCTGAAAGAACTCGACCCGCTCGGCCCACGGAATGCCCGCGAAGTCGCGCGGTGCGAGATATTCCAGCGCCTCGCTGATCTCGTTGATATAGTCCTCGATGAGCTGCTTGGTGCCGCACTTGGCACGCATATAAAGCTGTCCCTTGCCGATGCCGTCCATGTTGCCGTGGATGCCCTCGTTCAGCACGAACAGCAGACCGTGGTCATCCCCCTTTTTGCGCAGCCGGCGCAGTTGCAGCAACCGCAGGTGAATATTCTCGTGGTCGTACAGCCTGGACTTCTGATCGCGGCGCCACGCTTCGGCACCGGTCAGTCTGTCGTGCTTGGCGGCAATGCGCTGCCACTGTTCGTAGGAGTCGGCGCTGACCATCTCGCTGTCCAGCGATTGCAATACGGGAGAAGGGAACGCGAACCGTTCTCGCAGCATGAACATCAAAACCTCCAGCTTTGGCCAGTACACCAGGAAAACCAACTGGCCACCCGCAAAGGATAATACCCCATTGCACTCACTGCCAGTCCGCTTCCTCGACGCCGCACTCTATCTGGCGGCCTTGAAGCCCTCTCGTTGCGCGTCCCATGCGAGAGGGGTTATGCCGCGTTCGCGCAACTTGAATTTCTGCAGCTTGTTGGTCGGTGTGTAAGGAAGACTGTCAACAAACTCGATATACCGGGGCACGAAAAAGTACGGTGCATTGTCGTTGATGAACTGCGCCAGCTCGAGCGCGGTCAATGACTCCCCGGGCTTGAGCAACACGTCGAGTTTCAGCTCGCTCTCCGACGCCAGCTCCTGGCTCGGCACGCCGAACGCCGCACAATCCCGAATTGCCGGGTGACGCCGAGCCGCCAGTTCCACCTCGAAAGTCGAGATATTGCGCCCCTTGTAACGCACCGCATCCTTTTTCCGGTCGGAGAAATAGTAGTATCCGCGGTCGTCGCGGCGCAGCATGTCGCCGGTCTTGTACCATTCCCCCTCGAAGGCACGCGCGGTGGCCTCGGGGTCATCGAAATAGCCACTGAAGATCAGGTAGGGTTGCAGCGGCCGCACCCACAATTCGCCCGGCTCGCCAATCGGCACCTCGTTGCCGCTGTCATCCACCAGCTTCGCCTCCAGATTGGATGCCGGCCGGCCACAGCTGGCGGCCGGCGGCTCGGGATCCGGACTCTCGTTGTGGCTGCACAGTGCTTGGGCCTCGCTCTGTCCGAGGCCCTGCTTCATCAACTGCACCCCGAAGCGCTTGCTGAAGGGAGTGGCCACTTCCGGCGGCATCGGAATGGCCATCATCTTGCGCAGGCAGTGAGCGGCATCGTCCTCACGCGCGGGCGCATTCCACAGGAACATGTGCATGGCGCCGAGGGTAAAGGTCTGGGTGGCACCATAGTAGTCGACGCGCTCCCAGAAATTGCGCACCGAGAACTGCGGATCAATCGCCAGCGGCAGGCCGTTGAACAGGGCACGCAGGATACTGGTCACCCATGCCGCCGTGTTGTACATGGGCAGCACCGAATAAACGACATCGCCCTCCGTGGCCGCGAACTGCTCGCTCGCACCCCTGACCGCGTTGAAAAAAACATTGTGGCTCTGCAGCACACCCTTTGATTTGCCGGTAGTGCCGGAGGTCCACAGTACCGAACAGATATCACCGCGGGAAAAACCGCTCATGTCCGGCTCCAGGGCACCGGCAACAGCGACCGTTGCCAATTCCTCGGCCTCGGGCAGCTCGCTGCTGCCGCCATGAACCAGGAGGTGCTCGAGGGCGAGCCGCTCACGCACATCGGCAACACGAGCGGCATGTTGGGTGTCGGTGACCAGTATCCGCGGCCGGCTGCGCCGGATGGTGTCTTCCAGCCAGTCGCCCTTGTACTCGGTGTTGATGGGCACCCACACGGCACCGAGCTTGTTCGCCGCCAGCGCGAGGAAAATCACCTCCGGACCGCTTTCCATGCAGAAGGCCAGCCGCTCGCCGACCGTCAATCCCCGCGCCGCCAGCCCTGCCGCCAGTTCATTGACCCGGCGATTGACTTCGCTGAAGGAAAAGCGCCGCGCGTCGGCCAGCAGAAAAGGCCGCTCGCCAATCGCCTGCGCCTGCATGGCGATGGCACGACCGATATGGCGCTGCTCGATGTCCGCAAAATGCAATTGATTCAACGCAAAAAGCTCCTTATCGGTGCAATCAGCGACCGGCGCCCCGAAACCGGTCCCTCCCGAACCCGCGCGATATCAGTCCCTGCCAAGGATCAGCGCACCCGTCGGCACACCGACACCGCTGCTGACGAGCACATGTTCCACCGCCTTGCGGGGCTGGCTCGTCGATTGACCGCGAACCAGACGCACACCCTCGGCGATGTTGTTGATACCGTGGATATAGGCCTCGGAAAGCAGGCCGCCATGGGTGTTGTTGGGCAGGCGTCCGTCGATATCGAGGGCGCCGGCACGTACCATGTCCTTGCCCTCCCCGCGCCCGCAAAAGCCAAAGCTTTCCAGCTGCATGATGATCTCGCAGGTGAACGCGTCATAAAGACAGGCCGCATCGATGTCATCGGGCCCCAGTCCCGAGATCGCGTACACACGCCTTGCCGCAAGTTCCATTTCCGGCAGCGAGTCCAGCTCTTCACGGTAAAAGCTCGTCATCTGCTCCTGGCCGCGGGTGGAAGCCTGAGTCACCGCGCGAATCACCGCGGGCTTGTGTTTCAGGTCGCGGGCGCGCTCGGTGCTGGTGACAAGGATCGCACAGCCTCCATCCGTCTCCTGGCAGAAGTCGTAAAGGCACAGCGGATGCGCGATCACCGGGGAGCCAAGGTACTGCTCCATGGTGAGGGGTTTGCCATAGCCAAAGGCACGCGGATTGGACTGGGCATGATTTCGCTGCGAGATCGCGACGCGACCCAGATCCTCGCGCTCGACTCCGTATTTGTGCATGTACTTGTGGGCGATCATGGCGACCCATGAACCCGGGTTCAGCATCCCGTAAGCCATGTACCACGACCAGTGGACGAGATCCGAACTGATGATCTGTCCGGATACCCCCTGCCCCATTCGTTGCCCCGAGCGTCCGTTCATGGCGCGATAGCACACCACGGTGCTGGCCTGTCCGGTTGCGATTGCCATCGCGGCCTGGGCTATGGTGCCTACCGCGGCACCGCCGCCGTAATTGATCTTGCTGTAGAACGTCAGGTCGGAGGCACCAACCGCTCTCGCCACCTCGATCTCGTCGGTCGAGTCCATCGTATAGCTGACGAGGCCGTCGATCTCGCGCGGAGAAATTCCTGCGTCGTCGCAGGCGCTCTTGATGCATTGCGCGGCGAGCGATAACTCGGACACCCCGGATTTCTTGGAAAAGCCGGTACAGCCGATGCCGGCAATGGCAGCTTCGTTCTTGAGTGAAATAGGCATCAGACGGTACTCCGTAGCGTGAATACGGGCAGCTTGAAGCCGTCCGCATCCTCATGAATCTGCATCTCCACCGGCAAACCGAAATCCACCGCCGCCGGCTCGCAGCCGACCAGTTGCGAGGTCACGCGCGTACCCTCCTCCAGGTCGACCAGGATGATGATCAAAGGGTACTGGTAGCCGGGAAACTGCGGATGGGTGAGTATCGTGAAGCTGCAGATCGTTCCGCGGCCACAGGCCTGCACTGCATCCCACTCCAGCGACTGGCACTCGCCACACATCGGGCGCGGCGGGTGGCGCAGTGTCGCACAGCCCAGACAACGCTGGATGCCGAGTTGGCCCTGCTGCGCCATTTCCCACCACCACGCGTTGTCATGCCCCATCGGCGGCTTGATCCTCGATGCTTCGGTCATTTGTCATTTCTCCCCTGGATGGAACTCATACCGCGTGATGCGCCTGGAGCGCGTGCCGCCGACTCGCCGGCGGCACGCGCGTGCAATTCACCCGGAACAATACCTCGCCCTGCAGGACGTGAGTGCGACCGGCAGGCACCACGCTGATTATCACGAGTTTCAGCGATGCTGCAATATCCTCGATCATGGAGTTGACGGTGCTGCCACGATCTCGTGCGCGACCACCTGCGCATTGTCAGCCTCGAGACCCGATTCGAAAAGATGATCACATCCGGTTAACACGGTGCCGCGGGCTTGATGTTTAGCACTGATGGCGGCAGCGCTGCCGCACATCTTGCCGCCGGACCGCGAATATGCACCGGCGCCAAAAAACAAGGGGCCGCGCTGGTGGCCCCTTGCCCGGCTGCTCCGCAGCCGATTCATCGCGCTCCCTCGCGGGAAAGGTTCAGGCGAAGTTCGCTTGCGCGAAACTCCAGTTCACGAGTTTGTCGAGGAAAGTCTCGACAAACTTGGGCCGCTGGTTGCGATAGTCGATGTAATAAGCGTGCTCCCATACGTCCACGCACAGCAGCGCGGTGTCGCCACTCGTGAGCGGGGTGCCGGCGGCGCCCGTGTTGACGATGTCCACACTCCCATCGGGCTTGCGCACCAGCCAGGTCCAGCCCGAGCCGAAATTGCCCACGGCACTCGCCAGGAAAGCCTTCCTGAACTCCTCGAAACTGCCCCACCTCGCATCGATGGCGGCACCCAGGGCGCCGGCGGGAGCGCCACCGCCACCGGGCTTCATGCAGTTCCAGAAAAAGCTGTGGTTCCACACCTGCGCGGCGTTGTTGTACAGGCCGCCGGCAGGTGCGGTCTTGACGATGTCCTCGAGGGACTTGTTCTCGAACCCCGTGCCCTTTATCAGGTTGTTGAGGTTGGTGACATAAGCCTGATGGTGCTTGGCATAGTGATAGTCGAAGGTTTCTGCCGACATATGCGGGGCCAGGGCATCCTTGGCATAGGGCAGTGCGGGAAGTTGGTGTTCCATATCTTTGCATCTCCATGTCTGCTACTGAGTTCGGCTTGCTCGCACTGCGGGCCAGGATGTTCCCGGAACACGAGCAGTACACACTTTAACGGAAATGGCAGGCATTCGTCAGGCGTCTGGCCTCGCCGGCGCGGGCGTGACCTTGTCGAACAGACAACCGCCGAGAAAAAAACCTTCCTCGTGACCGGCAACACCGGGACTGCGTCCATCCACCACCAGTTGCGCGCCCTCCGCCACACCGGGATCGACATAGCGCACCTTCTCGAAGTGCGCCCGGGTGATCAGCGGGCCCTTATCGGTGCCCGGCGTCGGGTCCGACTTACAGATGGGACAGACCCCGGTTTCCTTGATCGCCTTGCTTGACGTCATCGGACCAGTATGCGATTTTGAACAATATTAAAAGTGCGTGAGGCGCGGTCGGCACTTCCGGTTCGATCTTCGGCTTTGGAGAACGGTCATGAGCGAATTCACTGTCGAGGAAGTACGCCGCCTGCGCG
>MTKY01047386.1_pt1 | contig 11406 bp, 6 predicted proteins | sample 1042731 | NCBI WGS metagenome assembly MTKY01 (sample SAMN06212206, study PRJNA360538) | anaerobic digester metagenome | biome: Wastewater treatment plant; material: sludge; isolation source: anaerobic digester fed with sludge from wastewater treatment plant | place: Denmark: WWTP Soeholt ... | reverse complement strand
GAAACCGGCCGCTTCGGCGCGCACCGGGAAAACGCGCTGGCCCGTGAGCAGCAGCCGTAACATCTCGCCGAACGCGATGCGCAAGACCAGGGCTGGTATCGGCAGGATCGCGGGTCGGTGCAATACCCGCCCCAGGGTGTGTGCGAACTGGCGGCCGGTGACCGGGGTCGGGGCGGTGGCGTTGAACACGCCTGCAAGTTCCTCGCGCTCGCTCAGCAACTCGATCAGCCGCAGCAGGTCGCGGCGGTGGATCCAGCTCATCCATTGCCGTCCGTTGCCGATGGGGCCACCGACACCGAGCCGGAATGGCAACAGCATCCGCGCGAGAAAGCCCCCGCCCGGCGCCACCACCAGGCCGATGCGCAGGATAACGGTGCGTATGCCGGAGCTGGCGGCCCGCAGTGCCGCTGCCTCCCATGCAGCGCACAGTTCGTGGGAATATTCGCAATGCGGCGGGCTGTCCTCGGTCACGGTTTGCTCACCCTGGTCACCGTAATAGCCGATGGCCGAGGCACTGACAAAAACGCGTGGCGGCTTGCTGCTTGCAAGCATCCAGCGCACGAGATGGCGGGTGAGCTCGATGCGGCTCGCCTCGAGCACGCGCTTGCGCCCCACGCTCCAGCGTTTGTCGGCAATGGGCTCGCCGGCGAGGTTCAGCACCACGTCGAAGTGCTCCATCGCCGACAACTGGTCCAGGCTGCCGATGGTGCGGGTGCCGGCGGGCAGCAGGCCGGAGGCGCGGCGCGGATCGCGGCTGAGCACGGTGAGCTCCGCGCCGCGCTCGGCCAGCCGCTGGCAAAGTGCGCGCCCGACAAATCCGGTTCCGCCGGTGACGAGGTATCTTTGCATGTGACGATCCTGTTGAATGGGCAGCGGCTGCGCGCCGTTGATTTAGTCTACGTCAGACCCCATATTCCGGATGTACCCGCGGGAGAGCACGCATGTCCGAGAATGAAGCCACCGAACCCGAAGCGCCACCGGCCACGTCTTCCGGCCACACCAGCCTGGTCATTCCCAACCAGGCGCTGCCCGATATTCTCTACCTGATGCCGGTGACCACGCGGCCCTTCATGCCCGCGCAGATACAGCCCATGATGGCCGATGCCACGGTGTGGGGCGATACCATCCAGCGCGTGGCGGAAACCGATCACAAGGCGATGGCCCTGTTTTTCGTCGATACCGAGGATGCGAGCTCGGTGGCGGCCGACGATATTCCCGCGATCGGCTGCGGCGTGCGGCTGTTGAACGCCTCGGGTGACGGGCGACGGGTGCAGTTCATCGCGCAGGGTATCGGGCGGGCGAGGATTCGCCGCTGGATAAGTCGCAAGCCGCCCTATGTCGTGCAGGTTGACTACCCGGAGAGCCCGCTCGAGCGCGATGACGAGACTCGTGCCTATGCGATGGCGCTGGTTGGTGCGATCAAGGAACTGGTGCCGCTCAATCCGCTTTACAACGAAGAGCTGAAGCACTACCTGATGCGCTTCAGCCCCGAGGATCCCTCACCGCTCACGGATTTTGCGTCCACCCTGACCAGTGCCAGCGGGAGCGAGCTGCAGGATGTGCTCGAGACCTTGCCGGTGCTCGAGCGCATGCACAAGGTGCTGCCGCTGCTCAAGAAAGAGATCGAGGTCGCGCGGCTGCAGGACAAGATCAGCAGCCAGGTCAATGAAACGGTGAGCGAGCGCCAGCGCGAGTTCTTCCTGCGCGAGCAGTTGAAGGTGATCAAGCAGGAACTCGGATTGTCGAAGGATGATCGCACCGCGAACGCGGACAAGTTCGAGGAGCGGCTGGCGAAGCTCAATGCGCCGCTGGAGGTCATGGAGCGCATCCGTGAAGAGATGGAAAAGCTCGCGGTGCTGGAGACGGGCTCGCCGGAATACGGCGTCACGCGCAATTATCTCGACTGGATGACCTCGGTGCCCTGGGGTGTGCATTCGACCGACAAGCTCGACCTGGCGCACGCGCGTGGGGTGCTCGAAGCCGAGCACGACGGGCTGGACGATGTGAAGAAGCGCATCCTGGAGTTCATTGCAGTAGGTGCTTACAAGGGTGAAATCAGCGGCTCGATCATCCTGCTGGTCGGCCCGCCGGGGGTGGGAAAGACCTCGATCGGACGTTCGATCGCGCACGCGCTGGGGCGCGAATTCTATCGCTTCAGCCTCGGCGGGATGCGTGACGAAGCCGAGATCAAGGGGCACCGGCGCACCTATATCGGCGCCATGCCCGGGAAATTCGTGCAGGCGCTGAAGCAGGTCAAGGTCGCCAACCCGGTGATCATGCTCGACGAGATCGACAAGGTCGGTGCCTCCTATCACGGCGATCCGGCGTCGGCACTGCTCGAGGCGCTCGATCCGGAACAGAACTCGGAGTTTCTGGATCACTATCTCGACATGCGGGTCGACCTGTCCAAGGTGCTGTTCGTGTGTACCGCGAACCAGCTCGATACCATTCCCGGTCCCTTGCTCGATCGCATGGAAGTGATCCGGCTGGCCGGTTATATCGCGGAAGAGAAGCTCGCGATCGCGAAAAATCACCTGTGGCCAAAGTTGCTGCAACGCGCCGGCGTGAAGAGCGCACGGCTGGCGATCACCGATGCGGCGCTGCGCCATGTGATCGACGGCTATTCGCGCGAAGCCGGTGTTCGCGGTCTCGAGAAGCGGCTCTCGAGCCTGGTGCGAAAAAGCGTGGTGCGGCTGCTCGGGGAGCCGAAGGCGCGGCTGCGCATCGGACGCGCGGAGGTCGAGAAACTGCTCGGCGCGCCGGTGTTCGTGAAGGAGCGCGTGATGCGCGGTGTCGGCGTGGTTACCGGGTTGGCGTGGACCTCGATGGGCGGCGCGACCCTGCCGGTCGAGGCGAGCCGGGTGCACTCGCTGGCGCGAGGATTCAAGCTCACCGGCAAGCTGGGCGAGGTGATGCGCGAGTCGGCCGAGATCGCCTACAGCTATGCAATGTCACACCTGGCGCGCTACCACGCCAATCCCGCTTTTCTCGATGAGGCGCTGGTGCATCTGCATGTTCCGGAAGGAGCCACGCCGAAGGACGGGCCGAGCGCCGGCGTGACCATGGCGACGGCCCTGATTTCGCTGGCGAGCAAGCGCGGCATCAACCGGCCGCTGGCCATGACCGGTGAACTCACGCTCACCGGGCAGGTGCTGCCGGTCGGCGGGATTCGCGAGAAGGTGATCGCGGCGCGGCGCATCGGCATCCGCGAACTGGTGTTGCCGGAAGCCAATCGCAAGGACTTCGATGAATTGCCGGAGTATCTGCGCGCGGGTTTCGAGGTGCATTTCGCGCGCCGTTATGACGATGTGTTCAGGGCGGTGTTTCGCGCCGAGCCCGCTGCGCCGTGATGCGCCGCGGGTTTCACGGCGCGTTTGGGCGGCCGCGGGACCTGTCAGCCCGAGCCGTCGAGTTCGTTGAGGACTGCCTGCAGACGCGCGAGATGTTCCGATGATTGCTCGATCTCGCTCGACAGGATTGCCAGCGTGTCCTGGCGCGCGGCTTCGCGATCGGCGAGTTCCGCGATCAGCTGGCTGACGCGCTCGCGCAGCGCGAGGTCGCTGACGGTGTAATTGCGGCCGAAACGCTCGGCGAACTCGTGACGCAGCGTCTCGATGCAATCGACGAAATCGTCTTCCATGACCCCGGGTTGTTTCAGCCGCTCGAGCAGGGCGGACAGCGCTTCCTGCGGGCCGGGATGGTACTGGCGTTCGTAGCTGTGCTGCAGGCGCGCTATGGCATCGGCAAATTCGGGCTCCGAGTCGCGAACCTGGTTCAGCAGCCGGAACAGGCTGTCTTCCTTGTCCATCAGCGGACGCTGGTAGCGCTTCTCGTAGAGCTGTTCGAGCAGCATCACCTGGTTGCGGATCTCGTGGTCGGGGAAATCTCCCATCTCGAGATAACGGTAGATCGCCTCGCGCATATCGAGCGGAAACGAGTGAAAGCGGGCGACGTAGGCGTCTATGATCGGCTTGATCGCGGCGACCAGTTCCTCGGCGCCACCCTTGCTGCCCTGGATGCAATCGATGAACTGGCGGTGCAAATCTCCCAGGTTTGCCTCCTGCGCGATCTGCCGCGTCGGCTGCGCGCCACGGATCAGATCGATCGCGGCCTGGGCCGGATCCACCGCGGTTTCCGGCACCCGCGAGCGCAGGAACTCGCTCATGCCCGGCCCCGATTCCGTCGCGCATGTTTCCTGCAGACGGGTTGCCAGGCGCTCGAAGCACTGGCTCGCCGGCGCATCCGGTTGCATCAGCACCACCGGATGCTGGAGGCGGATCGCCGAGACCACCGCGCGATCGGCGCTCACGTAGCCGAACCATTTCAGATCGAGCTGCAGGTATTTGCTGACCGCCTGCGAGAAACGCTGGTAGACGCGCTGCGCGGCATCCTGGCTTTCGGCCATATTGACGAGCACTTCTATTCGCCCTGCGTACTCGTTGCGTTTCAGCACCCGCGTCAGGGCAAACGAATCCGTGAGCGAGGTCGGGTCGGGTGATACCACGAGGATGGCGAGCTCGGTTGCGAGCACGAACTGGATCACCGCATCCGAAATGCCGGCCGCGGTATCGATCAACAGATAATCGAACTGGTCCTCGATGCGTCGCAAACCGTTCAGCAGCGTTTGCTGGCGGTGGCGGTCGAGGTCCGCGTATTCCGCGATACCGGAGGCGCCCGGCACGATACGCACGCCGCGCGGCCCTTCCATCAGGATATCCTCGAGTGGCAGCGAGCCCTCGAGAAAGTCTTCCAGCGTGTGCTGCGGCGTCAGTCCGAGCAGGATATTGATATTGGCCAGGCCGGTATCGGCATCGAAGATGCAGACGCGCTTGCCCTGGCGCGCGAGGCTGATCGCGAGGTTGGTCGTGATATTGGTCTTGCCCACGCCTCCCTTGCCGCTGGTGATTGCGATGACACGGGCGCGGGTCGGTTGGGGGCGCTGTTGCTCCGAATTGCCGAACAGGGAAGTCACGGTATGTTGCATGGGTCGCAGCCGGGCCCGGATTGCTCAGGGCGCATTATAGGGGAGTTAACAAATCCGGTGACAGGCTCAACGCCGCACCGCATCCGCCTCGTGTCTCGATTGAGCATCATCCCTGTAATGCGCAAGGGATGCGACTCCTATCGCAGACTCAAACGGGTCAATAAAAGTGCTTGCACGGATTCGGTGATGGGCGTAGCGTAATTTTCGCTTGACCGTTACAAGGATGTGACATGCTCCAGGCCATCATCTCTTCCACCGATCCGTCGCGTCATGACCGCGGGCAGCGTTGCCTGATGTTTGGCGCATGTTTGCGCGCCGAATCCGGAATCTCCCGTCATCGTCGCAACGCCGGCCGCGATCCTTGCCGCATGACACGCCATCGATCGCGTGGCGTCTCCACGACAAGGACCGTGCGTGACCACATGAGGGAGCCATAGCCATGGAACAGGCACTACGAACAGATGCGCCAGAGACGCTTGCGGCGGCGATGCATCCGTTATGGACCGCTGCCATCGAGCATCACCGCAGGGGCGATACGGGCGGTGCGATCGCCTTGTATCAGCGTTATCTGAAAAGCAATCCGCAGGATCCCGCGGCGTGGCTCAATCTCGGTGCGGCGCTGCGCAGAACGCGGCGCCTCGACGCGGCGCTGGTCTGTTACCAGCGCGTGTTGCGGCTGAGACCGCTGGACGCCGGCGTATGGAGCAATCTCGGCAAGCTGTGGATGGACCTCGAACAGCACGAGCAGTCATTGCGTTCACATCGCCGTGCGCTGGAGCTCGCACCGGGGCGCTTCGGACTGCGGGTCAATTATGCAATGGCCCTGCGCGAGGCGGGGCGCTTCGAGGAAGCGGAAGGACTGATCCAGGAATGCCTCGGGCAGGAGCCGGGTCGCGCCGATCTGGTGTGGGAGCGCGCGCTGCTGCGCCTGCATGCCGGGCGCTATCGCGAGGCGTGGCCGGATTGCGAAGCGCGCTTCCACGCCAGCGGTGCGTCGAGCTTGCCGCGGCATGCATCTGCGCGCTGGCAGGGCGAGCGGATCGGCGGCAAGCGGCTGCTGCTGCTGGCGGAACAGGGCTTCGGCGACATGCTGTGGGCGGCACGTTATTTCGGCATGCTGCGGCGTCGTGGCGCGGAGCTGAGCTTCGCGTGCCACCCGCTGCTGCATCCGCTGTTCGGCCATTCGAAGATGCAGCTGCTCGATTGCGCCGATCCGGCAATTGCCGGGCACCATTACGATTTTCATTGCCCGGTGATGAGTCTGCCCGGGCTGGTCGATCCGCGCGGCTTGAGCATCCCGGAACCGCTGGAGGTGAGTATTCCCGAGCAATCGCGGATTCTCCTGGGTCGGCGGGTCGCGCCCCATGCCGGGAGTTTCCGTATCGGCGTGGCGTGGTCGGGCAGTACCGCGGCGGCGGACAATGCGCGGCGCTCGGTTTCGCTGGCGCGCCTGCTGCCGCTCGCGGCGATGCCCGGGGTGCAACTCTTCAGCCTGCAGAAGGGCAAGTCCGCGACGCAGCTCAACACCTCGGGAGCGGGCGGGTTCATCGTGGATCTGGCCGCGCAATGCATTCATTTCGGCGATACCGCGGCGGCCATCGAGTTGATGGATCTGGTCGTGACGACCGACTGCGGTGTGGCGCATCTTGCCGGATGCCTGGGCAAGCCCGCGCTCAATCTGCTGCAGTACAAACCCTGCTGGATATATGGCATGCGTGGCGAGGCGACGCCCAGCTATCCGACGATGCGACTCATCCGGCAGGCCTCCCCCGGCGACTGGGACAGTGTGTTCCGCGAGATGTCGCGCCTGGTTGGCACCTGGGCCGAGGTGCGGATGCGGCAGGGGCGCGCGGGGCATGCGGCGAAGTTTACAGAGGCCTGATGTTGGGGCGGAATCGGCCCGGCGCGGAACCGGCGGCAGGAAGCCGCAGCGAAGTCGAGTGAATCAAAAGGAGTTGATCATGAGCAGGAACATGGATGTTGTCTATCAAAGTGCCCTGCTGTCTGCCGCGACCTATGTGTCGTTGCAGCATCAGGATTTCCTGGTCGGGGAGGCGATAACCGACGCCGCCTGGAATCGGCGCGCGCCCGGCGTGGCAACGTTCTCGGGTCGTGGCTTCACGCGGCGGCAGTTCGCCGAGCTGCAGCATGCCTACCGGGTGCTTTGTCACCAGCCCGACACCAGCGCCGGATTCTCCGCCACCGTGTTCGAGCACATCGGCAGCGGCGAACTGCACCTCGCGTTCGGTGGCTCCACCGCGTTCGGTGAGGAGTGGCAGGATGTGGCACTTGCCCAGGAATTCGCGGACCGGCTCGCTGCCTTGCTGCGTGATGGCGTGGTGGATGACTTTCTGCGTGCCGCAGAGCTACTGGACGCCGCGGGCAATGCAAATCCCGCATACATTGGACGACTGCGGTTGACGGGTCATTCACTCGGTGGACATCTCGCCTTGTGGGCTGCGGTGGAACATCCGGAATTGGTCATGCGGGTCGACACCTTCAACGGCGCGGGAATGAGTTGCTCGACGCCGGTGATGCTGCTTCTCGAAACGCTGTGGCGTGACACCATCCTGCCGGCGTTGTCGGCTTCCTCGCTCGATCCGGCGCGGGTGCACAATTACTACGCCGACCCGGGACCGCAGGCAGCGGGCGCCGGCGCGTTTGGCTACCGACCGGGTGAGCATGTGGCGCTGTTTATCGAGGACCACTCGGAGGAGGGTGCAAAGCCACTCGAAAACCATGCCATGACGTACCTGCTCGAGTCGCTGGCGCTGTACCGCGTCTTTGGTGCCATCGATGCTTCGCTGTCATTCGAAGATGTCGCGGCGATTCTCGAAGGCGGCTCGAATATCAACAACGGATCGATTGCGGCCACCGCGAGCGCGCTTGGCGATGCACTCGGCGGGGACTATGCGGGCCTCGACGATGCGGTGGCATTGTTCGATGCGCTGGGCCCGGATATCGCCGCCGGCGCGTGGAACGACGCCCGCATCAAACCCTTGGCAGACCTCGACATGGGTGCCGCCGCGCTGGAAAACTCCGTCAGGGGCAGCAGCTACCGCTTTGCCCTGCAGAATCTTCATTCCTTCGCGCTGCTCGCGCGCGGCGCCGCGAGCAGCGGCCTGGTGCGCGGCGCGCTCACGCCGGAGTACATCGAGCGCCGCTGTTTTGTGCTCGAAGGCCTGCTGTTGCGCCATCGCGGCGCGGTACCGATGGTTGCCGAGACCCCGCGAATGCCTGCCATTGCGTGGCCGGGGAGGCCGGTGGCGAGCGCGGATTTCCGTGGGCCTGGCGCTGGTTTTCGCCACGCCCGGGTGCCGTTCAGGAATGGCGTGCCGGTGACTGCTCGGATTCGCTGAAGTAGTCGTCGATATCGGGTTCCGCCGGCAGCACATGCTCCTCGTTGGCCCAGGCGCAGAAATCCGCCTGTTTGCAGCGCAGCGAGCAGAACGGGCGGTGCGGCGACTCGTCGTTCCAGGGTACGGCGCGTTGGCAGGCGGGGCAATTGACGGTGTGCATCCGCTCAGGCTCCCGCGGGCGGCGTATCGGCGCCGCGGCGCCGCAGTTCGGCCGCGAGCACGAGATATCGTTCATGCAGCGCCGCGACCTGCGGACGCAGCTCGGCCAGAGTGCCGTTGTTCTCGATGACGTCATCGGCCCGCGCCAGCCGCTCGCTGCGCGCGATCTGGCTCGCCATGATTGCCCGCACCTGCTGTTCCGTATTGGCGTCGCGCTCCATGGTGCGCCGGAGTTGGGTCGATTCATCGACATCGACCACCAGTACCCGGTTGGCGAGCGAGTCCTGCCGCGCTTCGAACAGCAGTGGCGAGGCGAGGATCGCGTAGGGGCTGGTTGCCTCGCGCAGTCCCTTGAATATCTCGATGGTGATGCGCGGGTGCAGCACGCCTTCCAGCCATTTGCGCTTTTCCGCATCGCTGAACACGATGCGGCGCAGTGCAGCCCGGTCCAGCGCTCCGCTCGTGTCGAGGATCCCGTTGCCGAAATGTTCGGCGATCTGCGCCAGCGCGGGCGTGCCCGGTTCAACCACCACGCGTGCGGCCTTGTCCGCATCGATCACCACGATGCCGAGATCCTCGAAGCAGCGCGACACCGCGCTCTTGCCGCTGCCGATGCCGCCGGTCAGGCCGATGACGAGCTTTTTCACGTGAATACCCCGGGTTGGCAGGTTGCGGGAGATTCTAGCGCGTTCAGCGCGGGGACATGAAGCGTGGTCACGTCGAAAGACGCGCCAGGCGCGGGCGATTGCAGCAGCGCGAGCCCATGCATTCGGGTCCAAGACGGTAGAATGCAGAATCGGGCGGCGTGCCATGCACTACTATTCCTGAACGGTGGTGCCGTGAAGCTTTGCCACCCGTTACCGATCCAGCCTGAGGAGAGCTTCCGCTTGCTGAACAACATGAAGATCGTGGTGGTGATGCCGGCGTACAACGCCGAGAAGACATTGCGCCGCACGCTTGGCGAGATTCCCGCGGATGTCGTGGATGAAGTCATTCTGGTCGACGATCACAGCCATGACGAGACCCAGCGGATCGCCATGAGCATGGGCATTCGCACGATCCGTCACGCGGAGAATCTCGGCTACGGTGCCAACCAGAAGACCTGTTACCGCGAGGCCCTGGCGGCAGGCGCGGATGTGGTGGTAATGGTTCACCCGGACTATCAGTACACGCCGAAGCTGGTGACCGCGATGGCCGCGATGATCACCAGCGGAGAGTTCGATGCCGTACTGGGCTCGCGGATCCTGGGGCGGGGTGCGTTGCGTGGCGGAATGCCCGTTTACAAGTACATCGCCAACCGTTTCCTGACGCTTGCGGAAAACATCCTCATCAACTACAAGCTATCCGAATACCATACGGGCTTCAGGGCCTGGAGCCGCCAATTGCTCGAATCGCTTCCGCTCGATCAGAATTCCGACGATTTTGTGTTCGATAACGAGATGCTCGTGCAGGCCCGCCATTTCGGTTACCGGATCGGCGAGATTTCCTGTCCCACCCGCTATTTCGATGATGCATCCTCGATAAATTTCCGGCGCAGCGTGATCTACGGTGTGGGCGTTCTGCTGACCGCGATCAAGTACCGCACCCATGTCTGGGGCCTGATGAAGTTCGGCTTGTTCGAGCGCGGCATGAACCGGGACAGCGATCGGCCATCGTCTTGAGTACTGCAAACGCTTTTCCAGATCAGCCCACGGTGTATCCGGAAATGTTCCTGGGGCAACCGCACCGGGCGCATTGTGCGGCAATATTCATCCTGCTGGTCGCGCTGGCCGTTGTCTATTGGAGAGTTGCCGGCTTCGGCTATTCGGGGATAGATGACCAGGGCTATGTCATCTACACCGAGATGGTGCGCTCCGGCCTCTCGCTGGAAGGTGTTCGCTGGGCGTTCACCGAATTCCACATGAGCAACTGGCACCCGCTGACGTGGTTGTCGCATATGCTCGATGTGACCTTGTTCGGTATCGAACCCGGGCCGCAGCATGTGGTCAACGTTGCCATTCACGGGCTCAACAGCGTGCTGGCCTATTGCCTGGCGCTGGCGATGTTGCGCAACTGGAGTGCCGCTCTGGTGGTTGCGCTGCTGTTTCTCGTGCATCCGTTGCACGTGGAATCGGTTGCGTGGATTGCCGAGCGCAAGGATGTGCTCTGCGGCTTCTTTTTCCTGCTCGCATTGCTTGCCTACTTGCGCTACGCGAATCGCCCGGGTATTCGCGCGTACCTGTGGGTAGTCACCGCGTTCATCCTGGCGCTGCTCTCGAAACCCATGGCGGTGACGCTGCCGATCGTCTTTTTGCTGCTCGATTATTGGCCACTTGATCGCTCGGGCATCCGGGGCGGCGGTGCGTTCGACAAGACGCTGTCGCTGTGGTTGCGCCTGGTCGCGGAAAAGATTCCGCTGTTCCTGCTCTCGCTTGCCTCGGGGCTGGTCACGCTCGCGGCGCAGACCAAGGCAATGGCGCCCGTCGATGATCTGTCGATCGAATACCGCCTGATGAATACGGCGGTTGCATATGCCGCTTACCTGAGAGATACGCTGGTCCCGACCAAGCTGGCGGTGCTCTACCCGCTTTATCCGATCGATTTTTTCGGCGCATTCGTGCCATCGCTGCTGGCGCTCGGGGCGTTGAGCGCGGCGGCGATCGCGTTGCGCAGGAAATATCCATGGCTGATCGTCGGCTGGCTCTGGTTTCTGGTGACCTTGTTGCCGGTGATCGGGTTGATACAGGTCGGGAGTCAGGCGCGCGCGGACCGCTACATGTACCTGCCCTCCCTGGGCCTGTTCCTCGCGTTTGGCGCGGTGCTGGCGCGCCTCGGCGGCGCCGGTATGCGCAAGGCGCTGTTCGGGCTGGCGCCGGCGCTGTGCTTCTATACCTTTCTGGCGTGGCTGCAGGTTGGTTACTGGAG
>MTKY01056646.1_pt1 | contig 11410 bp, 13 predicted proteins | sample 1042731 | NCBI WGS metagenome assembly MTKY01 (sample SAMN06212206, study PRJNA360538) | anaerobic digester metagenome | biome: Wastewater treatment plant; material: sludge; isolation source: anaerobic digester fed with sludge from wastewater treatment plant | place: Denmark: WWTP Soeholt ... | reverse complement strand
GGTCAGATAATCCGTCGCGCCATATTGCACGACGAGATCGATCCCGCTCTGCTTCACCTTCAGGCCGGCTGCCGTGATATTCGAGGCTGGATCAAACACGATCTCGTCGGCCGCCTTGTCCGCGCCCTGGTCGTTGATCGTCGTCGCGCCGTCGCCGGCCGCCAGAACATAGGTGTCGGCCCCAAGCCCACCTTGAAGCGTATCGCCCGGACCTCCGATCAAACGATCATTGTACGCGGATCCCGTCACGATGTTCGCACCGGCCGACGCGTCCACGATCTCGCCATAGCTCGCCATAAAATTGGCTCCATGCGCCAAGACGACGCTCCCGGTCGGAACGAGCTTTCGCTGGATATCGGCCGCCGCCAGCACCGCGCCGTCGGCGAACGCGAACGAGGCAATCTTCGTCGCGCCTGTGAACTGGCCCAGGACCGTCACGCGATCGCCGGTCACGCCGTCCGTGATGATCAGGTTCTTCGCCGCATCCATCGTGAATGTCAGATTCGCAGCATTCAAATCTGCGAACTTGAGAACGTTCGCACCGGTCGCCAGATGCGCGTCGATCGAGATCGCGCCATCGCCGCTCGCGTAAACGAAGGTATCCGCTTTGGTCGTATATGCCGCTACCTCGCCAAAGTCGCCCTTACCGAACACGACCGCATTCTGCAGCGCCATGAATCCCGCGCTGTCGATGACCACGCCGTCAGCCAACACGATTTTCGTAAAGATGCCTCCATCAGCAAAAGCCGGATTCGCGAGCATCACGCGCTCTCCGGTCGCCAGAATCGTGATCGTCACATCGATCTTGTCGATGTTCCCGTCCAAGTCCCTGTAGCTCGAGCCTGTTCCATCAATTCGAACGTCCTTCGATGAAACGTCGGCAAAATAGAGCGTTCCAGCGCCCATCTGGCCACCCCAAGGCCAGATGACCTTGTCGCCGGCGCCTTTTTGATACACGAACAAATCGCTGCCGATACGCGCGTCGAACCCAATCGACGGCAACTGGCCCGGCAACGACACCTTGCTCATCAAATCGATGATTCCTGGCTGCGCCCAGTCGTTACTCCAAGACGTCGACAGCACATCGAATGGGCCAAGATTGTCGTCAATCACGAGCTGCGACAGATCCGCGCCGGCCGGCATATTTGCGGCCCAAGCCGCCACGAGCGGCCAGATCGCATCGGTCGTCGGTGCGGCCCCGGCACCGTCGCGCATGTACTGAAACAGCACTTGCCGGAACGTCCCGTTCGCCTGCATCTGCGACAAAGTCGCACTCGCCGGCGGCGTGATGTCGCCGGTAGCCGGATCGAACGCATATCCAGCGAACATCGCCGCCACGCTCGCCGAAAGCGACCCGCCGCCAACGCCCGATCCGACCTGCATCGCAATATCGGCCGTCATGGTGTCGAGCATCATCGAATAGAGATGGTCAACATTGCCGCCAGCCAACAGCCCCTGCTGGTCCGAATTGAACATCGAGACGGCAAATGCCTGGCCGCCCATCGCTTCCATCACGGCTGCGCGCTGCTGCTGAAGCGTTGCGCCGGCCGGCAGCGCCGCGCCGCTGCCGCGCGCCCACTGAATCACGAGCGCCTCGACCGCCGATCGCAGGTCTGAATAGCTCATCTCCGACGCGCCGGCGACTAGCGCCGCCGCCGTCTGTTCCAGAACCGGATTGTTCGCGTAGCTCTGCTGCAGCGAATCCAGATTGCCGCTCGCCGGAAGATCCGGCAGCGCCGCCTGCACAGCAGTCGGCGCGTGCCACGCCCACTGCGACATCATCGGATTGGTCGCAAACCACACGTCAGCGATCACGCGCGTCGTGCCGTCAGCCATCGTCACTGTCGACGTCTGCCGGATCTCGTTACCGTTGTTCATGTGGGCCGGCGAAGTCGTCGCGACCGTCGCGTAGCTCAGCGAGATCGACGCGACCCCTACCTGCGCCAAGGTCTGCGTCTCGCCGGTCTCGGCGACGCCGTCGCTGTTCAAATCATTCCATACGACCAGCGAGCCGAACGCGGCGTCCGCCGCGCTGATCTTGCCATCATGATTAGAATCCAGCGCCGCCAGCGACTGAAAACCATTCGCGGCCGAACCGTCAGTGCCGAACAGGTTCGAGATCGACGTGATCGACCCGTCCGCGTTCGGACGCGCCAGGAAGGCGCACGACGCCGACAGCCAGCCCGTCTGCTGCCCATGGCCAATCCCAGCCATGTCGAAAAACGTCTGCGAACCCTTCAAGGCCGTCGTCTGAATGGCGCCACCCGTCAGATCGATCACTAACGGTGAAATGAACTGCGAATTCAGCTGCGCCCGAAGCGGCATTGAAAACCACGAAGGCACGCTTGAAATAATCTGCGGAACCGCCTCAAGTGTCGAAAAAATCGACCCGACTGCTGACCACAAGAGTTGCGTGGCTGCATGAGCCGCTTCTTCTGCAACCCCTGTCGCAATGATCGCAGCCGCCGTTCCAACAAGCGTCGCGCCAACCGCCGCACCAACGGGCCCCGCCACTGAGCCGCATGCGCCGCCAACCGCTGCTCCCGCCTCGAACGCTGCCAACGCCGCCGCAAACCCCGCACCAAAACTTGCGACAGTCGCAGCCGCCCCCTCGTAATCACCGGCTGCAATCTGGTCATCAGCCTTCGCAGCCGTCGTCAAAAGCCCGTAGGCGAGTCCCGCCGCGCCAACAATCACGATTCCTTTCGCCGCGTAGCGACTGAACGACTGAACATAATCGACAACAGGTGTCGGCGCTTTAGCGAGAATCTCTTCAAGTTCGGATGGAGCAAGAAAACGCTGACGTGGATCCCATCCTTTTCCCGCCTTGCTGACGTTATACTGATCAATGGATGTGTACACATCATAGATTGCGGCGCTTTCGCCCGCAGAAATCGCGTTGTTGGCGCGAACAAATGCAACCATGTCCGATGAATTGCGCGTTATTGCCTCAGCAAACTCCGGATTTATACCAGCGTCGATGAGCTTCGCCGTATTCTTAAATAGGGCCGCGTCATCACTAAATACCGTTACAACATCGCCCCTCTTGGCGCATTGCTGTGCATATTCAAACGCCGACAATTCTCCCGCATCCGGCGGCATAATAACGTTGTTTAAGCGTTCATTGGCGGCCTGGGCAGCATATGATGTCGCGACGCCCACTCCACTATCGCCAAGAGCACCCGCAGCCGACAGCTCAGGCAGAATCGCACGAAGAACAGTGCTGCGTCGAAATTCCACGTACAGCGCATCCGTAAGCTCAACCCGCATTCCCTGCGCGGCTGCCGCTTGTAGAATCGCTGAAAAATATTCCACCGCCGCTTTGGTGCCCGTAGAAATCGAACGATTCACGGCGCCAGTGTCTAGCAACAGAATATCACTCATGACGACCTCTTGGGGTCGTTTAGGTCACGCAGCGGCGGCCTGGCGCCAAGAATGTCGTCAAGACCGCCACGCTGCCACAAAAGGCTGTCGAGCCCTCCGATAAAGTCATCATCAGAAAAACGTGCCCCTAAAACGCGATGGAAGGTCGCCCATTTTGCGCCAAGTGTGTCCAAGTCGCGACGCGCTCGCAGCGTTTCGGACAGATCATTCCAAAAATTTGGCGCCTGCGCCTGCAGGAGCGCAATCGCTTCGCGAATCTCTTCGTCAGTCCAATACCTCCGACGCCCGGGCTGTTTTCCTTCAATCTCTGACGTCACAGCACTTCCCTTCTTGTCACCCACTGCGCCGACAACAATCTGTTTCCCACAGGCCATTTCTTCACAACGGACCACCACAGATTGAACGATATGACATCGCGCTCGTCCACCCGACCATCGTTACGCGGTGGATTGACGCCAAGAATGTCCCTGACACCACCATACTGCCAGATAAGACTGTTTAGACCCCCAATGAACTCGTCATCCGAAAAACGCGCGCTCAGAACCCGCGCAAAGATCGCCCATTGGGGCCCGAGAGTATCTCGGTCGCGCCCTTCGCGCAGAGTTTTGCAAAGCGCATCCCAGAATTCAGGCGCCTCCGATTTAAGAAGCGCAATCGCCTCCTGGACCTCGTCGTCACTCCAACGCCGACGACGCCCTAGCTTCTTCGCTTCAATCTCTGCCATTGCCATACTTCCCCTCTCCAACGTTCATCATATACCCGTGAAGGCTCCCCAGCCGCACAATTCCGTGCGCAGCGGCGGTCTGAACTAAGAATGTCCTTCAATCCGTCAGCGCGCCTCTAACGATCACGCCGGAATCCAGCAGGGGCGTTGTCGCAGCAGGACCGCCACCATACCGGTGCGCGCAGACTCCGTCGAGACATTCAGTCCGCCCAGCCAATTATTTTTCCGTCAGGTTCGCTTCCGCCATATAGAAGCCCACGCCGCAGCTCTTTGCTGAATTTTCACATCTATCGTTTACTCTCTGCCTGATTCCCCAGAAAGGCCTGCCATGTCCATTCACCCGACCCTCACGAAATACACCCGCTGGACGACGGCCTTCTTCTTCACGCTGTCCGTGATCCTGACGTCGGCCAACGTCTACCCGGCCAATCTCGTCCTCGCGATCATCGCCAGCGCCATCTGGATCATCCAGGCGCTGTTCCTCAACAAGAAGACTTCGGCCTACCAGCAGATCGCGCTGATCGCGATCTACGCCACCGGCCTCCTCGCCTATTTCATCGGCCCGCAGCTCACCCTCGACATCCCGGGCCTCAATCTCGCGCTGGCCTATCCCCTATCCTCGATCTTCGACTGATCCGTACGCGCCAGCGCCGGTTCTCCGATCATCAGTTCGACGGTAAAATAGCCGGCCTGTCCAGCTACACGGATTTTCCATGAATCACGATCCCAACGACGCCGCTGTCGCCGGCCTCGATCACTACCTCGTCGGCGGCGCCGTGCGCGACCTCTTCCTCGGCAAGACGCCGAAGGACCGGGATTATGTGGTCATCAACGCCACCCCGGACGACATGCTCGCCCGCGGCTTTCTTGTCGTCGGCGCGGATTTCCCGGTCTTCTTGCACGCCGAAACCAAGCACGAATACGCGCTTGCGCGCACCGAGCGGAAGTCAGGCCGCGGCTATCAGGGTTTCGTCGTCTCGACCAACGGCGTCACGCTGGAGGAAGATCTCTCCCAGCGCGACCTCACCATGAACGCGATGGCGATGACGCCTGACGGCGCGATCATCGACCCGTTCAATGGCCGGCGCGACCTCCAAGACGGCGTCCTGCGTCACGTCGGCCCCGCCTTCGCCGAAGACCCGCTACGCGTGCTCCGGGTCGCCCGGTTCGCCGCCCAGACCGGCTTCACTGTCGCGCCCGAGACCGCCGAGCTCGGCCGCTCGCTCGCGCGCAGCGGCGAACTCGACACCCTGACCCCCGAACGCGTCGCCGGCGAACTTACCAAAGCGCTCGGCGGCGCGAAGCCGTCGCGCTTCTTCGAGACGCTCGACGAGATGGACGCGCTTCAGCGCCTCTTTCCCGAAGTCGCCGCGCTGAAGGGCCAGACGCAGCCCGTCCAGCATCATGCGGAAGGCGATGCCTACGTCCACACCCTGCTGGTCGTCGACGCGGCCGCGCCCGACCCGCTCACCCGCTTCTGCGCGCTCGCCCACGACCTCGGCAAAGGCCTCACGCCGAAAGACCTGCTGCCGAAGCACCACGGGCATGAGGCCGCCGGCGCGCCGATCGCCAAGGCGCTCGCCGAACGCCTCAAGCTGCCAAACCGCTACGGCGAACTCGCGGCAAAATCGGCGCGCTGGCACGCCCATGTCCACCGCGCCGACGAGCTGACCCCGCAATCCTTCGTCCGACTGTTCGACGAAAACGGCGGCATCAATCGCCTCGGCGATCTCGAAATGGTCGCGGCCGTCGCCGTCGCGGATTTCGAAGGCCACCGCTCCGCACTGCGCGATCAATACCCGCACCTGACGCATGTCCGCGCGCAGCGCTTCATGAACGTCGTCACCGAGATAGGCAAGGTTCGCGCCCACCATTTCGCCGATCCCGACCAGATCCGGGCGATGGGCGCCGAAAAGCTGAAAATCAAGCTGCACGAAGCGCGCATCAACGCCGCCAAGACAGCGATGCGCCAGCACGTCCGTCACGATCCCAACCTCGGACGGTAAAACGGAACGCCCTTCGGCCTTCCGTCATCGAGACCAGATTGCGGGAAACCCCGCTCCTTCGCGATCCGCAGAAGGCCGCGTTGCGGCCCCTGCCCGCGCCGGCACCTGCCGGCGATCCTTCGTCTTGTCTCTACGAGCCGACTGAAGGGACAGAAAGCACGTCCCCGGAAAGAGCAGCGAAAGGACAACGACCATGACCAACAAGACCTCGACCAAGACCGCCTCGAACTTCTCGAAGGCCCCGAAGGCGGTGCAGGAAGCGTGGCTCGCCAACAAGATCTCGCAGGGCTACAAGAACCGCGCCAAGACCAAGGCGATGCGCGCCTACTACGGCAAGAAGCACGCGATCGAAGCGTGGATCGCCAAGAAGGCGGAAGCCTCCCGCAAGGCGAAGATCGCCGCCTACTACGCCAGCAAGAACGCCCAGGCCGCCGCCGCGTAAGCGAACGCGCGTCCTGCCAGAAAAGCCGGGCCGGCTGTCGCCGCCCCGGCTTTTTTCTTGGAAAACGCCACCGCCGCTCCGCGGCGCCTCCCAACCCGGCTCTCGCGCATGCTACAATTTCCGCCCTCCCGCTTCGTCTGCACGGCTGCGCGCGCCCTCGCGCTGCTGTGGAGCCTCCTTCTCATCCGCGCGATGGGCCCGATGACCGCCCAATCCCTGTTCCACGCGCCTTCCTTCTTCGTCTGAGCCCCCGAAATGTCCCAGATCGCCTTCCACAGCCACGTCATCGGCCGCAACGACAATCCGTGGCTGACGACCGGTCGCGACATCGACATCGCCGGCCGCGACGCCGATACACTGCGCGCACACGCCGCCGACGCGATCCTGGCCGCGTTCCCCTGTCCGACACTCCTGTCGCGCGGCGCTATCGCGACCCGCCGCTGGATCGATTTTTCCGTCGAAGGCCATGCCTTCCAGGCGCGGTTCCGCCCGCGCGATTATTCCGTAGAGGTCCGCCTGAAATGACCACGATCCAGACCATCGTCACCCACGACGGCCCGTTCCACGCCGACGACGTCTTCGCGGTCGCCGCACTCGCCATGACCCGCGAGTTCCGCGGCGTCCCGGTCATCCGCACGCGCGACAAGACCGAGATCGCCAACGCCACGATCGTCGTCGACGTCGGTTTCACCTACGACCCGATGCACTGCCGCTTCGACCATCACCAGAGCAATGGCCCGAAGCGCGCCGACGGCACGCCCTACTCGGCCTTCGGCCTCGTCTGGAAAGCCTACGGCAAGCACGCGGTCCAACACGGCGGCGGCATCGCGCACGAGTCCGACGCGATCGAGATAGCCCGGATCATCGACGAGGGTCTCGTGCGCTCGATCGACCTCTGCGACAACGGCATGATCGAGTCGCGCCCCTACGACATCGAGTCCCTGATCGGCGCGATGAACGCCCTGCCGGCAGCCGCCATAACCGAAAATTTCGACAGGGCGGTCGAGATCGCAAAGACGATCCTCGCCGCGCAGATCGCGCGCTCCGCCCAGGTCGTTACCGACCGCATCATCGTCGAATGCGCGCTCGCCGCGCGCGGCGCCGAAGATCCCGTTCTCGAGCTGCCGATCTCCTGCGAGCACTGGCGCGCGCCCATCTGCGCGCACAACGCCGCCTTTCCGCACGCCCCGATCCTGTTCGTCCTGCAGGAGCGCGCCGGCCAGTGGGGCGCAACCGGCGTCCCGCCAAACCCGGACAGCCGCGCCATCCTGGCGCCGTTCCCCTCCGATCTCGGCGGACTCAGCGAAGACGAGTTTGTCGCACGCGGCCTTCCCGACGTCATCTTCGTCCATCGCAATCTCTTCTTCGCCATCTCCCACACGCGCGAAGCGACCATGGACCTGATCGCCGCGGCGCTCGAGCAGCGCCCGTCTTCCTGAAGGACAAGACCATGCAAACCCTCACATTCCCGATCCAGGTCGTCTTCGACGACCTGACGCTCGACAGCGCGGAACAACGCCGGCAGGCCTGCGCCGAAATCGAAGAGGCCGTCACCGAAGCGCTGATCGCGCACTACGGTTCGGTTTCGGTCGTCGCATTCAGTCCGGGCGAGGGCGAGTTTCAGCGCCTCGCCTGCGTTCCCGCCTCCAGAAAAGGATAAATCGATGGGCCGTTACGTCAGCAAGCACCTCATGCCTGGCGAAAAGGTCGCCTTCGAGACGCGGCTTTCCGCCTGGTGCTACATCTCGATGCGCAGCCTGCTGTCGCTCGGCCTGATCCCGTTCATCCAGCGCCGCACGCGCGAATATGCCGTCACCAACAAGCGCGTGATCATCAAGAGCGGGCTGATCCGGGTGAACTCGCTCGAGCTCAATCTTTCCAAGGTCGAGAGCGTCGCCGTACACCAGTCGCTCGTCGCGCGGCTCCTCGGCTACGGCTCGCTGGCGATCCGCGGCACTGGCGGAACGAGCGAGCTCTTCCATGAGATCGACGACCCGCAGGCGTTCAGGTCCGCCTTCCAGCAGGCGGTCGACATCTCGACCGCTCGGGCATGACCCGTCTTCCAGGATGCCATACCCATGAACAGCCCGACGCCGCTCGGCGCTTCGCGCGCCGTCATCGAGACGCTCGCAGAAACCGTCGCTTCCACGCTCACCCTGCGCCCAGGCGCATGCCTTGCACCGATCGTCACCCGCCTCGGCGGCCGGATCATCCATGCAACCGCGGCGCCCGTCTCTCAGTCACCCCGGCTTCTCGCGCGCCGCCGCGACGATTTCGACATCTTCGTTCCGTCGTTGACGACGGAAGCCTTCAACCGCATAGCGATCGCCACCGCGCTCGGCTTCCTGTTCCTGCACCATCCGGCGCACGCGCGACGCGCGCCCAACAGGCCGATGAGCGCACCGCGCTGGCCGGGCGACGATCGCGAGGCAGCCACAACCGATATCGAGGCGACGCAGTTCGCTTACGCGTTCCTCATGCCGGCCCGCGCGTTCCGCGACATCTGGGATGCCGGCCATCCCGATCTCGCCCGCCATTTCGGCGTCTCGACCCGCGCCGCCGCGCTGCGCGCCCGCAGCCTCGGGCTGGTCGACCTGACGCCAATCGCCGCCTGATCCATCGACCGCCGGCACAGCAGCATTTCCAAACTCGCGAAACCGAACGCTACAGGCTTATTCTCCGCAAAATCTGCGGAGAATATCGGGCGCAATCTCCGCAACATGACCGTGGCGCCAGCTCGCCAGCGATCGCCGACCTGGCGCGACTCGCGCGTAATCGCCATGCATCTCTCACGTCTGTCGCCCATCTCGAGGAAGCCATCATGTCCACGCCGAGCCCGGAAGATTTCGCCCGCTTCGCCGCGCAGACACAGCAGCGCATCGACGACCTCGTCGAGAAAGGCTCATGGCTTGTCGTCTTCGTCGGCGCCGACAAGCAAACGACGCCGCCAACGCCGGGTTTCTCGTACACTGTCGGCCTGACCGAGCATGGCCTGCCCGAACTCGTCATCGCCGCCCTACCGCCCGACGTCGCGCACGGCACGCTCAACCAGATCGGCGCGCTGATGCGCAAGAACGGCCCGTTCAAAAACGGCGACATCAGCTACGAAGTCCTGCAAGGCAACTTTCGCGTTGCGTTCGTCGATCTTCCGGGCGGCGCGCTCCCGATCGCCAATGCGCGCTACGGAGCGGACGACTATCATGCGCTTCAGGTCTTCTGGCCCGATCCAAATGGCCGCCTACCCTGGGAACCGGACATCCAGCAACGCCTCTTCGGCGTCGGCCTCGTCGCCCCGCGCCGCGGCGCCTGACGCCGCACGCATTCTTCATCAATCGTATTCGGCTCCACCCGTAAAGACGGTCGGCGCCTCATCTCTTCCCGCCATGGGCTTCTCATGTCTGCGATCTATCGCCGCTATTTTGCGCCCTTGCGCCCGCGGATCTTCCTCGTGAAAATCCCGGCTCGAAACCTCGAGATCGTCACGACCGCCATGACGGCCGACCTCGCCCTGCGCGAGGTCGCAACGACGGAAAATTCCGTCCCTGCCGACATGCTCGTCTTCGAACTCGCCCCGACCGAGATCGCTTAAAGGACGGAATAATGACATTCGATTCCAGCACCCGGCCGCCGAGCTGTCCGCGGCCGCTCCACCAAAGATCATTCGTACGTCGCGTCGAAGATCTTCTTCAGGCGATCTGCGAAGACCGTCCTCACGGCGACATCATCGGCGCCTGCACCGACCTCGGCGATTACAACCAAGTCCGGATCGGCGTCCTGCGGCGCGCTGCGATCACCTATCTGCCCGACAGGACACACCGCGCCATACAGCGCATCCTGTTCGGCACAGCCGATGCCGCAAAGGCTTGCCTGAAGGAATGGCATGACATCAACGACGAGGCGCTCGATTTCATCGCCGAGCGCCGCCGTGCGATGAAGAGCCGGGAAGACTGCCTCGCGCACAAGACCAACTCCGTCAGACCGCCCGAGCAAATTCCGGCCGCCACGCCGCCGGGTATGTTCGCGCCCGACATCAAGGTCCACCACCCAGATCCCGCATTCATCCCGGTGCGCGCCCATTTCGGCGACTCCGGATTCGACCTGCGCGCCTTTCTGCCAGAAACGGCAGAACGCATTCGGCACCCGGCCGGCCATGACGTTCGCATCATGTCGATCAAGGCCGGCGAGACCGTAAAAGTGCCGACCGGCCTCACCGTCGCCGTGCCGCTCGGCTACGAACTGCAGGTCCGGCCGCGTTCCGGCGCGTCGCTTCGCGGCACGTTTCTCATCCCGAATTCGCCGGGCACGGTCGATTCTGGATTTAGATCGGAGATTCAGGTCATCGTGCATGCGCTTCAGGATTTCGTCATCGAACAGGGCGACCGGATTGCGCAGGCCGTGATCGCGCCGGTCGCGCTGCCGACGCTCGTTCCCGTCGCCGATGTCGCCGATCTCGGCACGACCGAGAGAGGCGCCGGCGGCTTCGGGTCTACCGGCGCCAAATAAATTTCTCGCACATATTGTCCTTCTGTCTTTTCCCGTGCGGGATTGCCTTCGGCGAGCCCCCGAAAAATGGAGAGACAGCGATGCGTAGCCTTTTGAGAAAATCGATCCTCGCCATGCACCCCTCCGACCTCGACGGCCTGTCGCCGTCGCAGCTGCGCTCCTTCCTCGGAGACCTGCAGCGCCTGAACATGGACGCCGCGCCGATCGCCGCGGCCGCGCGCGACCGCCTGACGCCTGCCGCCGGGGGCGCCCGCCTCATCGCCTGACTTTCGGGTCCTACCGCCACAAGGCCGGCGCGCACCAGCGCGACCGGCCTTTCTTCATGCTCACACCGTCTACCCCGAAAGCCAC
>MTKY01057016.1_pt1 | contig 11414 bp, 8 predicted proteins | sample 1042731 | NCBI WGS metagenome assembly MTKY01 (sample SAMN06212206, study PRJNA360538) | anaerobic digester metagenome | biome: Wastewater treatment plant; material: sludge; isolation source: anaerobic digester fed with sludge from wastewater treatment plant | place: Denmark: WWTP Soeholt ... | reverse complement strand
CGGGGGTGGCGCGCCGTGCTCACCGACACGCGGGCGGTCAACCCGCGCGCCGTGCGCTTGGTCAGCCGCGCGCTCATCGCCGACACCGGGCAGTTCACGGTCGCTGCCGAACTGGGCGAAGCGGTGGCACACATCGCCACCGAGTTCTCGCTCATCACTCGCCGGGCGGAAGGCGAACCCATCGTGCGCGTGCGGCTGCGCCTGGGCCTGCCACGCGAGAAGACCGGCGACGAGCTGTTCGACAGCGAGCCGGCCGGCGGCGACGACGACGGCAGCGAGTGGCCGCTCGGCCTCGAGCTCGTCGACGGCGACGATCGTGGGCGCTGGTGCCCCGCGCACGACGTGATGGTCGGTGGGCCTGCTGCGCTCGCACTCGCGCACGAGGCCCGATTCATCCCGCTGCTGCAGCGTCGGCTCGATGCTGCGGCCGCGGCCATCGCTGCGGCCGTGCCCGAGCTTGCCGAATGGGTCGGCGGCGCCGTCGGCCACGTACCGCACGGGGTCGATCTCGACACTGCGGCCGCGGCGCTGGAGAGCATCGATGCGCTCGCCACCGTCGGCATCGAGCTGCTCGCTCCCGAGAAGCTCACTCGCCGGCGCACCACCACTCGCGCCACCGCCCAACCGAAGGACACCACTGGTAGCGGCCGCTTCGCGGCAACGGCCCTGGTCGACTGGCAGGTGGTCGTCGACAACACACCCGTGGCCGACGATGTGCTGCGCCGCGCCGCCGAGGACGGCGCCAACCTCATCGAGATCGGCGGGCGGTGGGTGCAGATCGACCGCGCTGAAGCTCGGCGGGCGCTGGCCAACCTGCACGAGCATCGCGCCGAGCACGGCGAGATGAGCGCTCTCCAGCTGCTCACGCTGGCGGCCGAGCTGCAACGCGAGCTGGAGGCAGCGGGCCTCGACCACGCCGACACCGACCCCACGCTGGGCGGCCTGGTCAACGGCAAGGGTTGGGCGGGCGAGCTGCTCGACGGCCTGCCCGACGAAGCGTTGGCCGATGGCGACGTGCCACCCAACTTCACCGCCACGCTGCGGCCGTACCAACGACGCGGCCTGGGGTGGTTGCAGTTCCTGCACCGGCTGGGTCTGGGCGGCTGCCTGGCCGACGACATGGGCCTCGGCAAGACCCCCACCACCTTGGCCCACTTGGCCGGCATACCGGGGCCGCACCTGGTGGTGTGCCCGTTGTCGGTGGTGCGCAACTGGGAGGCCGAGGCTGCCCGCTTCACTCCCTTCATGCGGGTGCTGGTGCACCACGGCACCGGCCGGCTGCACGAGCACTCGTTCATCAACGCGGTGGCTCAGCACGACCTGGTGGTCACCACCTATCAGGTCGCAGCCCGCGATCTCGAGACGTTTCAACAGGTGCCGTGGGCCACGGTGGTGCTCGACGAAGCGCAGGCCGTGAAGAACCCCGACACGCGCACGGCGCGCGCCATGCGCGCGTTGAAGGCCGGCCAGCGCATCGCGCTCACCGGTACACCGGTCGAGAACCGGCTCACCGAGCTGTGGTCCATCTTCCAGATCGTCGCGCCCGGCCTGCTGGGCAACGCCACGCAGTTCCGCCAGCACTTCGCCAACCCCATCGAGCGCGAGCACGACCCCATCGCCACCGCCGAGCTGCGCCGCCTCACCGGCCCCTTCCTGCTGCGGCGCACCAAGGCCGACAAGTCGCTGGTACCCGACCTGCCCGACAAGGTCGAGCAAGTGGCCTGGGCGCCGCTCACGCGCGAGCAGGCGCACATGTACCAAGCGGTGGTCGACCAGTTGCTGGCCGACGCGCAGGAAGCAACCGGCATGCGCCGACGTGGCCTGGTGCTGGCAGCGCTCACCCGGCTGAAGCAGATCTGCAACCATCCCGCGCACGCCCTGGGCGACGGCTCCAAGCTGGCCGGTCGCTCGGGCAAGCTGCAGCGTTTCGACGAGCTCATCACCGACCTGCTCGACACCGGCGAGCAGGCGCTGGTCTTCACTCAGTTCCGCGAGATGGGCTTGTTGTTGCAAACGCACCTTCACGAACGCTTCCACCAGGCAGTGCCCTTCCTCCACGGTGGCGTCACCAAGAACGGCCGCGACCGAATGGTGCAAGAGTTCCAGGCGGGTACGGCCACCTCGCCGCTGCTGCTGGTGTCGTTGAAGGCCGGCGGCACCGGGTTGAACCTCACGGCTGCGTCGCAGGTGGTGCACTACGACCGCTGGTGGAACCCGGCCGTGGAAGACCAGGCCACCGACCGCGCCTGGCGCATCGGCCAGTCGCGAACGGTGTTCGTGCACAAGCTGGTCTGCGAGGGCACGGTGGAGGAGAAGATCGACGCACTCATCAACGACAAGCGCAGCCTCGCCAACGCAGTCGTCGGCACCACCGGCGAAGCCTGGCTCAGCGAGCTCAGCACCGATGCGCTGCGCGATCTGGTGGTGCTCGACCACTCCCGCGCGTCGAGGTCCGCATCATGAGGTCCGCGTCATGACCATCGTCATCATTCCCGGACAGTTCCGAGGCGAGCCGCACCCTGTCGGCAAGCTGGCCAGCACGCTGCTCTCGGTTGCCGTCGCCGGCATGGCCGATCCCGCTCGCTTTCGCCGCGGGAAGACCTACGTGGTGGAGGGTGCCGTCTCGCGCTTGCAGGTGTCGTCCGGCCAGCTGCTGGCCACGGTGACCGGCAGCCGCTCCGATGCGTATCAGGTGATCGTGGCCGTTCGCCCCATCGAGCGACCCGACCTCAGCTCACCCGAACTGCTGCGCGCACAGATCAACCGGCTGACCCCGGAGGGCAGCGAACTGATGGTCAGCTGTAGCTGCCCCGACGACGCCGACCCGTGCAAACACGGCGTCGCAGCATTGCTGGCGTTCGCAGCGGAACTGGTGTCGCGCCCCGAGCTGGTCGTCGAGTTCCGCTGCGTGCCCGCCGACGGCGAAGCACGCGCCTCGCGGGCGGAGATCGGTTCGCGATCCCGCGCCGGCGAGCGTCACCTACGCCTTGCACCGACACTCAACGAACGGGTGCGTGCGCCGGAACCGCCCGCGCCATGGGAGAACGAGGAGTGGCTCGAGTTCTTGGGAACGCTGCCCCCGCCCACCCCCGACGTGCCGCGTGAGCCCGCTCAGGTGCGCCGCGCAATGCTGGGCACCATCGACCTCGGCAGCTGGGTGCAGTCCGCCATCGACGAACTGTCGTCGCTGGGCTGAGCACGGGCAGGCGCTGGAGCCTGCTGTAATTGTCGCATGGAGTACACGTCGTTGACGCCCGAGCAGTTCGCCGCCCTCGAGGGGCTGGACGATTGGCGGTTCGTTCTCGGTGCCATCCATGCCAACTTTCGCGCAGGGTCGTTCGGCGCGGCCGTCGCGTTGGCCACCACGATCGCCGCCGCAGCCGACGAGCTGGTGCACCATCCCGACATCGACGTCCGCTACCCAGACCGAGTGCACGTGGCGCTGACGACGCATGCCACTGGTGGCCTCACCACGCTCGACGCAGCGCTTGCTCGCGTCATCTCCGCTGCGGCCGCCGCAGCGGGTGCAACTGCAGAGCCCCTCGCCGCGCAGGCAGTGGAGATCGCCATCGACACGCTCGACGCCGATCGCATTCGTCCGTTCTGGGCAGCCATCTTGGGGTACCCCGACACTGGCGGCTCGCTGGTCGACCCGCTTCGCCTCGGCCCACCGGTGTGGTTCCAAGACATGGACGAGGCCCGCACGCAGCGGCAGCGATTTCACATCGACATCTCCGTTGCCCACGACATCGCCGAACAACGCGTCGCAGCTGCGCTCGCCGCTGGCGGCACGCTGGTCAACGACAACTTCGCCCGCAGCTGGTGGGTGCTGGCGGACGCAGACGGCAACGAAGCCTGCGTGTGCACCTGGCAGGACCGCTGACCACCGTGGTCAGGTGCCGAGGCGAGAACCGCCGAAGACGGTGATCTCCTGGCGCAGCGGCACCAGATCGCGGCGAGGCGACCGGCGACCGGCTTCGGCCAATGCCCCCGCGGCCAACGACCGCAGCTCATCGTTCTCGGCGCGCAGTCGCACCACTTCCAGCTCGAGCGACATCACGCGGCGGATGCCCTCGAGGTTCATTCCCTCGGCGGCGAGATCGCTGATGCGACGGAGACGTTCGATGTCGAGGTCGCTGTAGCGACGATTGCCGCCTTGCGTGCGCGCCGGTTGCACCAGCCCGCGGCGCTCGTAGATGCGCAAGGTCTGGGGATGCATGCCGGCAAGTTCGGCGGCCACCGAGATGACGTACACGGCGTGGTCACGTGATCGCATCGGTCAGCCCTCCAGTCCGTGTCTGGGCGACACCGTAGTCGCGGCGGCGAGCGCCTCGAGCGCTGCTCGCTGCTCGTCGGTGAGATGGTGCGGCACCTGTACGTCGGTGGTCACGATCAGGTCGCCGGTGCCCTTGGCGGTGGCCAGCCCCTTGCCCTTCACGCGATGGCGGCTGCCCGACTGGGTACCCGCCCGCAGCCGTAACGTGACCCGCGGGCCGTCGAGAGTGGGCACGTCGATCTCGCCACCCAAGGCCGCCTCGGTGAAGGTGATCGGCACCCGCACGGTGAGGTTGTGGCCACTGCGCCCGAACAGCGGATGCGCGGCGACGTGGCACTCGACGATCAGGTCGCCGGCCGGCCCGCCGCTGCGACCCGGCGCGCCACGACCCTTGAGCCGGATCTTCTGCCCATCGGCCACTCCGGCGGGAATGCGGGCCTGCACCTCGCGAGCGCGTCGCTCGACGCGGGTGCCGTGGCACGTGGGGCACGGTTGCTCGATGGTGACACCGGCGCCGCCGCACGCTCGGCACGGCGAGGAGAAGGAGAAGAAGCCCTGGTTGTCGTCGAGCACACCGCGGCCACCGCACTGCGAGCACACCTTGGGCTGCGTGCCCGGCTTGGCGCCACTGCCGTGGCAGGTGCTGCACTCGGCATCGCTGGTGAGGTGCAGCGTGGTGGTGAGGCCCTTCGCGGCGTCGACGAAGTCGAGCGTGAGCGTGGCCTCCACGTCGGCGCCGCGCTGGGGGCCGGCGGCAGCCGAGGCGCCACCACCACGACGGCCACGGCTGAAGACCTGGCCGAGCAGGTCGCCGAGCCCATCGGAGCCGACGTTGAAGTTGTACCCACCGGGCGCGCCACCGCCGGGCCCACCACCGAAACCGCCCGCGGGGCCCAGCCGGCGAACCTCGTCGTACTCCTTGCGCTTCGCCTCGTCGCCCAACACGTCGTAGGCGCCGCTGACCGCCTTGAAGCGCTCCTCGGCCTCGTCGTTGCCGGGGTGAGTGTCGGGGTGGCTGTCGCGGGCCAGCTTGCGATAGGCCTTGGTGATCGACTTCGCGTCAGCGTCCTCGGCGACGCCGAGGATCTTGTAGTAGTCCTTCTCGTACCACTCGCGCTGCGCAGCCATGGTGCCCCGGCCTCAGCCGCGCACCTTCACCATTGCCGCGCGCAGCACACGACCGTTCCAGGTGTAGCCGCTGCGGAGCACTTCACTGACCATCGGGCCGGCACCGCTACCGGAACCGTCGCCTTCCTCGTGCAGCACGGCCTCGGCCAGGTTGGGGTCGAACGGCTGCTCGTGGAGGTTCATCGTCTCCAGGCCCTGCTTCTTCAACTGCACCAGCAGCAGGTTGAAGATGGGCTCGACTTCGCCCGGATGCTGCAAGAACGCAGCCTCGCAGGCATCGAGCACCGGCAGCAGCGCCTCGGCCATCTTGCCCGTGGCGCGCTGCACGTCGTCGGCCTGCTGCACGCTGACGCGACGGCGATAGTTGTCGAAGTCGGCCTGCAGGCGCAGCGCGATGTCTTTGAACGAGTCGCGCTCCGCCAGTACCGCCTCGATGTCGAGCTCGAGCGCGCCTTCGGCCTCGGCAAGATCGGTCGCATCGGCGGCGGCCACCGCATCGGCGGCGAGCGGACGGAGACGGATCATCTCCGAGGTGAGATCGTCGTCGAGCACGACCTCTTCCGGCGCGAGGGGCGGCGTGGGGTCGGGTCTGGTGTCGTCGCTCATCGCAACGTCACTTCCCCGATTCGTCGTCGACGATTTCGGCATCGATGATGTCGTCGTCGGCGGCGCCGTCGGTGCTGCCGTTGTCGTTGCCCTGGCCGGTCGCTGCCGAGGTGCCGGCCGCGTTCTCTGCCGCGGCCTTCTCGTACAGCTTCTGGCTGAAGCTCTGGCTGGCCTGCATGAGCGCTTCGTGAGCGGCCTTGATGGCCACCATGTCGTTGCCGTTGAGGGCCGTCTTCAACTCCGCGAGCGGCGCCTCGACAGCGGCCCTCTCGGCCTCGTCGACCTTGTCGGCGTTGTCGCGCAGCACCTTCTCCATCTGGTACACCAGCGAGTCGGCGTTGTTGCGGATCTCGGCCTCTTCACGGCGCTGCTTGTCTTCCTCGGCGTGGGCCTCGGCGTCGCGCACCATCTGGTCGATGTCGTTCTTGTCGAGCGTGCTCTGACCGGTGATGGTCATGCTCTGCACCTTGCTGGTGGCACGGTCCTTGGCGCTGACGTGCACGATGCCGTTGGCGTCGATGTCGAAGGTGACCTCGATCTGCGGCACACCACGCGGGGCGGGCGGCAGGTCGACCAGCTGGAACTTGCCCAGCGTCTTGTTGTAGTTGGCCATCTCCCGCTCGCCTTGCAGCACGTGGATCTCGACACTGGGCTGCATGTCGTCGGCGGTGGTGAACACCTCGGTGCGCTTGGTGGGGATGGTGGTGTTGCGCTCGATGAGCTTGGTCATCACGCCACCCTTGGTCTCGATGCCCAACGACAACGGGGTGACGTCGAGCAGCAGGATGTCTTTCACGTCGCCGCGCAGCACGCCGGCCTGCACTGCCGCACCGATGGCGACCACCTCGTCGGGGTTGACCGACTTGTTGGGCTCCTTGCCGGTGAGGCTCTGCACCAGGTCGGTGACAGCGGGCATGCGGGTGGAACCACCCACCAGGATGACGTGGTTGAGCTCGCCCTTGCTGATGCCGGCGTCCTTGAGCGCGTGCTCGAACGGGATGCGGCAACGCTCGATGAGGTCGGCGGTCATCTCCTGGAACTTGGCCCGGGTGAGGCTTTCGTCGAGGTGCAGCGGGCCGTCGGCCGTGGCCGTGATGAACGGCAGGTTGATCTGCGTCTGCTGCACCTGGCTGAGCTCGATCTTGGCCTTCTCGGCAGCTTCCTTGAGGCGCTGGGTGGCCATGCGATCGGCGGCCAGGTCGACGCCGTGGGCCGACTTGAACTGACCGACGAGCCAGTCGATGATGCGCTGGTCCCAGTCGTCGCCGCCCAGTTTGGTGTCGCCGTGGGTGCTCTTGACTTCGAACACGCCTTCGCCGATCTCGAGCACCGACACGTCGAACGTGCCGCCGCCGAGGTCGAACACCAGCACCTTCTCATCCTCCGCACCCTTGTCGAGGCCGTAGGCCAAAGCGGCAGCGGTGGGCTCGTTGATGATGCGCAGCACCTCCAGGCCGGCGATCTGGCCGGCTTCCTTGGTGGCGGTGCGCTGGGCATCGTCGAAGTAGGCGGGCACGGTGATGACCGCTTGCGTGACCGTGTAGCCCAGGTAGGCCTCGGCATCGCGCTTGAGCTTCATCAGCGTGCGAGCGCTGATCTCCTGCGGGGTGTAGCGCTTGCCGTCGATGTCGTCGCTCTTCCACGCTTCGCCCATGTGGCGCTTGATGCTGCGGAAGGTGCGGTCGGGGTTGGTGATGGCCTGGCGCTTGGCCACTTCGCCCACCAGCACTTCGCCGGCCTTGCTGAAGGCGACCACCGACGGGGTGGTGCGACCGCCTTCTGAGTTGGGGATGACGACCGTTTCGCCGGCCTCGAAGACGGCGACGACGGAGTTGGTGGTGCCGAGGTCGATACCGACTGCCTTGGCCATGGTGAGCTCCTTAGTGAAAGGGGGATGTTGAGCGAACTAGACGCAAGCCTAGAGGTACGCACTGCATACCCACAACTTCACCAGCAGAAACCTTGAGTCAACATGACTCAGGATCTGGCGAGCGTGGCACCGTAGATCGACTCCAGCACACGGGCCGCCGTGTCGCACACCTCCACGTAGGTGGGGTCGGCCAACGGGTCGGCGCCGGCCGACCGCCACTTGCTGATCCCCTGCAGCGCCACCGCCTGGATCTGATCCGTCGCGGCAGCGCTCATTCCCAGCGCCGCACCGGGCTCGGTGGAGGAGAACAGGCGATCCAGCTCGGCGCGATCGGCGGGCGACACGCTGACTGCCCCCGAGGCCACCAGGTGCGCGCCGCGCACTTGCGCGAACTGCACCGTGCTGGCCTCGATCTGCTCGAGCTGACGATCGAGGTCGGCGGCCACCGCGGGCACCACCGACGAGATCTGGCGGGAGATGGCCCGCAAGGCCACCAGCGCCGACCGCGCGCTTGCAGGATGCGCGCTCGCGGCATGAAGTGTGGCTGGTGATCAGGCGGCGCAGGGCGGTGAGACCCGAGTGCTCCACGAGCACCGGGCCCAAGGCGGCGGCCGTGGTGGCGCGACCGGATTGGATCTCGCTGATCGCCAGGCGCACGCCGAACAGCCCCAGCCGGTCGAGCAGGCTGCGCCGCAGCTCGACGGTGAGCTCGCTGCTCGACGTGTCGCAGAAGTGATCACCCGACAGCAACATGCGCTCCAGCACGTCGGGCGCAGTCGCGGCCAACATGCGCAACGCGGCCACTTCGTCCTCGCGCAAGGTGAGGCCGGTCTCGCCCAACAGGCCGGCCAGCGGCACCACCGCGGCACACAAGCCGGTGAGCTGCGGATCGGCGGCATAGCGCTGCGCGATCTTGGCCGACGACACCATCGCGTCGAGGCGACCGGCACCGATCTCGTCGGCGCGGCTGAGCACCGCCACCGCGTTCACGGGCGACGCAGCGGTGACGCTGCGATCCATGAACGCATCGAGGAACGCAACGTCGCTGCGGTGAGCGTGGCGCATCAGGTAGATCACCGCGTCGGCGTCGCTCGGCTTGTTCTCGTCGAACTCCAGGAACTCGCGGGTTCGCCGCGAGTTCTCGTCGTTGAGGCTGGCCAGCCCGGGGGTGTCGATGAGCGTGATGGTCTCCAGCGACGAGGTGGGCCACGACACGTCGATGGTGGCGATGTCGGCTTCGCGCAGTGCGCCCAGCTTGATGTCGAGCGTGCCGTTGCTGCGGGTGAAGGCCAAGGGCTCGACGCGGCCATCGCGCATGCTGGCGGTGACCTCGTAGCCGGCGCCGCGTGAGTAGCGGCTGACGATCTTGGTGCACTCACCTGCGTCGGTGGGGGCCAACCGCTCGCCCACCAGTGCGTTGAGCAGCGTCGACTTGCCCGCCTTCACCCTGCCGGCGATGGCCACGCGCAGCGGCCCGCTGAGTCGATCGATCACCGCCTGCGCCTGCGCCTTGACCTGCGCGTTGGGTGCGACGGCAGAGAGGTTGCGGGCGACGGCCAGAACCTGCTCGGCCACGCCACCTCCGAGGTTGGTGCTCATGCGTTCACCTTCGCCATCGCGGCGTCGAGCTTGGTCAGCCCTGCCAGTGCGGTCTCCAACTGCTTCGAGCGCGCTTGCCGCTCGGTCTGCGACTTCTGCATCTCTTGCTGAGCACGCGTGGCTGCTTCCGTGAACGTGCGCAGCAGCTCGGCCAACCGATCACCGAACTCGTCGCGAAGGTCGCGCTGCACGTCGCGCACCACGGTGCTGATCTGGTTGTTCACCTCGAACTGCACATCGTCGAGGAACTGGCGCACCTGCGAACGAGCCGCCCGCTTGCCGGCGAGCAAGCAGCCACCTTGCGCTTGCGATCCTCCGCCAGGCCGATGCTGCCGAACAACGCACCGACGCCCAGCAGCACGGGATTGGAGGCGATGAGCACGCCGGCCGCGGTGGGCAGGAAGCTGCCCATCATGCCGAACATCATGATGCCGCTCTGCGCCCCGCGCACGGTGGTGAGGCCCACGTTGAACGCCTTCTTCCCGCCGGCCACCACCTGGTCGAGGGCCTTGCCCTGCCACAGATCGCTGATCGAGACCTCGTTGACCACCGACCTGCGATCGGAGAGGCCGAGATCTTCGTCGCGCATCAGCTCGATCACCTCGCCACGCACGGCGGTGCGGCCCTGTTCGAGGCTGACGAAGGCGTTGGTGACCTCGTCGGCCACCACGGTCTGCAGGTAGCGCGCGAGCTCGTCCCACTCGTCGCCTTTGGACAGCACTTCCACGCGCTCGTCCATCAGGCGCTGGATCTCGCGCATCGACCCGCGCAGATGGAAGCTGACCTTGTTGGACAGATCGGTGATGCGGTCGCCGACGAGCACGCTCCACTTGGCGCCGGGGCCGCGCAGGTACTCGATGCGGCTCTTGGCCTCTTCCAGCGACGCGACACCGGCAGCCGCATTGGCCGGGTCGTCGATGACGCTGCGCTCGGCCTGCAAGCCGGCGGTGATCTGGGCGATGATGGACCGCGCGTCGTCGATGGAGCGAGTGGTCGCGTTGGCCTTGGCCGGGCCCACCACATCGTCGCCGAGGTGCTGCACCAGTTCGGGCACGTGGCTCTGCTCGTTGAGCGCACGATCCTTGCGCGACAGCGCCGCCGTGCGCAGCGAGCTCGACACCGGCACGATGGGGATGTTCACGCCGTGACGGTCGAGGTGGCCGCGGTTGAGGTCGACGATCTTCTGCCAGTTCGGGAACAGGTCGATCTTGGTCTGGGCGAACAGCACGGTGGGGCACAGCTCGATGGCCCTGCGCAGGAACTCGAGCTCGGGAGCGCTCAGCTCGGCCGATGCGTCGCTGACGAAGATGAGGCCATCGGCGAATGGGAGGAAGCTCAGCGTGGCGGCCGCATGGCCGGCGCCGAGGCCGCCCATGCCGGGCGTGTCGACGATGACCAGGCCCTGCTTCAGGAACGGGCTGGGCACCGTGACCTCGACCCGCTCGACACCCTTCAGGTTGCGCGGGTTGCCCGACTCACTGACCCACTGCTGCAGGTCGGTCACGGGAATGGGGTCGGCCAGCGCCTTGCCGTCCTCGCGGCGGCGCACGATGGCGCCGGGTTGCTCGGCGTAGCGCACGAGCGTGATGGCGGAAGTGGCCAGATCGTCGTCGACCGGGCAGACCTGCTGCCCGAGCAACGCGTTGACCAGCGAGCTCTTGCCCTGCTTGAACTCGCCGACCACGCACACGATGGTGGACGGCCTTGCGCAAGCGGGCTGCGGCCACGGCGGCGCGGCCGGCCAGGTCGTTGCGACCCAGCTGCTGCAGCACCTTGCCGAGCTCGAGGATGAGGGCGTCAGGGCCGGGTGCCGCCGCAGCGGCCGCCGGTTGCGATGCAGGTTCGGTCATGAACCCAGATCGTCCCACACCTCGTCGGCTGCCGCCTCAGTGACTTCCGACTCGATGACGTCGCTCTGGAAGTCGTCGAAGTTGC
>MTKY01071667.1_pt1 | contig 11415 bp, 10 predicted proteins | sample 1042731 | NCBI WGS metagenome assembly MTKY01 (sample SAMN06212206, study PRJNA360538) | anaerobic digester metagenome | biome: Wastewater treatment plant; material: sludge; isolation source: anaerobic digester fed with sludge from wastewater treatment plant | place: Denmark: WWTP Soeholt ... | reverse complement strand
GGCCGCTTCTCGCCATGACGACGAGCGCCGCCGTGCTCGCAGGTTGCGTGAGCAGCGCGGCGATCGTCCCGGCGCCGCGAACGCAGGCGGCGGTGCCGCGACCCACGGGATCGGTGACCGTCCCGATCGGCCAGCCGGTGCGATCGACGATGCCGCGCCCCGCCGGTCCGCTCGATCCCGGGTTTCGCCGCCCCCCGGCCGGACTGACCGAACGCATCCATTTTCTATGGCGCGCCTTTCCGGGCAAGACCGGGATCGCGGTGCAGCGCATCGATGGCGAATGGGCGATTGCGCAGCGCGGGGGTGACCTTTTTCCCCAACAAAGCGTGTCGAAGCTTTGGGTCAGCCTGGCGGCGCTCGATGCGGTCGATCAGGGACGCGTTCGGCTCGACCAACAAGTGCGGATCGGTCCCGAGGATCTGACCTTATTCTATCAGCCGCTCGCCGCGCGTGTCCGCGCGCAGGGGTCGGTGACGATGACCGTGCGCAGCCTGATCGAAACAGCGATCACGCAAAGTGACAACACTGCGAACGACAGCCTGCTGCGCACCGTCGGCGGTCCGGGCGCGGTGCGCGCCTTCATGGCCAAGAAAGATCTGGGAGCGATCCGCTTCGGTCCCGGCGAACGCCTGCTGCAAAGCGGGATCGCCGGGATGACGTGGCAGCAAAGCTATTCGGTCGCGCGCAATTTCGAAACCGCGCGCGCCGCGATCTCCCCGGCAACCCGCCGCGCGGCGATGGACAATTATCTCGCCAACCCGATCGATGGCGCAAGCCCGACGGCGATCGCTAGCGCGCTCGCCCGGCTGGCGCGCGGGACATTGCTCGCACCCGAATCAACCGATTATCTGCTCGATGTGATGAGCCGGACGAAAAGCGGGCCGAAGCGGCTCAAGGCCGGCCTGCCACCCGGCTGGAAATTCCTGCACAAGACCGGGACGGGCCAGAATCTGGGCGGAATGACCGCGGGCTATAACGATATCGGCATCGCCACCGCGCCGGATGGCACCCGCTATGCTATTGTCGTGATGATGGGGACCACGACGTCGCCGATTCCCGCACGCATGGCGCTGATGCAGGCGGTTTCGAGCGCGGTCGCGGAATTTCATGGAAGATAATCGCTGATGCGGATCGCTGTTCTGTCCTTGTCGCTGCTCGCGCTGGCCGCCTGCGCCTCCCCCGAAGCGCGGCTCCGCACTGGCTTGGTCAACGCCGGGCTGTCGCAATCGATCGCGTCGTGCATGTCCGAACGGATGGTCGACCGGCTGTCGCTACTTCAGCTGCGCCGCCTCGGTTCGCTCTCCAGCCTGAAGGATAAGAAGATAAGCGATCTGTCGCTCAATCAGTTCCTCCGCAAGGTCCGCGCGCTCAAAGACCCCGAGATATTGACGGTCACGACCAGCTCGGCGGCGCTCTGCGCTTTTCGCTAAGCAAGAATATCTGCGGCGCTGCGGGGTAGCCTTGCCCGCCAACTTGTGCTTAGGCGGCGGCAATTCTCCCCGCCCCAAGACTCGAAAGGCCCGGCAGACGTCATGAACATCCACGAATATCAGGCGAAAGAACTGCTCGCGAAATACGGCGTCGCGGTGCCCAAGGGCATTGCTGCGATGACCGTCGAGGAAGCCGTCGCCGCGGCAAAGCAGCTGCCCGGGCCGCTCTATGTCGTAAAGTCGCAGATTCATGCGGGTGGCCGCGGCAAGGGCAAGTTCAAGGAACTCGGCCCCGATGCGAAGGGCGGCGTCCGCCTCGCCAAGACGATCGAAGAGGTCGAAGCGCACGCCAAGGACATGCTCGGCAATACGCTGGTGACGATCCAGACCGGCGACACGGGCAAGCAGGTCAATCGACTCTACATCACCGACGGCGCCGACATTAAGCAGGAATTCTACCTCGCTTTGCTCGTCGACCGCGCGTCGAGCCGCATCGCGGTCGTCGCCTCGACCGAAGGCGGCATGGACATCGAAACCGTCGCGCACGACACGCCGGAAAAGATTCACACGATCACCATCGATCCCGCCACCGGCCTCCAGCCGCACCATGGCCGCAGCGTCGCCGCGGCGCTCGGCCTGTCGGGCGACCTGGCGAAACAGGCGGCCAAGGTTCTTGCCGGTCTCTATGCCGCGTTCCTCGGTACCGATGCCGAACAGATTGAAATCAACCCGCTCGCGGTGTGCGAAGGCAAGGATGGCGACGAACTGCTCGTGCTCGACGCCAAGGTGGCGTTCGACGGTAATGCGATGTTCCGCCACAAGGATCTCGCCGAGTTGCGCGACCTGACCGAGGAAGATCCGGCCGAAGTCGAAGCGTCCGAATATGACCTCGCCTACATCAAGCTCGACGGCAATATCGGCTGCATGGTGAACGGTGCAGGGTTGGCGATGGCGACGATGGACATCATCAAGCTCAACGGCGAATTCCCCGCCAACTTCCTCGACGTCGGCGGCGGCGCTTCGAAGGAAAAGGTCACCGCGGCGTTCAAGATCATCCTCAAGGATCCGGCGGTGAAGGGCATTCTCGTCAACATCTTCGGCGGCATCATGAAGTGCGACATCATCGCCGATGGCATCGTTGCCGCGGCGAAGGAAGTGAATCTGTCGGTGCCGCTGGTCGTGCGCCTGGAAGGCACGAACGTGCAGCAGGGCAAGGACATCCTTGCCAATTCGGGGCTGCCGATCGTCGCGGCAAACGATCTGGGCGATGCGGCAAAGAAAATTGTCGCGGAGGTCCGCGCTGCCTAAGCCGATTGCCTCTTTACGCGAGGGGGAGGCTTCAGGTTGACGTTTACGTAAAGCGCAATTATGGCGCAGTGCACAATTTGCTGAGAGGAGCTTTAGGCCCATGAAAATCCTCGTCCCCGTGAAGCGGGTGCTCGATTACAATGTGAAGCCGCGGGTCAAATCCGACGGCACCGGCGTTGACCTGGCGAACGTCAAAATGTCGATGAACCCGTTCGACGAGATCGGGGTCGAAGAAGCGATCCGCCTGCGCGAAAAGGGCGTCGCGACCGAAATCATCGCGGTGTCGGTCGGCCCGGCGAAGGCGCAGGAAACGCTGCGCACCGCGCTCGCGATGGGTGCCGACCGTGCGATCCTCGTGCTGACCGACGACGCGGTCGAGCCGCTGGCGCTGGCGAAGATTTTCAAGGCGATTGCCGATGCCGAACAACCGGGTCTCGTGATCCTCGGCAAGCAGGCGATCGACGACGACAACAACCAGACCGGCCAGATGCTCGCCGCGCTCACCGGCTGGGCGCAAGGCACCTTCGCCAGCGCGGTCAATGTTGACGGCGATCATGTCAATGTGACGCGCGAAGTCGATGGCGGGCTCGAAACGGTGAAGCTGAAGCTTCCCGCGATCGTCACCACCGACCTGCGTCTGAACGAGCCGCGCTACGCGTCGCTGCCGAACATCATGAAGGCGAAGTCGAAGCCGCTCGATACCAAGAGCCCCGCCGATTACGGGGTCGACACCGCGCCGCGGGTCAAGGTCGTCAAGGTGTCCGAACCGCCCGTCCGTTCGGCCGGTGTCAAGGTCGCCGATGTCGATGAACTGGTTGCCAAGCTGAAGGCGATGGGAGTGCACTCATGAAAACTCTGGTTTGGGTCGAACATGACGGCAAGGCCGTCAAGGACGCCACGCTCGCGGTGGTCACCGCCGCATCGAAGCTCGGCGAAGTCCATCTGCTCGTCGCCGGTAGCGGTGTCGATGCGGTCGCCAAGGAAGCCGCGCAGATCGCCGGCGTAGGCAAGGTCCATGTCGCCGACAACGCTGCTTTCGGCCACAATCTGCCCGAAAATGTCGCGCCGCTCGTCGCCGAATTGATGGGCCACCATGACGCGTTCCTCGCGCCCGCGACGACCACCGGCAAGAATATTGCCCCGCGGGTCGCCGCGCTGCTCGATGTGATGCAGATCAGCGAGATCCTGTCAGTCGAGGGTCCCAAGACCTTCACCCGCCCGATCTACGCCGGCAATGCGATTGCTACGGTCGAATCGTCGGACGCCAAGCTCGTCCTGACCGTGCGCGGTACCGCTTTCGACAAGGCCGCGACCTCGGGCGGTTCGGGTACCGTTGAAGCCGTTGGCGCTGGCAGTGATGCCGGTATCTCAAGCTTCGTTGGCGCCGAAATTGCCAAGTCGGAGCGTCCCGAGCTCACCTCGGCCAAGATCATCGTGTCGGGCGGCCGCGCGCTCGGCTCATCCGAGAAATATCAGGAAGTGATCGTTCCGCTCGCCGACAAGCTGAACGCCGCGCTCGGCGCCAGCCGCGCCGCGGTCGATGCGGGCTATGTCCCTAACGACTATCAGGTCGGCCAGACCGGCAAGATCGTCGCGCCGCAGGTGTACTTCGCGATCGGCATCTCGGGCGCGATCCAGCATCTCGCGGGGATGAAGGATTCGAAGACGATCGTCGCGATCAACAAGGACGAAGACGCCCCGATCTTCCAGGTCGCCGACTTCGGCCTCGTCGCCGACCTGTTCAGCGCGGTTCCCGAACTGACCGGCAAGATCTAAAACGGTCCTGTCGGTGGCCGGCAACCATCCCGGAGTCCCCGGCCTTGGCGACGCCCCGTTTAATGCCGGGGGTCGCCGCTCGGCGCGTCCCGGGATCGGCCGCGAAGTCGATGACGACGACAATGGCGAAGAAGAAGACGATCACGGTCGCGCGCTGATTTTGGCGAGTGTGGCGCGCGACGCGCGGCTCAATCAGAAATTCCTGCTGCTGATCACGCTGTCGTCGGCGATTGCGACGCTGGGCCTGCTGCAAAGCTCGGCGGCGGTGGTGATCGGCGCGATGCTTGTGTCGCCGCTGCTTGGCCCGATCATGGGGGTCGGCTTCGGGCTGGCGACGCTCGAAAGCAATTTGATCAAACGATCGCTGGTGACGATGGCGGCCGGGATGGCGCTCGCGATCATTGTTGCGATGCTGATCATCTGGATATCGCCGATTCAGGACGTGACGGCTGAACTGCGCGCGCGGACCCAGCCGACCCTGCTCGACCTGGGGGTCGCGGTCGTCGGGGGCATTGCGGGCGTGTATGCGATCATGCGCAAGCTGTCGGGGGTAATGGTCGGCGTCGCGATTGCGACCGCGCTGGTGCCACCATTGTCGACGATCGGCTTTGGTCTGGCGACCGGCCGCTTCGACTTTGCGCTGGGAGCGGCGCTGCTGTTCCTAACCAACACGCTGGCGATTGCGTTTGCGGCGACCGGCATCGCGCGGATCAACCGTTTCGGGCCGTCGCTGACGCCGCAGCATACGGCGATGCAGGTGATCGGGATCATCGTCACGCTGGGCATCTTGTCGATCCCGCTCGCGCTGTCGCTCAACAACATCGCGCGCGAGCTGCGGGCGCGCACCACGGTACAGTCCGAACTTGACACCCTGCTGGGCGATGGCGACCGTATCGACACGCTGACCGTGCGCGTCGAAAATGACGACATCGCCGTGGACGGCGTCGTGCTGGTCGATCAATATGCCTCGCAGCTCAACCAGCGGCTGGCCAGCAACGTCCGCAACGAGCTCGCCCGCAATGTGCGCGTCAGTATTGTCCAGCTGCGCCAGCAGACCAACGCCGCGGTGCAGTTCGAAGAACGGCTGAACCAGCGCATCGCAACGCTCGAGCAACGCGAAGCCGATAGCGGCACGATCCTCGCAAAGCTGACGGTCGGCGAACTGGTGCGCCGCGACCGCGTGATGATCGACGCGCAGGCACGCCGCGTCGTCGTCCAGCGCGATCGCGAGGCCGAAGGCGACCAGGTCGCCGCCGCGGTCGACCGGATCATGGCATCGGTGCAGGCGGATCATCCGCAATGGCTGATCCAGAATGGCGCCTTGACCGCGGCGGAGAGCCCCGCTGCCGAATGATGCGCATTTGACGGGCATCATGGTGCCCGTCATCCCCTCGCGACGGTCGTGCGTCGTTATCCGAACGGTAAACCCTTCGTCCTAGTGGCGGCAATATGGCCCTGATCAGCGATTATCAGCAGCGGCAGATGCGCGACACCGAACTGCGGCGTTTCGACCGCTGGTTCGTTGATACAGCGATGGGTCCGGCGTACCGCTGCCGCGACGGGCGAGCGCGGGGGGTGAAGCCCGACGAGGTCGCGCGCTGGCGCGGCGAGGTCGAGGCTCATGTCGATGCGATGATCGCGGCGATCCCGGTGCAGGCTGCATGGGCGATCGGCGCGCTGCTCATCATCCTGTTCGGCGGCGGCTGGCTGCTCGACCTGCTGGCGATCCCGCAGCGATACCATGGCCCCGCGATCGGGCTGGGCGCGTTCATCGTCGAGGTTGGCATGATCGGCATCGAAATCTGGGACTATGTCGCGGGCTGGCGGGCTCGCCGCGACGGCATCGAAGCGGCGATCGCCGCACGCGCGCCTTTGCCGATCGATCCGGCGCGGCTGGGCAGCGGGCACAACGGGTTCCAGACGGGCATGCTCCTGCTGGTCGCGGCGCTCATCCTGTTCGCTTACGCCTCGCATCTCGACCAAGGGTTGATTGAGCGTGCCGACTGGCGCTGGGTGTTCGCCGCGATCCCGCTGGCGTGGGGACTGCATTTTGCCGCAAAATGGTATGACCGGCGGATCAAGCGCCTGCGCTGAAAACGACCGCACGGGATTGTCACCCACTTGCGACCCGCAATGTCGGCCGATAGGATGTCCTTATGATGATTGCACAAAATGGCGCGCTAACGGTGCTGGCTTTGGCGCTGCAGCCGGCCCCTCCACCGGTCACAGACGCAATCACGACGCTTGAGCCGTCGTCGAAGTGGAATGTGCATTATGCGGATGATTATTGCCGCCTGGCGCGCAATTTCGGAACCGGCGATCAAAGTATCACGTTGCTGATCGACCGTTTTGCGCCAAGTAGCGTCTTTCGCCTCAATCTGGTCGGTCCGCCGATGAAGCGGAGCGCGGCCGATGGCACGGCGACGATCCGTTTCGGCCCCGACCTGCCCGAACAGAAGCTCGACTTTTACATGGGCGATTTTGGCGAGGGTCAGCCCGCCTGGATCTTCCGCTCGGGTGTTTACCTGCGGCCGGCGCCCGCGAGTGCCGCGGGGGTTATTCCGGCCCCGGCCATCATTGCCGAAAACGACGAGGCATCGGTCACCGAGATCGGCATCGGACGGCCACTGCGCAAACCGGTGCGGTTGCGAACGGGGTCGATGAAGGGCGCCTTCACCGCGCTGCGCACCTGCACCGATCAGTTGCTCGCATCCTGGGGCGTCGATGCCGAGCAGAATCGAAAATTGTCGCGGCCGGCCAAACCGATGAGCTCACCCGCGACCTGGCTCAGGCCCAACGACTATCCGCCCGATATGATCCGCAAATATCAGCCAGGTCTGGTCCAGTTCCGGCTCGTCATCGGCGAGGATGGGCGCCCCAAATCCTGTCATATTCAGCAGTCGACCAATCCTGAGGGATTCGACGCGACCGTTTGCAAAGCCCTGATGCGCCGCGCCGAATTCGAGCCTGCACTCGATGAGAACGGGCGGCCGGTTGTGTCCTATTATTTGAACCTGGCGCGTTTCATGGTTCCTTGATGCCGCCAAGCGCGCCATCCTGACGCGATTGCCGGCTTGCGCTCGCGGTCCGTAGCCCGCACCATTGGCGCGATGATCGATCTGCGCCCTTTGCTATCCGCTTTCATGGTGCGGACCGTCGGTCCTGGAGGCGTGTCGGGCCTGATCCGCTTGTCGGGCGGCGCCAATATGGAAAGCTGGGCGTTCGACTGGGTGGGCGGCGCTTATGTGCTGCGGCGTGCGCCGTCAGCGGATTATATGGCGGGGCGGCCCTATGGCCATGCCGACGAAGCGGCGCTGGTGATCGCGGCGCATGACGCGGGGGTGAAGGCGCCCGAGGTCGTCGGAGTGCTGACGGATAGCGATGGCATGGGCACCGGCTATGTGATGCGGCGGGTCATCGCCGAAGTGAACCCCGCGAAGATTTTGGCCGATCCGCCGCCGTCGCTGCTGACCGATCTGGGTCGCGAGCTGGCGCGCATCCATGCCATTCCGGCGGCGACGATCCCGGCCGCCATCCCGCTGATGGACACCGCCGCCGCGCTCGCCGAGCTGAAGGCGCGCTTTTTCGATTATGGCGGCGATCGGCCGGTGATCGCGCTCGCAATCAAATGGTGCGAGGATCATCTGCCGCCGCCCGCCGACCCCGTACTCGTCCATGGCGACTACCGCATGGGCAACATCATGGTCGATGCGGACGGTCTCGCCGTCGTGCTCGACTGGGAGCTCGCGCACCGCGGTGACGCGCATGAGGATCTGGCGTTCGGTTGCATGACGGTGTGGCGGTTCGGGCGAATCGACCAGTCGGCGTTTGGGGTGGGTAGCCTCGATGATTATTTCGCCGCTTATGAGGCCGCGGGCGGGGGCGCGGTCGACCGCGAGCGCTTCCACTTCTGGCTGGTGTATCGCACCCTGTGGTGGGCGCTCGGCTGTTTGCAGATGGGGCAGGCGTGGCGCAGCGGCGCCGATCCGACAGTCGAACGCGTCGTCGTTGGGCGGCGCACCGCCGAACAGGAACTTGACCTGCTGTTGTTGCTGGAGGCCGAAGCGCCAGCGGCCGAGTGCGACCGCGCGCTGCCGTCATTGTCACCGGCTGTTTCGGCACCGACGGGCGAGCCGACCAACCGCGAGGTGGTGCAGGCGGTGCGCGACTGGCTGGCCGAGGAGATCAAGCCCACCGCCGAGGGCCATGCGAAGTTTCAGGTCGCGGTGGCGATGAATGCGCTCGGGATCGTGATGCGCGATCTGGATGCCGGGGTGCGCGCGGAGCATAAGGCGCTGGCGACCGCCTTGCTCAGCGGCGCGACCACCCTCGCCGAACCCGGCCTGCTCGCGAAACTGCGCCGCGCGGTGCTCGATAAATGCGCGGTCGACAGCCCCAAATATGCTGCGTTTTGCGCGGCGCGCGCCGACTGGCGCGGATAACAGGACAAGGGAGAGAGACATGGATTTTGCGATGCCCGCCGAGTTGCAGGCCTATCTGGACGAACTCGATGCCTTCATCGCGGCCGAGATCAAGCCGCTGGAGGACGCCGACGACAATATCCGCTTCTTCGATCATCGCCGCGAACATGCGCGCACCGACTGGGACAATCAGGGGCTCCCGCGCCGCGACTGGGAGCAGTTGCTCAAAGCGGCGACGCGCAAGGCCGACGCCGCGGGGCACTGGCGCTTCTCGGCGCCGAAAAAATATGGCGGCAATGACGGGTCGAACCTCGCGATGGCGGTAATCCGCGAGCATTTTGCGGCCAAAGGGCTGGGCCTCCACAACGATCTGCAGAACGAGCATAGCATCGTCGGCAATTTCCCGTTCGTTGAGATGTTCGAACAATTTGCGACGAGCGACGAACAGAAGCAGGAGTTCATCATCGGCGGGTTCGAGGGCAAGCGGCGCACCGCGTTCGGCCTCACCGAACCCGATCATGGCAGCGACGCGACGCATATGGAAACGCGCGGGGTGCGCGAGACGCGCGATGGAGTCGAGGGCTGGCGGATCGACGGGCGCAAGATGTGGATCACCGGCATGCATGTCGCGACCCACTGCGCGACCTTTTGCCGCACCGATGGCAAGGATGGCGATGCGAAGGGGATCACCTGCCTGCTCGTCCCCACTGGCACGCCGGGGATGACCGTCGACGAATATATGTGGACCTTCAACATGCCGACCGACCATCCGCGCATGACCTTCGACAATGTGTGGGTGCCAGATAGTGCGCGCCTCGGCCCGGTCGGCGGCGGGCTGTCGATCGCCCAGAGCTTCGTCCACCAGAACCGTATCCGGCAGGCGGCGTCGTCGCTGGGCGCCGCGGTGTTCTGTATCGAGGAAAGCGTCAAATATGCGCGGACGCGCAAGCCATTCGGCGAGGCGCTCGCCCGCAATCAGGCGATCCAGTTCCCGCTCGTCGAACTGGCGACGCAGGCCGAAATGCTGCGCCTGCTGATCCGCAAGACCGCGTGGGACATGGACAACACCCCGCACAAGGAGATCGAGCACACGCTGTCGGACAAGGTCAGCATGTGCAATTACTGGGCGAACCGGCTGTGCTGCGAAGCCGCCGACCGTGCGATGCAGGTGCATGGCGGCATCGGTTACTCGCGGCACAAGCCCTTCGAGCATATCTATCGCCACCACCGCCGCTACCGGATCACCGAGGGGGCGGAGGAGATTCAGATGAGGAAGGTCGGGGCATATCTGTTCGGCTATCTGGGGCCGCGCAAGGGAACGCTGGGGTAAGTTGAAAGCGGACTATGTTCCCTCCCCCTGGAGGGGGAGGCAGCGAGACTTGGAAGCTTGCTTCCCAGTCGCAGCGACGGGGGTGCCGTTCCGGCCTCAAGCAGCAGTGCAAGGACGCGCTTCACCCCCATCCAACTTCGCCTAATCGCTGCGCGATAAGGGGCTACATATCCTTCCCCCATCAAGGGGGAAGGGACGCAGGCGCTCAACGCTTGCGCACAAACTCCGCGCGCAGCACCAGCCCCTTGATCCCCTCGTGCCGACAATCGATTTCCTGCGTGTCCCCGGTCAGGCGGATCGACTTGATCACGGTGCCGACCTTCAATGTCTGCCCCGCGCCCTTGACGGTCAGATCCTTCACCAGCACCACCGAGTCGCCATCGGCGAGCAGATTGCCGACCGCGTCGCGGACTTCGGGTCGGGCGGCAGCGGCGGCATCGCGCGCCGCGATGTCGCCCGCTGACAGCCATTCGCCGCTCGCTTCGTCATAGACATAATCATCGTCGGCCATGCTGGTCCTAACTCGGTTTGCGGAAGCGGAGGGTGAACTGGTCGGTCTTGCCGCGGATCGCAGGGTCGAAGACGTTCGTTGTCCGCTGGTCATCGGCGCGCCGGTAGAGGTCGCTCTCGGCCTCCAGCTTGAACCCGGCCTTGGTCAGCGCCGCGACCACCGCCGCCTTGTCGATGCGGTGCAGGCTGTCGGCCAGCGTCGTCCCCGTCCCGTCGCCGGCGCTGTGATCGACGATCACCAGCGTTCCGCCGGGTTTCAGCGCCGCGAACAGCGCGGCGCTCGCCTTTTCGCCGGTGCCTTCGGGAAAGGGCTTCAGATAGAGGTCGTGGAAATTCTGCACCGTGATGATCGTGTCGAGCGGTCGGGCAAAGGCGGGCGCGGCGAACGGACCGGCAACGGCTTCGACATTGGCATAGGCGGCGTCGACCGCGGCCTGATCGGTGCCATATTGCGCCTTGAATGCGATGAACTCGGCCGGCTGGAAGGCGTGGACCTTGCCCGCGGGGCCGACGGCGGCGGCGAGCAGGCGGGTGACATAGCCGCCTCCCATGACGAAATCGCCGACCTGTTCGCCGGGTGCGATCTGCGCGAAGGCCAGCAGCTCGGCGGGTTTGCGCGCCGCGTCACGCTCGCGGTCGG
>MTKY01054314.1_pt1 | contig 11432 bp, 7 predicted proteins | sample 1042731 | NCBI WGS metagenome assembly MTKY01 (sample SAMN06212206, study PRJNA360538) | anaerobic digester metagenome | biome: Wastewater treatment plant; material: sludge; isolation source: anaerobic digester fed with sludge from wastewater treatment plant | place: Denmark: WWTP Soeholt ... | reverse complement strand
CCGGCACCTCCGTGGACGTCGTCATCGTCGATGACGCCACGACGGTCTGCGTTGCCGAGTCGGTGTCGGCGCTGTCCCGCGGCCGTCAGGCCCTGGTCATCGGCCGACCGGACGGCGCGCTGCCCAGCCCGTTCCGGGTCAGCTCCGGTCCGCGGGCCGTCGCCGACCCGTCGGAGGCCCCGACATCCCTGTATGCCGCCGCCACCGCCGTCCTCCCCGAACGGCGGCTCGGCTGGTGGCACACCGACCTGGACGCCCGGTTGGCGTTGGTCCCTCCGGCCGGGATCACCCACGGCGCCCCGTCGCCGCGGCGGGCACCCGCGTTGCGGTTGGACCATGTCGACGGCTCAGCGGCAGTGTTGCCCGGCAACGACAGCGCCATCGAATGGACCTCCGCCGAGGTCGCCCGGGTCGTCGACCTCGTCCTGGACCACGCCCGGGAGCGCCGCGCCGAGAGCCTGGCCGTTCTCACCCTCACAGCGGCGATGGCCGAGCTGGTCCGCGACGGCGTGCGCGACGGCATCGGTCGCCTTGAGGGCGACGACGCTGCCGTCGAGTTCCTCTCCGGACGAGGCGTCGAGCCGTTCGTTGTGGCCCGGGTCGAGGACTCCGACGCGGTGCTGCGCGATGTCGTGCTGCTGGCCGTCGGCTATGGACGCACCCCGCACGGACGGGTCCTGCACCGCTTCCCTGCATTGACCGCCCCGGGAGGAGAGGCCGCGCTGGTCGCGGCGACGTCCCGAGCCCGCCGTGAGCTGGTCGTCGTGTCGACCCTTCGAGCCCAGGATCTCGACGTCGGCCGGCTGCGTTCGACACCGGCGATGCGCCTGGTCGACCTGTTGGCGCATGCGGAAGCGGGCGGCATACCGGAGGGGGAGACGAACGCGACGGATGGTGCCGGTCCGCTGATGTCCTACCTTGCGGCGCGGCTGCGACAGGAAGGTCTCACGGTCGCGACCCAGGTTGGCGTCGGGCCGCATCGGGTCGAGCTCGCGGTCGGCCACCCATCGGTCGCGGACCGCTGGCTGGCCGCGGTGGAGAGTGACGGCCCCGGGTATGCCGCCCTCCCGGGCGTCCGCGCCCGCGACGTGTTGCGCCCGCGCCAGCTGCGCCGACTGGGGTGGGAGCCGATCCGGGTGTGGAGCACCGATCTCTATCGGGATCCGGCGCCCGAGGTCGTCCGAGTCGTCGCCGCGGTGACGGGCACCCTCCGCGCTCGGATCGCCTCGGCGCCTGTCGACGAAGCGATGGCGTCACCCGCGCCCGCGCAACCGGCCGAGCCGACCGGGCGGGTTTCGGTGTCCACCACCCAGGTGACCGACACGTCCGCTGGGTCGTCCGACGCCTCAGCGTCGTCCGACGCCGCAGCGTCGTCCGACCCCGCAGCGTCGTCTGACCGCCCCAGCAGCCCCGACGGTGAGGCGAAGCGGGTGCGACGGCGCTTCCGCCGCGGCGGCGCCGAGCGGAGCCTTGATGACACCGACACGGGGTGGGGCGATCGACCGACCGGCGGGGACGCTCACGACCGGTGGTTGACCGAACAACGCCCGCCGCATTGGGAGTGACCCCCACGAGGGATGACGACCTGAGCATGACAACGGGGCGGGAGCGATGGCTCCCGCCCCGTCTGTCGATCAGGTGGCGCGGAGGTGGTGCTCTCGGGTGATCAGCGGGCGCGCAGGCTGTCGCGGATCTCGGTGAGCAGCGCAACCTCAGCGGAGGGCGCCTCCTCTTCGACAACTTCGCCAGCCTTGCGGCGCTCGTTGATCTTGTTCATGGGAACAACGAACGCGAAGTAGACGACCGCGGCGGTGAGGAGGAACACGACAGCGGCGTTGAGGATCGCGCCGATGTCGATGAACGTCTCTTTGACTCCCTGGTTGCCGAGCTGGATACCCAGGCCTTCGCCGACCTTGCCGCCGCCCATCCGAGCGAGGATGGGGCCGATGATGTTGCTGACGAAGGCATCGACGATCTTGCCGAACGCGGCACCGATGACGACGGCGACCGCGAGGTCGACGACGTTGCCGCGCATGAGGAAGTCCTTGAATCCCTTGAGCATGAGTGGTGTTTTCCTTTTTCTGGGGTGGGCTCCGACCCTGGGAGATCCACTCCTCAGGTGAGGGTGGGGTAGGCGCAGGCGCGCCCAGGAGCACAAAACGGTTTCTTAGCGTGCGCTCCGGGGGCCCTTCCCCGCAGCACGAGGGTCCACGCTACCCGTTGGAAAGCGGTTTCGGGGACTTGAGCGACGGGCCGAGTGCACGTGTGTCGGGCCCCAACAAGGCGATGACGAAGCCGACCGAGACCCCCGACGGTCCGCCCGCGGCAGCCAGCGCGGCTGCCCCGGCCTCGTCGACGGCAGCGAGCAGCCGGCCCTGGCCACCCGGGTCAGCACCGAAACCGACCGCCTCCGACGACGGCGGCTGTGCGACGAGCACGGTCCCGGCGGCCACGACCGCCCCGGTCCCCAACGCCAAGATCCTGACCCGATCGCCCGGGTGCAGGGAGCCGAGGATGGCCGGATCGGACACCGGCACGGCCACCGCGAGCGTGTCCGAGGGGGCTCCGACGAGCAACCCCGGCCCCAACACCCGGGTGGAGGTCAACACCTCACCCACTGCCATCGGCCCGGCGAGCACCGCACCTGCCGCTCGGGCCGTGTCGGTGATGGCCCGGTCAGGGACGAGGTCTGTCGGCAGCAGTTGCTCGCGCAGGTCTCCGGGATCAAGCCGCCCACCCGCGGGCAGGTCCCGGGCTGCGACGAGCACCCGTATGCCGTCCTCCTGAGCAGGTCGCGCTGCCGAGACGGCCACCCAGCCGGCAACCCCGACGAGGATCGCCGCGACGACCTGTCTGACCCGAGCCCGCACGAAGCGAGACCGCCGCGACCGTGGTTGACCAGGTCGAGCCGACCGAGCGGGTCGAGCGGGTCGAGCCGACCGGGGCATAACCGAGCCAACCGGGCCCGAGCCGACAACAGCCGACCCAGTCCGGCCCGAGCCAGCAACGCCCGAGCCGACAACAGCCGACCCAGTCCGGCCCGAGCCAGCAACGCCCGAGCCGGGCAGACGTGGCCGGAGCACGGAAAACCCGCTCACGGCAACGGGAATGGCAGGGTGAGCCCGTCCAACGCCCGTCGGCACGCACAGTCAGCCGTGTCGTCGGGCTCCGACTCGGGCAGTCGCCCCACGACATCCCCGATGAGCGCCTTGAACCGCGGCATGTTCTCGGCGAAGGCAGCGAGCACCTCGTCGTGGGTCACGCCGTCACCGTGCTCCACCCCGGCATCGAGATCGGTGACCAACGCGATCGTCGTGAAACACATCGCCAACTCGCGAGCGATCGCCGCCTCCGGCATGGCGGTCATCCCGACAATGTCCCAGCCCTGGGCCTGATGCCACACCGACTCGGCCCGGGACGAGAACCGGGGTCCGTTGACCACGACGAGGGTCCCGCCCAGTTGGTGCGGAATCTCGTTCGCGGCCAACGCCGTTGCGGCTGCCGCTCGCCCGGTCGGGCAGTAGGGGTCGGCGAAACTCACGTGGACGACCGCCCCGACCTCGTCGTACATCGTGTGCGCCCGGCCCCAGGTGCGGTCGACGACCTGGTCGGGGACGACGACGGTGCCCGGCCCCAGGTGAGGTTTCAGCCCGCCGACGGCGCACGGCCCGAGCACCTGGCGGACCCCGAGCGCCCGCAGTGCCCACAGGTTGGCCCGGTAGTTGACCCGGTGCGGCGGGAACCGATGGTCGTGTCCATGCCGAGCGAGGAACGCGACCGGGCGACCGTCGAGCTCTCCGACGACGACGTCGTCGCTCGGGTCGCCGAACGGCGTCGTCATCGGCACCCGGGTGGCGCCGGTGAGGAAGCTGTAGAACCCGGAGCCGCCGATGACCCCGATCTGTGCCTGCACGCCGCTCGTCATGTCCGAAGGTTAGAACGTCCCGTATGCCGCTGCCCCGTCACCCTGGGTGCCTGTGGACGATGGGACAACCGGCCAGGGGGATGTGGACGAGGGATCCGCCGCGCGCTCAGCCGATCATTGAAGAGGGGACCGTGCGTCAGCCAGAACTGCTGGACGCGCCCGACGACCCGGATGATGATGACGACCCGGACGACGTGGCTGACGACGAGCCGGAGCCAGCGCTGGACGACGAACCAGCCGACCCCGACCCCGATCCCGACGAGTCCGATGAGCCTGACGAACCGGATGACCCCGCCGACCCTGACGACCCGGCGTTGGCCGGCACCGTCGAGGACTTCGACGAGGAGGACCGTGAGTCGGTCCGATAGAACCCCGACCCCTTGAAGGTCACCCCGATCGAGCCATAGACCTTGCGCAGCCGGCCGTCGCATTCCGGGCACACCGACAACGGGTCGTCGCTGAAGGACTGGACCGCGTCGAAGGAGTGGTCACAAGCGGTGCAGGCGTAGGCGTAGGTGGGCACGGCGGTCCTCGGTCGTTCGTCAGCGGGGCGGGGGCCGACGCGGAGCGGCGGCGATAGGTCGGCTGCGGGTGGGTCAGTCGGCTGCGATGGGTCAGTCGGCTGCGATGGGTCAGTCTACGGAACGGGTCGCCGAGGTCCCGAATTCCCTCGCTCGGCCCGGGAGACCCACCCGGCCAGCCGACCGTGGCGGCTCACCATGACCAACCGCTTCTCGACCTGGTCACGCACCGCCGCGGTGGTGACGACGAGCAGCTGGTCACCGTGCCGCAGCCGCGTCGTCGAGACCGGCACGATCGTCTCTGACCCCCGCACGACCAGGGTGACAGCGGCACCAGGGGGCAGCCGCAGCTCGAACACCTCGACCCCGTGCAGGTGCGACTGCGGGCCGATGCTCACGCTGACCAGATCGGCGTTGAGCTCCTCCAAAGGGGTTGTCTCGACCTCGATCGAGGTCCGATGCACCGACTCGGCGACCCTCAACCGCTGAGCCACCCACGCCAGGGTCGGCGCCTGCACCAACGTGTAGACGACGACGAGCACGACGACCAGATCGAAGATCCACTGCGTCCCCATCGCCCCCACCGTGAGCGGCACGGTCGCCAGGACGACCGGCACGGCACCCCGCAGCCCCGCCCACGACAGGAACACCTGGTCGCGCCACCCGACCCGGAACGGGGTCAACGACACCAGCACTGACAGCGGCCGCCCGACCAGCAGGAGCACCAACCCGATGACCACTGCCGGGACGATCTGCCCAGGCAGCCTCGACGGGCTGGCCAACAGCCCGAGCAGCACGAACAAGCCGATCTGCGCCAGTGTCCCGAGGGCCTCCGCGAACCCGTGCACGGCGGGCCGGTGCGGCAGTCCCGTGTTCCCCAGCACCAACGCCGCCAGGTATGCCGCGATGAAGCCGGACGCGTGCACGCTGGCGGCCGCGGCATACGCGAGGACGACGACGGCAAGCACCCCGATGGCGAACAGGCCAGAGGCACCCCCCGCGAGCCGCCGCACGACGCGCCCACCCAGCCACCCGATGGCCAACCCGATCAGCGCCCCACCGGCGAGTTCGACGACGGCGAGGACGAGCAACACCCACCACGTCGAGTCGTCGAGGTCGGACAGCCGCAGGGACAACGCCGTGACCAGGATGACGACCGGCGCGTCGTTGAACCCCGACTCGGCCTCCAGCAGCCCGGCCAGGCGGCGCGGCAGGGGCACGTGACGCAACACCGAAAACACCGCGGCGGCGTCGGTCGAGGACAGGATCGCCGCCACGAGCAGCGCCACGGGCCACGACAGGTCGAGCACATAGCGCCCAGCGGCCGCGACGACACCGACCGACACGACCACACCGACGGTCGACAACACCGCCGCAGGCGCCACTGACCGGCGGATCCCCGGCCAGGAAGTCGTCAACCCGCCCTCAGCGAGGATGAGCACCAGCGCCGAATAGCCCAGCACCTGAGTGAGCTGGGCGTCATGGAAGCTCAGGCCCAACCCGTCCTCGCCGAGAGCGAAGCCGATGGCTAGATAGAGCAGCATGGTCGGCAGCCCAGACCGGGCCGAGACGCGCACCGCGACCAACGCCAGCAGCAGCACAGCGGCCCCGATGAGCAGCGTCCAGGTGAGGTCGTCCAGCCCGTATGCCGTCGCCAGTCCAGGCAGCCCGAAGCCCGGCGTGAACCCGCTGCTGAGCTCGGCTCGGGGCGGCATCCAGTTCCTTCCGGTGGGCGTGGCTTAGTCTCGCAGGGTGACGCGTGCCAAGGTGTTCCGTCGGGCCGGGATCTGGATCGGGGCCCTCCTCATCGTGGCGTTGGCGACGGTCGGGGGTCTGGCGACATCCGCCGTGCGCAAGGCCTGGCCGCAGACAACCGGGACGATAGCCCTGGAGGGGCTCGGCGGCTCGGTGTCCGTGGCTCGGGACGAGCGCGGCATACCGACGATCACGGCGGACAACCCCACGGACCTGTTCCGGGCCCAGGGGTTCGTCTCGGCACAGGACCGCTTCTTCGAGATGGACCTGCGCCGACACATCGCCTCAGGCCGCTTGGCCGAGCTCGTCGGCGCGGCGGGGGTCAACGCCGACAAAGCGATCCGGACGATGGGCTGGCGCAAGGTCGCCGAAGAGGAACTGCCCACCCTCGCCCCGGCCACCCGGCTCTATCTCGGGGCCTATGCCGACGGCGTGAACGACTATCTCACCAGGGCCGGCGAGCCGGCCAACCTTGCCGTCGAATACCAGGTCCTGGCCACCCAACTGCCCGACTATCGGGTCGAGAAGTGGTCGGCGGTCGACTCGCTCGTCTGGCTCAAGGCGATGGCGTATGACCTGCGCGGCAACTTCAACGACGAGCTGGCCCGCGGCCGGTTGACCGGCACCTTGGGCGCTGCGCTCGTCGACGCGCTCTACCCGCCCTATCCGACCACCGACCATGTGCCGATCCTCTCGGCCGAGCAGTGGTCACCGACGCGGAGCACGTCGAGGACACTCGTCCCCGCAGCCCTCACGGCCGCCTCGACCGCCTCCGCGCCGCCAGCCCGGTCGGCCCCGTCCGCCAGAGTTGCGACGACCACGGCTGTGACCTCGCCGACGACCACGGCAGCGCTCGCCACCCTGCCCGAACTAGCCGATCCCGAGGTCACCGCAGCGCTCACCTCCGCGTCGGCGTTGCTCGAGTCGGTCGTCCCGATGGTCGGCCGCGGTGAGGGTGTCGGCTCCAACTCCTGGGTCGTCGGACCGAGCCTGACCAAGAGCGGGAAACCGCTGCTTGCCAACGACCCGCACCTCGGGGTCTCGATCCCCGGCATCTGGAGCCAGGTCGGCCTGCGCTGCCGGACCGTCACGCCCGAATGCCCTTTCGCGGTCAGTGGATTCGCGCTAGCCGGAGTGCCCGGGGTCGTTATCGGGCACAACGCCTCCATCGCCTGGGGCTTCACCAACCTCGGCCCCGACGTCACCGACTTCTACCTCGAGAGGGTGACGGACACGGCATACCAGCGGGACGGGCGCCAGTTCCCGCTGCAGGTGACCAGCGAGACGATCAAAGTCCGCGGCGGCGCCGACGTGCCGCTCACCGTCCGGCGCACCAGTCACGGACCGATCGTCAGCGACGTGTTCCCGGCGGCGGCCGAGGTGGGCAAGTCGCCGCTGCCTGGGGCCACCACCGCGATCGAGACGTATGCCGTGTCCCTCGCCTGGACCGGCCTGGTCCCCTCGACGAGCGCCGACGCCATCTTCGCCCTCGACACGGCGACAGACTTCACGGCGTTCCGGGCCGCGGCGAAGCTCTTTGCCGTGCCGTCGCAGAACCTTGTGTATGCCGATACGTCCGGCAACATCGGCTACCAGGCGCCGGGACTCATCCCGGTGCGTCGGTCGGCGACCTCGGGTCTGCCGCCGGGCTTCCTTCCGTCACCGGGCTGGAACTCCCAATGGGACTGGGAAGGCTGGGTGCCGTTCGAGGACCTGCCGTGGGTGCTCAACCCGGCGGAAGGATTCCTCGTCGCGGCCAACCAGCAAGTGACAGCGTCCAGCACACCGTTCCTGACGACCGAGTGGGATGCCGGGTGGCGCAGCCAGCGCATCCGCGACCGGCTCACGGGGGCCACGCCCGGCAGTGTGACCGTGGCCGACATGGCGGCGATCCAGGCCGATGTCACGGACGGTTTCGCGCAGGTGCTCGTTCCCTCGTTGGTGGCGGTCGACCTCAGCGACGATCCGTTCACGGGGAGCGCCCAGGCCCTGCTGAAGTCGTGGGACTACACCACCCCGGCCGATGGGTCCGAGGCGTCCGCCGCCGCGGCCTACTTCTACGCGGTGTGGACCAAGGTGCTTGCCGCAGCGTTCGACGATCAGCTTCCTCCGGACCTACGCGCCGATGGGGGGTCGCGCTGGCGGCTGGTGGTGACCGCGTTGTTGCGCGACCCGACCAACCCGTGGTGGGACGACAAGCGCACCCCCGCGATCGTCGAGAGCCGCGACGAGATCCTGCGCCAGTCCCTGGTCCAGGCGCGCCTGGCCCTGACCAAGTCGCTCGGGTCGGACGTCCAGGGCTGGTCATGGGGCAAGGTCCACACCCTCACCTTGACGCATCGGGTCCTCGGGGCTGACCCGGTGCCCGGGCCGATCCGGGCGATGGTCAACCGCGGGCCGTTCCCGTTGCCGGGTGGGTCCGCCGTTGTCAACGCCAACGGGTGGAACGCTTCGTCCGGGTTTGTCGTCAACTGGGCGCCGTCAATGCGGATGGTCGTCGACCTGGCCAACCTCGATTCGTCGACGTGGGTCAACCAGACCGGTCAGAGCGGGCATCCCTACCATCCGCACTACGCCGACCAAATCGACGCCTGGTCCAGTGGCGGAAGCTTCCCGTGGCCGTTCACCGACGCGGCCTTGACCGCGGCTCGACGGGACGAGCTCATCTTGACCCCAGTCGGCTGACGCGCCCAGGGGCCGCCCGGCCGGCGGGGAGGATCGCGGATCGGCCCGACCCACCCGGCCGTTAGGCTGACCCGGTGAGCAGGCGGGACGGGCGTGGGAGGACGACGACGTGAGCGTCGACGGCTTGGCGGAGGCGGTCCGGCGGCTGCAAGGGCGGGGTGCCGACGATCGGTCGGTCGCGGTCTTCACCGACTACTACCACCAGCTTGAGTCCGGGGCGCTCGGGACGATCCCCGAAGCCTCGATCGAGCCACTGGTCGACCTGCCGCGACTGGACGCGGTCGAAGCGAGTGAAGCAGATCGAGCCGCAGCACTGCGTCAGGTGGCCGTCATCAAGCTCAATGGTGGACTGGGCACGAGCATGGGGTTGGCCGGACCCAAGTCGGCCCTGTCGGTCCGCGACGGACTCACCTTCCTCGATGTCATCGCCCGCCAAGTGCTCGCGCTGCGCGAGCGGTATGCCGCCCCCCTCCCGGTCATCTTCATGAACTCGTTCCGCACCGACACGGAGACCGAGGCGATCCTCGCGGCATACCCGGATCTGCCGGTGCGTGGGCTGCCCCTGGGGTTCCTGCAGGGTGCAGAGCCCAAGCTGCGGGCCGACACCCTCGCGCCCGTCGACTGGCCGACTGACCCCGAGCTGGAGTGGTGCCCGCCCGGACATGGCGACGTCTATCTCTCCCTAGCTCGCACAGGTTTGCTGGATTCGTTGCGGGACATGGGGATTCGCTATGCGTTCCTGTCCAACGCCGACAACCTCGGGGCGACGTGCGACCCCGACATCGCGGCGTGGTTGCTGCGCGAGCAGGTGCCCTATCTCGCCGAGGTCTGCACGCGCACCGTCAACGACCGCAAGGGTGGCCACCTGGCCCGACGGATCAGCGACGGCCGGATCGTGCTGCGCGACAACGCGATGGTGGTCCCTGGCGAGGAGCACTTCTTCGCCGACGAGACCCGGCACGCGACCTTCCACGCGAACAACCTCTGGGTCGACCTCGACGTGGTCGCCCGGATGCTCGATGAACGCGACGGTGTCCTGGGCCTGCCGATCATCGTCAACCGCAAGACCGTCGACCCGACCGACAAGACCTCGACGAAGGTCATCCAGATCGAATGCGCGATGGGGACAGCCATCGAGGCGATCGATGGGTCGCGGGCCATGCACGTGCCGCGCAGCCGGTTCCGTCCGGTCAAGACGACCAACGAGCTGACCCTCGTGCGCTCCGACCTGTTCCGGTTCGAGCCCGACTGGCGGATCGCCGCGACGAGCGAGCGGCCCGACCCGCTCATCGACCTCGGTCCCGACTTTGCCTTCATGCCCGACTTCGAGCGGCGCTTCGCCGCCGGGGTGCCGTCGTTGCGGGAATGCACGTCGCTGCGGGTTCGCGGCGACGTCACGTTCGGGGCAGACGTCACCTGCCGGGGCGATGTCGTCGTTGAGGGTCCGGCGCTCGTTCCGGACGGCGCAGTGCTCGGTGGGCAGGCGGCATACCCGAGCGGGTCCGGTGGCTGACCGGACCGTCGCCGAGCACCTGGCTCAGGTGCTTGCCGCCGCCCGCCCGCTGCCACCGGTCGTCGTGCCGCTCGGGGAGGCCGCGGGGCTGGTCGCCGCGACGGGCGTCGCGTCGCGCGTGGACCTTCCCGGTTTCGACAACTCCGCCATGGACGGGTATGCCGTCCGCGCGGCCGACGTCGCGGCCGCCACAGCCCAGGCCCCGGTCCGCCTGCCAGTGATCGCCGATATCGCCGCTGGCGACGCCCCGAGTCGTCCGGTCGGTCCGGGCGAGGCCGCCCGCATCATGACCGGGGCGATGGTTCCCGCTGGCGCCGACACCATCGTCAAGGTGGAGGACACCGACGCCGGTATGCCGTTCGTCTCGGTCCTCGTCGCGACGTCCTTGGGGACGTCCATCCGACGTCGCGGCGAGGATCTGCCCGAGGGTGGACCGGTTGTGGCCGCCGGAACGGTCCTCACGCCACGACATGTCGGCCTGCTGGCTGCGGCGGGTCATGCCGAGGTGGCTGTCCGACCTCGCCCGAAGGTGGCCGTCGTGTCGACCGGCGCCGAGCTCGTCGCGCCGGGAAACCCGTTGGCACCTGGGCAGATCCACGACTCCAACAGCCACCTGCTCGCTGCCGCGGTCGACGCGGCAGGTGGGCACACGGCATACCGGGGGAGCATCGGCGACCACCCCGACGAGGTGCGCGACCTGCTCGACCGGCTGGCCGCCGACGTCGACGTCGTCATCACCTCCGGCGGGGTGAGCATGGGGGTGCACGACGTCGTCAAGGCGGTGCTGCGCGAGCGCGGAGAGGTCGGCTTCGTCACGGTCGCGATGCAGCCGGGCAAGCCGCAGGGCTTCGGTCGGCTGGGGGAGCGGGGGGTGCCGTTCTTCGGGCTTCCCGGCAACCCGGTGTCGGCGTTCGTGTCGTTCGAGGTGTTTGTCCGGCCGCTGCTGCGTCGGCTCATGGGCCTGGAGCCGGCGGTCGCCCCGACGACCCGGATGCGGCTCGCTGCGCCGCTGCGCTCGCCCGCCGGGCGCCTG
>MTKY01072305.1_pt1 | contig 11436 bp, 5 predicted proteins | sample 1042731 | NCBI WGS metagenome assembly MTKY01 (sample SAMN06212206, study PRJNA360538) | anaerobic digester metagenome | biome: Wastewater treatment plant; material: sludge; isolation source: anaerobic digester fed with sludge from wastewater treatment plant | place: Denmark: WWTP Soeholt ... | reverse complement strand
GATTGGACGCCGGAGGCGACTACCGAAAGACCTGAGCGCCCGGGAGCAGTGCGAGCGCGCTCCAGTACACGAGCGGCGTCACAGTCGCCCCCACCAGTGTGCCTGCGATCCCCTGGGCGACGGTGTGCCGTCCACGGTAGACCCTGGCCCAGATGATCAGGGGCAGGCCGACCAGCGCGTAGAGCGCGCCCGCGTAGCCTACCAGCGCCACGGCGAGTACGCACGCGACGTAGACGGCCACATGCACGCTGATCTTCCACCACAGCGATATGACTGTGAGGCTCAGGCCCATTGCCACATAGACGCAGCCCAGCGCCACAAGCTCCTGCGGGGCCCCAACGGCATGGAGGAGGACGACGCCAGCAGCGCCGCTGGCCAGCGCCGCGCCGAACGGGGCAGCCCGCTGCTCGCGCCGCGCAAGGTGCACATCGCTGATATGGCCCCGCCGCCACAGGTGATAGACGAAGAGAAAAGGTATGCCTGCGCCGCAAACGAGCCCGATAGCCCCCCAGAGCAAAAGCTCTGACAGCGACGGCCGCAGCTGCAGCACGACCAGCGCGACGGCTACCGCTGTCACAATGAAGGGGCTGCCGAGGGCCGAGACGACCGCGGCCACCCGCGGAAGCCCGGCCCCCGCTCCCTCCCTGCCCCCACCTGCATCGCTCATGACCTGTGAACCTCAGACTCGCCGCCGGAATCGGTGACCCAGACCGAAGGCAGTATGTAACCGGGGCCGGATGGGGCCCTGCGGTCCTGCGGACCGCCTGCCCATCCGGCCCGGCTCAACCCACCCTTTCGCTCCGCGTTCGCGCTACCCCGCCGGCATGATCACGGCAATGTCGTCAATCAGCCATAGTGGGACGACCGGCGTGCCGCGGGCGGTGAAGGGCCGCCTGCCACCCTCGGGGCTCGTCGCCTGGCCGCGGACGGCCACGAAGTACGTGCCCACCTCGGGTGCGGTGAAGCTCACCCGCACCCGCCTCTGGCCCGCCTTCAACTCACCCAACTGCTCGACCACCTTGCCGTCAGCGTCCTCGAGCACCACGCTGCCGCTCACATCGCTGAATTCGATGCCGCGTGGGTGCGGCCGGCTCGTGATCGTGCACTCGATAGCCGAGCCCGGTTCGGGCGAATAGGCCCGCAGGGTCGGGTGGAAGTCACCCTCCATCTCGAATCTGAGTTCCGGGTGATGGTGCGGGATGGAGGTCTTCTCTGCGGTAATCCCTTTCGCCAGGCCGGGCAGCACGTTGTCGCCCAGCGCGGCGTTGTAGTTGAACACGATGAATCCGCTCGTGCCGAGGTTCCGCGTGATGTCAATCTGCCCCGCGACACGGTCGGGCGAGAGTGTCGAGGATGACGAGGAGGCGCCGATGCCCGGATAGATCGGCACGGAGCCCTCGACCTGCTGCAGTTGCCTCGAGACCAGGCCGGCGAAGGCGTAATCTGAGTTCGTGTAGTCCATGGGGCAGAGGAAGTCGACGTAGCCCTTCTTCGCCCATGTAACCCAGTCCTGGCCGACGCCGGTGTAGCTGCCGGGATAGCTGCCGAAGACCGCTGCGGAGACCTTGCACTCCGGCCGCGCGGCATGGACGCGCTGCTCGGTCTCGCGCACGACGGCCGTGATCTGCTCCGCGCGCCACGCAAGCCACTTGTCGCGGAGCTCTGGCGAGCGGCAATCGGCCGGCCAGTTCTGCACCTTGACGCCCGTGGCGGCCTCGAAGCGCTGCCGGCAGCCCTCGCAGAAGCAGTTGTCGGCACCCGGATAGCGGATGTAGTCGAAGTGCACGCCGGCGACATCGTAGTTGGTCGCCACCTCGACCATGCTGGCGACCTCGAGTTCACGATTGTCGGGGTGCGAGGGGCAAAGCCATTCGCCCTCCTCGCCCGAGAAGCTCCTCTGCAGCCGCCCCTCCACGCGCATCTTCTCGACGAACTCCGGCGGCGTGTCGCGACCGCAGCGGAAGTTGACCTTCCACGGATGGACCTCTATGCCGTACTTCTTGCCGGCCTCGACGGCGAGCGCCACCTGGTCGCCCTTCTCAGCCACCGTCGCCGACACCGGCAGCACCTTGCTCTGGTACAGCGCGACGCCGCCCCAGAACTGGTTGGGGACGACGGCATTGAAGCCGGCATCGGCCAGCACCTGCATCGACTTGTCCCAGCCTGCCGCGTACGCGCCGGTGCCGGCATGCTCCCAGACGGCGCGGAACTCGCCCTGCCTGGACACCTGCCCCACCAGGTACGCCTCCTGCAGCTTCCTGTCGCGCTGAGCGGCCAGGTTGATCGCCTTCAGCGCATCAGCGACCTCGAGCGCTCCGTTCGCCTGCGCATGGAGCTCCTGGGCCTCGGAGAGCGCCTTGCGACCTGCCTCCGTGGCCGGCGGGTCGCCGTACATGAAGTCCTCCGCCGACATGTGGCCGACCTGCGGGGGCAGCATCACGGCGCCCTCCGCGGCAGTCTCCCACACCCCCGGCACAAAGTGCCCCACCAGGCTGAGCAGCATCTGGCGCTTGAGCACTGCGTCGTCGGAGAGCAGTATGTGGGTCATGAAGGCCCCGGTATCGGAAATCAGCAGGGCCGGCTTGCCGGTGTCCTTGCCCTCGCTGTCGAGCCAGCGCCCGATGATCCTGGCGTTGAGCCCCACCGGTTCTGCGGCGTTGATGTTCCATGAGGCCTGCTTGACGGAGTCGGGCATGCCCTGCGCGGCGGTCTCATCGAGGTCGATGACTGCGAACTGGCCGTCATACTCGCGCCTGACGTACTCCGTGCTCCGCACTCCAAGCGCGGCGGCAAGCGCGGGCTTGAGTGAGTAGAAGGCGATAACCTTGCCGCCCTTCGCGATATACTCGGCCAGTCGCTCGGCGGCCTCATCACTCAGTGTCGGGTTGTAGGGGAGGATGATCAGCGGGTTGTCCGGCAGTTCGCCCGCGAGCAGCTCCTTCTCGGCCATCGCCCCGACGAACACGCCGTACTCGCGAAGTTGGGACGCGACCCGCTCCGAGGCGTCCGTGACCGCCCTGGCCTCGTTGCCACCGGCGGCGGCGAGCGGATCGATGAGTGTCACCACGTCATCCCTGTATGCGACCAAGTCATCCAGGTACATGTACGCATTCACGCGCGCGCCCGTCCAGCCGGCGATGCGGATGGTGTCAACCTGGTCCCAGCCGGCAGGCTGACCCTCCGAGCCGAACTCCCCTCGCGTGAAGGTGACCGTCTCCCACTCCGTGCCGCGGACCGTGAAGCCGTTACCATACCATCCGTTGCCGCTGTGGAAGTAGATCGTGTAGTGGCCGAACGCCGCGGGCTCCGGGACGCGGATACGCAGCGAGAAGCGCCCGTACACCGAGAGGTCCCAGTCTCCATGGCGGTCATAGACGATACGCCTGTCGTTCTCGACGAAGTTGGCCGACAGTCGCAGATAGGCGCCGTCCTCGCCAACCTCGACCTCAGCCGGGGGCGAGTTCTCATCCGGGACCCATGCGGCCTGCGCGGCGGCGTTGTCGGGATAGTTGAAGGCATCAATGACGGTCTCTTCGGCCGCATGCGCCGCGGCGGGGATTATCAGGAGCAGGCAGACGATCATCAGGGATACAGAGCGCATGGAACGCACCTCCGGGATATGCCATAGGCGTGGCACGGCGTCGACGAGATACCTGTTAGACGCGAGGGGAGCAGAGACCTGCTTGGTAAGGCAGGGGCGAGGAGGTACGGCAGGGGTGTGGGGCGTGGGGTTAGGGGCGAGGGAAAGGCCGGGGTCATACCGTGAATCTTGAATTGTCTGCAGCTGACACCGCATGCCTACAGGAGAATGGACAATTCAAGATTCGGGGTGTGACCCCGGCCTTTGTGGTGGGGCGGGGACCAGGGACGGCGATGGGCGAGGGGCGTGGGGTTAGGGGCGAGGGAAAGGCGACGGCGAGGCAGCGCCGGGGCAGGATTGCCTCGACTACGCGGAATTGCGGTCCGGTGAGACGTTGAGACGTGTGAGATTCTGAGACGATGAAATTGTGAACGAGTTCGGGGCGTCGGATGCGCCTCGCGGCAGCAGTGGAACAGATTGAGGAACTCCGGAATCGCATCAAGCCCTGAGCGCGTTGGGGTGTCCCAGAATCCCAGAATCCCACAATTCCACCGTTCCACGATTCTACACGCTTGACACTGTATCGGAAATGTGAATACCGTCACGTCTGCGTGCATTTGAATGGACATTGTGGCGATTCCGCGAGAGAAACGTGCCGGCGGCAGTTGAGAAGAACCGCAATCGCACGAGGCCCTGAGCCCGTTGGCTTTTCTCAATTTCTCAGACTCTCACACATGTGCATTTTCTCACGCATCCGGCGTTCCGGGCCCAAGCGTAACGGCCGGGGTCGGGGCTTTGATCCTTTGATCTTGATACAGGCATCCGGCACGCAATCCGGCCCCCCAATATCAAACGATCAAAGCCCGCGACCCCTTCGGCGCACCCCTCGGCCCTGCTGTTCCCGCCGCAGCTCCCCCTGTCGTTCCTTCCGTGTATTCCGTGTGTTCCGTGGTTGACAGGGCCGTCCGCCTCTCCCACGCCCCTAACCCCACGCCCCTCGCCCCTGCCGTTCTGCCCTGCCTCTACTCCCACGGCGTCACCCTTCGGCAGTCGGAGCCGTCCAGCGCGCAGGTCCAGATCACCTCGCAACTCGGGTACTCCTCCTGCGTGTCTGTCAGGCCGAACACGAACGCCAGCCGCTGGCCGTCAGGGGAGAAGCTCAGATCGTGCAGGTCGTCGGCGCGTTGGTCCTTCGCGCGGGGTTCCGGAAGCGGCACCGAGGGCGGCTCCCACGCCTGCGCCTCCCAGGTCTGCATGTTCACCATCCACATCTTGCTTCTGCCGGCCTCCGGGTCGCGCATGAACAGCCTGTCTGGGCCCAGCAACTGCGTGACGCTCGCCACAGGCGGCTTCTCGCAGATGACCTCCGCAGTCTCCGCATTGCCGTCCAGCGGGGCGCGGACGATGTCCCACTGGTCGTCCCAGCCGTGGAACTCCCAGGTCATGAAGATGATCGCCGAGCCGTCCGGTGTCAGGCAGATGGGAACCTGCGCGGCGGTAGAGGCGTACTTGGGGCTCAATGTCTTCGGCTCGGCGTCCGGCTGCGTGAGGTCGACAAGCACCACGTCTGCCTGTTCGACGCCTGTCACGACCCTCCGAACGAAGAGGCGGTCATCATCCACCCAGAACGGGGCGGTGTAGTGCGTATGCTTGGGGAAGGGCAGCTCTTGCAGCCGCTCGCCATCCACTGAGACGATCCACATCGTCAGCGTATCGAATGCACCGACAGTGGCGTAGGCGATCTTCGTCCCATCCGGCGACCACGCCGGCCCGTTCACGGGATCAGGCACTACGCACTTGAGGCCTGTGCCGTCGGCGTTGATGACGAACAGGCCGCCCTCCCGATGCATCCAGCTCGGGTAGCCGGGCCGCGCGCGGTCGGAGAGGAACAGCAGCTTGGTGCCGTCGGGCGACCAGAGCGGCTGACTGTCAGCGAACAGATTCGGCGGATAGCGCTTCGGAGCGCGGGGCCCGCCGGAGGCCGCGTAGGCGGCAATCAACTCCTCCGTTGGCTTCGTCCATTCGCTGGAGATCACCTCGCGCGTGTTGGCGTCGATCACCCAGTGGTTGAACCACTCAAGCTCCGTGTTGCCGGTGTTCTTCGTCCGCAACTCGCCCCAGAGGGTCCACACATTGCGCTGTCCGGCATCGGTGAGGATGACCTCATGGAGGCAGTCGAAGAACCACACCGCCGCCACATTGTCCCAGGGGACGTGCTTCGATGCGACCTCTTGCGCCTGCTCGAGGCTCAGCGCGCCCGGCAGTTGCAGCGCGGCATCCAGCGGGGCATGCTTGCGGCGCATGTAGACGACCTTGCCATCGTAGACCCGGACACCGATATCGGCCAGTGTCGGCATGGTGACGCCCTGGACGAGCCTTCGCAGCCGCACCATGCGTGCGCCGTTGCGGCCGATGTCTTCCTCGGCGGTGACGACCACCTCCCCACCCTCGGCGAACAGCTCCGGCAGATGCCGCCCGCAGAACTCCTTCGCGATCTCCACACCCGCGTCGACGGATATCTCATCCATCGGCACCGGCCCGCGCGGGTTGGGCGCGACGTAGCCGAGCACCGTCTCTGTGGCGGGGTCGACGATGACGTAATCCCGTGGCGCCTGCCTCTCCGTGCGGATCGTGACCTGCAGCACGCCCGCATCGGGCCACTTGACGTCATGGCTTGGCCCCTGCGCCTTGAGGCCGGCGGAAAGCTCCACCTCCGGCGTGAGCGGATCGTTGACGATAGCCTCAATCTGCGGCCGATACCCCTCCGCATCCTCGGCGGCGCAGGCCGCGAGGGCGAATGAGACGGCGAGGACGATGCATAGGAACGTCAAGAGTCGGTGTCTGGGCATTGTGCGTGTGCTCCCGGCACGCTGCACGCTCTGCATCATGGCTCCACACCTGCCTTCGCTCGCTGCGCGGTGTCTATGACCCCGTACGATGGCGCCGTGTCAATCCCGGTCTCCACAACCAGGAACCTGTCTCGCAACCACCCGAACAACCGTTGCACCGGCGGTGCCCGTCCTATCAACTCCGCCTCCCGGGTCCTGTAGTCCCACAGCCACACATAATCACCCTCAGCGGGTCGGTCGAACGTCAGCCCCTGCAGAACAAGCTTCCGGCCGTCGGGGGTGATGGCGATGGTATTCATCATGTAGTGCCCTTGGGTTCTCAGCTCCTTCGGCCCCAACTGCCACTTCGCGTCCAGAGGCAGTACCGACACGAGGCCGTTGGCATCGAAGAACCCCAGGCGCGTGCGGCGATCACCGGCGGGCGCGAGAGTGGCTGCCACCAGTGCCCAGTCATTGACCGGCGCGGGCATGAGTACGCCCCAGGGCAGCACCTCATCGCCACGGTTCCAACTCTGGCGCCCTTCTGACCACAGACGATTGTCGGTCGAGTTGGTGAGGTGATGCTCATGGCCGTCGGCGCCAAATGTGACAAGCCCCTGCCAGGTGTCTGCCTGCGTGGCCAGGGTGCCCCCACGGGCCACCGCCAGCACCAGCATGGTGTCGCTGCCCTTGAACCACCCGCGAGGACTCAGCCGCTCATACCGGTACTGTCTCTCTATTCTGTACGAATGCCCAAGCTCGAAGGAAGGGCCGTCGTGTATCTCGACCAGGAGACCATACGGAGGGTCATACCGAAACACGGCAAATCGAGGAGGGTCAGCGCTAGACATGATGTGTCTGAGTCGAAAGCCGCTCGCGACCGTTTTCGTTTCGCCGTTGCGCAAGTCCACGACACGAATGTGGGAGTTGGCACGCATGTACTCCGCAGCGTCACCAGCGAACTCGCGCGACCAAGCCGTGGCATCCTCGACACCGTCGATGCATTGATGCACCAGGTACTGCCCCACCCATGCGCATTCGCACGTGGCATAGGGTAGAGCCGACGTGGGCCACACGCTCGCATCGAGGCCCCCGTCCTCGGCTATCCGCCGCACCGCCACGCGGCCGTGTTCATCGCGCACCGCGCATACCTCGCCGTCATCTCGCAACGCGATATCGTGGTGCGTGCCCCTCTGGATCTCATCCCAGGGCGTGAATACCGGGCCGGGCTCGGGTGCCGCGCGGCCGGAGGGCAGAGCCAGGCCGACCGCCAGCGCGACGCTGAGCGCAGCAGTGGCGGCGAGCACCGAATGCGTACGGCGTACGCTCTCAATTGTCATGGAGCACCCCTCCTGCCCAAGTTCGTCGGACCGAACCCAACACCAGATCGGGCACAGCGCGCGTCCCCTCGCCTGTTTCTGGGGCGGCGTCGTACTCGTGGTGCTCGGCCGCCACGTCAGACGGTGCGACGATCACGAAGCGGAACTGGGTACTCCCGCCCCCATCCAAGGCCATCGCACCGCGTATCGAGGGGCGCCCGACCCAACTGCTCATCGGTGGGGGCACAGAGTAGCCGCTCACCTGGGTCTGGAAGGCGCGGGGCAGGGCTGCGGGATCGTCTTGATCAAGGAAGAAGTCCTGCATGTCGGACCATGTCCAGCCGTAGGGGTCCGCGTCGTTCCCCTGGCAGACAATCAGGAAGAAGCTCCCGCCGGCACTCCAGGCCACGCACGTGCGCGCATCCTTGGTGCTCGGGTGTGGGTAGTCCTCCTCTGCGCCTCCGGTCTGCGGCTGACCACCGGATATCAGACATCCGACCCCCGAGATGCCATACGGCCGCCCGCCGACCAGGTCGGGGTCGGCCGTGTAGAGCCCGTTTCCAGCAGCCACATCTTGCCTGATGATCGCGTTGCTCGCGGATTCCTTGCCCCGGAATGCAAAGCCCCATCGGCGCTTGTCCACGTCCATACCAGGCCAGTTGCTCACTCCCTGACCTACTCTCCCTATCGGGTTGAGACCGTAGAAGAACCCGCCATTCACCCCCGCTCGTATCTTGTAGCGGTACGGCAGGTACTTCGCCGCCGTGAACTCATACATGTCGATGTCCGGCTCCAGCCCGCGCTCGACGTACGACTGAACGGTACGGAGATCGGGCGTCAGGTAGACCGTCTTCACGCTTGCGGCAGGCTTGCACCATGCGCCGAGCCAGTCCGTGCCACGGAAACTGCCCTCGAGGTAGCCTATCTCGTAGACCGGGTAGACCCTATTGGCAGCCAGCATGGGTACGGACGTGTGCGAGCGCCAGTCTGGGCTGTACCGTCCCCCCGCGTCTCTGGCCGTGGTGATGACCCTCCAGGCGCCGCCGCCACCATCCGCGCTGAACTCATAGCAGAGAATGCCGTCGATCCTGCCATCTTCATCCGCATCATCGAGCCCGTGCGCACAGTCCGTCGCCACGGGCCCGGAGACCGACGCCACTTCATTGAGCGAAGGGTCGATTGTGATCAGGTCCACGCTGTCAGCGTCGAGACCCTCGAACTCACTGTGGAGGTAGTAGTAGGCTCGGATGTCCTTCTCCACCTCCTCCAGCATGTTGAACCAGATGTCATGCCCCGGCAGATCGCTGTCAGGCGGCGGCAGGTGCTCGGGTACCCATAGCTTGTACCCATAGCGATACCGCTTCAGGAAGTTCCAGTCGATGCCCCCGTCAGGCCCGGACTGCTCCCACTTCGGTTGGTCACCCTCGTACTCAATCACAACGAGGTCGTATGTGTATGTGCCCCACTTGTGGTCGTCCTCGTTAAGGCACTCACCGTCTTCACCGGGTTGCGTCAGGTCGATGTCAGCCGTGCGATCGTCCTCCAAGTCAACGCGCATGGAGGACCACTCGTTCTCACTCCATGTGCCCGCGACGGCCGTCTCGCGGAAGCGGATGATGCAGCAGTACTTGTGCGGGTCGGCGTCGCTGATCGTGAACTGCAGGTGCGGATGGGCAAGGGCACTGTCTCCATCGGGATCGTACTTGAAGTAGTCAATCGTTCCGTTCGAGGCCGTGCAACTGCTGATCCACAGGTTCTCCGTGGTCACCGAGGTGGCGGCGGGGCCGCACGGGTACTCATGGGTCCAGCCTTGGCCGACCACCCACTCCTCGAACTCGATCTGCGAGGTCGTCGCGAGGCTATGCGGACCGTTGTTGCCGAACGGCGTCTTGTGTGTCAGCCAGCCGCCGGTGACGACGTAGCGGTACCGCAGCGGCGTGGCGCCCTCCTTGTTGTCGGTGCTCGAGGGGCCGTCCTGGGCGCCCACCCAACTGCTGCCGTTGTAGACCTCCCACCCGGATGCCGATGACAGGCTGATCGAGGTGTCCGTGTAGGCCTCGGTCCCGTCCCAGTAGCCGGGGTACTCATCTGCAATGCGGAGCGTGACCGAGCCGGTCGTACAGCGTTCGCCGGCGCCAATGGTGACATACAGCACCGGATAGACCGTCCCCCCGACCGTGCCGTTGATCTCACCGACGGGCTCGCTCCCGTTCAGACCACCAAACACCTTCAGCGCCGCCTCCGACGTGCCGTCTCGGACCCATCTCAGGTATCTACCCGGACACGACAGAACCCACGCCCTGCTCCCCAACTGAAAGCCGGTACGTGGGTTCTTGAGTTGTCTCTGATTGGCTGGATGCATGTGTGCCCCGGATTGGCACGTCCCCTGCCCCCGCCGCCAACCGCACCTGTGAACGCGGTGAGTATACCATAGTGACAGCAGGAGTGCCAGACCGGCAGGGGCGAGGGGCGAGGGTTGTGGGACGAGGGAAAGGCAACGGCGCCGCGCAGGGACGCGCGGCCTCCCGGGGCGAGGGGTTAGGGGCGAGGGAAAGGCAAACGGCAGGGGTTGCCTGAGGGGTCGCGGGCTTTGATCGTTTGATCTTCGAACGCCGGACTGCATTCCCGCTTGTGATACCAACATCAGAGGATCAAAGCCCCGACCCCGGTCGTTGGTGTGTGATGTGCAGGGGGTCATACCGTGAATCTTGAATTGTCTGCATCTGACCTCGCATGCCTACGCGAGAATGGACAATTCAAGATTCGGGGTGTGACCCCGGCCGTTGCGCGGGTACCTGCGGGAATGGGCGTTGCCCCACGGTTCTCTGCCAGACGACCTGCAGGCGCGTGCCCCTGTAGTACTATGGCAAGGCCGGACGTCAGTACAACAGGCGCCCTCGCCTGTTGGCCGTTTGCTGTTCAGCGCGGGGGTCGGCGCTGCCGGGGCCTGCCTCGTTCACTGCCCGGACGCATGGGCAGTCCCGCGGCTGCGGGATGAGGCCCCTCCCCGCAAGGCGTCCGCCGTTCCCTCGCCCCTAACCCCACTCCCCACACCCCTGCTGTTCCCGCCCTGCCTCACTCGCCCCACGGCGTCACGCGGCGGCAGTCGGAGCCGTCCGGCGCGCAGGTCCAGATCACCTGGCAGCTCGGGTACTCCTCCCGCGTGTCCGTCAGGCCGAACACGAACGCCAGCCGCTGACCGTCAGGCGAGAATACCGGGTTGCGGATCGAGTCCGCCCGTTGGTTGATCGCGCGCGGCTCGGGCAATGGCACCACGGGTGACTTCCACTCGGTCACCTCGCCGCTTTGCAGGTCCAGGACGTAGCGCTTCCCTTCGCCGTGGCTCGAGGGCCGGTCATCCCACAGGAACAGCCGGTTGGCATCCAGCCACAGCCCCGCACGGCCCTCCTGCGGATTCTCATGGATGAGCTTGACGTCCTCCGGCCCGCCTGCCAGCGGCACCGAGTACAGGTCCCAGGTGTCGTCACGGGACTTGTACTTGTACTCCGTCCAGAGCAAGTGCGTGCCGTCGGGTGTAATGCACAGGGGAGTGATGCCGCCGCTGAGGCTGGTAGTCTGCGTCAGAGGCTTCGGGTCCATCGGGTCGGCGTTGTCGATGAGCACGATGTCACGCTTCTCGCCCGAACGACACCGGCACACCGCGAGCCGCGTGCCATCCACCCACACCGGGCTGGTGTAGTAGCTGCCG